>ENA-UOUE01000014-UOUE01000014.1-compost-metagenome-genome-assembly--contig:-NODE-14-length-114377-cov-10.920437_pt1 | contig 114377 bp, 65 predicted proteins | sample MGYA00238146_ERZ747223 | MGnify/ENA primary metagenome ERZ747223 (study PRJEB28781, sample SAMN06268865) | compost metagenome | isolation source: single cell | place: USA: California, Emeryville, Joint... | reverse complement strand
GATGAGTTCGAAAAGTCGAACAATACCGTATTTGTCCTCATCAACAATGGGCTTTTTCCCGCCTTCGGTAGCGCTGTCAACAAAAGAGATATTTTTCTTTTTGCAATACGCTTCAAAATGCTTAGCTACATCGTCTTCAGCTTGAGCTTGCCCTTCTGCGGTGTCTTGTGCGTCTCTCTTTCTCTTACTGTTAAAAAAGTCGTACATTCGTTTAAAGAAGGTTGACGTAAACTCTCTTAAGTTCTTGCAAAGGGTAATATAATTAACAACAAGCGATTTGCATATCATCTTCTTACAGCATTCTCAGAATAAGCTTGCACTCGTTCTTCCTGGGTTAGCTTCTTTGAAGCTGAAAGAGATGCCTTAGATTCGCCGAGTTTTGTAGCAGTTAAAGATTTATTAAGGACATCTGCTTCGTCTGGGCGTTCATTATAAATCCTGCGCTTTGAGAAATAATTGCAGCTGAAGTTCCAAGTGTCTGGATGATCAAAACGATAATTTTTATTCTTTCCCTTGGATATGACTTTCTTGATGTAGATATACGGATTGTAAAGATGTTCAGGCAGCGATTTCTTCTCTGCAAATTTCTCAGGACTTTTATATAACAAAACACTTATTTGCCAAGTACTGAGAATGATAATTACTAAAGCTTCATTGATTTAGGTGAGAGATAGCCGTCTAAGTCTGGCCGATCTTCTGACGGCGTACTAGATTTGATTGTATGTTTCACAGAGTTATGAGGAGCCTTTGATTTTTTCATATGTAAATCCTGTAGCGAAGGTTAATTCTTGCGATTCGCTTTTCTTTTCTGATTTTATTTCTGACAGTTAAAAAGAGCTTCAAAGCCTTTATTTCTATTATTGTTAACAGCAAATTTCGAGCGTAAAAAAAAAAAGAATTGATAAAAAGCATTTTAGAATTTTCTCAATCAATTCATTCAGGGTCAACTAATGACATTTTCCGAATTAATACAAGCCACAAGTGCCCTGTAAAAACTTTCTGAGAGGATTCAAAGTGCGGACTTGCCGGCTTCTCTAAAATATTCGTTGTTTCTTCTCTATTTGCTAAATTTTCTGAGAAAAATTATTTTTGTGGGCGCTAGCTCTCAAATTCAGAGAATAAGGAGGATATCGATCGCCTTAACTTGAAATTGCATTAATGGCAACTTTTCTCTAATGTTATAGTAGACTTTATTTTTGGGTTCATGGCGTTTATATCCCACAACGAACAGTATTGCAAATTTGCCTAATTTCAGCATTGGTCATGTTCCAGCGTCCCTTAATCGTTTTCAATTGTTTCTGTTTGGCATATTTTGTTTTGATGATCCTTACAAATGATGTTCTGGAAATTTCTTCTGACCATTCAGCTTTTTTTAGCGAAATTTGTGCCAGAAATATGAGCCAAGCATGATGAGCCAATGGCATTGTTAGTCACTTTGGCTCTTATATTTGAAAGAGCTGAGAAAAGAACTTTTTGGTTTGAACACTGAAAAATTCTAAGTGTTGTTCTATTTTTCCTTGCGTCAGTGACTCTTAATTAATGAGAATTAAAATTCTACTTATCCAAAGGCTTGTCTTACAATAATTGAATAAATGAAAAATACTGTATCAATTTTAAGTGAATATTTTAAGACAACCGAAATTTGAATAATTGCAAAACACGCCTTCTGTTATAATAAATTTTGATTTTATTGAATTCGCCTTTGTCCGTTACTATTCGTTGAAATACAAGTAAGTTGCCCAATATGATTCAGTATGTTTAGTTAAATTAGGCAATGAGCAAGAGTAATACTGCTATTGAAGCGACCCTCACAAGAACCCAGTTGAAGGTCCTCCAGAGTATCCTCCCAAAAGGATTTAGTCTGAAACTTGTCGAGGAGAGTGCTGCGAGAGAGAAGACTCCTCCATCAAAAAAGAAGCAAATCAAAGCAGTAAAATAAGTCTTCGTAAAACACAATAATTTAATTTATTTTCAGAAGGGAGAAGCTTTAGTCAAACATGCTCGACCTGATTCAAAGGCTAAGACCGCACCCAAAAGAGCTGTCTCGGAGAAGAAAACCCAGCGAGCCTATCCCGAGCCGAAATATAATGATGTTGATTCCTACTCCAAAGCGAAAAAACCAAAGACGATGTCAGACGGAATTAAAAACTGTCTTGCAGTCGTCCAAAAGCTGAAAAAGAATCCAAACGCATACCCATTTTTATATCCTGTCGATAAAAACCTGGTGCCAGATTATTATGAGAAGATCCTCGATCCTATGGACCTTTCAAAGGTCGAGAAGAATCTCAGAGATGGGGTTTATTCTTCTACTCTAGAATTCGCCAGTGATGTCCGCAAGATATGGAATAATGCATTCATTTACAATGATGAGAGATCAGAGATCTTTCACATGACGAAGGAAATGAGCATTTATTTTGAGGAGCTGTTTAAAGATGTGGAAAACATGGCACTTCCTGTAAATAGCAACAATATCGAGCAGCTTCAGAGACAAATCGAACAACTTACTGGACTTTCGAAAAAACTACTGGAGTCAAATGCCCAAACGAGCTATGTTAGATCTCCTGTGGCATCCGTTAGTTCTCATCGAGTGTCTAAATCACCATTGGATAAACCCATGACACTAGAAGAAAAACGTCAATTGGGTGCAATGATCAGAGATCTCCCTCAAGAATACCTTCGAGGAGTATTTCAAATCGTTAGCGATGCGCTTCCTGACTCAGGAGCAAACAACGAGGTTTTGGAGTTCGATCTCGATCTGTTGCCGGTTCGCAAGGTACGCGAGCTTGAGAGATATGTAAAAGCAAAAGTTAAACTTACAAAGCAGAGTCAAGCTAAAAAGAAAGGTTCGAATAAAAGAGGACAGGTAGAAAAATGCACCCTACGATGAATTCCTAACTCAACGGTATTTTAGGCCACAAGTGCAGTACAGAGACAAGGATTTTCAGATCTCGCTGAGCCGCCACAGCAATACCGTCCGATCCAACAACCATACCCTCAGGATTTGGAAAAAATGGATGATAGTGGCTCTGTTTCTAGCGAATCATCATTTATAACCGGTACTAGCTCATTCAAATGACTTTTTAAATTCATTTTTTTTAAAACTAAATTAGACTCTGATGACAGTGACGATGAGAACAAGAACAGAAATCGCCAACAAAAAGTAGGATTTTTTGTTTAAAAAGGAATGAACATCTTATTACAGAAGATTTGAGTCTAAATTCATAATTTTCGAGCTCCAATTAAGTATAAGTCAGAAGACTTGGCTTCTATGTATATATTGCAGGTAAACTACCTCATTTTTCGTTTAGCTAATAGCACGTTGTAGATTCAACCTGAATCTGTGAAATAAAGGTGAAGTTGAAGGAGTCTTTTTTTTTCGCTTCCTTTTAAAAGTGAAGTTTTGTTCTTGAGAGTGTGTGTGGGGGACTTTGAAAGGAGAAATATGACATTTTTCTTTGTCTTAAACTTGTTTTTTATCTCATTAGATGTGAATATGAATTGTGCATCCTGTCGTACTTTACATATTCAATCTAATCCCTTAAAGAAACCTGTATGTTTCACGTAAATAAATCTGACAAAAAATTTAAATACCGTTTTGTATTCTTACTGCTGGTAAAATTTAGATAAATCTAAGCTTATTTATTGCATAAAGGCCTTCATTTTTCGAGAAATTTTGCAGAATTTATAAGATTGCTATACTGTGGATTGACCAACGAAAAAAAGTTCAACTCTCAAGCATTTAATATTTCATAGATAGATTGAAAATTTGAGATAGAATGAAAGTACCTTCGTCTTGAATTCACACCTCGATTCCAAACATAATTCGGCGGAAGATTTCACATGAGATGCTTTTTTATTTATCCGTTCGATAAATAAACACGCCATTTGGACAGCTAGAAGCAATCTCTTGAATGAACAATTGTATTTTGGAGTTGATCGCAGGCTCAATGTGAATTTTGAAACATCCTTTGCTGTCTAAAATCCGGAAAAAGGTATCCATAGCTTCCTTTACATATACTACAAAGTAAGCAGACAGCCCAATCTGCTTCAAATTTGTCATCCTAGAAAGTTGCTTCAGTAATTTCTCAGGATTGATAACTTTATTCGAAGTGAGAAAGAAGCTTAACGTTTGAAGTTTCCTAAATCTTTGGAAATATCTAGCTCCATCACTCTCCGCTGCTGGAGTATAACTCACGTCAAGGGTTTCTAAATTCTTCGCAAACGCAGATTTAGAGAGGGCCTTGATCGCCTTTCCTGTAATCTTCGTCAGAGGGAGGAAAAGCTGCTTTAACTCTATACAATTTGCGTCAATTGCTAGCACTTGTATTCCGCTATCTGTAATTCCTGTTCGGCCAAGATCTAATTTTTGAAGATTCTTGAACGCAGTGCGGATAGTCAAGAACTCTGTCCACCGACTGATTAGAGTCCTTTCCTTTACAATTGTATCTGCTAACCTGATAGTTAAAGCTTTCAATTGAATTTCTGAGTGGCGAAGTGCCTTCAGGTTTGGTATGTCTTTTGAATCAATATTAAAGCTGCCAACGTTCAATTCAACCAGTTGATTGAAACATTCGTTACTAAACAAATCCTGCAGACCTCGATTACTTGGTAATTCGTAATTTAAGGACTCCAAATAGCACGCATATTCTTTATTAATCGAAATAGTCCCTGAAGGAGGAGCTGTATTTAAATTTCGCAACGACGCCTTTTTAAGTCCCCTAATGAAAGGCTCATTGAGAAGCCGAAGATAATCATTTGGCTCGGTACAAGGATTTCCTGTAAGATCCAAGTCTTCCAGTTGTGGAAAATAGTTTTGAGTTAGCAAAAGCTTGAGTCCTGGCTGATCGATTTGATTATAAGCCACTGACAGGCGAATTAGTTTGTTATGCAGGGGAGATTCGCATAGGAACTGCAGAGCTTTGGACTTCAGCTTAATTTTTTGAAAACTCACATCAAGGTCAATCAATGTATTTGATAGACTGACTGACTCAGCAATGTATTTTACTCCATTATCGGTGATTTGACAGGAAGAGAGATTTAATTTGCGTATGCTGTGAAAATAGAAACTATCTGCGATTAAAGCAATCTCCATTGGTCCAATATTGGCTCCAGTCAAGTTGAGTTCTTGGATACTTTTCAGGGACTTCACTAGGCAAAAGTCTTCGATAAATTTGAGAGAAAGAGGATTGTTTTTGAAGCTCAATGCCTGCAGATTTTCAAACTTGGCTGCTTGGAAAAATTTTAACATATTTTTCAAGTCTTTGAAGTTAGAAAATCTTATTTTCTGAGCATTCGCCTGCAAACCGGATTTAAATACTGCCATTAGCTTTTTCTCGGAGTCAACCTGCAGCACCGCGTATTTCTCATTAGGAGGGGTAGCAGTTGACTCAGTTTTTCTAAGGGCCTTTTTTGGTGACGACTTTACATTCGGCTGTGTGCTCGTTGACAACTTATATTTGGAATTAGAAGGCAGAAAACCTAGCAACGAAGGATGCAACACTTTTTTCGTTCTCACTTTCTCCATGAATGTAATTATCTCAGCAGGAACACTCAGCTCGTCTTCGAAAAATTTACTGAATTCTTGAGTTTTCCAATCGATTGCTTGGATAATTTTCTCGAGTTCCGTTTCCCGCTTAATAGTACAAACAAGAGTTGCTAGAAGCAGGATTTCCTGGTCAATTTTAGATTTCTCTTTAGGAGCGATGAGATTAAGTTGATTATATTTCAATGAGCCATCTTCCATGATAACAATTCTCTCAAGCACGTCAAAATCGAGATCAATGAATTGCTTTTCGCAGAAATAGTGGAAAAGAGAGAATAGCTCGTTGGCGATATGTGCTATTTCTTCTGAGCTCAGCGGTTCGTCCTTTCTGGAGATTAATTCTTCCTTCAAGGTGGATGAATAGTGGTCTCGCAATGCCCAAAGTTCTTTTCGTTTTCTGGATGTGATAGCTACCTTGTGATATTGCAGAACGGTGGCATTGTATAGAATTTTCCCATGTAAAAAATAATCAGAGTAATAATCCGAGCCGTCTTCGTCTAGAACACGACGGAACAGCTGCATCCTATGTGGAGATGGTAGTTTTTGCTCTTTATGTTTCACTATGTAGGCAATCTCCTTTGCATTTCTTGTAACTGTCTTAACTATACTCCATTCTCTAAAGTTATATTCGTTCATTTCTCTTTGTTTTGTTTTTTTAAAATTTTGAATGATTACTCAAAAAATGCAATGGCATCAACAACATAAATACAGATGTAACGGAATATTGAGACTCATAGCGCCATTATAAGATTGACCTCCATATTAAAAGCAAGTTAAAAAGTTTCATCTTCTGGCCAATCGAGATCTTCAACACAAATGTATCTAGTAATAATCTCTTGATTCACTTCATACTGAAATTCTCTAAATTGTCTCCAAGTGATAAGTGAAGGATTGAATATCGCCACAGTGGTGTTAGCTTGGCTCGAAGCGTCATAGATGCAATTGAATAGGCCATTGTTTGTCTCAGTTAAAGCCAAACATTCCGTGAATTCATCTTGGAGATACTGCCAATCCATGATGAAAGCTGAATCATAAATATTAGTGTCGTTAAGTTCGGAAAGTCGATTGCAACTGTTAAAGGTTTCCGTCGTATTTGCTGTTTGCTCTTCTTCTTCGGTGGTAGTGGCAGTAGTTTCTCCATATTCAAAAACGCTTGTTTCCGAAGAAAGATCCTCATCGGTTGAAAAAGCAACCATTTTAACCATTGAGTTTCGCTTTCTCGTCTGTGACTTTTTGGATGACACCTGAATGAAACTAAGAGTGTCAGCGTAGTTCTCCAAAACATAATCCTTCAATCTCGTGTTTGTATCCTCTGGATATTGGTACTCAAGAGCATCCTGGTAAGCTTCAGTAAGGGTGTTTTGGGCTGACTGAGCGTAGGTCAGATATGTTTGTGTAAGATTCACGGTGGTTCCGTAGTTTTCTTTACATCTTAACCAATAGTTCACTCTGAATACCATCCGGCAGAGCTCTTGTGCGAGAACTTGATGTGAAGAAGGGTTCAGAAGCGCGTCTGTAGGGTCAGTCATCGTGCCCAAGTGGAATTGAGCCATCAGGGCGAAAAGGATTAGTACTAGTGCACTTTTCGACATAGCGCTGCTTTCGTTTTATTAATCGTTATCTAATTAAATCGTAAACCTCTTCCGAAATTGACTGAGTTATCCTTGTAAAAGCATCTCATAAACGATCTTAATATTGCATTGTTAAGAGGAGTTTAGATTTAGATTAGCAAACTAGTCGGATAAAGAATTTTCAAAATCTTTTCATTCTTTCTCTAATCGTAAAAAAATCCACAAATCGAGAATAAATCTCCTAGTCATGCAGCCATGATTTTTGGTTGGAAACAAGAAGAAACATGCAGTTTAAAATTGAATTGTTGTTTTTTTAGATAAACATGATTCTTAATTGGGATAAGACGTTGCTCAGGCAATTTCTAAAAGAGTTCATCTCTGCTCCCGTACTAAATGCTAACTTTAATCATTGCTATTTCGACCTCTTGACAATTCAATAACATATTGGTCGCAGTATTGTCACTTCTATATATGTATGAACTCTAAAACATATTTTTGGCTTTTCGAGTTGATAGTTTTTTTTTTGAGATGGGTCAATTTCTTAACTTCTGTCCTATTTGTAGTAAATTTTATTTCGTATCAACCAAGCGTTCCATAATAACAATCTCAAGAGCATGATGAGTCAACAAGGCGGTTCTCTCAAGAACGCAGGAGGCGACCAAAACCCAAATACAAGTTTGGATGGAGGCATGAAAACACAACCTGACACTATGAAAATGGGAACACAACAAGATGTTGATGATGGTCCAAGGAGAGTTCAGCAACGGTTCCAGAGCTTATCTCTGAGAGACTACTATGACACTTCTGCATTAACAGTCATTTTATCAAAGGGACTTGAAGAACTTGCAAGACAAAGGTCCATATTTCACTCATTTCATTATCTTCATGATATTGTAGGCCTTCAAACCCGGTTAAATTTCTTGCGCAATATCTCATCGAAAATGACCCAGATGGAGCTATGTAAATTGGTTTCACTTCTTACAATGATGGACTTACTTACATGTAACCTGTACTCGTAAACTAACTAATGTTTAAGCACAAGTTGCATAAAATTACTTGTCAATCAAAAAATGAAAGCACTCTGAAAGAATTTTCTCCTGACCCTAAAAAACAAAAAACTGTCAGCAAAAAACCAGGGTGTTGTTTGGGAGTCAAGATATTAGTAGCCAACTTATGAAAATAAATACAATACTCACAACATAGCATCTTATGAGACTGTGGTTTAGTTTGAACTGATAGAGATTGTTTTTAACAGTGATAGGTAACTAAATAATAAAGAGGCTTCAATACAGAGAAAAAATACACATAGTTATGATTAAATTGGTTTCTTATCTTTTAAAGCTGCTGCTGTTGCTTTTATCTTCATTTCATAGGCCTCTTTGTCTTCTAAATACAGTTTGTTGAGAGCTGCATTAGCCGGAGACTTTGGATTCGGCTTCTCATGAATAAGTCTGCAAATCTCTCCAATCATGAGAATCATCGTAACTGTAGCTTTGTAAGTAAGCTCTTTGTTCACGAGATCTAGGCATACATCTCCACTGTTATAGATGTGTATGTGCTCGAAATCTTTGTCAAATATGAATAGAGGAGGTGACTCTGGGTAGTCATTAGGGAAGGAAATGGTCGCGCAGTAAAGTCCACCTTCCCAAATCGTTCCTTTCCTTCCTCGGATACCTAACCTCCATTCGAAATCAGAAATAAATTCTATTTGAACTTCATTTTTGTCTAAAGTTCCGATTTCAAATGAATTCTGAAGTAATTTTTTTTCATTCTTAATCCGAAGAACAGCAAGCCTAGCTTTTCTGGAATCTTTCTCGATGGTCTGCTTCAGCGAAGGATCTGAGAATTTTGACTCTTCGTTCTTTTCAGAATTCCGTTCTCCTTCAATAATTTCTCCAATATCCTTTACAATGACGTTACTTTCCATTGAGACCGATGGATTATTGCTTCTTCTGCAAATGGTTCAGCAATATTCTGTTCACTTAACTATTGAAGAATTATTATAATGGTATCAGAACTCAATTTATAAACATATTATAAGAATACAAAGACTTTGAATTTCAGGACAGATTTTTTTAAAGTTTGTATTATCCGATCTGTCCTATTCCCTTCCAAATGATTGTCATCAAGATAAAGACGAATCCGTGTCTCTTTTCTCTCCTGAAGAAAGGAAATCATAATTTCTGAGGACTTCTTTTCTTAATTTAAATTCAGGAAGCTCTATAGTTCAAGTTGTTTCGATAAATTTTGCTATTCAATAATTTTAAATTGTGAACTTTGCAGAGATTTTAAACCCCCACTTGGAAACCCGTTTGAGACAGGAACGAATGAAGGATCTCACTTCGAAATTTTGCTCAGGGAAAGATTGATATTGATTTTGAAATTTCGAAAAATAATGATTTTAAGCTGAAAAGTTTTGGTTTTTTTTTAATTGCCTTGCGGATTAAACCTCTCTCGAGATTGAAGTTGCTCTAGCTCAGAAAACAAGCATTTTTAGTGCATATCTGTTTTGGAAAAATACACGATTAATGCGGCAACTATACATAGTTATCCTCCAATCCTAGAGGAGGTTCGCTTTAACCAGAAGTCATTTTTTCCCTACTAGAGGGGCAAACTAGCTCTTCAGTTCACCGAAATGACTTCACATGTTTGGCTCGTAACTCAATTCCCTCTTCTTGTCATATTTCTAACAAATTATATGGATTCGATGCACATGAAACCTTTTCTCCTACGATATGATCAAATTGGAATTCCTCATATCAGAATATGGTATATGTAGTGGTTAAGCTACAACTCCCGCGATAATATTGTAATTGAGATGTGGTGCCAAATGGTTTCCAGGTATAAGTGCGCTACTCTTATCATTATATGCGAAGGAGCAATTATTTTAATTCCAATTTACTCTTGAGCTAATCATATATAAAAGGAAAATAGACTCTTCAATAGTAGAGTGAATGTCAAAAGTAGTTAAAATTCTGTTGATTGCTTCAGCCACAATCTGTATGGCTGCTGCTCTCACGCATCGTCCTCTGAAGCACTACTTTGATCATGGCAACGGCATGCCAACTCACGAGGAATACAAGCAATACTTCAGAGAATGGCATCAAAAGCACGGCGGTCCTCAAATCCAGCTTACCGCAGACCGCGAAGCAGTATTCATTCGCCGCGTCCAAGAGATAATCAAACATAACCAAAATCCCAAGAGAACCTTCAACCGCACGGTTAACATGTTCACAGGAAAATATACTTCTGAATTAATAGGAACCACCCTTATGCAATCTCAAGACTGTAAGCTCACAGATGATCCAATCAAGCCTTCCAAAGGCTCTGTAGGTATTCCTGGGTACTACTTCAACTGGAGAGACAAATCTGTTGTTACTCCAATCAGAGATCAACAGAACTGTGGTGCTAGCTACGCCTTCGCTGTCGCTGCAGCCACCGAGTCACATTGGGGTATCAGAATTGGAACTCCACCAGTAATGACCTCAGAGCAGCAACCGATTGATTGCTCTAGTTCCCTTGGAAATTCCGGATGCAATGGAGGTTTACCTCACAGAGCTTTCGACTATATTCAGCAAGCCAGCGGATTGAGCACTGAGAACACCTACCCATTTGAGGCTCAAGATGGAACCTGCAGATTCAGTATGCAGAATGTCTATGCTAAGGTCTACAACGGCTCTGTCAATATTTACCCTGGTGATGAGTTGGCTGTCTACCAAGTTCTTAATACATTCGGCCCAGTCACAGTCGGACTGCAAGTGGTTGATGATTTCCTTGAATACGACGGTGGTATCTATCAATCAACTGAGTGCCAAAATACGACTCAGACTGTCAATCATGTTGTGACAATTGTTGGCTATGGTACCGATACTAACACTGGTATCGATTACTGGAGTGCGAAAAACAGCTGGGGCACTTCCTGGGGTGAAGAAGGCTTCGTGAGAATAGCAAGAGGAGTGAATATGTGCGGAATTTCTAACTGCGCTTCTTACCCTAACATCAACTACACGAATCCGATCACGAACAGCAGCTCAGGGGTTTTCGAAGACACTATGGCAGCTTTTATGCTCAATATGATGTATTGATAAAGGAAAAACGCACAGGAAACGAGCATGAAAGTTAATCAAATTCAATGAAGAAAAAGTCGACCTAGGAAATTTAATCATTAACAATCTTAATATTCATTTAATTTGATACGAATTATGCTCACAAAAGTATATTCTACAAGCATTTCTCGCTGCCATTTGCATTAGTACACAAACTGGTTGTTCCCTCCCGATTTAAAAAAGTCACCATAAAAGAGACACTTATCAGCTCTGATAATGCCTTACTCAAACAATTCTTTACTGATACCGTATAAGCAATGTATAAAAACAAAGTTGTTAATTGCGGCTAGACCTATGTTCCACACATCAGAGAAAACACGAGTAATTGTTGCATTTCTTTTTTTTTTCATACCAAATGCGTATAACAATTGAAAATATAGATCAAATAAATACTCTCTTAAGTGATAGATTTATTCCTCCTCTACAAAGTATATGGGAAGGTCTCTCAATTTTACCATTATACAATCCAAACCAAATCTCCTAAAGTCCGCTTATTTCTGCACAATAATCCGCAAATTCTCTTTCTTCTTGCTCAAACTGCTCTAGCTCAAGTTCTAACGCATCGAAGTCCTCACGGAGGTCCTCTTCTTGTAGCATTTTAATCGAATATGCTATCAAATCATCCAGACCTACACATCAAATCGGTTGATAAAAATAAGCTCATTATAAATGATTACTCTCTTGTGGTGAATCGGCAGCTCTTTGATTTTTCAGTTCCTCGATAAAGGCATCAATGGAAGTTTTTAAAAAATAATCTAACGCCAAAATGTCAGCAACAAACTAATGGTACTCTCATTACCTATATTATTCTCCAGGAAGTTCTTTCTTTTGGAGTCAAGAGCAGCATATCTGTTTTTTCTTCTCATTTCTAACGCATTTCTCAATACATGCTATAAAAATCGTATAAATCAGGTTTCTTTTCACAAAGCTAAAGCTTACCTCTTTGATGAGCTGTCGCGACTCATAAACTTCTCTCGAATATCTGGTTTCAATCGGAAATTCTTCTTCCATCGCTTGATTCAGCATATCTAGGCCTTCAATGTTTAAATATTTCGCTATTATTGTGAATATTTCGCTCAATCTGATAAATTACGTATTTTGAAATTTCCCACCATTATAAATTAACTACTATAAAAAATGGCGGCACATCAGCAAGAGAGCGATTATTTGAAACATGAAGACTAAAGCAAACTCTTTTCTATCAAATTTAGCAGTTTCTCTTTATGTAACTCACTATTTAAAGCATAATCTCTGACCGTCTTACCCGTATTATCCTCATGTACTAGCAAGGCTTTGATTTGTTCTGGTTCTGCTCGCTTTTTGATAGTTTTCAACAAATTTAATAAGATCTGTTCATCGAAATAGTTTTCCATGGAAATCATCAAAATATTTTTTCCTTGACTGTTCATAGAGAACAGACTCTCGGTGGATATCAGAAGCAACATTTTAATAAATTCAGGGTGCTTTTCTTTGAGTGCTATCGCAAGCAGTGAGTTTCCTTGTTCATCAGCTAGCGCGTCTGATTTGAACTTTGCTTCTTGGGAGAAAAACCAAGAATCGTCGTTCTCTTTTAAAGCTATGAGAAACTCCAGAAGTTGTTGAGGATCTGAATATTTCTTCGTTGGATTCAGCTCTTTGTTAAGTTTAATGACATCCTTGCTGCTGATTGGTACCCGTTTGGTTGACTCGTTAGCAAGCAATAACAGAGGGTAAATGGTACCTCCATTTTCTAAATATGGTATCCACTGTAACATTTCTTGGTTTTCGGATTTCTGAGCCAATAACTCCGTTACTTTGCTGGTAGAAATCCATTGTGATTCATATCCGTAATCATTTACTTCAAGGTTCGGAATCTGATTTTTGCTCTCAGGTTCTGCGTAGAAAACTATTTTTACGTGCTCTATAGGGCCTTTGGTTATGGAATATTCAATTCGAAGGATTCCTTTAAGTTCAATGTCGATTCCAGTTTTTTCAAAGGCAACTCGTGTGGCGGTTTGGAGATGTGACTCTGGAGGGACAACAACACCATCAATGAGTTGCCAAGTCTTGGTTTCCTTGTGTTTGACAGCAAGCCATTTACCTTCAGAGTTGCGGCAAACCACTACTACACTGCCTCGTAACTTAAAATATTGGTTCCTCATAGCAAACTTTATTGCTGTATTTCTAACTGATCTTTTTAGCTGATTTCCCATTTATGTAGAAACTGACTCCGTCTTCTTGAATTTAATGAAAATTTTCGAAATGATCCAACAAATAAGATTTTATCTTACAATTCAGTCTATATTTTGAAGCGTTCCAAAGCTATTTTCTAAAAAAATCTCTTTTATACCAGAATGGTAGCTCCTCCTCTGAAATTTTGGACTTAAATTGTAATATATTATATCAACGCTTGCTTACTGTAGACTGACAGTTATGGAAGTTAACTGAGGCTTATTCAATTATCATCATCTCTCATCGTATATTCTGAAAATATAAATAGATATAAGTCGCAAAGCACAGACCACTATCATTCATTGGCGATAAAATCGCTGCGAGAATGGAATGAAATATTTGCGGTCGTTACATAGACACGATAAAGCTTTTGACATTTAATATTCCAAATCCAATAAATCTGTGTCAGTTAACCTAATATGAACTCAGAAGATTCCACTAAGGTCGATAAACTCCCCGAAGGAGAAGAGCTAGAAGAGGATGAGGTAGAGGATGAAGCAAACGACGAAGCAACTGATGAAGCAAATGATGAAGCAAACGACGAAGCAACTGATGAAGCAAATGATGAAGCAAACGATAATCAGGAACCAGCTGAAGAGGACACACTTAACGATTTTCAATTACTTCTTGCCGATGCTATGAAAGACGTCCTTTCACTAAAACTCCAAGATAAAGAATTTGATGAAATAATTCTTGATGCCGACAAACTTAACCAGTACTCACCAGAGGAACTGTATGCTGCTCTCGGGAAGAAATACCGACGTATGATGCAAATTGTTGACGAAGAAGAGGAGGAAATCGAAAAACTTGTCGATCAGAACCAAGAGCTTAAAGAAGAGATGGATGAGCTTGTCAAATTCTCGGAAGAGTTGGCTGAAAAAGTCACTCTCACTGTGAATGGCATTTTGAAAAGCAATGAAAAAATCAGAAGTTCAAAAAAAAAGGGAGGGAATGAGGCCGTTGAGAAAATGAAAAAGATTCTTGCTGAAAAAGAAGAAGAAGCTTATTCACTTCAAGTGAAACAAAAGACAGTCATTGATAAATTTGTCTTTTTGCGTGAAAAACAAAAGGAATATGCTGCTCGAGCAGAAGAATCTGCTCGTGCAAATCTCGAGTTGATCGAACATGCTAAAGCTATTCAAGATCAGCTCAGGGACTCTGAAGTGGGAATTCTTGACAAGCAGGCAGAGATCCAAAACTTGAATAAGCAGAAGAGAATTATTGAGGAGAAAGTCAAGCAAAATCAATGGAAATTGGGAACGATGATTGGCGTGATGTCACGCAAGAGTGCCTTTAAGAGCAAATATTTTGAAGAGTGTAAAAAGATTCACGAAAAATATGCAAATTCGGAAAGGCAACTTCAGGAGATAGCGGCTGAAAAAGAAAGATTCGAGAAAGAGCTTGCGCAGAGGAAGTTTGAAATTTTGCACGTATACAACTTAAATGAGGAATATGAGAAGAAATGCAACAATCAGAAGACAGTTGAGAGCTTTTGGAAGTTCCAAAAGAGCAGAAACGCCAGACTTGTTGCTGAGCAAAACAAAATAAAAGAAAATATTAACGAGATTGCACCACACGCGAAAATAGATTTAGATTTATTGCCGACGCATTCATCAAAAGAAGACATCTCAAACTCACAAGGAAATCAGGTCATAGCAGAACGATCGGAGGAGGAAGAAGAGGGTGCGTCTTCGAGGGAAGGAGCTGAGGAGTTGATTGCAAAATACAAGAAGCATATTGAAGAAAATTTCAAGAAAATTGAGATTCTGGAAAAAACAAATGAGAAAAGGGCTGAGGCAATAGAGATGCAGCGAATGATCTTGGCTGGATTGCAAAACAAATATATTGACAAACTGCAGGAACTGAAATCTCTGACAGCAGACTGTGAGAAATTAATGATAGCTACAGACGGATTAGATGGTGATTTGGAAGTTATATTGAGACGATTCCAGCTTATTAGCGAGTTTCTGAGGATGACAAATCAGCTGTTGTCTCAAGCTAGGGAAGGCGATTTGGAGGATGAAGAGGAACAAGAGCCTGATGAAAATGAAAATGAAAATGAGCAAGCTGAAGGTGAAGAGGAGGAAAGACATGAAGAACGAAACCAAGGAGGGGATGATGATGAAGAAGCAGAAGATATGCAGCAGCAGGAAAACAATGAAGAACAAGAAATTGAGGGCGAAGCCGAGGAGGAAGGTGAAGAAGAAGGCGAAGAAGAGTACGAATTTGAAGAGAATGGGGAGCTTAATCAAGAACCAGCGGAGAATGAACATTCTGGATCCTATCAGGAAGGCCAAGAACAATAGCTCAGACTGAGCGATCATTCTAATTAGCAGAGGCATTGTTAAATGTAATTAATTCCAGCTTAGGCAGCCTGAACAATGAAAATATTGAACAAATTCATTCAAGAACTCTCCGTTTTTCAAATATATTTTTTTTTATTTACGTGGCTTGGAGCCCAGTTAACTCGTTTTCAATATTATTACAATGGCCATGATTCTTCCAGGAAAGCTGGCTATATGTGATATTCACAGCAATTTTCCTCAAAGAAATCCATCAGCTTTTCCTTACGCTAAGCATTCAAATGAATATTTTGAAATGAATAAGGTCTTTGAATACTTGCTACTCTAACTATCTCAGCAATGTAATACCTATCGCTTCATTATCGACAATTTGAATATTATGAAAAGTAATCGGGTCTATTATATAAAACAATTTCGAGTAATGACTGCACAGAAAAACCTACTAAATCCATTTATTTATTCTCTCTAAAGTTGCGCTTTTCCCAAGAATCTCGCACATTTCTGACGCTGGAATTCCTTGATGGCTTCCAGACAGCACAAATCGCAGCAAATCGTAAACATCTTCATGTTTTAATGTTTTTCGATTCTCATAAAGATACGTTCCAAGTACCTCTACAATTTTGGCTGCTTTAAAGTTCTTTTCTTCCAATTTAGTTTCAAAAAGCTTCTTGATTGTTTCTAAGATTTGAACGCTTTTTTCCATTGAAGCGAAGACTCTTTTTATGCTCTTCTGAGCTTTTGGAGTATGAAAATCTGGTTCCTTAAAAAGAAAGCTCCAAGCGCTCAGCTCATCAAGACTTTCAATAGTGTCTTTGAACGATTTTATAATGAGAATCCATGTGCTCCTTGAAAACTTTTCAAGATCTTCTGCCTGAACTTTCACATGCTTTGCAAACATTTCTTTTACCCATTTAATTAGAGCTTCTTCGTTCTCGGAAAGTTTGGTTTCTACACCAGTCATTTTAGTAAATGGCTTTAGTTTATTTTGAAGGTGGTATTTATTGAAAAAAGCAAGTTTTTTCGGGTCCAGAGCAGTATGAGCTTCGTCTATGGCTTTCAGATCGAACTACATTGTTATATAGTTTGTTATCCGTGAAATAGAGTTCATTGCTTACCATCGCTTCCATATCTCTTAATGAAAGGAGTTGATCTTTATACATAGCCACTATTTTTTGTTCTTCATCTTCAAAAATTGGTTTCCATCCCAGGAGCCCAATATAGTTGACAATAGCCTCAGGGAAATAGCTCCTTTCCTAAAAATGACATTTTTTAATCTGCACTTAGATCTTTACTCATACTCTATAGTATTCTATCGTTTTCAAGTGCTGCGGGGCGATTTTTCCTTCTTTGGACTAAATATTACCCAAAAAAATTAGATACAGAGAGAAAGAGAGAGTGTAACGCTCAGAATTGCTGGTAAGTGCGCAAAAAGAGGAGGCCTGAAATCTAACGCCCTAGGTTTATAGTAAGTCTAGGGATAACAATAAGGTTAAGTTACCTGTATAACAGCATAGTGGTCACCAAATTAGGTAGCAGTTCCTTTATAAAAGAAAAGTGAAATTTACTGTGAAAAGAACATGATGATTGCATACTTCTCCTTGTATAACATGAGTTATTTGCATGTGATGGTCGTCAATAATATTAGAGAAATAATGCGTTGGACGTCCATCCTGTTTTAATATGATCTGATCATCCAGAGTCTCATAGGTGTATCGGATTTCACCCTGAATCAAGTCACGAAGGGTAACTGAGCCTTTAGAGGGAGCCTTTTTGTAATTTCACATCAAGGATAAGAAGAAAACTTTATTTACTGCGAAACGAATTTGATAAGGCGTCTTTTTCAGCAATAGATCGTTTACTTGAGCTTCAGATAGGTTTCTGCAATGGCGATCATATTTTTTTGTCTTGCTGATTTTCTTTTGCTCTTGCTCAACGTGCTCTAGTCTTTCGGGAGTGCAGAAGCAATGGTAACATTCTCCAAACTAACCAAATAAGTATTGTTCTCTCATCACAGACCAAAAGCAACCTCTATTAATCGATGTGCCAATTTTGAATATAGCTGCAACCTTTTTGATTCGTAATAAGGTCCTAAAGGCGTCTCTTCATTAGCTCCAGGCCCTAAGGGAATAAATCAATTCAAATGAGTTCGAAAATTTCGAGAAAAATAGATTCAAATAGCATTTTTTGGTTGGTTTTGGGTTGGCGTGGACTTTCATAGTAGAATTTCCGCGTCATAGCAAAAAGGTATATACATTCATATATAATGAAAGTTTGTTATTCAGTAGATTTGATCTGCTCCAACCACTCCATTTCACAAAAAGATTGTATCCATTGTTCTTAAAAACAGGTTACCTTCATGCCATTCAATCCCTGTCCATTTCAGTTGCTGGATAAGCTCGTCAACTGAAGTAACTGGCTCGTGGGACTAAGGTGAAGAGACAAAATTGGTGAGCGAAACAGATATTCATTCATTTACTAGATCTGAATCTTCTATTCTAAGGATGAATTTGCCGTTATACTTTTTCGCGAACAGATGATTGTAAAGAGCAGTTCGAAACCCACTGATATTTAGCTGCTGAGCCAGGTTCTGCGAGTATCTCACCCGAATAGGGAGAACTTTAGATTGTTTACTGAAATTCCGTTTAATTATATTGGATATCATGATTCAAAAAAATTTTGGATTTGCAGTTTACATTGGAATTTTCAATAATAAGAAAGAAAGAAATTGAAATTTTAGAGAAATTCCAATGCAAATAAATTCGAGTTACTTGTTAGTTGTTGACTGAAAAATGTTTCAACCCATAAGCTGAACTACTAATCGATTTAAAGTGAAAGAAAGGAGGTTGAGAGAAGGAATTAATCTTAGGTGATTAATAGCTGAGTTTGGAAAATATAAAGCCTGCATAAAAATACGAAATTTCAAAGCAAAATAGTAATTTAGCTTCTTTAAAGTGGTTATCCTCAATGATACCGGTTAGGAAAAGATCAAGCTTTGAAAAGCTTCTGATAAATTATCTCTGGTGTGCTAACATCTCAGTCGTTGCTGAGATCCCGTCTTGATTGACTCCTAGACATTAGGAGAAGCTCAAAATGTCTGCCAAACATCTATTCTTCTCCCTCATTACAGCTAGAAGAACTAGAATGGAGGCTCTATAATCTTCTGATCACCTTCTTTTAGTTTCTTTTCTATCAGCGAAGAGAATTTTCCTGGGTTGCAGGTTTTTTTCCAGATCCTCCCTCTTGCGTTTGTAAACCAATTCTGAACCTAGAACAATTTCTTATAATTGAAAGATGGGTAGTATAATACTTGTTTCAGTGATATACCGCTGTCTCTGGCCAGTTTAAGTTTCTCTTGGGAATTAGGGTAGGGGTCATTGAAATGCTCAGTTAACCAGTTTTTCAGAACTAAAAGCGCTTGCTTTGGGATTTTGCTCTTGCCCTTTTTGTTCTTTTTTTGAGTATGAGCATGGATATTGCTAATTTTTTCTTCTTCTTCACTTAATTCCATGGCTACATTTTCCAATGACTCCGGCTTCTACTCTGGAGATGATCTCAGTAAAGAATTACAATATACCTCAATATTGATTGAATCTAGGATTTTTTCATAGTTTTTCTTGAGTTCCTGCTTTGTGTCAGAGATTAGCTTATCGAGCTGACTCGTCGGGAAGTAATGATACATTCCATCAGTATCCAACAGTTTTTTCATTTGAAAAATGATTTCATGTGCTGAATCAAAAAAGTGTTCTTTGGCTTTGAGTTTTAAAACAACTCTTTCATCATCCTAAGATATCAAAGTCAGTAAACTCCATACTTTCAAGCAAGAAAATAGCATTTGTATATCAAAGGAATCAAGCAAGTTCTGTATTTTGACTTACAGAGTCAGGTTTTCGAGTGCTTATGATTTCTTCATTTTTTTCTTGAGTAATCTCGATCAAGAACTCTTCAATATTGTTGAAAAGCATGTGGAAAGTAATCGCTTTATTCGTTTGGAAGGCTTTAAAACTGTGTCATTATCTTAGTAAAGTATGATGTTACCTCGAATGTCGGATGTTTCAAAAGTGCTATTGAGAAAGTTATGCATAAGAGAATATTGCTTTGAGTTAGGTTATCTGGTCCGCAATGAAGAAATTCTCAGCTTAAGAAGACATTCAAGCTCTAATTACCTTGTCTGGAGGACTTTTTTTCTGTTTACAAGCAAAAGAATAATTAATGAGTTTTGAACTAAACTAATTCGGTGTCTAAATTGATTGAATAATTTGTAGAATCCCAACACCTATGGTTTTGAAGTAATAAAAATTAGGTCTTTTAAATTTGATTGACATAATTGATTTTTGTTTCTTGTCTGATCAAATAAACTAATCAAAAGTCAAATTAAAACTCATTTAATTTTCTCACTGAAGAATTTTCAACTTACTTAGATTAGATAATTTTCTTTATGAAAGTCTCGATATCAAGAGAGATGCTAGAGATAATCGCGTCGTTTTCTCTCATAATTTTGAATATTGAGGAAGAGGTGGTCAAAACAACGAAGCACGAAGGATTTCAAAGACCCATGACATTAATAAATTTTCAGAATTAAGGAAAAGAACCTGATTTGCATTCCAACAGAAAGGGTACTATGTAGTGAAATAAGAGCCTGAAGAAATATAGTAAGGCACACCACCAATGAATGTGGATTCAAGAGTTCATCGAAAATTATACATACTGTTAAAAATAATTCAATTTGCATCCTGAATTTGATTTGGAATTGGCTCTGATAGTTCTAAAATAGAAAATTGCATCGACGATTTTTCAAATGAAAAATCCTTGACCAATATCTCTGAGATTCCTGAATCATTTTCTTCTTGTTTCATTATCATATTCGGATTATTCCTCCAATTCCAGAAAATCTTTTATGAAAAGTATAGAATGATCTACCCAGCAATTTTCCATTAAAAAAAAAATGTGTTAAATTGTTCCTAAATTATTGAACAGCTATGATTGCTGTCGAGATTCAGCCTTACTAACCCTTAGAAGAGGAGGATGCTTTTTCGATTCTCTCTCCTTTCGCAAATTTCTGTATCAAAAAACAAAACAACATAAATTCGTTTCTTCGAAATAACTTCTGAATTATTTTCGATGGGAGCAGCGGAGAGGAGATTGTTGTGCAGCAATTCGTCGATACCCCACAAGAATTCCAAGGGTGTGAATTTGAGTTTCGAAAATACTGCTAAGAATTTCGTGATTGTCATAGATTATCTGAAGATCAGGGTGAATACCACTCGTGCCGATTTGCTCATAATCTCGGCAAAAACTTCCTTCTGGCAGGTTTTTTTGTGTACGATAAGTTATGAGTCAGAATTTGCGTTGATTAATTCCAATTTATCCCAACTCAATTTATGTTATCAACTTAGTTACAGACTTTTTATCTTGAGTAAAGTATTTCAATAAACTCCAATGAGAGCCCACCTTGCTGTTTTTGTGTTTTTCTTCCTCGAGCTAGCAATATAGTGTGCCAGAGGCTGTAGCATGGTTACCTTTGACATTGACAAATATTATACCTGTGGCTTGGAAGAAACTGATGAATTTACAGTGGATCAATTCCCTCCTGATTTTGGAGGAACTAGGAAGCCTACGTTGGGATTCTGGTTCCAATACAAGTTAGAAAATGCTAGTCTCGGTTGGATAACCCTCTACAAATTAACTTCAGACTACAGTGAAAATTTCGCGAGACATCCTGCCTGTTATCTATCTTGGCAAAGCAGTACTACTACCACAATAGTGTGCAATATGAGATCTAATGAAATAAACTATGGGTCTCAAGTCAATTATACGTTTTTTGTTCTTGACAAATGGTATTTCATGAGTACTGATGTTGACCTCGATCAAGGTGTTACCAATTTCAGAATTCTTGATGCATCCAAGACTTCTGCTTCTGATGAATCCCAACTCATTGCTTATGATATGACTGCCGCAAACATTAATTTCACGGGGTTTAGCTATGAATCTCCAGACTACAAGCTTCTTCTCGCAGGAGACATCGCTTTTCATAATAAATCCTGTATGTCTATTTGGCAGCTATTCATGATTACTGGATTCATTCCCTCACAACAAGATCTTTACCTGTTAGCGTTTTGTCTCACTCTCATATCACAGAAATATGCTGTTCAGCCTTATAATGTCTACCAAAATATGTTCGACTACTCTGAATCTCAGGATGATACTCTTCTGCTTGTGAATGAAAATTCTCCATGGCTGTCATGGAGTGCAAATAGACAGTCATACTCATTCATTTTAGATCCTTCAGAAATGATTTCTCCAGCTCTCAGACTTCCTTTATCATTTTTGCACCCAAACGGAACTCTTTTCGTTTCAGTGAGGATTACTTTTAAAATAATAGAAGGAACTCAAGACACTTGTAGTACTTATTGGCTTCTCAGAAGAATAAGCACTTCGACCTCACAAACAATCTTTGGCATCGGAATTTCAAAAGGTCACGGCTTAGTTACTATTCAAAAAAGTACTACTGATATCCAGAGCGATTCAGGCCAGATAGATCAACCAAAATATACATTTAATACATGGGAAACGCTTTATGTGGGATGCTATGAGCAATGGCTATCTGTCACTTTATGTCTCTTTTTCTTTGAAAATGATAGGAGTAATCGATATCATTTGCGCTTCGATTTAAATGATATATATAATGAGAACGCGAATGGCATAAGTGATACCCTCTGGTTGGGCTCGTCAACCCCAGGAAGTGCAGTGAGCAGCACCACCACCTGTGGAACCACAAAAATAGTATCTCTGTCAATTAACCAAGGACACCTTCCTCTTCCACTCGACGGCGACGGATGTTACGGAGGATGCCAATTTAGCATAACTTCAAACAATGATTACTGCTATGTACTTGATTCAAGTAGCAGCGGCGGGGGTTCGGCTTCATGTCCCTCACAAACAGCTCAAATCCCGAATCATCGAGATTGCATACCCTGTCCATTGGGATGCTCAGCTTGCACTTTTAATGATCAAGATAATCTAAATACAGTCTGTACGGAATGTCAACAAAATTATACCCTCACTTCTTCATCCTCAAGCTTCGCTACTAATTCTTTTGGTATCTGCTCATGCGCTCCTAATTATTACTTCGCCATTGATTCCATTACAAATCAGGGATTATGTGTCCCAAAGACTCACATCGCAGTTTCAATTACACAAGCTGGCTCATCGAGTTTCAGTTTTAATGTCGAATTTCCTATTGCTTTTTATTCCAGGCAGAGTGATCTGTCAACTCTCTTATCTTCAATCAAAGTAACTCTCAACAGCGAAGCCCTCTCGACTGCAACATTAACTGCTATCACTACCAATCGTATTTCTCTTTCTTTCAGTTGGATGGCTAACATTGAAGTCGGCTCAAACTTGAGATTAAATTTTTCAGCGTTCAATCAAATCGAAGGGTTGACCTTGCAAGTACTTCCTTCTACAGTTTCGTACACATATACCACCGGGTATATCTATCTTGATGATCAAACTTTGGCTACACTGCAGAGTATTGGTGAAGCAACTGCAATTGGCTCCATCGTTCAAAATTCAGGCGCCGACTTAATTTCATTGATCTCAGGAGGAGTTAGCAGTGCCGCGATTTTCTTATTAGATGCTATTGGTGAACTCGAGTTGTACAAGTATCTTAACATTGAATTTCCAGCAAATTTCATTGCATTCTATGAATCTCTCTATTCGGGGAATAATACATCCATTCCAAACGTATTCGCCACAATAAAAAGTGAGGGCGGCGGAGATAATAATAATGTAGCTACCACATCAACTTATTATAAATTCAGCGAATGGAACACACCAATTGTATTTCTCGATAAATGTGGCGACGGACTTGCAAAGCAGATTGTTGCTCTGGCTTTATGCTTGTTGACTCCTTTACCAGTCTTGTTCTGCTTAAAAAAGGATGATTCTTCAAAAATGAAAAGATTTTTCACAAGATTGAATCATATTTTTCGGTGGAACATGGTGATATCATATTTCCTTGGAGATTTCACCACTCTAACTGTCCACATCATGGTTCAATTTCAGGAGCTCTCATTTAGTAATCTTGACAATTACTCCATTGCATCTGTGGTTGTCAGTGTACATATGCTAACAGCGTACGCCATAATTTTTGCAGTCGCTGCATATCAAGTGAACAAGAAGAGGTTAACAATTCCTTATTATTTTACTTCAGCTCGAAAGAAATTAAAAAAAAGAATTGAAAAAGACAAATTTCCTGTCAGCATGGCAGTATTCCAAGAAGAATATAATGAAGATAACAGGTTCGACAAGAACTTCATGTTCGTAATGAAGTTCCAAGATCTCTTGGTCTGTGTAAACTTTTTCTTTTTACAGCGGGCTCCTCTGGCTCAGTGCTATGTTTATACGTTGCTTATAGGATATTTGATAATCATCACGTTGGTTGCGAGACCATTTAAGTCATTGCTAAGTATGATTGGTTTACTCTTCAATGAATTTGGAAAGTTGGTCCTTGGGATACTGGCTATTATCATTGCCAGTGATAAACAGACTGGACATTTGCTGAGTCAAAATATGATGCTGGTGATTGGCAAAGCTCAAATATACACAGTGATAACTATCTTCGCTGGAAACATAGTGCTTACTCTGGTGATTATAGGAGGGGAAATATTGAAATTAATTCGTTCGATGAAAAGTAAAAAACGTGGAGAACATCGCAAGCTTGCACAAGCCACGAAAACTTAAATCCATAAGCTCCTGAAACTTGCATATGAATTAAATTAAAAAATTAATTCTCAAAATTTTTTTTTCCTTTTATCCTAATTAGTATAGTCCGAAACATCTGTGGGGGATTGATGACCAAGGGGAATTGATGGCCAAAGTGAATTGGCCAATCAATTCACGTTTTTGTTTTTTACTCAAAATTAGTAATCAATTTTATTTTTCGTCTTTTTTCAACAGGAATATGGAATTATATGAATCAACATTTGATCTATTTCATTTTGTCAGTTTAACATAATCTAAGAATCAGAGTAAATCGAATTACCAACAATAATAGAAGCTAATTTAAAAAATCTTTTTTTTCATAGCAGGTGATCGATTTTTCTGGCTTTTCTTCCGTGTTTTCTTTTCTCTTTTTTGGCCTGGAATATTTTCGTCTTGATTCTCTGAATTTTTTAATTGCTCAATCTCCATTTGAAGATTCGAAATCAATATCTTTTGCTGGTTACGTATATATTCGCTTTTTTCGAACGAGGTCAACAGTTTTTGATAATCACTGTCGAGTTTTTGATACTTATCCAATTCTATTTGTAACTTTTTTACTGTTTTCTGCAGAGTTTGATTGTATTGCGAAAGCTCTTGATTCTTGAGGCTTTCCTTCGTTCTTTCATTGCGTTCTTCCTCAACACGCCGATTTAAACTGGTAACCCGCTTATTTAAGATATAAATTTCATTGGTTTGGAATTTTTCTCCTGATGGGCCTCGATAGCTGTGTCTTCTGGCTGAGGAGGGGGATTCTTTCCTTGAGTTTCTTCCTGCAGATAACCTGCCAGAAGAAGTTCGTCGGAGTCTCTCTTTGTCATGTTCAAGCTTGATGCCTTCGCTCTCTATCTCTTCTTTAAGCTTAAGATTCTCAAATTGTCTGCCTGGTGTATAGGAAGAAGTTTTTTTTCCTCGACCTCTGCTTCTTCTTCTGGCCGACTCATGTTCAGAATCTGAATCTGAGCTGTCTGAATCAGATCGTTTGGAAATTTTCTGACGATCAGTACTACCCTTGTTGGAAGAGAACTTTCTCTCATGCGATATTTTAGGAGGGATTAACTCTTCGTGTTGTCTTTTTGCTGATTGTGGAGGTTCAATCTCTGAGTGTAAAGTTTCTCTTATAGAAGGCTTTTTAAGTATTGACGTTGGCGAAGCAACTGATCTTATAGGAGATCCCATCTGATTCACCATTTTCTCCATTTCTATGATCTTGTTTTGAAGATCAAGGAGCTCCTCTTGCATCCTTAAGCTTTTGTTTGAAGATTCGTTTACGTCGACTGTCCTATTCAGTCCTGAAGGAGCCTTGGAATGTGAGTCTTTTGGGGGCCTCTGCAAAGAATCGGTGTTGCTGGATCGACTATTAGTGTTAGTATTGGTAAAAGAAGAGTCCAATGTTGGTGTAGTTTCTTTATTTTGAATTCCATTCAGCTTGATTGAGCTGCTGTGTCTTGAATTTTCTAATGAAACATCCTCTTTGAAGTTGTCAAGCTCTTTATCGAGGATAGAGTTCATCATGCTGATTTGGTCTGCTGTAAGACTTGTATTCATTGTTGGCTACTTCAAATTTTCTTAAGAAAAAGTTATGATTTAAATTTTTTTCTGTTAGAAAAGCAATCTTTGAATAAATCCATCGACATTCGATCACCGTTTGTGTGCTTATATTGCTAACCATCGATTACCACTGCAGCTGCACAGAATGAATTTGTTATTAAACAATTTTGAGAGACAAAAAATGGTTTTAGATCTTGAATCAGAAGTGACGCATTTGTGGAATAGCGGAAACTAGATGTAAACCTTACCATCTCTTATGCGATGTTTGGAGATCAAATTCACATTTCATAACTGTAACTAATCATTTTTAAAAAGCAAATCTTGAGACAAATAGCTAGAATTATAGCTTACTGAAGAAACAAGTCATTTCACATAAATGAAACAGATTAGTTGCTGTTTGGTTCTGGAAAAAATCCAAATGATGAATAAGGATGGTGTAATAGGGTTGTTTCAATTGCACAGTCATCATTAGGAGATTACAGAGGAATAGCTTCCTTTCCTTCTTCAGACTAACGTTTTTCTCAAATTCAAGCTCGATTGAATCGACACAATTACCTCTAACAAAATTTTTACTTAATTAAGATTTAACATTGGACCTTAACATTTATTTGCGGTCGATGTTCCAGTACTTTTTTTCTCAAGGCACAAAGACCTTTGTCAAGTACCATCAATCTCAACTCATCCCCCCCTCTCACTCAGCGCAAGGAAAGGAGCAAAATATTATCTGAACTCCGCAAAGCCACCGAAGACTTTGTACTGCAAGAGCAGCATCATGAAAGTTTTCGGAACACTTAACTACGAGTAATGGATTACTTCTCATGGAGTCACTAATTCTATCAACAGGAAGAATTTGCCAAAAGGAGACAGCATCTCAAAATACACGGCATTATCCAGTTTGAATAATTCTCTGGCCTTTGGTGATTTGGGCTTGATCGCTTTTACAAGCCTGGCTTCACGTAACAGTCCTATTTCCAGCTTTATTTAACCTCATTTTCATCTGTAGTTGGGAGCTCTGAGAGAGATATTATGTAATTGACTTACTTTTCTGGACTTATTAAATCCTAATTCACTTATAGAAATCAACTCCTCGAAAGTTTGTCACTAGGAGTCACAAACCACCTACAATCTACATGCGCAATACTCAAGGATCTTTAGTTTAGAAGCAAAAAGCACCAAAACGTTCGCATCGTACCCCTATCTACATGAAGCCAATAACAATCATAAAAGCTTTGTTGTTGATATACATGTAAATCTATTTCGCTTGAACATATAGGGTGCTTCCAACAACTCATCGTTGAAATAAAAATATGAGGATCTAGTTTTTCTGATAGACTAACAACAATTTGCTATATTAATCCTTGGTCAATTACAAACACAAACAAAGTTAGACTCACAACGCCAAATATAATCAAAAATATGAGAGGGCATGCCTTTCTTGTTCCGTCTTCGATAGGAACGAGTCCTCCCACACTGTAAGCAGCTAAGACACCGTAAATAAGCGCCATTAAAATTGCTGCGTTGTTTGTATGGTAAGAGGTTATCAATGCTATCAGTAGCATGAAAATGGTAATTAAACCCACTGACAAAGCTTGGAATCGGGCGATTTGAGGAGTGACGAAGTTCTTCCAACCCTCGAACAGAATCCCAATATGTGCTCCAAGCAGGCCAAAAGCACAAGAAACGCTTCCCACGGTTCCTGATGATTTGAAAAACGAACCGCTTACGTTTCCAAGAACACCACTGAGAAAGAATAGGAGTAACAATTTTAGAGGTCCGCATTTTCTTTCGAGGAAAGTGCCCAAAAACAGCTGCGCTCCTGAGAAAAAAACCATTTGAGGAAGATTTGAAAACAAAAAGCAGCAGGTGATGAGTCTGTAGTACTGGTGGCCTCTCTGGATGTAATAAGGAAAATACTCTCCAAAGGAATAAAGAACTCCACTCTTTATCGAGAGAAATTTGTTCGATTCTATGTCAGCTCCTCCGTAGAACAGCATGGTGAAATAGATAATGATTTGAATAAGTGTAATCCAAAAAATTGCAGTTTTAATCTGGAGATAGTGCGAAATACCACGTGTCATTGTTTTCAAGAGATTTTCTTGACGTATGTCAGAACTGTGTGAAGCTAAATTGCATATTAGACTGAAGTTTTGGGAAGAATTGAGAGGTACTTGTAATAAGATCGATTGATAAGCTTTCAGAGTCATTGGGAAAGGCGTTCAGATAGGGTTTGTTTGTTGCTAAAATTTTGGCTTGATTTGAAGTATCCGTCATTAGTGAGAAATAGAATTTATTCTTGATATAAAATAGGGAGTTTGGATCCTTATTTAATTAGTAACTGAATATCAAGCTCGGTTAGTTTTTTTTGTAGAATTAAACCTCTTCCAAGCAATTGCGAATGACTTGAAATCATCTTTTTTTGCTTTTAAAGAAGTGAATCAAAAGCCTTTGATGCTTGTAATAGAAACAGTTTACTTTCTAATCCAAAAAACTATCTATATCAAACTCAAATGTTATGTGTTGTAAGAGAATATATCGTATATTTCAGTATTTAAAAGCCATCGTGTAATAAATCAATATTTAAACGAATGAGATGAAAATCAAGTGCAATAATTTTCATGATAGCTGTACGAACATCATTGCTGATGAATTAACTGAATCATCATATTCATAATATAGTTAGCAGATTTGCAATAATATCATGTGGTCTCAGACTTCCCAGCCACCGATTTACTCTTATATCTCATTATAAGAGCTTTCGAAAATCTGTTATAGTAATTCGATCTTTATCGATTCCCATGCTTTTCATCATACCTACTCGATTCTCAACAACACGCTCTTTGCAGGAATAAAATACCTTCGATGATATCTTTATTAAGCGTTTCAGAATCTGAAGCCAAATTTTGCATCAATTTCAGAAGACCTTCTATTGATATAAAACCTTGTCTTAAAAAGAAATTTTTTAATCTCTGCCACCAGCATACCAAATTTACTTGTTCGTGTCCAAGTATGCGAATAGAGAAAGTGTAACTTCCTGAAAAGAAGCTTCAAAGTTCTGATACTCGCCAGTGAATGATTCAAAATCCAGTGGAAATTTCGTGAAATCAGATTCTGTTTCTTCAACACAATCCCCACAAGGAGTTTGCTTTCCCTTTATTTTTTATAGTCATTCTGAGTTGAGTATTCGATTATTACTTCCTGCGCAGGAGTGAGTGGTTTCTTGATTTCATTTTTTGATTTCGATTTTAAGCAATTGCCTTTTGGATTTTCGCAGCATCGGCATCGTCGAGTAAATGGAGTAACTGAAAGATGAGTTCTCTTCGGCGCTTTGCAGTGAATATTTTTTTTCTTTGGTAGTTCGCCTTTCTTCAAAATCTCCTGATTCTTTGCTTTTTGAATTTTCTTATCAATAACTTGCGCTTCCTGGAGAGATATTGAACCATGGCTCTTTGAATCGAGATAATTGAAGATGATTTTCTGTTCGAGTTGCGCCGCTCTCATCTTTTCGATTAAGTTTTATAAATTGAAGAATACAAGTCAGTATGCAACGTTATCTTTTGTGCTTACTAAATTCACATGAGAGATTCGTTCTTTTTGACAGCAAATTTAATTTTACAAGCTATGTTTCCAATAAAAACAATTGTTGGAGAGAAAAAAACAAAATGCTAGAACTGACTGTCAAGTGAAAATAAGGAATGTCATAAATTCTAGCCTTCTGGATCAGAATCAGCAAATTAGTTCAGTCATTCTTGAACCATACTTTTTGTTTGCAATGATATTTTTCCAAAACTCCGATTCATGTCTAATATTCGATGGTTTTATGTGTATAGCTCGTAATTGGTACTGCTAGGGGCTTCTTGGTGTTGCTGATTTACTTAAGTATTGTAGTAGTATGAAAATTGAATTTGAGACAAAGGTCATTATCTCCTCGAAAGCTAAAGAATATCGAGAGATGAGAGGGAATAAAAGATTAAATACAAAACTAAATGTGAATGAAAATTAGCGAGTAGCAGCTTATAGGACGAAGAAAATAGATAGGATTATTGTTGCAAAGACTCTTGAGTCAAGCACCACTCCAATCCCTCAGTATTTGATACATTTGCACAGATTCAATCTTTCATTATTGTTTGCAATCCAATACTTATTCGAATCTTTCCCTCTACAGCTCATGGCCTCATTACCTCAAGAATAAGACAATGGAAATTAATTTGGATACAAAAAGTTTTAATTCTCAAAAATAAGTCTCTATTAACAAAATTTATTATGATAAACCAGTGTCTCTTTCAAGTAGTGGATAGCAGTGGAGGTAACTCAGAAAAGCAATTCTTTTCCTCAATTATCTTCTTCTAGGAACTAAAGTATATGATTACCACCATGAATATCATGTACTCACCTACGAAGCTGGTAAAATCGATAATTTCAGCTGGACCACTTAACAATTCTCCAAAAATCCAGGTAGCTATGTCGTACTTTGGGATTTAGACGCAAACAAGAAAGTTATGGTGCACCCTCACGAATTCAATGTTTCTACCATCTTGTTTTTTGGCGCAAATCAAGAGTATCTCCTGTCCATCGATAACGGTTTAGCTCCATCGATGTTCATTTCACTATGGCAGTCATATACTTGTCTTCATCAAAAATATTTACCTCGGAGCTTAAAAAACCAACCTGCTATCAACTATTACTGTGGCTATTCAAATGCAAATAATTATATGGTGATTGCTGGAAACTATCCCGCACAATATACCTTTTCAATTTGGTATTTCGAAGGTGAGAAATTGGATATGCTGCTTGAGAATAACGAGGATACACTGGCAAACTGTTTGGGAGTCCATGTATTCGAGAAAACCTCTTCGTTTGCATTTGCTATTGTAGAGAAGAGGTGCATTAAATACTGGAAGCTCGATGGCAAGAAGCTGTTACTTGTGAATCGTGTTCATGTGAAAGAAGACATCATGGACACGCAATTGAATCCAGACAAAAATTTTCTGCTTTTTTTGAATGAGCATGGCAGAGTTTATATCATAAATAAAGAGGTAAAAACAATTTGATTGTAGCGTTTATTAACAGCTTTTCTTCAACAGGGGCAATATGTAACCTCTTTAGTACACTCGGAGCTACGTTTTACATGTTTGAGTATCTATGAAGACTATCTTTTCCTTGGAACAGCTGAAGGTTAACTAGCAACGTTATTGGCTTATCAGCTGAAAGCATTTTCTCTGTTTAGGGCAGATCGAAATTTATCAGCAACATTCGTTGCAATTTCTGAAAAGCATGAAAAATTTGAAGGAAAGCATTAATAGTGCCCGAAATATCCTCAAAACTCAACAACGAAATGCGGAGCAAGGGGAAGAGGGTAAAGCACATTCAAAACGCAATCAGCCAGGCATTGTCTCAAAGGAAGGTGACTGTATTAAAAAGATTATTGTTGCAAGTATCATTCATTAGTCATGACCTCCTTTCCTCATGAATAATAACAGGACATCATGACCTTGTCTTCGTGCATTATCATGACCAAAATCTATTTTGTTATAACTATATGAACGACAAGATTGACTTTTCCATAACTGGTCATTCCAATAGAGTATTTTCGGATGTTCCCGTCTCTCAACTACAAATTCGTTAGGTTCAGCACATCCATTGGAGTCCAGGCGATAAGAAAATCTTTGTTTCATGTGGCAACGACGGAGCTGTCCGAATTTGGAATTACATTGGAGATAGATGGATACCATCCCAAATTGAGATTCCGAGTGAAAAAAGCAGCACGTAGTCACTTTCTTTCTGAGTGATCCTCCTAAAAAGTTTTCTTAGTCATCCTATGTTGGGATATCCTAACAGTTTCTACTCCCAAAAGCAAAGGCCACTCAATCTTCTGAAGGATAAAAAATTCACTTATAAAATTACTGCCATGGAAGTCGATTGGCAGTCTGAAGAAATTTATTTGGGAGATAATCTCGGAAACCTCATGATATTCGATCTCAAGGCCGGTAGCATGAAGAAATCTGTACCGATCAGCGGATTTAAGATTAGTTGCATTTCTATCTCATCACACTATCTTGCAATCACCCAGAGCACGGGTCACACCTCGGTCTTTGAGAAAAACTCGAATTTTGAAAATTTCCTTAAATTGGAAGAGGCGCATGCTGAGTCTAGCATCAAAACGAAATTTTACAAAGGTGTGCATCTGCTTGAACCTGGAGTAGAGCATTTGACGAGGAGAATGATGGAAAGCCCCAAAAATTCCTCCATCAGGAGCGAGAAGCAGCAAAAATCTTCTCCTCGAAAAACACCAAATAATATAGAGACTGATTCGAAAGTGAACGAGTCATTAGCCGTGAAAGCAATCACCATAAATAATGTTAATACACTGAGGATGCATGAAATCCAAAAAAATAAGGATTCTCTAACAAGTATCCCGCTTGTGAACTACTACTTAGAAGGTATACATAGTCACATCCTGAGATACAAGGGAAATTATTATTTCTTTCAATGAATAGGAAAAATCCTGGATGTAGAAATTCATTCATCGAATGATTATTTGGTGGTATTGTCCAATGATGGGTTTGTTAGCATCTTTACCCTGACAGATGGTGAATTAAGAGGCAGAATCGAAACAAAACCTTTCAGCACGAGTAACATTCATATGTTGGGAAGAGTTTAACATTTAAATGATGCTAGAAATAGCACTTGATCCTGCAGGTCTTTATCTCCTGGTTGCTTCCCCTTCTCTTCTAAGTAAAAGTATGAAAGTTAATAAATATAGTTTCAATCTGATTGCCTTTTGTAGGCGCGCTGAATGTACAACCTGGGGAGCAACCTTTCAAAGTTTCGGATAAGAGCTCTCTAGCAGACAAGCGGAAACTAGAAGAGAGGTTTAATTTAGGTAAATTCTGTTTTTTTTAATTGAGAATGAGCTAACGGTACTATAGAGCAAAGCCGCGTTTCTATTTATGAATTAGGAACAGGAGAATTTCTTGGAGAGGTCAACAGAGTTGGGGTCGCGACAGCCCTTGCTTTCTCCTTTGATGGAAGTTTTTTGGCAATTGGATCAGATAAAGGTGAATTAACTTCTGTCTTAAATTAAGCCAAATCTAAATTGTTACATCGTTGACTCAGGCCAAATCAATGTCCTTGGGATCGATCCAAACTTGAGAGAGAATATTTTTGAGGTTCTCGATGGAATGAGAAAAAATCCTCGTTTCTGGGACGATTTTCCTTTGAGAATCGAGCAGCAGCCCATGTAATAATTTCTTGAATGAGTAAGTCTTAAATCTGTTGATATTAGGGAGAAGAGTCTGAACAAAGGGTCCATACAGTATCAGCATGTTGGAAGAAAATTTGATCAATTTCCAAATATTGTCGCTGAATCATTTGAATCCACTAAGAATCAGCCGAAAACGCATAAATTTACCCACTTCAGGACTGCCCAATCAGTGAAGCAATCAAAAGCTTTTGCTTATATCAGTCCACCTTCATTTGATCCCAATACCCGAAAGGAGTACCTACAATCTTCGATCCCTCAAATCAATGTTAAATCGTAAATATGAGCATTATCTTTTTATTCACTTAACATTTCAGTCCTAATGGCCATTATTCTTTGATATCGAGCAATAATAAACAGGGATTTGTCCCAAACATGAGAGCAGATCCCAATAAATTTAGTGAATCTAAACCTTTAGTTGGCACTCTGAAAGACAGCGAGAGACAGAATCAGACTCTCTCGAGTCCGGACAAGAAGTCGCTAAATATTCCGTCAATTGCAAGTAACTTTCTTTATCATTTTTTCTCATTAAGCACTGTTACAATTAAGCGCGATCCCATATTGACAGAGCTAAAGAAACAGCCAATAAGATAAGAGAAATGAATTTTGCTTACGTAGAGAGCATTGAGAATCAAAGCTCTAAATTCCCTCAATTATCTCCTTCAAGGCAAAAAATTCATAGGGGAGTGGCCTTTGAGTCTCGTGAGATCGATACTGAACTGGATCCGATTCTCGGCAAACACCCGGATCTGAATTATGATCGTCAATCTTACATGGGTCCTTCTGGAAATGTTCGGCCTGACCCTTTAGATATTGATATTGATGCCTCTGCAAATCAGGTCAAAGCGGATCCAGATAATATCGATGACAATATCAACGAGACTCTAGGGAGAGAAGAAAAAAGGCATTATCATCAACCGCAGCAACTTTACGAAAGCGACTATCTCACAGATATGAGTATAAATTCAAATTTACCAAGAAAACCTCGGTTAAAAGATTCACTCAACAATTATGTTGACTTAAGCGCTGAGAACGCTGGCACCGTTTTTTCTCAGATTAATGAATTTGAAAAAAGGTTCAAAAGACAAGAACAAGACTAATGATATTTAGAGTTGACCTATAGATATTTCTTTCTATTACTTTCTCTGTCTATTAACAAATAATATCATAGCGGCGCACATAGTAATACTTCAAATTAAGGCATTGAATGAATGAAAAAGCGATTAACTCAACTTCAGGCTCATAAATACAATCAACAATATATTGACAATAGTCTTTTGAGTTCTTTTTTCGTTTCTAAAATAGTGATCGGACCCTACTAATTTGTGTCTATATGTTTTTATGTTGGAGGGACGTATTTTTTACCTAGGTAAACTTAATCATTTCTCATTTTTTCCATTATGCAACTCATATAAATCTCATATATTAAACACGAACTCAATTACTTATTGAGCGTTTTGTTATCATATCCTTCATGTCGACCTTACAAGAGGAGAAGAGCAGAGATGATCGCCAGCATGAATCCAAGAATTGGAGTGATGTATGAGCCATCAAGAAGGAGTCCAACTTGAACTGACGTATAGGGACCATTGCCTTCTTTATTATTGTAGAGAAGGGTGTAAAGGCCTCCATTTGGAGCTTTAAAGAAAGTGTGCGTGGAGGTAAGACTGATGGTAAGGAATTGGGTTTTAAGTATAACCTGTCTGAGATGCTCAAGATCCCAAATTTCATAGAGGTAAGTGGTATATGGGAAGTCGGAAATTGAATCACGTAATATGAAACAGAGATATGGTCCATAGGCAAGCATCTCGGAGACGGTAGAAGTGGTTCTGGGATAAGTGACTAGTGGAGCAAGACTGGTGGTGTTTGTTCGAACGTAATAGGTAACGTTAGTCAGAGTGCCGTCAGAGCAGAGTGCACCGTAAAATTTCTTGTCAGTGACGTATGACGAGCAAGAGTAAGATTTGTCAAAGGAACCGACGTCGGTTGTAGTAACGGTTCCCTTGCTGACATCGACAATAGCTTCTTTTAGGACATTATTCTCAACCCAAACAGCAAGAATTTGGTTTTTGTTGAGAGCCTCACCCCATTTAACATTCAAAGAATTCGGTTTATCCATAACAGTTGAGAGAGTGAACTCGGTTCCAATAGCTCCTGAGCCAATTTGGAAGCTAGTGACGTTAACTTTTTTATCAGCAGCAAGGTAGAAGACGTAAAAAGTCTTTCCAATCATGACGGATTCAAGGTTGTTCGGGGTAAAGCTTTGGTCGGTGTTTGAAGAGATCTGGAGTCTTGGGAGAGGAGAACCACCAGTGAGTGGGATTTGGTAAGCTCTGAGTTGTGGAGTGTTGGTGTCGTTGTCACTACCAATCCCGACAGCGTAGCCATTGTAGTAGTAAAGGAGTACAGGTGCGGTGAATTGAGCAGTGGAATTATCTCCGATGGTAGTCAGAGTCTTAGTATCAATTTTTCTCCACCAGAGGTTCCAGTTATTAGCAGAGCTGTTTCCAGAGTTGTATGAAAAGAGCTGAGAGACAAGATGCAGATCACCGCCGGTGATGCTGGCCAATGCAATGTAGGTTTTATTTGTGAAGTTGGTGTCACTATCCTGAACAACTGTGAAAGGGGCTTTGATAAAGTTTTTTGTAGAGAAAATAGCAAAAGCGCTATACAAAGTGAGCGCTAAGGCAATGGCAACGAAGGTATTTCGCATCAGTGGGTGCTTCTTACTTGTTTTAATTTATTAATTATTTTAGTGTCTTGCCTATTTTAGATATTCGAGTCTGTGTCGAGTAACTCATGTGCTCCCTCACAGTAAATCTCACAGTAAATATACTGTGAGGAAAAAGTTCATAACTCCCAATAATACAGACAAAATAACATGAGAGTAAAGTAATCGCAGTAATTTAAAGTATATAAATAATTAGTATTGCCAAGCGAAATGAGCCATTATCGAAGCGCTCTAACACTGGTGGAAATTTAGGAACTGCCATACAAGAATGCTGGGTTGCAAAATTAGCCTTAAAGAAGGTTAGAGGCCTTGGTTTTAGTATCATAGTCTTCGTTCTGAAGGGATCCCAATTTTTTTTTTTTCAATAAAAATGAATGATGAGAAATTGATCTGAAATCGTCTTAATGTTCCGAATCCTTCTCTTGAATAGGTCAAAGTTAGAGTGAAACGAAACACAATCTACTCCTGACCTCGTTTTTTTTTTTTGAGGCGAAATTTTCTATCGCATCTGGTAATTTTAGCTCTAACCGGTCCAGAAATCCTATTACACTGCCGTATATGTCAAAAAAGCGACGACGGGAGGCGCAAATCTATAGAAGGTATCTCATTTTTTGTTTTTTAGGATTTGATGCTAAATTCTAATGAGAACGACGTTCCGGAAGTTTAATAGAAAATTTAACATATAAGAATATGAGTAGTCATATCCGTGAGTGAATTTCTAATGCGAACATTACCTAGAGCGTTCATCAAATTATCGATTAGCACTATTGAAACATTTCAATAAATTATTTGCTTTTGGGTTATTGTTGAAAATAGAATCTTCCCTTTTCACTGAACTGATTATATATTCTGACCTTTGATATAGACTTTCACAAAAACACTTGGCCAGGTTACAGGAAATTCAAGCATTCATTATGTAACCCACATGAATGATTAAAGATATTTCAGTTAACTAAATTGGCTGTGAGTTATTTTCCTTATTTTTTATTGTATAATCTTAGAACAGGAAGAGACTGGCTATGATGGTTAACAGGAAGCCAAGAACCGAAGAAAGGTATGAACTTCCAAGGAGGAGACCAACCTGAACATTGGTGAATTGCTTGTCATCATCCTTTTTGTCCCAAAGAAGAGTGTAGAGACCTCCCGCAGGAACTCTATAAAAGCTGAATGAGGAATGGGAGTTGATGGTCAAGAATTGAGTTCTATTCTTAAATGGGGTCAGTGTCTCGAGGTTCCAGATTTCGTAGCTGTAGGATTGCGATGACTGTGAGGATGAAGACACTGAATCAAGAAATACCATAGCGAGGTGGGGTCCATAAGGGAAGGTGTTAACAAGGGCAGAAGTATTTTTCGAGTACTGAGCCAATAGAGCAAGGCTGGTAGTGTTCGTTCTCACGTAGTAGTTTATGGTTCCAGCAGAGCCATTGGTGAACGAGCAGAGTTCACCATACCATTTCTTGTCGGTGGCATAGGCTGAGCAATCGTAATCTTTATTAAAGGCGTTCACAACCGTTGGGGTGGGAACAGTTCCCTTGCTAACATCAATAAGGGTTTCCTTGAGAATATCATCTTCCTCCCAAGCGGCAAACAGTTGACTGTTGCCCAAAGATTCACCCCAAACGACAGACAAAGTTTTAGCCTTGTCGAATGTGGTGGAGAAGGTGAATTCCATCCCAAGGGTCGAAGAACCAATTTGGAAGCTGGTGACATTGACCTTTTGGTCAGAGACCTTGTAGAAGATGTAAGCAGTCTTTCCAATCGTGGCAAAAGTGAGGCTCTTCGGAGTGAAGCTTTGATTGGTATTAGACGTGATTTGGAGTCTTGGCAGAGTAGCACCACCAGTGAGAGGGACTTGATAGGCTCTCAGTTGAGGGGTGTTGGTGTCATTATCACCATTAACGCCGATAGCATAGTTATTATAGTAGAAGATAGAAGGAGGAGCGGTGAATTGAGCAGTGAAATTGTCTCCAGTAGAAGCGAAAGTCTTGGCATCTAATTTTCTCCACCAGAGGTTCCAGTTGCTGGCAGAGCTGTTTCCAGAGTTCTTGGAATAGAGCATAGAGACGAGATGCAAGTCACCAACAGTGATGCTGGCCAATGAGAGAGAGGTCTTGTTTGTGAAGTTAAGATCGCCTTCTTGAACAACTACGACGGGAGCCTTGACGTAGTTGTTGGTTGTGTAAGTCGCAAGAACACTCGTCAAAGTGAGTGCTAAGGCAATAGCAACGAAGGAGCTTCGCATCTGAGGATATCGCGATGATCGCTTTTATTCTGGTAATATTTTATTTTATAAATCTACACTTTTTCTCTGTTTTAACCTCGAACTTCCGAGCGTTGAGCTATTGGTGAATTTTGCGGCTCATGTACTCTTTTCAAGTAAAGATAATAGTAAATGATAACTCTTGAAAAATACAAAGTTCGCATAGGAATTTAGTCTCTCTAGTAAATTTGTTAGATGTGGCAAATAGTGCTGCCAAGTACATGAGTTCAGTGATCGTAAAACTTCAAAATTTATTGGAGATTCAGGAAATATCCCTCGTTTGGATAATGCAGAGCAGCCAGGCCATGCTTCTAAATCGAAGATCTGCATTTGACCTGAGGTGAGGAAGCTAGTTTCCATAAGCAATATAAAAACCAAAAACAAAATCGTCAAATGCAACGCGCCATCAAACTAATTTTGCAATAGACTTCATTGGTTTCAAAATATGGGGCTCGAAAGTTCCCACCTCATTGTTATCCTCAAAGAAGAAGAGAAATATATGACATAAGCAACGACAATTCTTTTTTTTGAATTTTTTTTTCGTTTATCAGAGATAGAGAGGAAGAAAACAAAATAATTGCACAATTGGTGGCCTTATTAGTTGATGGTGACGAGAGCTACTCTGTTTCGGTTAAATAAGCACGATTGCGAAGGTGTAAAACTCTAAAGCTCCTATTATTTGGTGCATTAAAACTCATTCATGATATGTTACAGACTTGTTATCTATTGAAGCTCCTTATTTCGGCACTAAGAAGGCTTATATCTCTAATATTCAACTCTTTCTTGAATTTCAGAACCAATGCTTTCTAGAAATGAACTATTTCCTACAATGACTACAAATTACAGTCAATTCCAATATTTCAAGAGATATCTAGGCGTTATTGAACTATTATGAGGTCCGTGAATCTCAGCGAGTACATTACCCTCTGGCAGATGCATATGAAACCTGCTCTTCTCTCATTAAGTGGAATCTACTTCCTTGAACAATGCTGAAAGAGTTATTTTGAAGTCAATAAACAAACTAAATTTAGTCGATTACAAATAGAAGCAATTCTGAATTAATTTGATTTGCTGCAATTTGTCTGGCAATCCGAAAAAGTATTAATGAAGAAGGAACTACATACGAAGCAATAGGAGGATAAAAAAAATAAGCTCCCATTAATCGCAAGTTCAGACGAAGCCCATCAGAGTGTGCACAGCAAAATGCTATTTGGTAAATTTTGTCAATGATGGTAATTTCTGTACCAGAATTGTCGATCATAGACTTTCAAGAATCTTTGCTGAGGGCAGGACAGATCAACACATCCATAGGATTTCCAAAGCAATTTCGCGCTTGACCCTTACATTGCTTTGATTGGTTTTCTGGAGATCCCTTCTCGTTCCTTGATGAGAATCAGAATGACCGTTTTCAGGCTTGACATTTCATAATGCATTCATCCGCTTGATGAAGACGGTCTAACATATGTATGCTAATTTTCTGCATTGAACCATTCATAAATTTGATACATGAGAATGTGGATTAGCGCTTATCAAATTCACAGAAATTTAACAGAATCATTGACTTTAGACATGATCCACATGAGGTTTTGATTCTATTAATGTTAATTAAGCTGAGAAAGACATTCAGTTGCTGTTGATGGGCCGGAAAGACCTGTAGGATAGATTTTGCATTGAATATTCTCTATTAATAGCAGGTTTAATCTCACAGGGTACTGCAGGGAGTAACACCCGAAATATGATTAACATTCCCAAGCCATGGTCACGATTTGAAGTCTTCTTCTTTTGGCCAGCTTAATGACAGTAGTAATATATTTATTCTGATATAAATAAGTCTTTGATTTTGTTATCAGCACCACAGCGAAATTAAAAGGTAGCTTTAATAGACATATATCTTAGAATAACAACCGATTTAACTGTGAAGGGTGGTGCCGCTATGTCATCTCTTTGATTAGATCCGAAACCTTGTACAACAAACAATCAGCGTGAAGCATAAGATTTTGAACCAAAGAATTTACTATTTCTTATGCTTGCTAACTAAATACTGCCCCGAGTTACAGTGAATTTTAAGTTTCAAAAATGAATCTCTTCAGAAATCCGAATAAGTCGCCCTTTGCTCTGTAGTTCATAATGAATTTTCTGGTTCCAAATTCATTATCTGCTGCCTCTGGTTGCGAACTTGCGAGTAGAGGTTAAGAAAGTATAGCTGAGCGCAGGTTGCCTAGAGACGGAGCACGTGAGGATCTTACCTTTTCCATCCCTGCATTCCAAGATGTTGTCAACTTACCGATCAGGTTCTTGCCATAGACACGGGCAACCATCAGATAGGCAGTGTTCAACAAAGCAGAATCGATTGTACATGCGAATTTAGAGGGTGACTCTTCTAAACAGTGAATCGACAGTATTCTCCGTCTCAGATCTTCGATTATTAGTGAAAATGTGTTAGGCAGCTTATTAAATTTTCCCTTTTCCTCTCAGCTGTTGCTTCCAGATGATAGAAGGCTATTTCGCCCAGAACGCAAACCTCTAGTACTTTTTAATGTCGTCTCCTTCGGGGGAGATTGGGTCACTTTTCTAGTCGTTGTGAGCGAGGACATCTATACAAAGTTTTGAAAGCGTTGAGCATGTCGCTGATTGCGGTTACGGTGCACAATAGTCAAAGACGCTCTTCAAGTATATCGTCCAAAGAATATTTCTGTTCTGAAAACCAAGGGTAGGAGTATGCATCACCTTGATATAGTGTTTGAAATGATAAAATTTTTATGTTAAGGCCCTTCTGAGTTCGTTGATATTTAGCCCCTGATCGAGTTGAACATCAAATATTGTTACTGCTGCACCAGTGGAATCCCGCAAATATTTTGTATTGGCACCTTACGCGTCTCCCTCTGAGAGTGAGGATGCTGCATCTCTTAGGTTGATCTTTGCACCATTCTCAGCAGCTGAGTTGTTGGTTTCTAAAGCTGTTTAATGGCAGTTTTAGAAAAAAGTACGAGTTGAATAGAAAAATAGATCCTAGGATAATTAAGTGGAGGAAGCTAGGCTAAGCTCTATAAATAGTAATATTTCTTTATTGGTTTCCTTCAAGTTCCTGGCAATCAACAAAAAGATTCATCAAATATGAATTTCTATACTCAGTTTTTCTAAGCTAACTATAATTTAATGAAATTTTAATTCGGCGGGGATGATCAGCAACACATTTTCATCATTATTTTAGCAGAATCCCAAGAGTAATTAATAAATTATTTTTCAAAATGTACATTGAAATCAACAAGAAGATAGAAGGGAAAAAAATATTTGGAGAAGTGATAGACAAGATGATTGCTAGTTAGGACATTATCCAAGGAGGACCTTAATAATTAGATTCGTTGGGGATGAGAAATCTAAAGCAATCCTTGAACGTACTGCGTCCCAGAGTGGAATAACATCAGGTATTTTCAATTTCTTTCGTATTTATTCAATATGATAGGCGGAATGAAAAATCAAGCATTACAGTATGGGCCGAGACATGAGTAACTTACGAACAAATTGCTGTGCCAACTGCACAATTTCCAAAAATATTGACAAAGTGACTACCGATAAACACGTCAGACAGGCGTACCGGCCAGTCTGCTGAAAATTCGCTGGTGATATCAAGGTAATTTTACCGAAATTTTCTTGGTGCTCTATCAATTATGCTATCCCAATCCAGAGAAATAATACCGACCAACAAGGATTTGAATTTCATTTGTTCGTTCATTTAAAGAGAATGTCAACTAAGTGAAAGATAGGTGCACAATTTATTCCCTTTCCTCATTGTTTTTGAAGAAAAAATTTCTATCGCCTTGAGGATTTGACCCATAATGGGGCCAATAATTATAATACATCTCTAAAGATCTAACAATGAGAAGAAGGGAGGCTGAAATCTCGCAAGGAATTTATTTTCAAATGTTTCTCATGTTTTTTTGAAAGTTTAGATGCTTCATTTTTTATTTGAACGGAAATCTTGAAATTTAATCGTAAAATGATGTGTAGTCACATCTGTGAGTACACTTGTTAATGCTAATTTCTCTTTTACTGTTTATTAACCACTCAATTGACCCTATTGAAAGATTTAAATGAATTGTGATTTTTCGGTTGTTGTTCAACTATATAATTTTTCTTCTTCTTCACTGAACTGGTATATTCTGATCGTTGATATAGACTTTCACAAAAACACGAGACCAGTTCACAGATAATTCAAGCATTTATTATGTACCTCACACGAATAATTCAGGAAAGATACTCCATCTTACTAAACCAGAGCGTGAGCTACTTTTTTCTTGACTCTTATTTGTGGAACTTCGAATAAGAGGAGGCTGGCTATGATGGTTAGAAGGAAGCCAAGAACCGAAGAGAGGTATGAACTTCCAAGGAGGAGACCAACCTGAACATTGGTGAATTTCTTGTTAGCATTGTTGTTGTCCCAAAGAAGAGTGTAATGACCTCCAGCATCAACTCTAAACAAGCCGAATGAAGAATTAGTGTCGATAGTAAGGAACTGGGTTCTTGTTTTGAATAGGGCGAGGGTCTCGAGGTTCCAGATTTCGTAGCTGTAGGATTGCGATGACTCCAGTGATTCTTGGAATACTATAGCGAGGTGCGGTCCGTAAGGGAAGGTGGTATAAAGAGACAGATTTCTCGGGTACTGAACTAATTGAACAAGGCTGGTGGTGTTTGTTCTGACATAGTAGTCATAGGCTTTCGCAGAATTATTGTTGTATGAGCAAAGTTCACCACACCATTTCTTGTCAGCGGCATAAGCTGAGCAAGAGTAAAACTTGTTGTAGGCACCCACGTCCGTTGGGGTAAAGGTTCCCTTTTTAACATCAATAAGAGCTTCCTTAAGGATATCGTGTTCAACCCATGAAGCAAGGAGTTGATTGGTGTTCAGAGATTCACCCCAAACAGCGGACAAAGATTTAACCTTGCTGTTTGTAGTAGAGAAGATGAATTCCAGACCAAGAGTTGAAGAACCAACTTGGAAGCTGGTGACATTAATCGTTTGGTCAGAGGCCCTGTAGAATATGTAAATAGCCTTTCCAATAAAGACAACCGCGCGTTCCTTTGGAGTGAAGCTTTGGTTGTTGCTAGAGGTGAGCTGGAGTCTTGGTAGAGCGGCACCGCCATTTAGAAGGACTTGGTAGGCTCTGAATTGAGGGATACCAGTATCGTTATCATCATTAACGGTGATAGCCCAGTTATTGAGGAAGAGGACATCAGGAGGAGCGGTGAATTGAGCTGTGGAATTGTCTCCAGAAGATCCGAGAGTTTTGAAATCTATTTTTTTCCACCAGACGTTCTAGTTGCTGGCAGAGCTGTTTCCAGTATTCTTGGTCCTGATTGAAGAGACGAGATGCAGGTCACCAATAGTGACGCTGACTAATCGGAGGTAGGTCCCGTTTGTGAAATTAAGGTCTCATCTTGAACAATCGTCACGGGAGCCTTGACGTAGTTGTTTGTTTATGTCGCAAGAACACCTGTCAAAGTGAGTGCTAAGGCAATAGCAATGAAGGGGCTTCGCATCTGAGGATCGCTCTTATTTTGTTTATTGTTTATAAATCTACACGTTATCTATGTTTTAAACTCGGGCCTTTGATCGATGAGTTTGTAAACACCAAATTAGGGTTTTCCCTTGTCCGGATAAAGAGGGGCAGCTTGGCCATCCTTCTCACGAGAAAGCTCGCATTTTACTGAAATGAGGAAGTCAGTTTCTATCAGTGATACCCAAAAAATTATCAAATCTAACGTGACTGCGGAAGAATTCTGCATTTGAATTTCTTGAGATCAATATTTCAGGCTCTAAGATTTCCAACTCGTTCCTATCTTCAAAGTGGGAGAGAAATATGCAACATAAGCAAAGAGAACATCATTTTGCTGAAATTCTTTTTTTGCGTTTTAGAGAACTCGAGAGAAAACACAAAATATTGCACAATTCGTGGTCCTCTTCGATGATGTTGATGATGAGAGCTACTCTGTCTCGATCAAATAGCCACAAATGCGTAGGTTTTAAATTCTAAATGCTAGACTATAGAGTGAGCCAATTCTAACCCATGATATGTTAGAAATTGTTGATATGTAGAGGTTTCTTGTTTCGGCACAAAAAAGTCATTTATCCATAATAGTTAACTCTTTCTTGAATTTCAGAACCTATACCTTCCAGAAATTAGCTACATCCAACGACAAACCTCAAATTCTCTCAATTCCGTAATTGAAAGAATTAGAGAGAACGAAATTGGTCAATTAGGAAGGGCGTTAACTCAGCGAGTATCTTGCTCTCGTAAGTGGAAAGAAATCCACTCACTGATCTATCGCTGGTTGGAAATTTCTTCCTTTACTCCTGAGCTTTATAAAAAAAAAAATTTAGTCGATTATTATAATTAAAGCATCTTTGAAGTAATTTGTTTTGCATCCCAAAACTCCTAGTGATGAAGGAACTTGAAGAACAATTTTTAATCAATACAAAGCAAGAGAAGGATGAAAATATGCTCTTTGAAAGATTGAGATGAAGCAGAATGAGAGCAGCAAAATATCATGACAAAAGATTGTCAATGCCAATAATTTTTGTAGGCGGATTTCGAGAAGACAAATTCAAGGATCTTGACTAGGGACAACACAATTCAACGCATCAATGGAATTGCAAGCAATTTAGCATCTGAAATTTGCATTTTCTTTGATTATTTTTCGGAATACCCCTTCTTGTTCTTTTCAGAAAATCAGCACAACAAATTTTTGGCCTAACATTTCATAATGTATTCATCTAATTGAGGTGAGCGGTCTAACATATGTAGGCTAAATTTCCTTAATTTATTCATTCATTGATATGATATATGAAGTTTAACATAGTCATTGACGATAGACGCACTCGATTTAGGCTGTTGGTTCTATCAATATCAAAGATAACAAGAAAAATACTCTATTCCTTTTGGAGTGCAGCAGAGAAACCTGGAGTTGGCGATAAATCAGCGTAGAAAAGATTCAAATATCTCCTTAACGAGTCTTACCGAGAGTGCTGGCAATTTGAAGTTTTCTTATTTTGACTTACTAATGACAGCACATTTATTCTGAGAAAAAAAACGGATGAAATTAACCAGAATAAATTACTTTTTAATAATCTTAACCAAACTCACAGTCAAAGCCTGCTCATATGTCCGACCTCATTTACATCGAAGACGAAACAACGTAAAATAAATCTGCTTCAAGCTATCTGATAAGCATCTGAAGCGGAGGTTTCCTTATGCTCGTCCCTCAAGATGAAGAATTGGAAAGCTTGCCTAAGACAGAACCAATAAAACAAGATAATCCAAAATTATCGATTGACTCTCCTAGCGGCACCCTCTTTTCAAAGCCTGCTGGTGTAAATACGAGACCAGTCACATCAAAAACGTACAGATCAATCAATTGCTTCACTCTTTCAACGATTTAGAATAGCACTAAAGCAAGCAGTGGCATCAGCAGTCAAATCTTTTCAACACCCTCCCAACAGTCAACAAAGTTAAAGGAAGAGCCCAAAATTAAAGAAGACTTGAAGCCGAAAGAAGACTCTAAAAATATCGTGGATAATCTCTCGAAATTACTGTCCAAATATGATCCAGGTAATGATTTTCATATGCATAGGCTGGCTAACCCATTTCAAAAGATCAAGCTAAATTAATCCTCGCTCAATTACAAAAAGAAATCCAGACGAAGAAACCATGATTTTTTTTTTTTCTGCACTGCTGAAAGTTTTTGAGTATATTACATCGGAAAACCATTTGTTGGGGTTTTTTTTCCTCGCTGAATGATTAATTACTCAAAGTATAATATGAATACCAATTGCTTCAAGTCAAATTTTGGAAGTTATACAACTTCAGCATGTATCTCTATCCTTTTCCGAACGGTTTATCTTTCGTGACTTTCCTATGATTATCACATTACTTCCAGATCGCACTCTTTCTTCAATTTATGAATGTTGATGTCAGCATACATATGCCGGCAGCTATAAATTTCGAGATTTATTTTCTAAGACCATTATGTAGCCCATTGAGCAGAGCTTGATCCCAAATGGAATCTAATAAGGATCATATTAGATGGGTGCTATGCGCGAATAATATAAGAGCGTTTCAGAAACGTAAATTCTATGAATTCATGATTTCTGATGCCACAGAAACATGACAAATTGTCGCGTGTTCGTGATTTCTATAATTAAAATTTTGCACTTGCTTAAAACCCGTTATAAATATTTATTTCCGGCAATGATTGCAAAGCAACAGAATACCTACGAAGAGCACCAAGACCCTTATAACTCCAGCCTGTTTTGCGAGCGGATAGTCGCTCCTTTCGTACTTGCACGTTATCGGCTCCAACACTCTCCCGCGCAAGAAGAAAACCGCGGTCCTCAATCTACAGAAGTTAGATCTCTCCAAGAGCTTGATGATCCTGCTGTTTCTACTAATAGTACAGAGACTACACTTTCAAAACCTTCTGTTCAATCTCTCAACTCACTGACTCCGAAAAATCAAACGAATGTCGAATCGATAATCGAGTCTGTGAGAAAGAGACTCAACATGAAAGACGAAGCGAAAAAACAGATGAGACTCACTGTAACCTTCCGAAAGCCAAGTGAAACCAGTCTTTCTTCTCCAAAATATGGAGCAACAACTCAACCATACGCAAGGCAATCCAAAGCTTTGACTGAGATGGTCAAATTCCCTCAGAAAAAAATTGTGGTAAAACTAAGCAGAGCATCAGTTCCCAGTGCAAGTTCTCAAAGAAAGTTGAAACCACATATTCGAGCGAACTCTTTGCCCACGTGTGCCTTGATGAAACTTGAAGGCGTTACTGATAGCAAAGATAGCGTTGCGCCTAGCAGTGGTCAGAAGAGCAGCCAAAAACAGTTTTTGATAAAGACCGTTCGCTTCTCTCTCACCAAGGATGAGCCTGCCAACGACGTTTCACCCTGATTTAATATCATATAATTCATTCTCACAAACACACAAATTGTCTGGTGAGATTTGTTATATAGTGCTAAATTTTTTGCATAGTCTATCAGGATTAGTATGAGGTTTGTTCATAAGCTATGAAAAATTAAAGAATGTTTAATGAATTGCAGAAGATTGTCGGGATCTCGTTTTGTTGCATCCTTCAAATTCATCGTCTATTTCATATATTATTATGGAATTATCTTTCAGTATGTAGTGACATATTGTATGAAAAACAATTCACCTGAAATCTGCAATAAGGATTGGAATATCACTGATGTTCGAGTAAAATTTTTGCTTTTTCATGATGGGGCCTTTAGTTGAAGAAGACAGCAAGTTACATGCTGAGTGGGAAAACGAATTGTGTCTAATCTACCGCATCGCATGAAATATTAAACAGATGTAAATTTATCAGCAAGTGATTTAGACTTGTAAAAAATATCTTCATTGTCCACTCACTATAGGCAAATCTACTGAGACGATAAAGAAAGCTAACTCAAAGTAACCAAAAATAGAACCAGACTCAAAGCAAACTAGGTTTTCACATTGCTTAACGAGAGAAGAATCATAAGAAAAGAGTCGCAATTTATTTTTTTTTAAACAGTTTATTTATAAAGCATAATGATCTCACTATTTAATATTACAAAGATGAGATAGCGATTTGATTCTCATATTGCTCAGAGCAATTTCCCTCAACACCCTATTGACTTAAAATTTTTTCGTTAAAATGTTAAGTCAAGAGGCTGTACGATAAAAATCTCATATTGAGCAATTGATAAATAGATATAATTGAATAACACAAGTCATTATTTGATAAATAGTTAAGATAAATAATTAAAAAAATCCTAAGGGCATTCTTTGATGTCCTTAATCATCCTTCATCAGATCTCCACCTCTAGCAGAAAGAAAAATGGACACTCTTTACAGACGAAGACCGTCTTTCAGAGTCTCTACTTTTCGAACTGCTATCGTGGGATTTTTTGAGGATAGATCGAAGATGTACTTCTTGATCGAACTGGAAACTCTTTCTGCTTTCAGGTGTCCTCTCTGTATTCCAATCCATAAGCGAACTTGTCATCGTTTGGTCCGTCGTTGTTGACGTTTGAGGACTCTCGCATTCAGTAGTTACCAATCGAGGAGTATTATTAGATCCACTTGAAGTTTGCGAGATAATTTCCTTCGAAATGATCTCTCTGAAGGTAAAGTTTCCAATTTTTCTAATGGCAAAGATGTTATTCGTTCTTTGGCTCAATCGTGGTTGACTCGGCTTAACAGGCGGGAAGATATTTCTCTTTACGTCGTTAGCCGATTCATCTCCAAGCGGCTTTTGCATCGGTGTTTGAATAGAAGACAAGTCTACCACTGTATACTTCTTCGCAGTTCTGAGTGGCGTGATGGCTCTCTCCTGGGGTTTAGGGAGACTAGAAGGCCTTACAGGCTTAGTAAAAGACTCTTGGACGCTCCTTTGAGGTGCTTTGAAGTTTTGTCTGTAAGGAACGCGATAAGGAGAAGTATCACGACTTGCAGGCTTGCTGGGAGTCGCCTGGATTTTGAGCTCTGTTTTCTGCACGAGTGGCTGACGCTCGCCTGTGATGACCAGAGGCCCAGTTCTATTGGCATGGTTAGAAGCTGGGAGCTGAGCTTGGCCGGGTCTTTCAGTGGAAATATTTGGCATTCTTTTAAAAAATTTGATTATCGTGCCTCCGGAGCCGATTTAAATTCGAAAGAGTTTTAATTCTGGTAAGAATTATTTAGACGCATTACAGTGAGATAAAAAATATGAGTGGATGTTAGTGAAAATTTAAATTATTTTATTTCTGAAAAGGCCGTTTTTAGATTACTCAGAGTTTATTCAGGTAGCTCTTGAAATAACTAATTAAACAAAAGCCCTTTTAATTTCTTCGGTATTTAAGGAAAATAAGCTCTCATATGATTGATGGTTTGTACGAAGATCTCTGCTCAAGCTGAGAATGGTTTGCTTTGCTTCCCTCAATAATAAATCTCGTGTTAAGAATGCAAAGTTGGCCTCTAAATGACAAGTGTGTCATATGTATGTACGTGAACACCTAACTGGCTCTATTTTCATGGGTTAGCGAGAAATCACTATTTTTCATCAAAGAAGGTAGTTGGAAGAACGAACAAACCGAAGAATTAAATTACAATTATAATTCAACGAAATCAATTGCAAATTGAAGGAGTAGTCGGATCTATCGAAGATAAATAGTTGTCCTTTCTCCTGTTAGAAACGAGTTATATATATATTCGCGAAGAAAGAGTTTCGAAAAACGCTATTAGTTTAGAGATTAATGCAATTCACTCTATAGCCAACGAAATCGTTGCTAAATTAAAGCACAGCAATTTTTATCAAAGGACTTTCAAATTTCCCACACTCATTATCGTGATCCAGGACAGAAAGCACTGTGTTAGAACTCCAACGAGTCCTTTGCCAGATCTCTCTGACTCTTAAAACTCCCTTTCTTTCTTTCGCGACTCGATTGGTCTATCATTCCTCTGATCCCAAGATAACTCACTTTTTCTTTCACACAAGCTTATCAAGAATCAAGGTGCATATCGTTGGTCCTAACAATAGTAGATTAGGCATTCCCAACGCTCTTACAGCTCTCTCCTAACTAATACAAAGAAGTTGCTATTTTTGAAATGAGGGAGGAACAATCAAATTTTTAATTGTTATTTTGAGAATTTGCTTCTTGTTTCCTGAAACGAAATCTCATATTAAAAATCCCTCTGAAAGCCACCCTTCTAGGCACTTTTCACCCCTCATACATCCTTGGTTTACTATGCGATTTTTGTAGAGTCTCAGAGAGAGACCAATCTTCCTGAACAATTTAATTAATTTTAAGCTTGATAAAGAATTAGTTTGTCGATCTACGGTCAGATGAATGATACAAGAAAAACGCATATTTCGTGTATTTTGTCAGGTTCCTATTAAACTGTAAAGATGAGGAGTCTCATTTCTTAAGGCTAATTACATTAAAGAAATCTACCCTCCTCTGGCGGCTGAAATTCTGACCTACGTGTATAATGCATCGATACTTTTCAGACAAATCGAAATAAACACTCCCATGTCGATCAAACTAGGTCTCTTAGGTGCATCAGGCTCCAAACAGGCTCTCGTGAAAACATGGAGTGGTTCCATTACTTCAATTGAGCCTTTAAGTGACAGATCAGTGGGAGTGTACCCAAGTATCAACTTTCCGTCTTTTAGTTTTTCGAGGGCAGTAACTTCATACGCCTTCTTCTTCGTTTGAGGCCTACTGTCGAAGATCGTGTGCATAATGGTATTCGCCAAATTATAAACGGCAGTCTTTTCTGTGATAACACTGTTATCTTGGAAGATCTCTTTCGCTGACAACATGTAATTTGTTGGAAGGACCATATTTTTCTTGTAAGCTGTGAGCCCTTCCTTATTGCCCATTTCTTTTAGTTTGTCCTCATTATATACGAATGCTTTATTCAAGAACCCGACTTTAGCTTGAATTGCACGAGTGATGTATATGTTATAAAGCTGTGTATCTAAATGCACCATTTTATGTTTTTTGGACAGGAATATCTGCGCGTTTAGAATAGCTTTGATCACAAGCAGCAGGAATTTCAACGTATTTCTCTTGGAAGCGACAAAGTTTTCTATAGTTCCATGCTTATTGAACTCCGCATAAAAACCATCTTGTGCCTGCGACTTCTCCTTCAAGTAATGAGGAAGTATGTTAAGATTATACACTTGCTTTGGCTCTTGCTGCCCAAGATACTCTAAGATCATCTTGGCATTTCTAGCCATAGTTATCTCTGATTCCTCTGGGAATTTTGTGAGCAAGAGATTGCATTTTCGAGAATTTTTCGTATTGATTCCTTTCCTGGAGAACTCGCATTGACCGTACACAACAAAAAGACTGCAAAGACGAGGCACAACCATTATTTTGTGATCCGGAATGACTAAATCTAATATTTTGACGTTCGCACTGATAAACCTATCAGCCTCCGCTTGCTGAATACGCTCTTGCTCCCTTGTTCTCAGCGGTTCTGGTGGCTCGAGGCCCATTATCAGATATTCTTCATGCAGGATTTTCGAAAATTCCTTATATTCATCACCCAAAATCGTCTCAGGAGGCTCTTTGGGAGTGGGACCACTAGATCCTTGTCTCTTTGACAATAGAGCATCGATAAAATCGTATATTTTGTCCTCTAATTCAGTGACCTCTGGCGGAACAATGTGATCTCGATATGTGAGCCTGGCTCGATACCCGCCTTTCCTTTGCGGTTCATCTGCCTTGCTTACATCGGTTGCTAGGAGTGCTTTGTATGAAGCTATATCCAGGTATTTGAGCATCATAAGAAGATCAGGCCTTAACTTTCGAATTTTGTTTGGATCCTTTCCTTCCTTCCATTCAATGGCGAGTACCTCAGTTGTCGTTATGAGTCCAGCAGCAAAAAGGATTCTAGGTAAGTGGAAGCGAATTGCATCGTGAGCGACTTTGATAAAGGCGTCTTTCTGCCACTTTTGCGTTTCTGGAGTAGTAATTCCGTGATTTGAGCTTACTTCGAAGTAAAAGTCACCGTTGTTTTGGTTGTATACAAATTTTCCGAGATTGAGCTTTGAGTTTATGCATAGAATGTGAGTGCTGAAGTTAGACATCAGTTGTTCGGATTTATTCACGAAGATCGGGAGCATCTCTGGGAATTGGATGAACGTTTTTAGGATATAGCTTGTCTGGTATTTGTTCACAGGCACCACGTTCAAGATATGAGTGGTGGAAAACCCGTAAAACGTCTCTCCAAGGATAAATTCTTCCTTTTTCCGGTTCTGCATAAGAAAGGGATATAAATTATTTAGCTTTCGAAAATGGGATTATTAATCTGTGTTTTTGAAGACTATACTGTTAGCAGTCTTTATATAAAATTTCACTATAGCTGGACTAGTGATCGTAATCGAATGCTAGCATTCTGCATTTTTCATTCAAATTCGAGTGTTCTAGTTCAACCATTCAGAAAAAAAATTTGAATTGTTGGAAGCATTAGGAAACACGCGTGTTTTGTTGTTACCAACTACGATGACGGTTGATCAAATTTCATAATCATCTTTCCTATGAATAAAACGAGAAATGAGACTCTTAGGTGCAAGTGGCAGCGTAAATTGCATAGATCTACTCCCTTGTATAAGCAGGGAACTCATGCTGGCGATCAATTTTGGAGCGTTAACCGCCTAGAAGTTAATTTTTCAATTAAGAGCACTATAATTTGAATTCTAGTTTGATTCCGCACTACTCCCTTCAAAATCACTTTTTCCCAAACAATCGATGCTTATCTCAGCGAGGGTCTTAGAGTTGGTTCAAGCCGAAGTAAATCGCCAAGAAAATTCATTAATTTGTCGCATATAAATAATAATCTCTGAGTGGAGCATTAATTAAAAATTTTTGAAAGAACTAATGGAACCTTTCGATGACATTTTGTATTCATAGATCTCTTCATTTTGTTATTTCCAAGACTCCATCGGAGGCTCTAAATTTCATACAATTGATATACTTTTCAATGAGCGCTAATTTATTCATTTCGACTTTGAGTTGCTTGTCCTTTTGTTATAGTTCTTCAGTTCTAAGAATCGACTAACTTATTGAAAATATGTATATTCAGCTATGCGCGTACCCAAATCGATTATTTATAATGGCTTATAACTCATAGGAAGAGAATGGTATGCATAAGTAAGAGGCAGAGATAATCCAAAAAGATAAAACTTGCCCCCTGGTAAACTCAAAAATCAGCCCTTAAAGCTTGATTAAAGCAAAACTCTTGATCAAGATGTTTTGGAGTCTGAATTAAATTGTAAGATCATTGTGTTTCAGTGACGGTTACCTGATATGAAGTAATAAATCGAGGCCGTTCCGGAGTAGGGAACATCTGACCGTCAATTTCGGATTTTTGAAAAGAAGCTGTCCCTGTGAACCTCGAGGCTTCAAAGTCAGTATTGAAATAAGACATATAACTAGTTGGACTCTTTGCAAATGAAATCAAAAATGAATACAAAAAGAGAAAAATTTTGTTTACGTTTTCCGAATTTTGATTGTCGTACTGAATGTACGGGTTTTCTGCTGGCAGACAGCTATTGGATGTTCTTGAATAAGCAGGAATATTATCATCTCCTTGGGCGGGTTGGAAGGGAGAGCTGGTAAATCGGTGGTGAAGTTCTGAGTTGAAGTTGATCATCTGCTGCTTCTGACTGTTAAAAAGAGAGCTAGATTAAATACAAACTCGGGATGTAATACTTTCGCTCATTTAGGAAGTGGCGTAAGCGATAGTTTTCACGGCGTAGATCATCTATTATGAAGGTAGCCATTTTGAGCTCAAGTAATAATCCTTGCTTTTCATAGTTAAGTAGGTTTTCCTATTACAGAAGAAGGAAAGCTTTAGAACCTTATCAATTCTATTAAATCTACCTCTGAATCAAATTTTTGAAGGGAAAGCTCTCCTTCACTCTCTCGACCAGTGTGAATCTCATTTTTTCGCGTCAGTCTTTTGATATGGACCAATAGCTCACTTAAACAAGGCTTAATGGCCAATAGTAATGTATTTTTGTACATTCTTCCCTTTTTGAAAAACTCATGGGAGTAAGCTCTCGTATCTATATCTTTCGTTGCTTTTTTAAATCCGTAGTAGTTGAGCTTCGCTAATGTTAGAAAAGCTTGAGAAAGCAGAGCTACCTGTCTTATGAACGAAGGGTATTTGCAACTATTGAAATATTTTGGCAAGACAACCTCACTCACAAGATCCAGGTCTTTAAGCACAACGCTTTGACCGTCTGAGGACCAGCTTATGATTTCTTCACATTCGTTCTCCTATTTGAAAGGTTAATTGAAAAGTCGAATTCAAGAAGATGGCTACCTCGAGTAATGCGAACAACTTGTAAAGAAACTGGCGCTGGTTAGCTGGCCTGATCTGATCGTTGCTCATTTTATCTTTGAGAGTCATGAGGTCTGATTTTCCTTCCATTTTCGATGATGTCAAATCTTTATGCCCGTGCTTTTCTTTTGATTGTAAAGTTTTTTAATTATCTTTTCAAGATTATCGGGTCCTGAATAATTTAAATTATTTTCCAATTTTTTGAAGATGGATTTGAGTCGCTTTCTTTTTTCGATCCTAAGCGACAAGAGTAATACCACGCGATCAATCAAGTGAACTGAGGTTAGCAGCAAAGATTTCGAGCTTAGAAGTCCTTGGTTTGAGGATGAGATTCATTTCAGCTTCAATCTTACAAGATGACGTAAGTTGAATTTAAATAATTGGAGCTCAATGTATTTTACCAAAGATACTTAAAATTGGATACTAATAGATAAATTTTAATCTTCAGTCTGTTAATGCAATTGTTAAAATCCCAGAATAATTTTACTTCAAGAATAAACTTTTTTAGTACGGAATGAAGTCTATCAGCAATTCACTCAAATTGAAGCTCTACCAACCGAAAGCGCTTCCTGTGTTTTTCTCAGTAGGAGCAGGTCTTAGGTCTAGCATTATAAAGCAAAAATGGATTATTTTACCCAAGAATCAATTTGCGTTTAGATATTTATCTTGAGTCGGTTTGTATCCTTCCTTAAGTATTACCAATAATAGGGTCTAAATCGGATATAATTCGTCAGTAGAAATAAATTCATCAAACTAAACTATTTACGACTCGAACTGAGTTTATTTTATTTGACAGATGCCGATACAACGCAATGAGCCCTCTCGTTCTTTGATCATGAAAACCGAAAAATGTTATTTCCTCCTTTGGACAGAGATTTGCTAAAGAAAGAAACTCAACGCCTAACTCCTCGGTTTTCCAAATATCCGCGTCTAAAAGAAATTTATAATCTTTGATAAATTTCTCATGGGAGATCACATTTTCATGACTGATGTGGGTTGTATATCCACTTACGGAGATAGGAGCTTAGTATGAGTTATATGTTTGAGTAATATTCAATTACCAGCATTCTTCCTTCAGAGAATACTGATTTTAATACATGTATTAAATTTGGCTCTGATTGTCGGAGAGTCAAATTTGGCAATTATAATGGCAACACGTGAGAGATGCATGATGAGTTAATACTCTTAGAAGATATCTTCTGGAGTTTCTGGAGGAAAGATTTAATGAAACAAACTGACAACAACATGAGATAATTCCCTTGGGTTCATGCTAATTTTACTGCAGAGAATACATCAGGATTGCATTCCAGTATTTTCGTAGATGAGGCGAGTTAACGAATCGAGAATATTTCTTGCATGCCCAAATGCTCTATAAACTTCTTCCTTGGAAGTATCGTCAAATACCCATTTGAGAAGAGAGGATTTAATCCGCAGTTCATAGAAACGCCCAATTAGAGTAACGAGGAATATGGCCATGTCTATGCCTCTTGCTTATTTGACAACCATCACAGAGGAGAGAGGAAACCAAATAGACTCTCACGAGGTCCAACGTCTTATAAGTTGCGAAGAATCGCAATTGTCGTCACATTAACCATCAAGATTTTAATCAGAGGATTTTGAATTATACATTGGTTAATTAGTCGTCTCAGAGTTGAAAGGATCTCTCGAAAGTAATTGGAACTTGATTTTCTAAAACGATTTAACGAAAGAAACTCTAGACATTCATTAGTATAGTCGAATCAGCCTAGCTAATATTGTTTATTTTGCTCTGATAGAAGAATTGATGAGAACTTCTAATCCTCTTGTTACTTCCTAATTCATCACTTTTTTCGTCAATAAAAACTTTGCTACATTCTCTCTGTAGTGGTATGTATTTTATTGACTTGTACCTTAAGAATTGGTGAGATTAACAAGGTACAATATTAAAAGAGGTACATTTCACTTCATTGGATCAATTAAATTGCGTTTTTAATTCTGATTTTTTATTTCGAGACTCCTTCTTCATCGAACATCCGCGATCAGAATCTTGACTCCATCGCTTCACATGGCCACATTCATTGATCCCATCGAATTCACCTGAGATTAATGATTATTGTCCACTATTTTTATCGATATCAATTATAATTATCACTCTTTTTTCAGATTCTTCAACGGATGAGGATAGAATCCCTGCAACTACTCGAATCTCATTGTTTCTCACGAGAACCGAAAGTGAATTAATCGAGTAAGTTTTTTTTCCGCTATGCCAGAAATGCATTCAAAAATTAAATTCTGGTGTTAGCTCTGAATTCTAATTTAACTCAAGAGCACTTTAAAGCAAAATTATTCTGAGAAGTACATTCATTTAACAAACTTTCACAATGAGAACGATTTTCACACTCTCATTCGTGCTTGCAGCAGCTGTATTGGTAGCTGGCCAAGAAATTGGGGTTCCAGTTTGGGTACCTGGAGAAATTCCAACAGCTAATCTTGACAAGCTGACATTGATTCACCAGCTTCCTGATGTGGAACAGAATCTCACTAGTGGTACCATTAGCACGACACCTCGAGGCGGTTCCACTATAGAAGTCAAAGATAATTCAACTCTCCCTGACCATCTGGTTACTGATGAAGTCGAATTAGCCTCAACTCAGAGATCAAAGCCAAATCAAGTGGGTTCTGAAATGCCAGCAAAGAAAAGACTCGTCAGATCTTATATCGTGCCCAAGAAAATGTCAGGTTCAGAGCAAGATGTGGACTTCGTCAGCATAAGCACGACGCCTCGAGGAAGTGACACTCTCGAAGTTGGAGGAGGTAGGCCTCCCTTGTTGCTAGATGATGAAGTCGAATTTGCATCAGATTCAGCAGCAAGAATTCCTGCCTCTATAAATGTGAAAAGAACCGGCAAATCAAATGCATCTACTAAAGCTACCGGTTCAAAACCAGGTCCAACTAGAAGACCAAGTCCATTTCATGCTCCAAAATCTCATCGACCTCATCCAAATGGAATTGGTCAAAAGACAACTGGTGGAATTCGACCAACACGACCTCAACAACATCCAAATGGAATTGGTCAGTTCATTGATATTGAATACTTGATATTCGGAGAGCATAAAACGGTCAATACTACCCAGAAAGGGGCACAGATGATCGAGGATGGTGCTATCAAAGCAAAGCCTGTATATATTGGGGGCCACTAATCACGAAGCTACGACCTCCGGGTACCATGAAAAAACCAAAATTAAGAATCTGACTCGAGTTCCACCTTGAAAACCTGATATTCATATATATATTGAAATATCAACTAAGAGTTATCGAATTTGAAATGGATTAAAATGAAAACTTGAACTATTTATCGAATTGTCTCTCCTATGCATCTCGCCCTTAGAAAAACCTGTTAAATAATTTAATAATTCATGAATCAGGTTAGAAAGTGAGTTTCAGATTTTAATGACGAGGAGCACGCATTTCTTCAAAGAAAAATGTAGAAATGATGACATCTTATCACCCTCATGTTATTAGAAATTTTCCACGGATTCTTAAGAAGAAAAATAATCTGTCAATATTCTTTTCAATTCATGTATTTTCAATGCGGAAGGTTATCGAAATTTTCAAGCAAAATTTCTATCGATAACTAAAAATAGAGAATCATATAATGGATCTAATTGTGTGCTAATTCTATCGATACGCGCTTACTTTCACACGGAGAAATGAGGTTCAAGAAAGCAGACCGAATAGACTGGTGCTATAATATAAAGAGGAGGTGAGTAGTGATAAGTAATTCTACTTACTGAGCTCGGTTGTCTCACCAGAATATAACACTTGGTTCGGGTTTGCGAAATCGATGATCTTAACCGTTCCGTCCCAAGATGCTGTTGCAATCAACTTTCCTGCTGAATTCCATCTGACACACGTGATTGGACCTGCAGTAATTTCGCATAAGAGCTTCTCTTCTGAATCGTCAACTAATGAATTACCTTCATGCAGACCATCAATGTTTTTGATGATTTTTCCGGCTCTCGTGTCATAAATTTTAACAATTTGGTCGTATCCGCCTCCAGCCAGCAATGTACCCTCTTTTCTCCAGTCGAACCACATAGTTCCTACAGATTAATTGATAATCTAGCGATCATTCAAAATTTAATAGATATTGACTTTCGGTGTCAAGCATGAGTGAATCTTTATGCACTAATGTTTGTTTTGTCCAATCGACGAGATTAAACGCATTACTGTCATATTTCACAGCGATTCTTGGGATGTCAGAGTTGGGATTCCAACGACAACGATTTCCCCAAACTTAGTCATATGTTGCTTATACAAACCACTACAATTCAAGTGATTTTACCTGATTTTCCACCCTGCTTGAGTTGCAGATGGAAAGAATAAGCATCTGTCTCAACATCAGACACTAGCATCACACCATTCCAGTCAATGGAGACAATTTTCTCTCCACTTGGGTCGAACGACAATCCATCAATATTATCTATTTTCCAAAGAAGTTAGGGCCCCATAATGAGAAAAATAAATCGAAAGGAGAAGGCTTTCAGTATATGCATTAACATTTTCATTTTACGCTTTTGATTCGCATGCCATTTAGCTTTCTTAAGCAATTTAAGGGAGCTGTTGTCGAAAAGATGGTAGCCAATTTTCTCTTTTACAGGGATGATTGCGAAGAAATTCTTGTTTGCATTACAAGCAATATCTCCAACTCCAACACCTAAAGAATTCCCAGTAAATTAGATGAATGCAGTTTCCCATTTAAGTTGCCTCCTTGAACTTCATCAAAAGTAAACACTTTCGTCATGTTTCTCGTAGTATCACGCACTTCAAATCTGGCCGACTTGTCGAAGTACTGATTCAAAGAAATCAAATAATTTGAATTTGGAATCTGCTCGACATATGTTGAGTTCCCTTAAGAAGCTAGAGTCAAAAAAATTTGACAGGCGCTGTGATACCTTGTCCTGCAAGCGTTGCTCCTTTGATATCTTCTTCCGATTTCCTCTTTGTTTGGAAATTGCAAATGCTGATCAAATTCGTTACCCAGGAACACCACGCAACCTTCGAACTTGCTACACCATCTGTTTGTTATAAGAAAAATTATTCCCAGCCACCAGAATGATAATAAAACACGTACCTTCATTTTGAAACAGCTCTTCAAGTCTCATTAGCTCACTCGATTCCTTTTTCAGAGCAACCTTGAGCATCTTTATGACAGGCTCAGGCGTCTTGGCCCACTCTAATTTTTTTAGGATACTTCCAAGCTCAGCATTATAAAGCTCAGCATCTTTAACTTTAAAAAGACCCTCCCACTCTTTTCTCTTAACTCCGCCGGCTTCCAACGCAATTAATCCGAGTACATACACTTCTTTGGCTGCGACTCTTAAAGTTTGGATGCTCGGATCCAGAGCCACTGTACTATTCAAATCAATGCCTTCATGAGCATTTCGACTAACTGGTTTCGCTGCGGCCCAATCGCCATAAAAGAAGCTATTCCTCTCTGGAATGCAGAATACTCTGTTTAGATTGAGCTTCAGATCGGTCGTTTTCATTCTCTGATACATGAAGTTAATATCGCCAACCAAATCCTTCAGCAGCTTTTCAATGTTCATCGTATGTTTTCTTACGGTAGACGCATTCAGAGCTCCTTGAAGAGGATAATAATTCTGTTTCATTACAAAAACTGCAGCAGCTCCATCGATTTCAAAATCCTCAATCATAACTGTTTCCAGAGAGCCAGCCTGAAGACAAAGGTGAAGTGCCTCTTGTATAAATAGGGTCATCGCAGCATCGCGGTCCCGTTTTACAAATTGTGAGCTCGGATCGAGAGCACGGATAGTATATGTTGTAGCTTTATTTGCAGCTGATTTCGCCTCGTATATTTTGTAGTAGCTGGTTTCGGATATCAATTCAAAGTCGAAATAGGCAGATCGAATCTTTGGAGTTAGAGAACCGAATTGCTCTTTGCTTGAGATCATTTTTTTCCAGATTTGTAGATAAAATTTAATTCGGAATACTATTGTTGCTGCAGATCCATGTAAATTGTTGCCTGATTAAGAAAAATTCGATTTCGATACACAATTAATGGTAGATGCTTAAATTGGGTGATAGTGACTATAAACGAGCTAGTTGTGAGGCTAATTTTTTTCATTTTTTTTTTTTGAAAGAGGTCCACTATGAGTTCGGGATGAACATTATTAGAAATTATTTTGTAGGATTTCACTGTTTCTACAGATAACTTCGAAAAGACCTTCAAAATGCTTTGGAGATCATGATTATGGAGTAGAAATGTTGTTATAATTGTTTAAAGCAGGACTTATATTGCATTCCCATTATTTTTCGGACGATCTGCTAAAATTTTTATTTGAATCTATTCTCTCACTAAGAAAATTAGTGTAAGTTGGCTCTTCGCGCTTTTTTATTTAATAATGAACTTCAAAAGGACTGCAGGTAAATAATGCAACGCGTATGAATATGTATGAGTACGTATTTATCAGGAAAATGGACTAAAATGTATATACCTCTCAAAAACTACTCATCATCATAGGACAGCTTACAGAGCCTTTTCTCTAATGATTGAATGTTGTCGACTCGTTTGGCTGTGTCATTGTTCTAACTACGCATTAAGCCATTTCGACTCTCTGAATGTTTTGGTTCTCAGCGATTTGCATCTCAATCCTGTTCTTTTCTGCTTCAAGATCTCTCTGCAATTGATTTGCTTCGGTTCCTTGAGTCTGCTGGTTCTGAGCCTTGTTTTCCATGTTCGCGGCCACACCAAGTGCAGCACCAGCTGCGACAACGAAACAGCAGCAGCAACAGCACATCAATCCCATCATTATCGCAGGAATCAATACAGTAGCCCAAAGGAGGCTCACAAGGCTATCATTTAGACAGTCGCTTCGTCTGCTGAGAGCAATACAAGCGTAGATCCAGACACCAAATACAAAACTGCTGAGCAGGGACCCTAATAACGAACCTAAGGACGCCAAGCTGCTTTCTTCACCCATGTCCTTCTTCTTCGCTATCCTTAGTCTCACAGGGAACAAAACGACTTCTGCGATAGTAGAGCCTAGGTAGGCCCATCGTGCGAACGCTCCAAAGTCATAAGGAGTTCCTGTGCACATGTTGCTGTCAACTTTTGAGAAAACAGCAAAGTAAGCTATAAACCAAGGCAGAGATAAGATGATATTTGTTATTCCATTAGTCACGGCTCGCCTAAAGTGACTAATTCTTCTATCTCCTTGCTGGCTTTCAGTTCGAGAACCGAGTCTCCTTAACATTTTATCAACAATTTGAGAACTTTGAGGCTCAAAATAAAATTGATTATAATCTTTTTTAGAGCGCTGAGAGAATTGAAACGTCGACTTGAAAGATATTGCAGCTTAAATTAATCAGGCTAACTATGATCGCTTAAGAACAGCCTGAGAGTGGCATTCAGTCAGTGAAATAGCATTCTGACTTTTTTTATTGAGTTGGGTCGGATATTCAAACTTGTCTTTAGCAAACTTTTTTCTTGTTAAATGATTAGCGTTATTCTGACGAATAATTGAAATTTGATAATTTGGCTTCAGTTTTATCGACATCGGCCTGACTTCTATGATTAAACGTTTAAGACCCTACCACCATTAATATTTTTCGATAGCTCCGAGTGAGATCGATTTTCATGTTGAAAATATTCTGCAGGAAAGACTAATCAGTTCAAAATTGGGAGTAAGGAAATCCACAGAAAAATCGACTTCAAAACAGCTCTGGAGCAACATTATCACAGTTTGATAAGAAAATCAGCAACAGCTACTGCTAAAACTTACTTTGGTCAACAAGTTGAGCCCAATAGGACGAGTAGGGACTTAGTGAATTACAATTTCAGTGAGTATGTATGGAAGAATAGAATTTTTTTGGCTGGAGCAAGTCAGTTATGGTGAAATCATTATAGACTATGAATTGTTTTATAAAAAATAATAGTACCTCTTTTAAGTTGTATTGATGAAAGAAGCTTTGTCCACGAGATTGAAGTCCCTTCATGCCGAAGGGTTCTTAAATGCAATTGTTTTTGAGTTTATTATCTTTGCTGAAGTCAAATCTTCATCAAAAGTACTATTGGTAATATAATTCCTCAAGATCATATTCCTTTGTCAGCTACCATAGGAGAACGTTACTTGCTATTAAGTAAATTCTTCTTGAACCGAGTTTGAAAATTGCTGAGGTTTTCCAGTTACATGACAAGGATGTGATTAATCGAAATTTACGATTCATCTGGAAAATTGAATCATCAGACATCCGTCAGAATTGAATTGATAATCTTGTGATTAGTTTTCTTATGGAAAAAAAAGTATTGCTCTCATCGGATTCTCAAGTTAATTGACATAGATTGCATTTTTGCACTTCATTGATGCTCATAGATTAGCCAAGACCAATTGCTGACACGTTTTATCTTGAGATGTGCTAGCTTCAATGTAATTCTTTTGATTTGCAAAGTTTAATCTATTTCTGATGTTGGAATGTGTCAATTATCTCAAATCAACAGCAGTTAAAGAAATCCATAATTAAACCCAGTAATTTCTCCTCTTACAGTTTTTGGTTGAAATCTCTCTCATTTCAGTAAATTAATAAATCTTATACTATCATATGACGATTACAAACAAACTTCAATCATTTACGAGATTTGAGTAACAACCTCTGGAAAAATTCTTCAATAATTTGAAGAAAACATCACGAAAATCAAATCCAATCTCTGGGAATTTAGATAAAGTATGAATCGAGCCAGATTTCCCTTTAGGCTTTACTCTCTCAGCTATCAATGTTAAGAATTTCGAACTAACTTAAGGAATAACCTTTTCAGCGCTCAGCGAAATTAATCCGATTTAAGTTTAATACTGTCTGGTTTTTTATTCGCAGATTAAGAATATATTCGAAAAAGATAAAATCTCAAACAGCAATGCATGAAACTAACCGCGATGGCGGAGCGGAAGCCCTCATCGAACGACTTGGTGTCTATCCAACAGGGGCAAGCCGTCCAAAGTTAGACGCATTAACGAACACTCAGGTTCAGGCTTATGGAATTGGACACTTCTTGAATGACACTGTAGCTGGACTCTTCGGCAATTATTTTCTGTTTTACCTCATCAATAAACAACCCATTGATCCTGATCCAGCAACAGCAGCTTCATTAGTCGGGTACTCCTTAGCAGCAACCTTTTTCCGCTAATATCATGTAAATTAGGCTGGTGCTTCTCTGTGGACAGGTGGCTGACGGTATAGCAACCCCAATAATTGGCGTTCTCTCAGATAAAACCAACACAAAACTTGGAAAACGAATGCCATGGTATTATGTAGGAGTAATACTGGTTTCCGTCCCCACGATATTCGCGTTTCAGCCATGCATTTTCTGTCGTCTCTTTGGAAAGACGTCTTACTGGGCCTTCCTCAACTATACTTTTATGTGCGTCGTACTTAATATCGGCTGGGCTATGTGTCAAGTTAGTCATATGTCGCTCGTGCCCAGTCTGTCGCTGTCGCGCGAGAGAAGAGATCATCTTAATAACCTGAGAGGAACGAATACTTTCATAGCAAATTTGATGGTTCTCATCTTCGCTGCTGTTTCATTTGCGGTTATTGACGATGAGAGATTGAAATATGAGCTTCTCTGCCAAGTTTCTGTGGGGTGCGGGGTTTTGGCAAGTTTGTTCTTTATCTACCACATTCAGGAGAAAGCTCTCACTAGAGCTTGTAGAAGACTCGCAAAAGAGTTCAAGAGGTCCTTAGCTGCAAACCCCACCACAGTTTCTTCGAGCAATGTAGGTTCTCGCGAGACGTTTCACCTGGTTGGATTAAAAGACTCACCCGAACCGAAGCAAAAGATAAATTCTGAGGTCCAAGTTGCCCCTCTTGATGAAGATCCGTAAGAATTTGTCTTTCTCTTATGAGAGAAACTAACACCTATTAGGCCAGTCCATATTGCCACGCAGAATCAAATGAACGATATGACTCAAAATTATGTGGAGGCAATAGAACGAAGACATTCGTACACGTTGTCCAGCGTCGAAGATTTCAATTTCCATTGGTATCAGTGGTTCTATTCAGCCCAATTTTGGCTCTATGGCCTTGTTTATATGTCAGCAAGGATCTACAATAATTTTCCAATCGTAAACTTCTTTTTCAAAATATTGGTCTCTATATTATCATTTTCGCCTTCTAGTGTCTCTTGCTCTTTTATCTCAACTACGGGCTGAATTTCGCTGAAGACCAAGACTCCAAAACGACTAAAACGCCGTTTCAATACGCACTTATTCCCATGGTTCTTTTTATCAGTAGTTCGATAATGGCGACTCAACTTACACGGGTGTTTAAAAAAGTGGGAAGGTATAATCTGACACACTCTGCATCAATTCAGCTTATCTCATTCAATCATAGAAAGTACACTTATATTGCTGCAGCATCCGTCGGATTCTTGGTGGGATTCGTGTTATATGTATACCCCAAAGCTTGTTAGTATGTTAATGAATTATACTGATCTAGGCCCTGCCTGCCGAGTTAAAATACGCAATATACGGTGTGGTTATATTTCTGGGAGTTATCCAATCGACGGTGTTGAACACTTCTATTGCTTATATAGTAAGTTGTCTTGGGAAGCTGCCTTTTAACTGTTTATAGAGTGAAGTTGTCGGGATTCATGGGGCTCACGGAGCGTTTGTATATGGCTTTTACAGTTTGTTCGAGAAAATAGCAAACGGAGTGCTCTTATGGATTGTTTTGGTAACAACTCACTTTATTTAAATCCGCTGAGAAATCAAATTTAGAATTACCAAAACGTTGATTCGCCTGATAGCGAAGAGTACTTGAGATTTTCCATATCAGTCGTGCCTTGCTCAGCACTATTATTGGGGCTCGTGTGTGTGGCTTTAGGAAAAGCCAAAGATTACCGAGCCTCATCAGGAGAGGAGCACTCAGATGTGGTTTTTTAATGGTATCCTGATTTTATGTAATTACAGACCTAAATACACTCAAAGAGCTACCTTGCTGTTGGCACGAACCGACTTCTCCTTAATATATCTATATATCGATATTTCACTACCTGTATTTGAGTATTAATAATAGTTTATATTATAAATAAGCATGACCGATACCAGTGATCATCATGATATTTCATAAGCGGAAATAATCTTAAAATGCTAAAAGAAAGCAAATGAGCAATTTTTTTCTTGAGAAAATGATGCAACGCTTGCAATTAAAAACTGAATGATCTATTTATAAATTAAGCAAAAAATATTTTCAGTCAGTCAGCTTAATTGACTCGTGAAGGTAATGAAGGAAATTTGACTATAAGAAAAAATCATAAACTCTTTTTTTTTTTAAACCAATGAATCTCTCCTGCTGAGCTATTGCATTAACTTGTTCATTTCATGATAAACAGAAAGCTTTCCCAAACAATCACTTTGAAAGCAGTAATAATGTTCTTTTTAGCTCTCTGTAGCTCTTCCTCAGAGAAAATGAGATCAAGGCAGCACCGATACATTATCTATGCTTATAATGGTTGTTTATAACAGTAAATGCTTTTTTAGTACTTCCTGATCATCTGATTGAATACGCTCAGATCTACTCAGGAGGACGCGGGGCAGAGTATTTAAACTTTAATTGACCATCTTAAATAAATTAATTTGTTAAGTCATTTCAAAGAGATCATCATCCCTCAAGATGACAAAATCTGGAGCTAAATCGTCGATGAATGAGCCGCTTATGCAAGCGACGCACATGTCAATGGACATGAGTCAATACAAACTTGACGCTCTTTCATCCACCCAAGTTTTCGCATACGGAATCGGCCACTTCCTCAATGATGCCGTTGCAGGCTTGTTTTTGAATTACGCGCTATACTACCTCGTCGAGATCGAACCAGTCGTCGATACCAAAGCAAAAGCAGCTTCTATCGTCGGGTAACACTCTTGAAATGGATTCATCTTTAAATTTTGACCTAGGCTCGTTTTTCTCGTTGGACAAGTAGTGGACGGCTTGGCCACTCCTCTCGTCGGAATCTTCTCAGATAAATTCGATACGAGATGCGGCAAGAGAATGCCTTGGTACTACGTCGGGATGTTCTTAGTCGCAATTCCAACGATTTTGGTCTTTCAACCTTGTGTCCTCTGCAGTTTTCTGGGCAAAGGCGCTTTGATGGCATTCTTCAATTACGGAATGCTCTCAGCAGTCATGAACATCGGTTGGGCGATGTGTCAGGTGAGTCACATGTCGCTGGTGCCAAGCTTATCGCTGTCGAGAGCGAGAAGAGACATGCTTAACAATCTAAGAGGCATGTTCACTTTTATAGCCAATCTGTTTGTGCTTGCCCTCGCTTTCGGGTTATTCCAAATCATCGATAACGAAAAAAAGAAATACGAAACTCTCTGTCAAGTGTCGATTGGATTCAGCTTTTTGACGTCCGTCTTTTTCGTGTTCCAGATCCGAGAGAAGGCCCTAACAAGAGCTTGCCGCAAGCTTGCGAAAGAATACAAAACGGTTTACGCGAAGTTATCAAATGTCAGTCTCCCTTCGAACATTGGGGGTGACTCAATGGCTTCTTTCGGTGTTGATAGCAACAGAGACAGCACAGACCAAAGCCATTTATTGTAACTAATTCTGATTTAGTCTTTTTAATAAAACCATTTGTTAGAGTGCATGACAGCAGTAACGAAAATAACGAAAATACTGAAGAACCTACAGATGGTGCCGAAATCGAGCAAAAAAGACGCTCATCAACCGCTGTATCTGCTCAAAATAGTGACTTCAAATGGTATCACTGGTTCCGATCGAAAGAATTCTGGCTCTACGGCATGGTCTATATGTCAGCTAGAATTTACAACAATGTTCCTACGGTATTTCATATCCTCTCCGATTGAAATTCTAATAAATTCGCTGAAAAAAGGGATTGATGCTCTTCTACCTCGGATACGCCCTTGATTTCAAAGCTGACGCTCAGGGCGCAAGCACACCATATGCATTCGCACTTGTACCAATGGTCGTCTTCTTGAGCAGCTCCATCACTGCTGGTCAACTGACCAAAATTTATAAAATGCTCGGAAGGTAATAGAGCCTTCTCATTTTTATGCTTATCAAAATCCTTTGTTAACAATAGAAAGAAAGTTTTCCTCATTGCGACCATCTTTTCTGCGATTATTGCTGTCGGAGAATTCGTAATGAGCCCTATTGTTTCTAAGAATCGCCTAATCATTTATGTAGATGTTGCCTTCTGAGATGAGAGCATACTTCTACGTCCTTGCTGTGGTTTTGGGTATCGTCCAATCAGCTATGTTGAATACTTCGATTGCCTATATCGTAACTACTATAAAATTTTCAAACAAAATTCTTACCTACGATAATCCAGAGTGAAGTTGTGGGCATCAATGGCGCAAATGGAGCCTTCGTTTATGGATTTTACAGTCTGTTCGAAAAGATAGCTTGCGGTATCTTGCTCTTCTTGATCTTGGTATATCTCTACCACTTGCGTTTGTTAAACTTTGTGAAAAAAATCATAGGACCTCAGAGACGTCAGTAACAGAGAGAGTGAAGACTACCTAAGAGTCTGCATTTCAGTTATTCCTTTTGCCGCCGCCATATTGGGATTGATCTGCGTTCTCGTCGGAAAGGCAGCCGATTATCAGTCTGGAGCGGGTTCCGATTCTCTGGTACATTAAAGGGTGTGACTGAAGATGGGCTGATTCATACTTTTGGAAAGTTTATACAAATATTCTGCGAATGGTATACATTTACTGAGAAGGGAATTCGAAATTTTTTGTGAATATTTGAGTGTGATTTTATTCTTTACCCTTGTAGAACTTAGTTAACAAATCAGGCTAAAAGATAGTGTCGTAAAATATCCATCATGGTAAGAGAATGGTTGTGATTAAGACCTGAGAGAAAGAGAGAGGGAATAGTTTAGCATTGGCTGAAAATTTCAAGCTGCATATGTTGGCTTTGATGTGAGTGGACGCTTTGCCATCAAGTTTGTTTAGATTTTTTCATTTGGAGAATGCCTGGTATTCGAATTTAATAGCAAAGTCTGCATAATTTTCGTTGAAGTTAACCGAATATTTCATTCATTCAGATATATAATTTATTTAATCTTGACGTTTGGAATAGCAAGAAGATTGAAGGTGAGATAATACATTTATGTCTTTGTCTTATTCTTTTAGAAAAATATTTTGTTAAATGTTCCTTTACAACGAGTGTATTATCTGATAATGGCGGTTTTAATCTTTTCTGACTTTTGAGTCATCGATTGGGACATACTTTAAAAGTTTTATCAACAATAAAATTCTAACTCTTAAAATTCTATAAGCAACGATGATAACGGACCCGGCAATAGTAAAGGCAGTTGTCCTAAGCAGAATTTCGGTGAGTAGTGATGGCTAATTATTGCCGGAGTTGCTTCGTCCTTGATATCGCTAGTTTTCGTAGATATGCCCATGCGGGAGCTGAATTGCTAGAAGCGGAGTTCAAGAATTTAACCACAATGATGCAGCTATGAAATGGCTGAGCATCAAATAAGGGTTGTATTTTTTTGCACTTTACAATAATTAAGTGCATGCTTGTACTTCTCAGCATGATGAAAAGAGAATAATTAATCTATTGGAATCAAATATGTCGGTGGTTAACGAAAAGCTGTATTTATATCACGATGCTCATATGAGCAGCTGTAGTTTATGAAACCAGTACTGTGGAAGATCTCGGTCTTTGGAACTTAGTGCGTCGTATTGCGGTTGGAGTGATCTGGGAATAGGCATAATGGGTTACCTCCTTACATTTAAAAAGATCGGAAAACTACGCAGGCAGCATAACCTTTAATTTGTCTGTTTTTACCTCTAATACGTAGGACATATTCGTATCAACAATTATGCTTCTGCAATGATTCGAGACATCTTAGTAGCTAAAATCATCTTCAATTTATCAATAGCTAAACCATCCAATGAAAAATCGATAGTTTGTTTTCATATACTTCTCTCTCTCATATGTGAGAATTAACAGTGTATCAAGTTGGCATAAAACTTTCGTGTTGAGCTCTATTATGAATTCAATGAAGTCGTTGGCAACACTCATTTGCGTACAGAGTTAAGTTTTGGTCACGTACACTGACTCATTCACTGATGAGAGAATACTCTGTTGTAATGAAGTAGCTGTGCTATTATCAAAGCTGCATTCATGAACATTTATTTCATAGTTACTTCTTTGGTTCACTGTTGAGCAGATTGATTGCAAATGTAGCCGGTGCAGCAAAGTCGCCTTACGTTATTAGGAGCAACTAATATGAGCTTCGATATTCATTGAGGCATGACATAACCGCGTGTTCTCAATCATGTAAAGACACTCGAGCAGGGAATGCTGCTAGTTTTGTCTAATAGGGTCGTATCTTTGGAAGAATGCTAGGGACCATTAATCGAATATAAAATATCCAGCACAACTGTAAACCAAGCAAAAGCTCGAGTTTTCATTGCATTGTGCACAGTTTGAGACATCTCCACCTTGCCAAAAAGCGGCAAATAAAATACTAGCAAAAAATATTAACCAAAAAGAAGATTGTTCGTTCGGGCCTTTAACCTTGCAAAATTTAAGAAAATCACAAGGCAGGGTGACAAGACTATCTCGATATGCCTTTGGTTAACATTTTAGGAGAAGCAGACCCACCAAGAACAAAAAGTGTCCAATCTTGCATATCTTGCAGCTTGGTATCTCTCGATGTTGAAAAAAGCAATTGAGTTCAATCAATTGAAATTTCACAATAGTAGCTGATGAAGATTTTAAAGAGCTTTCAAGTAGACCCTCACCTCTGCAGCACACTTCCCTCCCTACTCAGGATTTGTGCTCTTGAGGCTAGCAATTAAACTTGTGAATATTTGGCACTGACCTGATCTTGAGTCGTATATTTGCTATATATATATCAGAGATTCTATCTTTTTATTATAAAAAACAAAAATTCGAAAGAAATGGGAACTATCTCAGTAAAGAATCTTACAGATGAGCGTATCAAAATCGAAGCATGGACAGGCGGAAAACGGACCCTTGTCGGTGTTTGGATCCTTTCCCCATATGAGCAAGGCTCTGAGAAACAATTTGATAACAACCAAACTTTTGAGTTCTACGTGACATCTTCCTCCGGCACCCAGCTAGTCTATGTTCCAAGTCCTGGATCGTCCAGAGATAAACTCGGATGGAATGGAAAGACCCTTACCCACATTTAGAAAGAAGGCTGCTAATTTGTGATTGACATCGGAGAGAGTGCATATTCCTACATTCAAGACAAGATCCTCTCCATATAAATGTCATTCTGCATAAACACAAATTTACATATAATTATTAAAACGTAACACCTGCATCCCCTGAATCCTTGAAGTGAAATGAAGGTCTATATTCCATATTCAGCAAAACACATACATTAAAAGCAAGCTCTAGTCTCTCTGAATTTTAATTTTCTTCAGGGTTTATTTTATTCAAAATAGAAACAATAATAGATTCCCTAACTATGCTGTTTATTAATGCTCTCATCACTTTGAGTTGGAACATAGTGACAGTTTATCGACTCCCTATGATTCAGAATTCAATCACTATTCAAACTCACACAGTAACAGTGCTAGAAGTCAGGTAATTTGCGCAAGCAGTGCAGATATAACTGCTCATTCAAGAGGCGCAGTCAGTTGAGAAAGCCAACGTGTGTGCTAGGTTTTGTAAGAGAAAATCTGTTCTACGTTCGGCAGAGGTTACTGTTGCAGTCTAATGAGCAAGAAGAGAAGCATCTGGTTGAAACAACTGCCAAAGTACTCAGACTATGCATCTAAATACAATTTGTGCAGCCTAATCGGCAGCTCGCAGAGGAAAAGTTTCCAGCAAAAATACAAGGAACATAGAATTTTAACGCATTGGGGAAGCGTAGCCGTTCCCGAGTAGTCTTCATATTCTATGGATTCAACATCGCATTATACGCAAGTGATGCTTGGAGGGTTCTGTTTCGCCCACCATAAGGCAAACAGGTGGTGTGAGAATATTAAAGACCATTGATTGAATATAAAATAGCCGCCACTGTTGCAAATGAGGCAAAACTGCAGCTTCCATTGCATTCACACAGGTTGCGACATCGTTTTTGGCAAAAAGCAGCAACGAAAAGTGTAGCCAATATTACTCTGAGAGAAAAGTTGTTCTTCCTGTCTTTTCCATTGTAGAAGTTCAGGAAATCACAATTTAGATGGGAAAACCAGAATTAGTTATTAGCTTTCCATTCATATGCGTTTTTTCGTTAACATGTTTTGAGAAGCAGACCTAGCAAGAACAAACGTGCTCAATCGTAGCACATTCGTATCGCTTAAATTTATTTTTTTTCACAATAATGGCTTCTGAAAACTTTGAAGGGCTATCAATTAGACCGTCGCCTCTACAGCACACTCCCTCTCTACTCAGGTTGTCTGCTCTTGAAGCTAACGATTAAACTTGCAAAAATTGGCACTGGCCTGATCTCAATACTATAAAAACTAAAATTGGATAAAATGGGAACCATATCAAGAAAGTCCAATTAGCTAGTCTATGTTTCAAGTCATGGAGTGCCCGGAGACACACTCGGATGGAATGGAAAAACTTTCATAAGGCTGGTAATTTGTGACTGACATTGGAAAGAATTCATATTTCTTCAATCAAGACAAGACCTTCTTCTTATAGATGTCATATTGCACGCAAATTTATAGATTTAACTGTAGCTCTTGCATTTTTCAAGAGAAACGAATTTCCATACTCATCAAAAACCTAAATTAAAACACATGCTAATCTCTCTGTGAATTTAAATTTATTCAGATCTTATACTCATGTTATTTAAAATAATCGATCCCAAATAAAAAAAAAGGACCGATTCCCTAACTTTTTAGTGATGCTTGTTGGTCTTATCATTTGAGGCTGCCTGGTCTACGTCTGCTTTCGTTTCAAGAGAACAATGGTCTATCGAACCCAGATCCCTCACAGTGTGGTCACTACTATGACTCACGCAGGAAGTTGCTATGAAGTTATGCAATCTATAGAATTGGATGTAAATCCATTCATCTTATTCATAAATGCGTGTTCCAAAGCAAACCTGGTGTGACAAGTGCAAGGTGTGCTTCCTTTACCAAAATTAGTATTTTCATAAATAAAAATCGAAACCCCAAATTGAATTCTCAAAAAAAGTGCAAACTTTTTAATTTTTTGCTTTTTTCTTTGGTGTACTGATGAGATTGAACGTTTTGCCATCACGTTTGTTTATATTTTTTCATTTGAAGAAAGACTGAAATTCGAATTTAATAGCAAAGTCTGCATAATTTTTGTTGAAGTTAACTTGATATTTCACTTATTCATCTATTTGATTTAGCTTGACATTTGTCATCACAAGAAGATTGAAGAGTAGTATGTCATATCGTTTATTTCTGACTTTGCTTTATTCTTTTAGTAAGTATGTTGTTAACTGTTTCTTTACATTAAGTGCATATCGGATCATGACGGTTTTAATCTTTTATGACTTTTGAGTCAGCGTTTGGTGCATACTTTAGAAATTTGATCAACAATAATTGCTAGCTCTCTTGAAAAATCTATGCACATATCTAAACTAAACCATAAAAAATAGATTGGTTTCGTTCAATCTCTCTCTCTTTTTTCATTTTGCTATGTAGGTTATTATGAATCCAATGACGTTATTGATGACTCTCATTTGTGTAAGGAGTTAGGTGTTGACCGTGTACACCAACTCGCTGAAGAGAGAATACTCTGCTGTAATGATAACTTCGCTATTATCAACCCTCATTCAAATTAGGTCATGAGCATTTATTCCATAATTACTTCTTTGGTTCACTGTTGAGTAGATTGATTCCCTATGCACCCAGCACAACAAAGTCTCCCTCCCTACCTTATTAGTTTTGATATTCATTGAGGCATTACAAAATTGTGGAAACCGATCCTTTACAATGAAAAAGGGCCAGCGGGCGCAAATTTCAAATATTTTTTCTAGGGAAGTTTCCAGCAGAAAAGAGAAGGACAGCAAAAAGATAGTATAACTAACTCATTGGGTAAGCGTAGCACGTTCCTGTAGTTGTAGATATATTCTATGAATTCCGAAATTGCATTGCAGGCTGGTGGTTAAACTTGGGTAGTCCTGCACAGAAAATTGCATCTTGCTCCATAAGGCAAACAAGGTTTGTTCTCAATCATGTAAAGACACTCGAGCAGGGAATGCTGCTAGTTTTGTCTAATAGGGTCGTATCTTTGGAAGAATGCTAGGGACCATTAATCGAATATAAAATATCCAGCACAACTGTAAACCAAGCAAAAGCTCGAGTTTTCATTGCATTGTGCACAGTTTGAGACATCTCCACCTTGCCAAAAAGCGGCAAATAAAATACTAGCAAAAAATATTAACCAAAAAGAAGATTGTTCGTTCGGGCCTTTAACCTTGCAAAATTTAAGAAAATCACAAGGCAGGGTGACAAGACTATCTCGATATGCCTTTGGTTAACATTTTAGGAGAAGCAGACCCACCAAGAACAAAAAGTGTCCAATCTTGCATATCTTGCAGCTTGGTATCTCTCGATGTTGAAAAAAGCAATTGAGTTCAATCAATTGAAATTTCACAATAGTAGCTGATGAAGATTTTAAAGAGCTTTCAAGTAGACCCTCACCTCTGCAGCACACTTCCCTCCCTACTCAGGATTTGTGCTCTTGAGGCTAGCAATTAAACTTGTGAATATTTGGCACTGACCTGATCTTGAGTCGTATATTTGCTATATATATATCAGAGATTCTATCTTTTTATTATAAAAAACAAAAATTCGAAAGAAATGGGAACTATCTCAGTAAAGAATCTTACAGATGAGCGTATCAAAATCGAAGCATGGACAGGCGGAAAACGGACCCTTGTCGGTGTTTGGATCCTTTCCCCATATGAGCAAGGCTCTGAGAAACAATTTGATAACAACCAAACTTTTGAGTTCTACGTGACATCTTCCTCCGGCACCCAGCTAGTCTATGTTCCAAGTCCTGGATCGTCCAGAGATAAACTCGGATGGAATGGAAAGACCCTTACCCACATTTAGAAAGAAGGCTGCTAATTTGTGATTGACATCGGAGAGAGTGCATATTCCTACATTCAAGACAAGATCCTCTCCATATAAATGTCATTCTGCATAAACACAAATTTACATATAATTATTAAAACGTAACACCTGCATCCCCTGAATCCTTGAAGTGAAATGAAGGTCTATATTCCATATTCAGCAAAACACATACATTAAAAGCAAGCTCTAGTCTCTCTGAATTTTAATTTTCTTCAGGGTTTATTTTATTCAAAATAGAAACAATAATAGATTCCCTAACTATGCTGTTTATTAATGCTCTCATCACTTTGAGTTGGAACATAATGACAATTTATCGACTCCCTATGATTCAGAATTCAATCACTATTCAAACTCACACAGACTACCTAAAACATTAATAAGTAATGGCGAAGCCCACGCTAGTTGGACTTTCTTTTTCCAGGTATTTGACTCAACCTATTTACAATACAGGTCAATTAAACCAAAGTTAACGAAATTCTCCTTTGTCAAATGCTTTTGATTTGGTCTATCCTTCAGCTCAATACTCCTAGCAAATAGATTTCATCAAAATTTAGTTCTGCGATTAGAAAAAAGAAGGAGCTACAGCATCTAACTCTAACTTAATTTTATGTACTTCTTTTCTCTTTTTGAATGCCATCTTACAAACAAGATATGAGGATTTTTTTGTATTTTGTTTCGAGAGAGCTAATAATACTTTAGGCGACAATAACTTCTCCTCCTCCAATTATCTATTCCTGAATGCGACTTGTATCCACTGCATATCTTGCCAACAGTGCTAGAAGTCAGGTAATTTGCGCAAGCAGTGCAGATATAACTGCTCATTCAAGATGCGCAGTCAGTCGAGAAAGCCGAACGTGTGTGCTAGGTTTTGTAAGAGAAAACCTGTTTTACGTTCGGCAGAGGTTACTGTTGCAGTCTAATGAGCAAGAAGAGAAACATCTGGTTGAAACAACTGCCAAAGTACTCAGAAAATATATCTATAGTACAGCTAGTGCAGGCTAATCGGTAGCTTACAGCGGGGAAGTTTCCAGAAAAGATGAGGAGCATAATGTTGTAACGTATTGGGCGAACATAGCATGTTCCCGGGTAGTGTTCATATTCTATGATTCAAAATCGCATTTCCACGTATCTGATAGGCTTGGATGGCCCTGTATCCCACGACATAAGGCAAATTCACACATTTTGGGACATCGAATTTTGGCAGAAAGTAGCAACGAAAAGTATAGCAAATATTAATCTGAGAGAGAATTTCTTCATTTTTGTTTTTCCATTGCAGATTTTCAGAAAATCACAATTTAGGTGGGAAAAAATCATAATTAGTAATTAGCTTTCCGGTCATATGTATTTTTTGGTTAACAGTTTCGGAGAAGCAGACCTAAAAGAACAAAAATGCACCCATATAAACACATTCTTATCTCTAAATGTTTAAACAGCAAGAAAACATATTCATCATACATTTCGCAATGCTGAATGATGAAAATGTTACAGAGCTATTCTATCAATATAGACCGTCACCTCTACAGCAGCACACTCTTCTCTCCATTCAGGGTTTATGCTCTTGAGGCTAACGATTAAACTTGCAAAAATTGGCACTGGCCTGATCTCAATACTATAAAAAACTAATTTTCGGATAATATAGGAACTATATCAGTAGAGAATCTTCACCAATGAACCGATCATCATTGAAGCCTGGACAGACTAAAAAAAGGACTCAGGTAGCTGTTTAGTACCTTTCACCATTCATTCAGATTATGTTAATTTGTGACTGACATAGGAAAGAATTCATATTTCTTCAATCAAGGCAAGACCCTCTTCTTATAGATGTTATATTGCACGCAAATTTATAGAGTTAACTGTAGCTCTTGCATTTTTCAAGAGAAACGAATTTCCATACTCATCAAAAGCCTAAATTAAAACATGCGCTAGTCTCTCTGTGAATTTAAATTTATTCAGATCTTATACTCATTTTATTTAATAATCAAACCCAATTAAACACAATGACCGACTCCCTAACTATTTTAGTGATTCTTGCTGGTCTTATCATTTTAGGCTGCCTGGTCTACTCTTGTTATCGTCCCAACAGATACAAGATCTTTCGAACCCAAGCACCTCACAGTGTGGTCACTATAACTCACACAGGATACTCAACTCATGTTTCATTATGATGATAAACGAGGAAGTTGTTATGAAGTTATGCAATCTGAATTTGATGTAAATCCATTCATCTTATTCATAAATGCGTGTTCCAAAGCAAACCTGGTGTGACAAGTGCAAGGTGTGCTTCTTTTACCAAAATTAGTATTTTCATAAATAAAAATCGAAACCCCAAATTGAATTCTCAAAAAAAGCGCAAACTTTTTAATTTTTTGCTTTTTTCTTTGTTGTCCTGATTTGGGCTGCCGACTGGGTGCTTGATAGGCAAGCCACAAAGTTTCTCGGCTTCTTGCTCAACTTCGGTTTGTGGAGAAGCTGCTGCTGAGTTTGAGCAATAAGAGGCACCAAGGAGAACGGTTGCTCTTAATTCTCTCCAGCAGAACCTCGAAGTTGGCGCATTTAATACGATCCAGCACATGAAATAAATCAACTCCACAGTGGCGGGTAAGCTTCCCATTCTCAAATTTGTAAGGAAGTAATCTGTGGGTTAAAACATCCAACTCAAATACAAAAACTACTTCTAGCTTGTTTTGGACAAGGTTTTCAGGATTTCCAATCATTAATCCTTTCATTCGAGAGACATCTGAAAAGGTAAATGTCAGCTTTTTATCCTCGGTTCTAAAAACTTTGAAACAAGAATTGTTGATGAAGAAAACTTTGATCTCACCTTTGAATGAGTGAATCAACTAATCTTTCGAGGTATACCACTACTACCCAAAACACAACTAAAAAGTCTGTACACATGGAAAAGTACCTCTTCTTCATGATGGGACAGAAGGAGTGATTAAAGAACGAGAAATTTCAATTACCAGAGTTTAGGCGAGTCTGAGAAGATGATGCTCGAAAAAGAGAGATCAAATTCTCCAGGTAAGTTTCAATAAGTACTACTCTCTGCCAAGGAAATAGTTAATTTCCAGAAAGCTTTGGTTCAAGTAAGAGTTGAATATTAGAGATATAAGCCTTCTTAGTGCCGAAATAAGGAATTTTTATAGATAAGCAGCCTTTAGTATATCATGAATGAGTTTTAAAGCACTCGGTAATAGGAGCTTTAGAGTTTCACACCTTCGCAATCGTGCGTATTGAACCGAAACAGAGTAGCTCTCGTCCCTATCATCTAATAAGAGCACTAATTGTGCAATTTTTTTGTTTTTTTCCCCTCCTATATCTTAGAAACGAAAAAAATTCAGAAAAAGGAATGTTGTTTATGTCATATATTTCTCTTCTTCTCTGAGGATAACAATGAGGTGGGAACTTTCGAGTTCCATATGTTGAAATCAATGAAGTTTATTGCAAAATTAGTTTGATGGCACGTTGTATTTGACGATTTTTTTTTTGTTTTTATATTGCTGAGGGAAACTAGCTTCCTCACCTCAGGTCAAATGCAGATCTTCGATTTAGAAGCATGGCCTGGCTGCTCTGCAATATCCATCCAAGGGATATTTCCTGAATCTCTAATAAATTTTGGAGCTTTCCGATCACTGAACTCATGTACTTGGCAGCACTGCCCCAAAATTCCCCAACAGCTCAACGCTCGGAAGTTCGAGGTTAAAACAGAGAAAAAGTGTAGATTTATAAAATAAAATATTACCAGAATAAAAGCGATCATCGCGATATCCTCAGATGCGAAGCTCCTTCGTTGCTATTGCCTTAGCACTCACTTTGACGAGTGTTCTTGCGACTTACACAACCAACAACTACGTCAAGGCTCCCGTCGCAGTTGTTCAAGATGATGACCTTAACTTCACAAACAAGACCTCTCTCTCATTGGCCAGCATCACTGTTGGTGATTTGCATCTCCTCTCTATACTCCATTCCAAGAACTCTGGAAACAGCTCTGCCAGCAACTGGAACCTCTGGTGGAAAAAACTAGATGCCAAGACTTTCACCTCCTCAGGAGACAATTTCACTGCTCAATTCACCAATCCTCAGGAAGTCATCTTCTACAATAACTATGCTATCGGCTTAGATATTGATAACGATACCGGCATCCCTCAAGTGAGAGCCTACCAAGTCCCTCTAACTGGCGGTGCTGCTCTGCCAAGACTCCAGATCACCTCTAATAACAACCAAAGCTTCACTCCGAAACCCCGTGCGTTTGCCATTATTGGAAAGACTTTGTACTTATTCCACATGGCCACCTACCACATGGTCAATGTCACCAGCTTCCAGATTGGTTCCTCGACCCTTGGTAGGGAATTCATCTTCTCCACCACATTCGACAAGGCTAAAACTTTGTCCGTCGTTTGGGGTGAATCTTTGGGCAACAGCCAACTGTTTGCCACTTGGGAGCGTGATGATAATCTCTGGGAATACCTTATTGATGTTAGCATTGGAGGTGTTCGCACCCCAGTGTTTGTGAACGGCTTTAATAAAGATTACGATTGCTCAGCCTATGCCACCGACAAGAAATGGTATGGTGAACTCTGCTCGTTCACCAATGGCTCTGCTGGAACCATAAACTACTACGTGAGAACGAACACTCCCAGCCTTGCTCTATTGGATCAGTACTCGAAAAATACTTCTGCCCTTGTTAACACCTTCCCTTACGGACCCCACCTCGTTATGGTATTTCTTGATTCGGTATCTTCATCCTCACAGTCATCGCAATCATACAGCTACGAAATCTGGAACCTCGAGACCCGCACCTTATTCAAAACGAGAACCCAATTCCTTACTATCGACTCTAATTCTTCATTCAGCTTTTATAGAGTTCCTGCTGGAGGTCTTTATACTCTTCTTTGGGACAACAACAATGCTGACAAGAAATTCACCAATGTGAAGGTTGGCCTCCTCCTTGGAAGTTCATACCTCTCTTCGGTTCTTGGCTTCCTTCTAACCATCATAGCCAGCCTCCTCTTATTCTAAGTCTACACAAATAAGAGTAAGAAAAAAGTAGCTCACACTTTAATTTAGTTAAATGGATTGATCATCTTTAATTACTCATGCGAGCTACATAATGAATGCTTGAATTATCTGTAAGCTGGTCTAGTATTTTTGTGAAAGTCTATATCTATGGTTAGAATACGCCAGCAGTCCAGTGATGAAGAAAGATTATATAATTGAACAATAACTCAAAAACAAACGCTTCAATTAAATCTTTCAATAGGATCAATCGATTAATTGATGTACGGTAAAGGAGAAATTAGCAATAACAATTTTCCTCGCAAACGTGACCACATTTTATTTTTCTATCGTTAACATCAAAATGAAGCATCGAAATATTAAACAAACCTGAAAAACATTGGAAACCAATACTTTGCTAAATTTCAGCTTCCAGTCGTCTCTTTACAAGATCTTTAGAAGTTTATTATATTTTTCTGGGTCCATTATGAGTAAACCGCCAGGCGCGATAGAAATCAAATTGTGCGCATTTCAACGGGTCTTTCACTTATTCATCAGAAGGATCCGGAATATTAAGCTTCGAAGAGGCAATACAGATCAAAAACTGAGGCGATTTAAACCAAACTCCCTATCCCACTTCAACGTTTATTTACAAACTCAGCAATTTTTCAATGGCGGCTTCTAGATGTCCACCCTGTGCTAGACCGCTTAAATAAATGTGAAGTTGACTTTTCAAAACTAATTAGTAAGTGAGTAGTTTTGTTAATATTTATTTCTCATTTGCATTTGATAATTTGATTGTTATTCTATTGTTGACGGATTTTCCATAAATTTATAGTTTGGTTCAGAAACATACTAGTATTTCTGATAAGATTTGTATAAAACCGGGACCCTGCCAAACAGTAGCAATATTTTCTCAATATGTATTAAAACAGTAAAAAAAATCTAATTTATATCCTGAGCTAACCTAATACAAATAATGTATCAAAATTCATTGGCAGTGAGCAATTTACTTCTATCTCTCCATTCTCACAGGGCAGGGGCAGGGTTTTTGATTTCCAAGCATAACGATAGATCACTAAAAAAATGCAAAATTTTGTTTGTATATTTGAATAGCAATTGCTATTTATACATTTTTCGAAACGGAACAGGTCCTTTATCTATTCACATGGAATCTATGCTATAATTTGCGCGTTTCTAATCACGTTGCTTCCATTCCGATATTTCAGAAGCTCTTAAATTCTGATTTGGACTTAAGAACAATTAATTCGCTGAAAAATCAAAAAAATATTATTCCAGTGAATAGTTTTTCATACCGATCGGTTTTGCATTTACAGAGAACCTGATTTAAATTGAATTGAGAAATAATTTCAAGATTAATTTGCTACTAACACAAACTAACCAACCAAAACCTCTCATTTTCATGAATCAGCAAACTTCTGCCAAAGCTATCGACCAGGTCCTTCCCGGATTCTCCAAATATGGCTACCCTGTCGAGATTTTCTGCACGAAGCAAATCATAGAATCGATGACGTGCGTCATCTGCCTTGGAGTCTACAGAGATCCTGTCACCAGCAACACTTGTGGTCATACTTTCTGCAAACAATGTTTCGCCGATCTCAAAGCCAAAGGCGGTTCATCAACCACCTGTCCTGATTGCAGGAAAGTGGTTTCTTCAGCAATAGACACTTTTGCAATCAAGAGCTCGATTTTAAATCAACAAGTTAAATGCCCTCTCAAAGTCATGAAGAATCTCTCATGTAATTGGGAAGGAAAACTCGATCTCTTAGACACCCATCTCGAACATGAGTGTAAAGAGGTTCCTCGAAAGAAACTCAAAGGATACCCCCAATCAATTTTCATGAATCTGGCTACAAGAGACACACTGACCTGCAACTTGTGTAAGGGCATATTTAGAGAGCCTGTGATTGTGGAATGTGGGCATACTTTTTGTAAAAATTGCATTGATAAGTATGAAGAATACATCTCAGCAAACACGGAAGCAGGGCACAAACTTTGTCCTGATTGCTTTAAACGGTACGCCAGTTATTTCCATGTAATTCAGATGCAAAAGATGATCTTAAGAGAGCAAGTTGCCTGTACTGCTGATGTGCTGGGAAAGCAGTGCGCTTGGAAAGGAACTGTGGAAGACTGGGAAATACACCGTCAAAATTGTAACGGAGTTTTAAAAGAATGGAAAGACACGAAAGGAGGCAAAGGCAAAAAACTGCCTCCGTTAAGAGCAGCAGCTCAACGAAGTAATAACGCGTCAGAGAATGCATCTCAGCCGATTATTCAAGCTGGCCCTATTATTCAAGTCCAGCCTATTATTCAGGATCAGCCTGTGATTTACCCTCAGCCTATGATTCAGCTTCAACCTCAGCCTCAACAGCAGCAACAAGGACAACCACAAGGCAATCAAGAGCGACTAGTATCCAGACATCGCTTCCTGGATAGCTGCGAAGGATGCTGTTCTGGAATAGAAAAAGTGCTCAAATTCGTGCTGTTCTTTTTCCTAAAGTCAATTATAGCATTGTTACTGTTCCTTCTCTATCTTTCCACACTCGGTTATGTCCTACCTATCAGAGATCCAGCATTAGCGATCTCAATTGTCCTCATGGCGAATTCAGTAAGCAGTGGATGGTTACTTTTCTTTGGCATGGTGACACCTACGGTTTTGTTCGTTTTCATCGATCTTTATAACCTCACAACAGCTATGTTCAATAGTCCTAACGGAAATACTAACGAAACAAGGGGAATGGATTGGCTCAGTATGAAATATCTGTGCTATCTGGGGACAATCTGCAATGATACAACGTTTCGTAACGCGACCCAGCAGGAAAAAGAGAAAATGACTAACCTTTGGCACCATCTATATTGGTGGATAATGAAAAGCGGCATTTATATTACGACTCTAATATGGACTGCTGTTGTCGATGAAAGCGAGTTCGTGAAAAATTATGGCACTTGGAACTTGGTCTGCCGCATTGGGATCGGAGTGAATCTGGGAATGGATGTTGTTGATTACTTCTTGACATTCAGAAGAATAAGAGCACTGCACAGACAATATAATCTTTAATTGACTCTGAAGAAATGGGGATTATACTTGATTGAAAAACGATCCTTTTACTCTGAAGAAAATTTATCGTGTAGATCTTTCAGAAAGCTATGATAATAAGTTTTTTTTTGGTTAAGAAATCTCAAATTATATATATTATTTTTCATCATTATTAGAATCGAAATCAATAATCAATGATAATGTAAGCATTTTACAGTCGTGAATTGGTTTCTGATGATCTCTATATTGACTAACCATGAGAAAACACTGAAAAATAAGAAAGTAAATATCTGTCTTATTGATATCGCAGGGAATTTGCCTTTTGGAAATATTTTTCTGAATGAGCGGTTCAAGTATGAGAATCAGTTTTCAGCGACTCTGAATGTTAATTTATGTGGATTTTCCACAGATTTTGGGCAAGGTATATATGTTATTGGCTATTGAATGAATGATACAAAAAAGACTAACTTCTCAAAATCCAGTGATAACTTAAACCCATCTACAGCGCGAAATTCATTAGCAGTGAACAATTTGCTTCCCCAACTCCATGTACATATGGCACAGTATTTGATGTACAAGTATAATAGTACTAACGAATCAAGTAGAAATTCTAACTGACTAATGCTAAATTTCAAGAGATCTCAAAAAATACTAATTCTTTTAACTTGAAATTTTTTTTGGCTTTCCTCAAATTCATGAAAAATTAACTCAATAATTCTAGTCATAGAGTTACCTCCTTAAGCTCTTAAGAGCCAATACATCTATACTATCCCATTAGGATATGCCGAAGGAATAAAATTTCTCAGTACCCACATTTCGTCTGGTACTCAAAAAGAATCTATATTAGAGTTAACTCTTAAATTCAAATTTCGTTGAAATGCACGGCAATCCCAACCCCACTATGTACTATGTTAAATTGCGTACTATGCGCTCAGTTCAAGAGAATTTGAGTCGCTACGACGCTTCCTATACCAACTTCCGTTATACCCAGTCCGATTACCAGGACTTTCTTGAGAAATTCATGCTTCGAATCAAATCCTACCACAACATCACAAGACTCTCATCTTGGATATTCATCTTTGTCTTTGAACTCTTCCTCACACCTCCATTAGTGCTTCTCGCTGGATTCAACATACTTAACCGCTGGATCATCATATCTGTCATCCTCAATACATTCCTTATGCTCATACTTATCCTTATCATCGTAATTCTCGATATCAAGGCTATCGGTAAACTTCGTGACTTGATCCGGGAAGAAAACACTTATAAACTCCACGGAAAGGGCATTCATTTCCAATTTGCCACGAAATCTCAAACGTTGGTCATGATTTTGAATTATACTCCTGATATGGACGATCTCGACACTCTGATCGCGATAAACATCTTCACAGTTGATGATTTCGTTCCCAAAATACCAAAGGAAGACCAATACAATTATTTCTTACCAATCGACCTATACGAGCTATCAAAGCACACAAATTGGCTTGAAAGGATCTTTATTAAGATATCAATGTGGGTGACTGGCCGAAGGATCTTAAAGGAAGATCTAGGAGCGTGTCCTGAGCTTCTGGAGAAAATTTCTCAAGAGGAAATCAAACGCATTGTTACCGAGATCAAATCCCATGTTAGTCCCATGATCATTCAATCTTCGCGCTATGCGCCAATGTATCCGTTTATCTTGATTATGATGCCAATAATCGCGATGATTGTGCTCGTTGCGATAGGCGAGAGGTATGTGGGTAGCATTCTTCTGATCGCTTCGTTTGAGTTTATGCTCCCTGTTGCCTATTTGATGTACTGGAAGCACACTAACGTGAAGGCGCAAGCTCTGTTTGCTGCCAGAGCCGCTCTTAAGGAGATAAACGTTGAATTGTGGAGGCAAAAACAGATTTATTTGAGCATCACGCACAACTTTAGATACCTGCATATATACACAGGCGTACAAAACGTCGAGCAGCCTCGCCTGCAATCTGAACTCAACTCGATGGTGGAGCTCATGAAGCCAGAAACTCATTCAAGGACTGCCAGTAGGCATCCTAGCAGGAGTAATTATGTTGAATTAGCCTAGAGAGAGAGATCGTTATGTCTCTTGATGTAAATGCTTAAATTTCTCAATGCATAGTCTTTTACAGTATTTCGAATGTGAATTTTGATACTTTTGCAGAGACCCAGCTCCATGAAAGGTCAATCTTACTTCTTTCTTTAATTCGACTTAGCATGCTACCTAGCTAATAACGATAGTCCTGATATTAGGACTCATAACCTGGATTATAAAAAATCATAATTTTTTTCTCACTTGGCTCTGAGGCCGGAAAACAATGGTTTTTTTTACATAAGTTTGTAATCGCGATTACTGAAAGAGGATGAATCAAACTTTAAAAGAGAGAGAGGAAATGAATTGACTGGATATAAACTATTGTATTCGATATGATTGTATCATATTTATCGAGCTTGACCGAATCCGATTCTGTTGTTTGCTCCATCGAAGCAGGTGTAGAACTCTCTCATAAACACGTCTCCAAGAACGATTTCAAATCCGGCTTGTTGGAGAGGGAGCTTAGATGGGTGCATTCCCAGAACGCAATCATCTTCATCACCGACAATGTAGCTTGTTGGAGGAATGCGGAGGAGTTTTCCGGCAATAGTAACTTCAATATCAGGGTATGAGCTGATTCTGGAGCAATCAATCTTTCCAATAGCTTCAATAACTGGATTCAATGCGCGTTCAGTACCGATGATGTAAGAAGTACCACTGTCAACGATAGCGTTGAAGGAACCAGTGGATTTACCGTTGATTCCGAAACCGTCAACTGCGATTTTCCAGTATGTTCTGTCGATCAAAGGAGTATAGAGCATTGGACCAACTTTGAATTGGTTATCTTCATCATCAGGGAACTCGCCGAGGACGAAGTAGCTGCCTGGTTGTCCAGATTTCTTGGTGAGGTAGAAGCAGAAGACTTCAGGAATTTCTCCTTCAGCGACCAAGGAGGTAACGAAAGGAGAAGCACCGGACTCAGATAATGCTGGGAAGGCGAGTCCTGCAATACCGTCGAAATGGGAATTCACGAACGATGAGCTGACTTCAGTTGCAACACCCACAGCACATGATCTGCAGTGGTGGCCAGCAACGAATACCTGATCGAAACCTAATGTTCCAGCAGTGGTGCCGCTACCGTATCTGATGCCGAATTCGTGTCCGACGTCTTTCCAGGTTTTGGAATCTCTGTAGTGGAAGAGATCTTTGTACCAGCAAGCGAATGAATGGCAGTCAGCTGAAGGAACCCAGAGGTTGGATGAGCCTGTGTCGAAAAGAACGGTGAATTTTTGCTTATTTGAGCCGATTTCGATATGGCCGTAGTATTGAACGTCGTGGTAGTTCTCCAAAGAGGCTTCAAATGCTCTTGGCTTTCCAAGGTATTGGCTTACGCGAGGATGATCTTTAGTTCCGTTATTATAGGCTCTGGTGTCGTCGACGATGAGATCAAGGGTAGCGTCATCTCGTGGTTTGTTGATGAGAGGGACTCTCTTGGCGCTGGCCAGAGTAATGAGGCAGATAGCGAGGATTACGGCAATTTTGTTCATTTTTCTAACAGAAGTACTTCCTTCCTTTATTTAGGAGTAATTTAATTATTAGTACAGCTTCGAGTGGCATTTAAATAATCAGAATTTGGACTCAAGAGCAATCTAAAGCCCGAATCAAAATCTCCTGAGTTGAAACGATGGATCTATTATGCACCTAATTAGTTTTTTTTTTTCGTTTTCCAAGCCATCATTCTGATAGAGACCTGTGACGGTCAAATATCGATGCCTTTTGTACCAATGTAAGAATTGATTCCGTAAAGTAATGCATGATTATAGTTTGTCTTTCGATGGCATCGCGACCCTAATTTTTTCCCATACTACTGAACAGATAAGTTCCACTTCTAGTGCTTAATTAATACATATCAAATATGAGACCTTTTTTGAATTTTACCTTTTCTTCTTTTCAAAAGCGTTTGGGTATAATTCAAAATTATGTGGCAAAAGGGCTGCTATTTTTGATATTTCGTTGGGAAACTCGCAACAAAGTCGATAATTCAAGTCGATCACATCATTCTAAGTGACTTCATCGCATTTAAAAAAACAGTTTGTATGAAGAATATTTAGAAAGACGATATTGACTTTTTTTTTCCTCTTTGGAGAATCGTTTGCTCAAAAATGAGGCTGTCATTCCCATGTAATGGCTTCTCCTATCGTTTCCAGGAACAATTTTCTAAACTGTTCGCTTCTCGTCACTAAAGGAAATTCAAGAAGGCCTTCTTGCTTTCTTTTTTTTTTAAACAACAGCTAGAGAAGAAATTTCAAAGACGAATTTAACTGCGATATGCTTGCGATAGGGCACTTCCTCTCGAGATAAAAGACTTTGAAATGAAACAAAAAAAAAAAAGCGATATATATTGACTATTAATGAAATTTGCTTACAGACTATATCGGTATCATGGCCACATTCATTAAAAAAAAGCACTGCAAATAGTATACAGGACCATAACCCATTATTTATTACCAATTCGAGCTGCTAAAGTCAGTTCCATTCATTTACAAGCGCTTTCCTAGCTCCCATATTTTCATGGGTTTTTCCGCATTATTGATTTAACTGACTCACATTCATCAAGCTGACTGCCCTATGAACGGAGATATCATTTGAAAATCCAGCAACATCAGCCTTCGAGCGGCTCGAATTTAGGTTGGAAACCCCTTCCATGTGCGTTCTCTCTGTCTGAGCCACCGTGCGTCTTATCCTCGTAATGTAATGAGATTGAGCGAGCTCTTTCTTTACATCATAAAGTGTCAGCTGATGAAGGTTCTCAGAGAGGTTTTTCGTGGACGATGGTTCAGGCAAAGGACCTCCTATCTTTGACATCTTGAGATCGAAGACTCCTTTGGGATGGCCATAAAAGTTAGTGTCCAACAGGCCAGTTTCGCGTAGAATTTGGAAGTACTCAGCATGTTTGAGAGGGTCTTTCCAGGTAAGAGATCGGTATTTGACTGAAGACTCGGCCAACTTGCGAATTTCTGGATCAAGGAAATATAGCTTACTGTGATCATAATCAGCAGGAGGAAGAGTTCTCTGCAGCTCTGTTTGCTCGGGTGTGAGCATTGCTGAGAGTGATAAGGCAAGACAAGAAATTTCATACTTTGGGTTTCCTTTGTGAGCGACCTCTGTATCAAATGGCTTTTGGATGAAGTGTGAAGTGTGCAAAATAGAGGGATCTTCTGTCATTTCTTGAGAGATTTCTGACGTATCGCCTAAAGAAGCAAAGGGTCGGCTGCTGTAACTTTCATTCTCAACAAGAAGCTGTTTTTTCCAGCTTTGCTCTCGGGGATCGTGACTGAAAGGGGTAGTTTGCGTTTCTTCTGCTTCAGCACAGAAGTTTTTTGCGAAAAGATCGAGTTGTTGTTGTTGCATTTCTAAATGAGAAGGAAGTAAAGTTATTTAGATTGCAAATTTTCGAAATTTAATTTAACGATCTCTAACCGTGCTATTAAAGAAACATTCCTATTACCTCTATTTGGTTCGAAAATTACAGCCCTTACCTTAAATAACCTATCTTATGTTTTTCTTGTACGTCGATACCTTCGTGTTGACCACTCTCAAATGCTTAGTTAGATTCATTTAGTACTATAAAACTTTCTTCCCACTATAGAAATAATAATTTGAAGGCTCTTCAATTAATCTAGCTTCTCTTGCTCTATAGCTTATGAAAATAACCTGTTCATCTCAACCAATACATTGTAAACAATTCTCCTCACGAGGTAAAATTAAATGCCAACTAATTTCTACTAAAGACCAAATTGAAAAGAGAAGATCGCTTCATTCAGCCCCCAAACACTCGTATGCATATATGTACTAACACAAAGCATCTTCTAACGAAATACTCTATTATTTAAATCACCAATCAAAATGAGATAGACCTCAAAGTAACAAATTATGGGTCGAAAACTGGTTTTGAAATTCTGCCATCAAAATGCTCAAAAGTATAGTTTATTTTGTTCTTTATAAAGGTACATTTGGTTCTCTATCCTTCTCTGCCTCTGTTCTTTAAGTCTAGTGAGGGTATTAGATAGGTTTGATGAAAGGAGTTCATACTGCTGCATTGTCGGTTTTGGCTCCTCTTTGTCCATCATGGTCTCTTCTGGTATCATCACAGTAGATTTCTCTAGCTGCATGAAATTTTGGGATTCATTGCAGCCGATTAAGCTTTGTGCCACGTTAAAATAGTTGATCGAAGCCAAAGGCTTCAATGTTATTCTGACATCAGAGTCGATTTCTTGAAATTTGAGCTTTTTGAACGCTCTGTCCGGCTGTGTGCAATCTTCAGTTTCCAATTCCATGCCAGTGTCAATCCTCGCGAAGTTTCGCTTTGAGTACAAGCCGCGAGTGAAACCGAAAAACTGATTGTCTGCGTACATTTTCTAAGGAATTCTAAAGATTTATGAAAAATTTTATTTAAAATGCCCTCAAAATTTTTTTTCGCTTAATCTCAATTAGTAGACAGAAACTTGTTCGAATTGATTATAGACACTATTATAACTCCAATAAGTAGATTTCGAAAACACGACTTCAATTATGCCGATCTCCTTATCGATGATGGCTGTGATGAAATAGATAAATAAACACAGCCCAGAGAGAACAGAAAATGAGAATATTCAGGTGCTATCCATTAGCCCAGGGGGATCTTTTCAACATATGAGATCAAGCAATACTTTGCTCAAAAGAAACTATATCATCCAAACTACTCAAAATATTTTCATATGCAATCTTGTTAAGTATTATGATTGTTTATGCAGACTCTAAGCAACCATTTCAAAGAACAGTTTGGATTCCAACGTCTCTGCTGGTATAAAAGTATGAACGAGTTCTAAAAACCTTTCCGATCCATTAGGGAAGTATAAGATAACCATAAGATTACTAGTACGATTCCAATAGTATCCATTCAAATTATTATATCATACAGCCAAATGAATGAAAACTAAGGAGTTTATTTATTGGCTCTCTTCAATATAGCACATCCTGCACAAGATTATACTTTTCCTCGCATTACAACCTTTTATGTCCATCTTTCATTTGCGACTCGCTGCAAATGTTATGTTAACGACTCACACATTGCTAATGTAGGCGGGAACGGTCATCTATCTGCGTGCAACATTTATTAACTCTCCCTTTTTTACCATATCAATCCTTGAGACTGACATTTCTACCATAACGAAATCAAAATTCGATATTATTAAATAAAAATATTGATTTCTGGTATGAATATGAATATGAGTATCAACATTCTCAGACTTCTGGAGGAGCATCAGCATCCAAACAACTTCGAGACAGCCTCTGTTTACGACATTGAAGAGGACGAGTTTTATCTTCTCGGAATAACAATAGCAGTCTCAATTTTATCTCTTTTAGGTTCACTTTTCATTATGTTCTCCTACTTTGCCTTCAAATCTATCAGAAACCTGGCTTTTAAACTCGTCTTTCAACTCGCTTTCGCTGACCTCATCTGCACAGTTGGAAACTTGCTGACAATCGATCGCTACTTCACAGAAGAAGCAAATGCCACATGTTATGCTCAGGCAGTACTGACCAATTATGGAGAGTTATCCTCTATCTTTTGGACGATGGTAATAGCTTTTTCTATCTACTCTGCAGTAGTACGAGAGTCGAAGGATATTGCTAAGCACATGATCTACTACCGTTTATTCGCATTCGGTCTTCCTGTTATCTTCACCCTGATGTAAGCCCTTTGCCTTTCATTTTATATTGATAACTCTTAATAGCCCTATTTTCACTAATCAATTTGGCCCAGCCGGTGCATGGTGTTGGATTAAGGAAGATGCTGAAACAAGCAAATCGAAAACAATCGCGATGAGGCTGATTCAATTTTATATCCCTCTGTGGATAGCGTTTATCTTCAACACGTATGCGATTTGCAGAGTGAGCCATAAGATGAGGTACGTTCTGGAATCAAGCTTTGAGAAGCGGTTTGCTCAAAGACTGCAGCTTTATCCTGTGATTCTGCTGATTTGTTGGTTCTTTGCGACGATAAATAGACTGTATAATATCAGCGGTAAAGAGTCGGCATTTCTTAACGTGATGCATATGGGAATGGGAGGTTTGCAAGGGTTTTTTAATGCGATAGCTTATGGCGCGACTACCACAGTCAAGCAAGCTTATATCAATGGCTGTGGTCGATGCTGTCCATCTTGGAGTGTTAAGAAAATCCAAGCTCATGATACGGTGAATCTAAAGGAAGATGGGGCGAATAAAAAGAAGAGGGGCAACCAAAATACCAATGATGATGATAATCAAAGTGAGCTTGAAAATCAAATGAGACAGATAGAGCTTCCTCCAGTTGATAATAAAGTATAGTAGGTCTATAAAAGGAAGTTCAACATTAGAGAATACGCAAGTACAAATCAAATTGCTTTGTTCCATCTCTTGCATGTTTTTGAGATATGAATTCGTTGATATCTTTTCTATATCGTTGTTTTATTTAGAGGAACATTGACTAAGCTCACTGAAAGCAATATATACACGCTGCATGAGACGTATTAATTAAAACAAGGATCTCGTGCCTTCTAAGGAATAATAAGCATAGAACTAGTTAAATGAAGATTTTCTCTCTGGCCGATGTATTTGGTCTCTTAAGGATTTTTCTCTAAGAATTTCAAAAGTAACTGTGAGCAAGGGTGAGCTATATTGTGTTGAAATCGCTTTCGGTCAGCTTGTCCGAAAACGATCTGATATTAATTAATCTAACAGTACTATGAAAGTTTCTTTTATCAAATTTTGGAATAAATTTTCCCGCAGTTACCCTCACATTTAAAAATCCTAACGCTTTTTCTACGAAAACCATAGTTTTTTGCTTCATAATATTCTCAACTCACTCAAATTCAATAACAAATAACTCCTTAGCTCTCAATATACTCATCTCTGGTGTGGTCTCTGCGAATAAGCATGATATTATACACAAACTATTTCAATATAAATGATACTAACCATTAAAATCCTCAATAACTTGCGTTCTCTATCAGTTTCTGAATTATTGTTGTCCTAACATCAGGAAGGACACTCCACATTGTTAATTTAGGCAGATCGTGAAGAACTTTTTAGATGAATGCACATTGCAATAAGCTTTACCGATATTTTTTATTCGATAGTAATATAACTCGGTTTAGTATTAAAACCGCGAACGCATGACTTACTTCTCGTGCCTTGGTTTTCAATACTAAAAGAACCTAAAACCAACACACCACCATGAACTACTCTGAAAACTCGAATTCCCCAGAGATCCAAAGCAACAAAATCGATAACGCTCGAGACACTTTTCAAATAATCGAACAAATAGGTGAAGGTAAACACGGACGCGTCTACAAAGCTCTCAACAAAATCACCGACCAGCTCGTTGCGATAAAGATCTGCCAAATCGCAGAGGACGAAGAGGTTTTTTACAGCGAACTCGAAAGTTTACGCGGGATTGAGCATCCTTTTATCGTCCGGCTGTCAGAATCTTACATCGCCGATGGAGAGCTTTGGCTCGTGTACGAGTACTGCCAGCTCGGATCCGTTGCAGATATCCTCACAATAACATCAAAACCGTTCAATGAACCTGAAATCGCCAGTATCTGCTTTAATATCCTCCTCGCCCTCGATTACTTACACAAGAAGAAACGCATTCATCGCAATGTGAAGACTGCGAATCTCCTCATCAACCACCTCGGGCAAGTGAAACTAACTGACGTCGGCATCGCTACTGTGAAAGCATACACGAATTCGACAAGAGAGCAGATATGGCTGGCTCCAGAGCAAGATACCACGAAGGAATATAACTCAAAGGTAGATATCTGGGCCCTTGGAATCTGTGCACTGCAAATGGCTGAGCTCTACCTCTCCGCGGAGCTGGTCCAGACGAGCCAGTTCATGCTGCAAACGAACTTCAGAGACCCTTCAAAATTTTCACCAGAATTAAGAGATTTTTTATCGCGCTGCTTGCAAGTCGACCCAAATCAGCGAGCAAGTGCAGCGGAACTGCTCACGCTCCCTTTTTTAACGAACCATAAACCGAAATTTATAGAAATAAGAAAGCGTTTCTACACCGAGAAAAAAAACGCAATTGAAGAATCTCGCTTTAAGAAAGTGCTTCAGAGTCAGCCGAAGACAAAGGATTACACTAATCTGCTTGAAGAGTTCTCTGCGCTGCAAAAAGGCAATAATTCGGGTCAAATGATGCAATCGAACGACGGATCTGGATTTACCGATAAGTCCAGCGCGAATGTGAGCTCTAATAGCTCTCAGTCGAATCAGCAGAGATTTAACGTCAAAACAGGGCCGTATCGTCATTCGAAAGCGAATAAATCCATCGCGGTTCCTAGTAAACCAGGGAGTCAAGGAAGTCTCAGCATGAAGATGAACAGTAGTCAGAATCAAAGCAATATCTCAAATCGCATTAGCAACAGCCAAAATCAGAATAGCAGCAATTTGAATTCGAGTTCCAGTGGGAAGAATAGCAGCCAGCTTCAGAATCAGCTAAAAGAGCCGTTCAAAGAGAGCATGAGCAGCATAAACAAAGCTTCCTCCAGTAATAATGACTCTTCAAGCCAGTCCATGTCGTCTGGGCCAGGAATTCCTCAGCAATGCAAAGAGAACCTCTCGCGTGGAGTAAGAGAAGGCGCGTTTTTCCACCTGTACAATAAAGATCATAGCCCCATGCCGACTCATGAGGCCGAAGACAGCGGGAAATCTGCGAATAACTCATTGATAAATATCAATATATCTAACGATAGAACCACAGAGATCAGAAACGCGCTGAGAGTGCAAAGAGGCAGACTGAATCTTCATCAGAAAAACTACAAGCATTTCAACGTAAGCAACTTCGTTGTTGGCAAAGGCCGGAGACCTCCCTCACAAACTCCATCAGAGGACTCCTCAGAATCGGATATCTCTCCTCTTCCTTTGAGCCGCGGCCATTCTCGATCTCAATCTCGACATGGCACGCTTCGAAGGCAGCACGAGAAAAAACCTTCGATAGAGGCAAGGAGAGTTGAATGCACGAACTTTAAAAGCTTTGGGCCAGAGGCCCAAACCATGATGAGAGATGTGTCTCCCTCTCCGACGAGGAATATCAGAATGAGGCCCGAAGACGATGAGAGGTTTTTCAAGCAGAGTGAAGATCAGCACATACCGACGTTTGAAGAAGAGAGGAAGAAGAATAAAGTGCTGATGCATAACGTGAGTCCTAGGAGGATTCCGGACTTGCAGCTAATTGAAAAAGGGTACCAGGATATGCCACAGAGTCCGTTTGAGGTGTCAAGCACGCATCTCTCGGGCACTGGACGGACGACGCATTTCTCACATTATTTCACTCCGAACTCCTTTCAAAATTTTAGCTTCGAGCCCGATCGGCATGGGAATCCTGGTTTCGGTTATGAGACTAGTACGTTTGGGGGTGGACTGGGTAGCATGGGGGTAACTGGGGGACGGAGAATGTATAGTCGAGCTGATACGTTTGGAAAGCTGACTTTTGATTCGAAGAGCGCTGCGACTAGCAGTGAAAGAAGAGCGATTGCTGAGGAGCATCGAGGAATTGACCTTGAGATTCGGCCGGTCAGCCGGAGAATGTTGTTTGCGAATGAGATGGAGCAAGATGAGAAGTTCTCTCCGCTGGGACCCAGCGAGAGATCTGACACATTCCGCTAAAATACAGTAAGATCATCATAAAATAATCTGTGCTTATACTAAGAAAAGCTCAGATTTTAGTATTGTGTATTACCAAAGAATATATCTGTAGTTGCATCTTGTGAGTCTTAAATTTTAGGAATTCGATTTGTGTCTATATTTAAGTTTGCATATTGTAATTTATTTTCAAAGACTCTCTCTCAAATGGCTCCTGGTCAGTTTTATTTATAGTGGTCCTATCAGTAGTTATCTAAAGAAAAAGCATTTTTATTTGCAACAATAGGCTTTATTGAAAAGTGCTAGACTCGAATAGCTCATATGGATCACAGCCTGTCTTTTTCCTTCTAATTAAAATAAAATGGCAATAAATCAAACAATATCCAAAGATTATACACAACGTTATTTAAAAAATATCAACTTATCATAATTTTGCATCAGATATTCACGTGGTCGAAAGGATTTTTAATTATCAAGCATGCTATTTCATAGATACAAGTTTATTTCTTCATGGTATTCGCTCTGCTCACTCTCAAAGGAGAGTCTTTAGCGTTTCGTTTATCAATCGCTTTACGAAGAGCAAGGCGAATATCATCATCCTCGGTATAATCAGACGCAAGCTTATTTCCATCTGATTTAAGTGTTGGATCTGCTCCATTCTCTAAGAGCAGCTTCACGAGCTCAAGGTTGCCGCTCCGCGCAGCAAGCATCAACGGGGTTTTCCCAGCCTTTTCAAATATTTTGTTAATACAACACCGCAACCATCATAGCCTTACCACATCTGGTGCGTTAACATTGCACTTCCAGCGAATAAGAAGCTCAACTATTAATTCATGACCTCTCAGCACAGCCCAGTGCAGTCCTGTCTGGTTCGTCCAATCGAAATCGAACATCAAATACCGGTTTCTGTTGAGAAGCCTATAAACTTCATCGTAATCGCCCTCTTTACAAGCTTTTATAAAAGCCTCTGCTCCTTTCCGCCCGAATGGCTTATTCGTGAAAATTCTTCTTTGTAGCGCCTAAAACATCCATAAATATCTCATTAGCACTCTCTCTATACCTCATCCACAGTCAAATGATGCGTTTTGAGTTTTGCCGCGCATCTTTTGATGATACGAGCAAATTTAATCATGAGCTCTTTGTTTGGACCTTTCTTACCTGCCTCTTTTTCTTTCTCCGGAGTTTTTTGGTTTTTTTCAACAATGCCTTTAAAATACTCATGCCGATTCGATAGTCTATCCAACCGCTCGCTATAATCCTGTGTGATATCTCTTAGCCTCTCGCTCATATCCTCTAATCTAGAAGGCGTTCTCTGGTATGATGTGTTATTCGTAGTCTCAGAGTCTCTACCTGCGCTCTTTCTTATAAGAAACTGCTTGGGAGCTGAATTCCTCGCAGAGACGTTGCTTGAACCAAAGTAATCTTCTCTCGCTTGAAGGTCGTATCTTGAACTGCTTTTGACCATGGATCTAGGCGACGTCATTTGACCCCTGCCAGTACTCGGAGTGCTGATCTCTTCTTTTAATTTATCGAGAATCCCAATGAGCTTGCTACTACGCAAACCATGAGGACTATTACTAAGACCATGGGATGGCTGAGGGCTTTCTGATGCTTTCCGAAACACAATTTTTTTAATGGTTTTTGCCGCAAAATCCCTCGCTATTGCCGTCCTTTCATCCTGTATCTTCTCATTGCTTTTTCCGTTCATCAGCGCATTAATTGTTTTGCTTTTCTGATTAATTCGGTCGAAATGCTTGCTCAGGTTAAGATACTCTTCCCATGAAGCATCCGCTTCTTCCTTTGGATGTAAGTACTCTTTTACTCTATCTCTTATAGATGAAGAAGACCTGTGTTTCTCTTCGGATATGATGTTAGAATTCTCAATGGAAATAAGGCTTGATGAATCGACTCGTGGGAGACTGCATTTCTTTTTTTCCAGATCAGCTAGAGAATTTCCTGTGTGGAGTTGATCGTATTGGAAGCTGTAGATGATGTTGCTTTTATCTTTCTTTTTCAGGCTCTGGATAATGTATTTTTCGTTCAAAGCGTCACGATTGAGGCTGTAAGGACTCAAGATTGAGTTATACTTCGACTTCGTAAAAGACTGATTGCTCTTGGAATTCGAGATTCTCGAGGTGTCTTGCGACGGGATTTTTCGGCAAATCGAGGTTGTGAGATAAGAGAACTGGTCTTTCTTTGAAGCACTTTTCATGTCCGCGCTTTTATTTTATGCAATAATAAAAACATTGAGAAAGACCCTGACTGATAAATCCAGTGAATAGAAAAAACGGAATATTGTCGGAATTAGGTACGGAGTCTCCGATGACATTTTGACGCTAATTAGAAAGAATACAAGGATATATCATGAAATTGACTTTTCAAGAGCTTGTTCAATAGGATCGAAATGCCATTGTTGCTTGAATACACACAGATTCCATCTTGGAAGATGGAGTAGCTCTAAGTTTTCGCTTAATTTTTGAATTTTCAGTGTGAAATATTCTTTGAGTAATTTTCTTTTGGAAATTTTCGAAGAGGAATAAAAAACGGTTTTGTCAAATAATTTAAGGCTTTAAGACTGCAATTCAGCCTCCCTAATGAAGTTATTTCAAAAAATTCGAACCAGACTATCAATAAAGCTTGTAAGTCAGTAGAGTATGCACAATTTATCTTCTCATCATAAAAATATGTTCATTGGAATGAAACATTTCAATTGGCATTTAATGGCGGGATCTTAATGTTTCTTTATTTATCATAGTTCATTACATTAAACAGACTCGGACTTTCATAATTAGTGTTTCAAACACCCTTTCCAATCTTTCTTTGGGAGCGACACAAATAGATTTGGAATTTTGTAACTCACAAATTTCTCGAAGTTTAATTATAGGATTCAAAAAGGTGTAATGATAATAGAAAAAAACAAGCATTATTTACAAATAAAGAGCGTCTAATACCTGGCTAGTTGGCTAGTATAAATACGAACTCATAACGTTTAATTACTGAAATCCACCCCGAGAAAACAACCTTCCAATGCCGGCTCCATCACCCAGACCAAGGAATGATTGTTCCCGATCAAAGAGATTCAGATTGAGGTTTTGGCTGAGCTCGAAAGAAGTCAACAGCCTCATAAACGAGTTCATTCTTTCAATTCTATTCTCCTCCTCATTCACTTGCTCATTAATAGAAGGCGATTTTTTGATTTTCTTATTGGGACCTGGCTGTCCCATCAACTCTTCTAAATCCTGGGGTGTCAGAGATCTCCAAGCTGGGATCAGGCGCTCTGGATCTGACGGACTTCGCACTGGAACCACAAATATTGGTCTTTCAACTCCATCTAATGAGGCACGAGTTAACTCCTGCGTAATTAATAAATGATTTACTTGGTTCCCTGCTCGGATTTCGACTGGTGAGAAAGACGCTATCCTGTCCTTTCGAGGTTCTGTAGCCGCTTTCAAGCGCTCCAAGAGAAAATCCTGTTGGCAATGTCCTCGGACCCTCTTCTTCAGCCGGAGACGCTTGTTTCGTTTGAGCCTCCTTAATGGATCTGTCAAGCTCCATCAAATCGTTGAGGTCGTTCTTGCTTGAGTGATATCCAGTCAGATGAACGATATTGCTCACGATGTTGTTATAATCTCTGCTGAGGTCATCAGCAGGCTCTTCGACTTGGGTAGTCGGTGGATTACGGAAATACTTCCATTTTTTGTTGATTCCAACCATGTCTAGGCGTGGAAGGTACTTGCTCTGCCAGAGCTTATAATCATGTTTGAATGATGGATAAATTTCCAAACAATGCGCAGTAATTTTGCGAATCTCGTCGTTTTCGTTGACTCCTTCCTAGATTCAAGCAGCGTTAGAGGGGCTTGTGCGGCAGGAATATTATTACCTTGACAAAGTATCCCAAGAGAAGTAAATACATAAAGAGAAATTTGGTCTCGCTATCGATTTTAGCGTCTTTTCCAAGATCCAAGGTTCTTAGGGATTTCTCTGAGAGTTTAAGATCCTGCTTGAAGTTCCAGTTAGCGCTATCGATCTGTGCGGCAAGTCCAACGATTTCATATTCATTGAGAAGCAAGGTTTTTGCGATCCCAACAAGGATTCTATATAATGGCTGTTTCTGACGAATTTTCAAAGGGACTAAAGACAATGGGATTTTGCTATTAGAAAGAGCGAGGGTAAAGACAGGTACTTTTTGGGTCTTGAGCGATCTGAGAGAGCATCTTATCGGCTTCGGCGGTATATTCCTCATCCTTGTAAATTGCAAGTGCTCTTTGATATTCGATAGAAAAGGAAGGGTGCACTTTCTCTTCATGGTCTTGCACATATTCTTGCTTTAGAGCGAAATCTTCAGTTTTATACATTGGGAAATATAGAGATCGTTTATAGTATGTTTTTTTGGAAAGTTGGATAAAATTATTATCAATACAAACGTCATAAGGCTTTTATTAGAGCTTCTGCGTTTTATTCTGATATGGTTCCCGAACATATGTTTCGGGCCGGATGTCATTAGAACCCCATCTGGTCGGAAGTGATTCCTGTGTTTCATTATTTTTAGCGATATCGCCCGCTAACTAACATCATAACACAAAAAATCAGGCGAGTAAAAGCACCAGACAGGTTTGAGTCGTGATAGTGCGATTAGTCACTTTTTGTGAAGAATAGCTTCATTAGGGTTTATTCTATAGTGCTAAGAGTATCTGAGGTTTCATTTCGCTCAGTAAACAAACAAAAATTCAACAACAACAAAAAAAAAATTCTCAGAAGGGAGAGATGTGATGATGAATACCCTTGATTGAGGATCCTTCGAAGTCTTTATTTTGAAGTAATAATCGCCGACAGAATCTCAAAATGCTCGAAGTTAGATGTTTCAGGGACCTTCTTGCCAAAAAGTTCTACTACACATCCATTAATACAAGATCAGAATTGTTATTGTGAAATGAAGCCTTTTTGGTATAGCTCAGAAATGTGAAAAAATTAGTTCTATAGAAAGAAAGACCTAGTTGAAGTGGTATAATTTTTTCTCTCAGACTTCCTTTGAATTGAACAATCGATAGCTGCACTGTCACTTGTTGAAAAGAAACCTATAAATCAAAACTGAAGCTGAATTCTCTGAGCAAACCAATTTTTGTAACTTTTTAATAAAACAACAAAAAATAGCGTTTTGCCGAACAGATCAGAATATCGCTAATTTTGTAGAATTCTCAAAATGATAAGTCATAAAATGTTTTAACAATCATCTGAAGGCTTGCCATTGAGGCTAGCCTGTTCCACAAACCAAAATTTAGGGTTTTTGCCAAATACTAGAGCGCTCCTGTCTTTCTTTCGCTCTCTTATCTTTCTTCAGAGCCTCTCGTTGAAGTGCTTAACTTATGAGTAATTATCACTTAATAAGTTGATTGAGTCTCAAAAACTAAAGGGTAGAACAGTGATTTCAAGGAAAAGCTGCAATCAATTTGTTTATAAAATCATGATAAAAAAAAATAATCAACATGAATTATACTCTATTTCAAAAAAAAAAGAGAGCTAACGATATCTATAAAACTTTTTCTCATAAATTAAGCGACTATAAGTTGAATTAAAAATATAGACAGTTTCGTTCATTATTTACATGCAAATTTTGGCACTTTTGTAAATTCGCACCTAGGATCTAACAGAACAGCTTGAGCTGTCTTCCAACTTGCAAGAGCCCGTTGAAGGCGTTTCGTTTTTCTCTCTTGTTCGAAGAGCGTCGCTGTATTTAATTTTGTCACGAATCCAAGTCAAAATATCGAAATCTGGATGTTTTAGTCTGATATGTTGATGAAGCGACCCTTCTGACCCGTACGATTTATTGCATGATTTCTCAGGGCAGCAATTGCTTCGTTCAATTTGCTTCGCAAGTCTGCGGTATCTCTTCTTCTTTGAATGCGAGGAAGTATGGCTTGGCTTTTCTTCGGTCTTTGGAACCACTTGAGTGCTTAATGTCTCTTTAACAGGAGTATCTGAACCTTCCTCTTCGACCTTAGCCGTTTTTTGAAGCGCGGTTAACGCTTGTAATTGATTTCTGAGCATATTGTTCTCTATGATGAGGTTCATGAGTGTTATATTATCCACAGAGCAGGTCCGCTTAGGGACGTTCGAAGTGCTCTGAGGGAATGATGAACTGAGAGAGTACCGCGAAAGCGGCAGCGTCCCTGGGTACTCGATGGCAGTAGTCTTCGACATGAGTTGCGGTTCGAAGGCTGACTGGAGTTTGCTAGCGTAAAGCTGGGAATAGGCACCAGATTGGTGTTTGTTGGTCTGGGCCTGAGACATGATTTTCCAGAGATCCATGTTTTTTTCAATTGAAAGTTTTTCCTTTTATTAAAGCTTCTAAGTGTAGCATTATAAGGAAGCCATTTGTTCGCGACGTCGTTCGATGTACTGATTTTCAATGAATTAATAAATAGAAAATACTGTGGTTGGATCGTATATTTGATTAGAAAACTCTAATATTCTCTACAAACGAGTTGATATGTAATCTAATTTCTTACTGACTTTGTCTGGGCGGAAAATGGAATTATTTTTTTAATTTTTCAGTTCGAGATTACTGTTCGAGGTGACTGGCTAACAATGTTCTGAAATCTAAGCATAAAGCGAGGGGAATGTGAGGATCAGTACATGGGACAGCTGCTTGGTTATCGCCGTCATTGCTTGCTTATGACGGAAGTTGTTTTGCTAAGTAACAACGGCTATTTGAGAGAACTTTAAAGTTGATGAAGTCTTTTATTTTCAGTCTATTTGTAGAACGTTTGTGAATAATGGAAAAAAGTTCTATAAATTAATCTTTCATATCACCGTTTTTAATTTTCTTTAAAAAGTTAGATTGGTACTGAAAAGCAAGATTACTGCAAGGCAATAGCCTATTCTAATGTTCCAATGATGTCATTTGATAAGTTGCTTTTGCAAGTGGGTTTTTGTTTTCTGAATAAATAGAAGTCATGGGATTTATGAAGTCAATTGTTAACAGATCTCCCCAGTCGTTGACCGAAGCAAATAATGTGTTGCATTGATGAAAGGTCTTAAGATAGTAAACGATGAATCAAAACTAGTTGATTTTGATTGTGTTTTGGTAAAATGATTCCGATTTCGTTAATGTCTTTATTTGCTAGTACCAATATATTCAGAATGCTGACGGCATGGGTTCTGCCAATTCTTCGTGAGTTTTTAAGGTTAGCCTGTACAGCAACTATATGAACTTTGATGTAACAACAATAAAATTTTCTATTATTTGGAACGAATTCAATCAAATTCGAAGATTAGGTATGGTATTATTGTGATCAAAAGTCCTTAGTCTACACATTGGAGCTCTCAGAAAGAATAATAAGAGCCGAAGCTCTGTTAGAAAATCGGTTTATATCATACGTAGAGAGGAAAAAATGGGCTCTCTGACATCTAAGATAAAGCGCTATTTTATGGGATAACGCCTTAGGGGTTTTGGAACTCCTTTGCGAATATCTTGGAATCTTTAATAGAATTTTTATTTTCTTTCAGCAACTAGTTTCGTTAACTGAAAAATTATTAAAAATGTTAGTAAGCATAATACTCTTTTTATAAACACAAAGCTTCCTTCTTTCTTTCCTTCCTTGACCATATTGATTGAATCATTGTTCTGCGCTGGACTCAGTAAGAGTAAATGAGAATGTCAAACTCTCGAAGGACATAAAGAGAAATTTTCTCATATTTTCTCGGTTCGAATGTTTTGTATTGCTTAGTTCTTTAAGCATATCCACTCTTCATACTAAGCTGTCTTATAGGGTCATTAGGGCTCTAACCTATTTCAGCAAAGAAACAACAAAGTAGCTGTCTGTATTGAATGTTATTTGGTGCAAGGAAACAATTCATCTGAAGTGCATTGCGTTTGAGAGACATTAAAAACATTAAATAAGGCAAATTACCTGATACTGTAGTAAAGAAGAAAGGATTTGAGTATATTTCAAAGGCAAAACTACCACTGTGTTAAGTTTGTTTAATTCATACTCCAGGACTAGCTGAAACTTTCGGTGTTCCCATTCCTTGATACTAAGAAACTGAAACTATTACTCACTGAACCATCGTAGCATAAGTCACTACAGTAATAATGATGCATTTATTTAACGAACAACAAGAGACAAACATATTATTTAACTCATGGATTGCCATTAACATTGGTATAGTTGTGGAGAGGTAATCTCTCGGACTATGCCTAGATTACTAATGTTAATCAGACTAAACACCTTTTACAGCAAATTAAGAAGGCAATCTTAAGAATAGAAGACTTAGGAACTATTATATTTTGCTCCTGAAGAATGTAGATCAGTAAATTTCCAAAAACATTTTTTCTTCATAGTTGCGAAAGCGACTCCTCCGATTTCTAATCGAAATTCCAATTCTAAATCTTGTATAATAGATGGCTTCTGCTGACATTGCTCGTTGCTGGTAAGATTTTATGCTACTTTCTTTCGTTGTAAAACGCTCAGATTATTGCATGAGGAGTAGGAGGAATAACTTTATACAAGTAGTATCACTAGTGAATTTAGTTTGCTAAGCATCTCTTTTCTTCGAAAGATGAGGGTACGAGGCAATTATTATTTATAGGTTTAATCGTAAAAAGAAAATTTCTAACTGGTTCGGAAACAAGCACATAGGTCAATAGCCTTAAAATTAGCTCCAGAACTCTCCTGAATTTATCATGCAAGAATTCGACTGGTAAAACAACTTCGAAAAATAGAATTGAAATAGACAAAAAACTAATCTGCATCAGTAAATAGTTAGTTGACACCCTTATGAACTAAACCCATAAAATACATTGACTATTGTGATGGAGCTCAAGAGAACCTGAGCGACCCTCCAAGGCAAAAATCTAAAGTTGCTTAGATATATTGTCCATATAGGATTATTTCTATTTTTACTTTTTTTTCCATTTCTCAAAGTGTTCTCTGTAGCCCTCTATATCTACACTGTTAAAATGCTCGTGAGAAGACTCGCAAATCTAAACGTAGTTTTGCTGGGGTTGACTGCAGACAAATGCTTCTTTCATCTTCAGTTGCACGTTTAAATCCTTATTTTTGAAGCAAATAATTCTGCCTATTGAATTTATAAAGCCTGTTTCTCCAGTAAAATTCAAGACTTCTTGAAATAACCCATATAAATAGAGGTTCTTCGTCATTTAGCATCTCATGAGGAAAGGACAACGATCTACAGCAAAGAATTTGAAGGTGGTTAATTGTCTAAATTGACAGGACTTTGAATTTGCTCCGATTTACGTTTCATTCGAAGCCAAAGAGAAATAGCTTCGATTGACTAAGCCACAAATAATCCACACCAACCAGTCTTCATCCCCAATGGAGGCTCAACCACACCTACGAAGTCTCTTTTGTCGAGAGAAGAAAAATAACTCATATCGCTCTCCCTGAGGTTCTCTTATCAAATTCATTCCAGTTATGCCACATGGGTTGCTTAGCAAAGAGGCAGGTATTTCGAATTTATGTGAGGATTTCTATGAACTAAGTAGTTTGGCCGAGGTCCAAGAGAACTATGATATGATCAATTAATAAATAAATCTCAAGGGCTTGATGGAAATGACGCAATCAACGTAAGTACCCTCAATGATTCCGAAAAACGAATCAAGGATTAATTATAGCCACTGTTCTCGCGATCAGAAAATAATCAGAAGCAATTAACAAACTCTCGAATTTCTGCACGTTTACAACTCTCACACCATTATATAGCATTAGCAGCAATTTCTCAGCTCTCTCTACCAACCTCTCTGTTAATTATTGTTCATTAATGCTAGACTTTGAGTTTCCTCGAGTAATAGTCATGAAAACGCTTTCAAAGCATTACAATTCGATTACATTGGTAGTTTAGCCTAACAACTGTAGCTACCTTGAGATATAGGTTTTCTCACTAATTTCCCTTCTTGTCGGCATTGTATTGGCTGCTTAAGCCTCTCCTATCCTCAGTAATTGTCATTATGGGTCTACCTACGAATGAGTATTCAAAAAAATTGAATCTTAAAGTTGGATTGTTTACTTACTTCAAAATTTTAGTAATCGAAATGCACGCTGGATTCTTTTTTAAGAATCGTTTAGCAAAAATAAAAATCATAAAAGTGTTTTTCTCTTAAAGAATCACTGGTTTAATTAATTTGCAGAACATTCAAAAATTAGGCAGATAACTTGATGATTCGCCAGAAGAAAACCAAAAAAGCCAAGGAAAAGCTCAAATTCAAGATCAGTCTTGCTGACATAAAGATCAACGAGCACAAACCCGAGAAGTCTCAGCAGGAAGAAGAAAAATTAGCGGTCGCTTCTGACAATAGAAAACGCGCTGGCTATACATCAATTGCCATCCAAAAGTTCTTGAATCCGTATAAGTTTTATCGGTTTCGCACAGTATTGCTTTGAAGAGTTTTCAAATTAACTGAGGAATTTTAGGATTTGGTGATTTGTGAAGAGAATCAAAAGTTTATCATCAGACCAGAATTCTTTAACCATTTCAAAATCATACCATCTGCGGTCGTTGATGGTGATGTAGGAGTGCTGATAATTCATCTTGAAGAAAGTCAGAATAGCGGAGGTCCACCATCGTAAGAGAGCAGATTCGCATTTAATTTAACGGATTATTGGTGTTGTAGAGATTACGCTATAAAGCGCTGGGAAAGCTTTGGGCAAAGCGAAGCTCATGAATGGGCCGTGATAGTGAAAGAGCAGTGCGATGTCTACAAGTCAAATTATGAGGTAACGTCTAAGTTTGAGGCTGAATGCAATAATTGAATTTGTGAATCATTTAGAAAATTTACAAAGAGATCAACCAATTGCCTAAGGGGACCTTGGAGGTGTATGAAGCAGAAATCACTCAGCTCTTGAAAACCGTGCCTTGTGCAGCTGGAAGGATGACTCTGACACCGGAGCATTGCTATATGACATCGGTTTACGTTAATAACAGTTTTCTAAATACAGTTGGTCTCGAGTTTGAAACTCTCATTAAATATTGTCTCACAAAAGGATACCCCAAGTAAATTGAGCAATCATATGGTATGTTGATCTAAACCTGAATTTTGTTGTGGAATAGCTGGTTTTATGAAGAAAACCATCAATTTGAGAAAACGCATTACCAATTCTACATGAAATCGCTATTTCAGAGCGAAATCAAGAAAAAAGTCTCGAAGGAGACGCACAGTTGTTTGATTGATTTCAAAACTAAAGAGGTAAATTTGAACCTTTGCCAAGGCGAAGATCTGACGGTCTTTGGGATAGGGCGTGCCTGTTCGTAAGGTTTCATACGTATTTCCTGGAATCGATGAAAATTCCAATGTATATTTCGATTGCTTAACCACATACGAGGTGGATTTGACCAGACCCAGAATAAAAATCAAAGACACCTCGGATTTGCCATTGGTAACCAAAACCATAGCGAAAAATCTCTGATTGTTGATATAGATCGATGATATGAACATGAAGCGAAGAGAAATCACAGATCCGAAGAATCTATTTCCTTTTTTAAACAACTATTATGGAGCGAATTACCCAAATGACCCAACCAAATTCGTTTCTAACGTCTGCAGAATCAAGCATTTGTTTCCAAATAAAGAGCAACAAACCAAGGGGGAAGTCAATGCACCAACCGTTAAGGACACGACAAATGCGCCTTCTCAAATGTCTGTGAAATATGAAGAATTGTCCTAATACACAGTAAAGCTGAGGTCGAGCCTAGCTGATTATCTCTGTGCTATGAAGCAATCCTGTTAAACTTTGTTTTTCTGTGATTATTTTGTACGATATTCCTTCCCCTGAGCTTTTTTGGGCTCACTTTTCGTGTTTCAGATTTATACACAATTCTTACTGTGTTAACTTAGATAACTTCACACTGTATCGATGTTGTTTTTTACATATGTCGCCTATGTATTTGCTCATAGCTGTGAAGTTTCGTTACAATTTACCACTCACGCATACAACAAGCAGTTGCTAGAAACGAAATGGGTCTCGGGATTTTGGAGTTTGTTGGAACTCAATTGCCCTGAAACCTCCTCCAGCCAATTCTTAAAGAATCTAAGAATTGTCTTTTTTAGGAAATTTTCGGAATGTTAGTTGCACTTTATAAGATATTTCACGTAGTTTTAGTGAATTTACACAATAGACCAGGAGATAGTAGCATCTTCGTTACGAAGTGCTTTTTTGAGTGTTTGATAGAGAGAAAAGAATTCAAAACAGAGAGAATGTTCTATTCTTGGGTTTTTTCATTCTTTAATTAATTCCTCTGCACTCATAGAGACGCACTATTCAATATATGCAAGATAAGATATACAATTATCGCTGAGGAAATTAGTACTTTAACTATAATTATATCACGAATTCCATTCTATCAGAAAATTTTACAAGCATTACAGTCAGCTCGCTTTGTCTTGGGTAGTATTTCATCAATGAAAGCACCCAGTTCATAATGCCTCATCAGATTTGTTGGGATAATCCGGAGCAAGTCCTTAATTTGCTTCTCAAACTCACAAATCCGGCTCTTCAGGAAGTTAAAGCAAGCTAATTTTCTTCTTTCAATTAGATGCTCTTTGATTCCATACTGAATAGTCCGGATCTTTACAAGCTCGAAAATTATGTTCGTCTCCATCGGAGAGACTTCTTCTAATTTAGACACCTTTCCTCTGCCACAAGCATCTCTTTCCGTCGTGAACTGAGTCTCACTTTCGACACCGAAGAGCCATCTGTTAAAAATCGGACTGAACTCCTTCAATAAAATCCTCTTCACTTTCCCAAATTCCTCTCGATTTAGATCATCAATGTCTTTTTTTTGAATCTTTTGCTGTAGCAACATAGGGATGACTTCCTCCTCGATTTCAGTTGCCATTTGCTTTTCATAAGGATGCATAAAGATCAGTGCGCACTTGGTTTTTGTGTTCACTTGCTTGATTTGCGAGCAGGCTTCCGTCCCAAATTCCCGCAATTCTGGAGAGGATAAGTTACCGGGGATGATATAATATTCAAAAGGGCCGTCTGAAGAATCCTCTAATTCTTTGGAAGGGACAAGCGTTCGAGGACAAGGTCCATGCCAGGTTATCATAATATTCACGACAATCAGCTGAGACTGCTCCGGGATCTCCGACGGTCTTGGGTTATCTTCGTTAATCAATGTTTTTATAAAGGCATTAGGCTTGTAATCTTCCCATGTGACCTCTATCTGTTCGCTATAGGAGTCTCCTTTCTGAAAAACCGTGATAATTTTATGTAAAAGCATAGTAGCTTTGCGTGGGATGAGGATCTCAGCGTGGATAGTCTTTCTCTTGAAGGCTCCTGGCAGATACTTGCTTATGAACTTGTTTAAAAAGTAGTTGGAATAGATGCGGACGGTGGATCCCTCCAGCTTATTCTTTTCGATAAAATCCAAGATTTTGAGAAGTTTCAATTCAACGACTTCTTTTATGTACAACTTAGTCAGTTCATTGCCTTTCCTCCTGCTCTCAGGTGAAGGAGTGGTGCCATCAGTGGACACTTTCTCATGGGTTAACATTTTATGTTGAATAATTTGTTGATTCAGTTGAAAACCGTAGTGGAAAAAATCGTTTAGAAGCTTAGAAACGGATGATATCAAATTTCTGACAAAATTATTAATTCGATCCAGAAAATGACAAAATACAAATTCGAAATAAATCGCAATATCAATTCCAGTAGCCTGATGGCTTTTGGATCATTATTAAAGACGAAAATACTCGTGATTTAGATTAAGTGCGAGCAAGCCAATTCCTCATCGTAGAAGTTTACATTGCTGGATGTGAAATGTCAGTGGATGAAATCAATTGAATAGATTTCTCTTTGCGATTTATCAATTTCTTTCTCATTGAGCCATAAATCTACCTTTCTGATGGACAAATCTTCACGAAAAATCTGGCTCACCGTTGCCCGTCTCGCAAAATCCTCAACATGAGAACCCAAAGGATTTCTTATGAGTTTTTGTTGGGAAAAAACATGCAATCGCCTTAATTTAATAGTACTTATCATTTCCTTTGCGCTCAAAAACATTTTTCTTTCTCTCAACATCAATCTGTATTTGGCAAGTAGATTTAGATAAAAATTGCAAGGTAATTAACAAAAAATTGCTAATAAAAAGCTCAACAGGAAAATTTGTATCTTTGATTCAAATACTTTAAGAGTTGCTCAACCCTATTCTACAAGATAATCTGTAATTCAGCGCAGACTTGCTCATAAATTATCCAATTATACCATAGCTGTCAGGATAGCCTTAACTGCCAGTCATCAAATCTGCTCACTGTTGTTGCATTCAATTTATCTCTCGAAAACTTCGGAGCGCTGCTGAACAAGCTGCACCTCGAGAGCGTTTCAGCCAGCTCTTCATGGTCCGAATCTATCTCATCAAGGTCTTGAGTATAATTCTCATCGAAACCTGTCCTTCGAGGTACTTCATTAAGAGAACTCGCACGGCGATTAGATTTCCAATTGCTTACCACAAGCTCTAAACTCCCAATCTTTCTCGAATCCAGCACTCCATATGAAAAACGATCAAGCCTTTCATAGTCACTATACTTTAGCAAATAGCTTCGATAGTCTCTATCGTCTTCAATAGACGCTAATTCATCGAATTTTGTCAGTTTTTGAGTAATCAATCGCGGATTTTGAATCGGAGGCTTTATTTTTCCCTTCTTTATTGCTTGGAAATCGATGCCCTTGAACCATTTATGCTGGAAAATTTCTTCGAGTCCTTTTTTTGAACCGAGCCTTTGATCTGGGTTCTTACAAAGAAGCCTTGAGATCAGATTTTTCAGCTCTTTGGACATGTCTTTGGGAAAATCAGGAGTACCATAGACGATTTTTAGCATTATTTCTTCGGCGTCTTTCTCCTCATATAGCGGTTTTCCCGTCAAGAACTCATAAATTAAAGCTCCCAATGAGTAGTAATCAACGCGGAAATCGTACTTCTGGGCTCTCACGATTTCCGGGCTGGAAGTGCTGAGGGTCCCGCATATCGTTCCAACAAATTTTTGCTTATCCTCAATTCTCCTCGCGAACCCAAAATCGGCTAATTTGATATGCCCATCGATTGTGACCAAAACGTTATCAAGTTTTAAGTCTCTGTAGATAATGCAATCAGAATGTAGAGCCTGCAAAGCAAGCAACAGCTCAGCTATATAATACTTTGCTTTCTCCTCGCTGAGCGTTGATGATTGACGAACAAAGTTCCTTAGATCCCCGCCTGGCGCGAATTCGCAGACTAAATAGCAGAACCGCGATGTCTGGAAAGCATAATGCAGTTTCAATAACAGCGGATTCTCCAAATCGCGCATAATATTGCGTTCTCTGAGCATTCTCTCTCGCTCTTCATCAGAAGCTCTTGATTTATTCATCTGTTTAAGCGCATAGAAGACGCCGGTGCTTTTTAATCTCACTAAATAAACCTTCGAGGATCCACCCCGGCCGAGTTTTGCTATTATTTCAAAATCTTCAAGCGTAATCCCTGAATGTGGAGCACGAAGAGGAACCGAGTAGTAAGGAACCAAAACTATGCTCTGAGGAAGAAATGTGAGAGGGTAATCTGGCAGACTGAGTAAATAATCTAAATGGATCTTGCCGTCGTTCGTTTGAAGTCCAATAATTGCATCGATCATTTTCTCAGAGGGCATACTGCGTAGAGCTGAAGTGTTTTTTTTATCAGTTGCCAATTCATATTCCTTTTTGCAGAGCTCCAGCGTTTTCGATATGAGATAGGTCGTCGTATGAGAGGTTGTGATGAAAGTGCTTGAGCTTTCGCTAAAAATAATCTTGAAATTTTCTGAAAATCTGACTTCGATGCGAAGGTTGGTTCTATTCTGAGAATTGAACGTCGAATTTCGGCAAAGCTCGCTTGGCTCTGTTATTTCTTTGTTTATCCTACTGCCAGAGCAGCAGCTTCGGCTTAGCATTTGAAATTTTAGTTTCTCTCACTCGAAAAATTTATTAATAGATTCGGGAATTCTTTCGGTCTTTGTAAGGGTGAGTTTTGATATTCTCAATTAATGATTATAAATGAATAGTTCCGACGTTCTGAACAATTTTTGAATTTAGAAGCAAGCAATATCGCTAATTAAATACTTTTGGTTAAGTTAATAAATGATTAAGTAGTTTCATGAGTCTGTGTGTTCGATTAAATTTTGTTGGTTTAATAAAATTCTTTTTCTCCTATAAGATCGCAGATAGAACCCCCTGAGAAAACAATGAGGTTCTGAATTGAAAGAGAAAAATTTTAATTAAAGTCGTTTATAAAAAAAAAGATTGTGTGATTCAAAAAGTGTCTTATTGCAGATATGTAGCCAGACACTCTTATTTCTTCAAGGCGACAATGATGTATGGAGGAAGTTCAAACTTTAATCGCATGGATATTTTAGGTGGTTTTGCAAAAAAATTCGAATTATGATATCGTCGCTTTAGTAGCAGATTAAAGTTGTTAAAAGACCTGATCGTAGGCACAATTGCATGACACAATGGTTTTGTTCAGTTGCTTCTAAATAGCTCATATAATGGACTTTTATTATGCAGATAACATCTTGAATTTTCATCTCGTATACTTCTGCTTCGAGAATACTCGCCTGAAATCTCGTCGGGGTATGAAGTCTCATTTGTAGGAATTACTCTTAAGTTTTGTCGAATCGATGGTATTTACCCAGATGAAGTAATTTAAAGCTATTGATAGTTCAGTGAAACAAATTAATACATTGATAATTAATTTGGGGTACTTGGTCACTGCGAATCACACCTTCTTGTATATAAATTATTCATTTAAAAAAAAATTCGAATGTACCTGATGCTCTGTCTCAAGCAATGAAGACCCAGGTTTTGAATAAGTTGAGAGAACTAAGATAGTCAGTCTTGATTAGTATAGGATCATTGTGATAAATATTTCCTGAAAGAAAGATCTTTTTCAATTTTGTCGTTAACTAAGAGCAAAGATAACTCTTCATTTGCTGTGAAGTTGTTTGGTTCGTTCTAAACTCATAGAGGATGGAGTATTAAGTAAGAGAGATCGTAAATTGTACAAATTATTGGCAATATTCACGAAAGCTGTCATTGCAATGAGGTTTTGTGAATAATACCTTCGAAGATGTGTCATAATGAAAGAAGACCACTATCAGTTTAACTGGCTAACTTGATTTACCCGTCTTCTTGGGAACTCATCGAATCATTTTTTTATGGCTATGACATTTGTTCTTTAAATGGACAAATTTGCAAAAATACAATCATCTACTACTAATATTTCTGTGGAAACGATTCCCATTGTCGTTATAGAACCTTGAAATTTTCATCGATCATATAGTGGCTGCTACTAAAACGTATTCAATGAATGGAATATTTATCATATCTATCATATTTATTAACCCTTCTACATTCAGCATCAATAGTAAACTAGATGAATATCAAGGGCATACATTCGTCTTGATGATTGTGTCAGCATTGATGATCTTCACATATCCATTTCTTTCCGATCCGTTAAGAAGTTTTCTCCTAATCATGAAGCCTGTGAGCTCTTTTCTAAACGCGAACTGAACACCCATTCTAATTTAGCTCTGATATTTATATCACTCTCAGAGTTAAGGTAGCTCAGCTTCTTTTTTCCTTTCAATATCAATTTTTTCAAAATCTCGAGATAATTCGTACAAAATCGTGCATGTCAAAGTCGCTTTTCAACGAAATTTTCTCAACACCTCTGATAATTGATTCATCTGGTTAGATACCAAACTCTCAGATTTCATTTAAGATAATTGATCATTTGAATATTTTCACCGAAGTTAAAAGGTCATCTGAAAGAAAAGAAAAATTAGTCTTGAATGTCAAGAATTCAAAACTTACGGTATTTTATGGATACTATTTAGTGATAGAGCAGATATAAATTCCTTTCATACTAGTCTGCAAAACGAAATAAGCACAGTAGAGTAAACTAATTCATCATAACTGTTGCTTACCTAAAATATTCAAATTTGTTACGTTTTCACTAAATAACCAACAAGCCCTCTCTTGCTAAGCACTAAACCTCCGATCTCTCGCTTCCTTCATCCGATATCTCAGTCTGAGTAGCAGATAACTCCAGCATTGACTGGGCCTTGTTTTTGCTTTGTAATTTTTTGTCTCCTCTCGTGTCAGCCGCTTGTACGATAAACCCAAACGTTATTCCTATCATTCCAACTATCAAAGCCAAAGTAAACACCCAGGTGTAGCCGCTAGACGCAAACGTCGCGTCTGCCACTCGTCCAGAGATCAGAACCAACACTATGACTTCTGCCGAAATAACTACAGGAATTAACGCAGTAGCCATACCCAGCTCCTTCTCATCGATTATCCTGACCAGCGCGCTATATCCAGCAATGAACAGAGGACCGAGTCCCATGCTGAGGAAAGCCACAGGAATCGCGGGTAACATACAATGGACGCATGTCGGCAAGATGATGAGAGAGGCAACTCCCGCTTGGATCAAACCGATCGAAAGGATCAAAAACAGCGGTAGTTTTCCGTATCTATCGGTCAGAATTCCTGCTACCGGTGTCGCAACGCCGGTAAGAATGCTCGAGAACGCGAGGAACGCGCCGGCCTCGCCGATAGAGAAATCATAGGACGTTTGAATCCATTTACTGAGGTAGAGTTTCACAATAATGAAGGCATCAACTCCGAAACTCGCGGCCGCTAACAATAGCCAAATTATCTTTGGGAATTTCGCAATGACTTTGAACGAAATTGCTTCGTTGCCTTCATTCAGAGCGGAAGCACCTCCTTCGAGCCTAAGAAGCTGCTTATGGACGGTGACGCATCTCAAACAGAAAAACGCTGAGATGATGCAAACGAAGACTCCCATGAGGAATGGGAAACCTAAAGATTGTGTTAATGTATAGAGATTCGGATAGACCAAGTCACAAACGATGACAGCCATCGTCTGCATGACCACAGCAGCGCCTAGCGCTCTGCCAACGTCATTATTGATATACCAGATCCGGACGATCTTTGATCTGGCCAGCTGAGCGGCTTCAGCCGCAGAATTGAACATCATTTTCCCGATGATGAACAAAAATAAGCTTTTCTGATACGCGCCCAACGTACAGATAGCCTGCCCGATGATGATGAATAAGTTTGTGGTGATGAAACTCTTCGATGCACCGAAATAATCGACAAGATAGCCTCCGAACAATGGAGCTATGAATCCGGGCAGCGTTTCAGCGATAACCAAGTAGCTGTATTTCACGTCGTCCATTTCCATTTCCTTTTCCATGGGAACTTGGAGAGTCGGAATCGCTTGAGAGTTATAAAGTTGGCCGAGTTGAGATAGACAGAGGAGAGCTAAAAATCCCCACTTTTTTGTTTGTCGGAACAACTGTCCTTCTGAGATAGAGTCTTTGTCTTTCACAAATGAGTCAGTCATTGATGATTTATGAGGGCTCTATGGTCGTTTTAAATATGAGGTCAAGTTTTTAACTTCCTTGTTTCAAATACAATATCAAAATAAAACGTAATTTAAAACAGTGTGTCACTTATGACTCCTCAGGAGTTATATTGCGTAATTAAAATTCGGGACATCTAATAAGGGTTTTTTGAACAGAAAAATGAGCTGTAGAATAAAAAACCACTAGGAGCTCATTGGAACTGCCTGAATGGTAAGAAACTAGGATCGTTAGGGTTTATTTGGTGGAAATGGTACAAAAAGGACGGATAGAATTTTGGAATAGTTAGAGTATTGGAATTGTTTTTTTCCTAATTGGTACCTGAGAACTGTCTCTTGGAGACTATGGAGATTTGGCAAAATTTCAGAGAGGTTAGTCGCGAGGGTATTTGAGATAATGCACCTGTATCGGTCGTTAAATAACTTTAATTTGCTAAAGTTTCGTGTATTTTACCGGAGTTATGAACTAGATTAAACCGACGTGCTTATTTTTATAACTGAGCATTTTTCGTAGTTATAGTACAATCTAGCTGATGAAGAACAAAAGATTGAGGTGAAGTGAAACTTATAAGGCTTACTCTACGTGATAATATCAACCCCAAAATCACTAATTTTACCCTGGTCTTACTTTATCTCGATAAAATCTTAGAATGAAGAATATTTCCTAGCATTGGAAACAAAGCTGCTGAGAGAAGGGCAATGTCAAGCCAAAGCCAAAGAAAAAAAGGCATCGCCGCTGGCTAAATTCTCTTCCTTATTTTTTTGTTCAACAGCAATTATACTTTTTTCAAAATTAATCATTAACGGATGACAGCCATAATTATAAGTAATCTCAATCAGAATGAGCATCTTTACAAAAAAAAGTTATAACTCAACTATGCATTAAACTTCTATTACATAGTCTTTCAGTTCAGCCATTACTTGTATGAACTTTACTTAATTTTTGCTGTGG
>ENA-UOUE01000013-UOUE01000013.1-compost-metagenome-genome-assembly--contig:-NODE-13-length-114416-cov-7.669247_pt1 | contig 114416 bp, 74 predicted proteins | sample MGYA00238146_ERZ747223 | MGnify/ENA primary metagenome ERZ747223 (study PRJEB28781, sample SAMN06268865) | compost metagenome | isolation source: single cell | place: USA: California, Emeryville, Joint... | reverse complement strand
AAGAGTGGCAGAAAGAAAACGAAAAGCGTACCGACATTGCTGCTGTTTTCGAAAGGCTTCAGTATAAGAAATGTCCATTTTGTGGATATTGGGTCGAAAAAACAGAAGGATGCAACCACATGAGATGCTCTTGCGGAAGAGAGTTTTGCTATGGATGTGGCGGTGTATACGGCAATTGCAGATGCCATAGTAGTATATATAATGAAGATGAGGATGACTATTACAAAGTCGCTGTTGAAGAAGGCAAGGATATGATGAAATATTTTGGAATTCATAGGCCACACCATATCGATAACTACCGGAATTATCAGTATGAATCTATAGGACCTGCTCCAGTGCCGGACAAATATAAAGCACTCGTCGAGCGCTTGAAATATAGACAGAGCCGCGATGCTAAAAACAAAAGACAGAGTCACAAAACTGAAGAAAAAAAAAGTAAAAAAAAGAAGCACTAAATCGTACCAAGTATATGAAATTATATCTCATAATATTTCATATGATGTTTCTAACAACTTATATTGAAGTATTGAAGTTATTTCCATAGCCTCCACTAGATGTGAGAAGATAGATTCCAAACCTTAAATAACAAAGAAAAAAATGCTTTTACAATAGAAATGTTGTTAATATAGGTGCTACAGCAGATTCAAGATTCAGCCTTTCAAATATATTCTTAGAATTTTCTCACAGTAATTGTAATAGAAGAATAATTTCAGTTTGTACCTCTCCTAATGAATTTCTCTAGCTCATTATAATCTAATATAATTAGAGACCAAAAAGTGTCTTCAAAGCCCTGGTTGTTTTGAATTCAGGAAGTAAGTTGGTTTTGGCAACTATTTCAAGATCGAAATGAAGATAGCGGATGTGCATTTCTATCAGCTGTCTCAGAATTTATCCAACCCTCTTAAGAGTTAAATGCTAAAGATATAAAAATTTGCCAATTTCTTATAAATTTCAGGCCAAAGGCAACTACCGACTAACAGCAGAACGTACAACGCTGAAATGGAAAAGCTGGGAAAGCTTTTTTGTTTATTTTTCGGTTTTCGAAAACGATTTTGATCTGATTTGTCCTGAATTCATAAAGTAATTTATTTTCAAACCATGTTTCGGATATCTGATTACGTCAATGATCAGAACATCATTGAATATCTTATCTCAGCTGACCAATTCCTTTCTGACAACAAGTCTATCGAAAACAGTGATTGTTTCGTCATCGGCTACATCACAGCGACTGCTATTGAAACACCAAAAGAAATCAAACAGCAAATTGGTGCTTTAACTAACTTTTTCGAACTTTTTCAAAATGGAGTCGTCACTAACTTATCCTTCCTATTTTATTTTCACATGATCCTTTTTCAGCTTGCACTCAGCGACTTCTGTTTCAAGAGCTATCTGTTCTTTCATGAAAATTCTCGATATTTATGTTCTATAGTAAATCTCTCAAAACTTCATTCGTAAATTCATGTCCCATCTGGGACGTCCCAGAAGTCCCAGATGGGACTTTTTTCTCCTGAGGCGTCCCACCTGGGAAAAGACCTCTGAGAGACAGTATGGCTTTTTGTAATCATTGGCTCCTCTCTATTCAGATATATTGGTTATTTATCGATAAATCTTTTTAGATTATGTCATCAAGAAATCAACCAGTTTGCGACTGTAGGCCTCATAGTTAATGTGCCTTTCACATTGTTGGCACCTTTTCATTTTCAGGCATTTATGAAAAATCAAAATTCGTGTAACTGCATGGATTTCATCGCAGATACACATCAACAACTCAATAATTCTTTTGCCAAGGTCTTCTTAACCTATCTCCTCGATGGCTAGATGAAAATAGTAGATCAATTTTGAAAAACGCCATCTATTTTGGACATATATGACATATGGAACATGAAACGCTTAAGCGGTAATTTACGTCTAAACGTTCAGCATTGGAGTTAAGTTCTCGCCCTGAGAATTACTGCCATACCAGATTATGAGTTTTGATAATTTGCAATTTTGATGATCCATCCAAATCAATGAGCGTTATAAAAAAGCATTTCCAAAAGATATATCAAAGAGAATAGCTTTTGATTGGTTGCGTACTGCTTATATTCTCGCAAGCCACGCTTATCTTATTTAAATATAATTAATTCAGCTACAATGTCTAATTACCTGAATGATCAAAACATCATCGAGTATCTGATATCCATCGATGAATTCCTCTCCATCAACAAATCTATCCAAAATACAGACTGCTTCGCTATTGGTTACATCACAGCATCGACTGTAGAAGCACCAAAAGAGTTCAAACAACAAATTGATGCTATTAAAAACCTCCTTGAGTTTGTACAAGCTGGAGTTTTACTCGAATCACATAAAATGACCATATATATAGAAGCTATGTACAACTCCAAATGTCAAATTCCCTCTTTGATCGAGAAAGTGATGATGGGACTTGAACAAAATCAAGAAGAAGAGAAGATCAGTGAATCAGAACGCAAAGCTCGAGTTGATATGAAAAATCTGCTTGAATCAACAGAAACTACATTACTTGCTTTAGCTTATGATGAAAAAGACCCTATCTCCTTCGATCCTATTGATGTGCTTGTTTGGGGTATGCTCACTAAACACTATAACAAAGGAGACATGCAACAACCACTCAAGCTAATCAAACAGGTTCGTGAAGCTGAGGTCGCTTCACTCTGCAATCTCAATCAGAAACTGCGTATCTTTATCAAGTTCTATAATGATCCAAACACAGACCCATCTCCCCTCCTTGAAAAAATCGTGGTGGATCCATCCCTCGGCTCGAAGCCTCTCTCAGATCTGAGAATCACTGAAGAACAGAAACAAAAGCTTTCTGCTTTGATGGCCAGTCAATTACAACTACAGGAGCAGTTTGACGTTGAGAAAGCGAGAATCGAGAAGGATAAGAAAGAAAACGAGAGCGTGGAATGCTCTGTCTGTTTTGAAAAGCTTATTGACAAAACCGTTGCATTTACAAACTTGGATAATTGTGGACACTTATTCCATGAGACCTGTTTAAGCGAGTATGTCAAACAACAACTTAAAGACCGAAAGGTCCCGATCAATTGTCCTTCTTGTCTGGTCGAAATGAATTATAACGATTTTGCTCAATTCTTTAATGAAGAAAAACTTGAAGAACTGGATAGAATACTCTTTAAACAATTCACGGACCAGCGAATGAAAGATGCTTCTTGGTGTCCCACCCCAGATTGTCCCTATGTGTTTGAATTGAAGAAGGAAGACTTGGCACCAGGGAGTGAGTGGAACGGAGAGTTTACATGTCCTCTGTGCGAGCACAAATATTGTTTGAGATGCAGAATAGATTTCCATGAAGGACAAAGTTGTGAAGAGTGGCAGAAAGAAAACGAAAAGCGTATCGACATTGCTGCTGTTTTCGAGAAGCTTCAGTATAAGAAATGTCCATTTTGTGGATATTGGGTCGAAAAAACAGTAGGATGCAACCATATGAGGTGTTCTTGTGGACGAGACTTTTGCTATGGATGTGGCCGTGTATACAGCGATTGCAGATGCTATATATATAGTGAAGATGAGGATGATGGTGACTATTATGAAGTCGCTGTTGAAGACGGCAAGGATATGATGGAATATTTTGGAAATCATAGGTTCCACCATATCTATAACTACCAGTATGTTCAGTACCAATCTCCCAGTCGAGCTGCTCAAATATCGGACAAATATAAAGCACTCATGGAGCGCTTGAAAAAAAGACAGAGCCACAACTCTGAGAAACAAGACAAAACTGAGAAAAAAAAAAGTAAAAAAAAGAAGCACTAAATCGTACCAAGTATATGAAATTATATCTCATAATATTTTATATGGTGTTTCTAACAACATATATTGAAGTCATTTTCGTAGCTTCCACTAAACGTGAGAATATAGATTCCAAACATCAAATAACAAAGCAATTAATGTTGTTAAAATAGGAATGTTGATAATAATGCATCTGCACGGTTAGAATCGAATAGTATAGGTGCTATAGCAGATTCAAGAGATTTCAGCCTTTCTAATATATTCTTAGAATTTCCTCAAAGTAATTGTAATAGAAGTAATTTGAGTTTATCTCTCCTTATGAATTTCTCTAGCTCATGATAATCTAATATAATAGAGACCGAGAAGTGTCTTAAAGCTCCTGATGTCTTGATTTCAGTAGGTAAGTTGGCTTTGGAAACTATTTCTTGATCGAAATGAAGATGGCGGATGTGTTTCTATCAGCTCTCCCAAAATTCATCCAAGGATCTTAAGAATTAAATGTTAAATTTCTTGTCTGAGAAAGCCTTTTTATTTATTCTTCGGTTTTCGAAAACGATTTTGATCTGATTGGCAGCCTCTGACATAAATATCACATAATGTTCGCTTCCCGAATGAATAAAATAATTTATTTTCAAATCATGTTTCAGATATCTGATTACGTCAATGATCAGAACATCATTGAATATCTTATCTCAGCTGACCAATTCCTTTCTGACAACAAGTCTATCGAAAACAATGATTGTTTCGTCATTGGCTACATCACAGCGACTGCTGTTGACACGCCAAAAGAACTCGAACAGCAAATGGCTGCCTTGACTAACTTTTTCGAACTTGTTCAAGCTGGAGTCGTCCTCGAATCACATAAAGTGCAAATTTTGACAGAATCTATGTATAACCCCAACTGTTATCTCCCCTCTTTAATCGAGAAGGTATTAATGAGTCCAGACCAAAACCTTGAAGAGGAGAAAGTCAGTGAATCGGTCCTAATAGCTAAAATCGGTCTAAAGAGCCTCCTTGAGTCAGTTGAAACACAGCTGCTTGCATTGGCCTATGATGAAACTGATCCTATTGCCTTTGCTCCTATTGATATCCTCGTTTGGGGTCTGCTCACCAAGCATCACCAAAAAGCGGATCCGCAACACGCTCTGAAATTAATCAAACAAATTCGCGAAGCTGAGTTCGCTTCACTCTGCAATCACAACCAAAAGCTGCGAATCTATATCAATTTTTTCAAAGACCTGAACACTGATCCCTCTCTCCTCCTTGAAAAGGCCGTGATGGACCCAACCCTGGGCTCCGAACCCCTCACAGCCCTGAAGTTGACAGAAGAACAAAAGCAAAAACTGTCTGAAGAGATTGCAAGCCAATACCAACTCCAAGAGCAGCTTGACTTAGAGAAGGCGAGAAGAGAAAAAGATATGAAAGAAAATGAAACTTTGGAATGTTCAGTTTGTTTTGAGAAACTGATAGATAAAATCGTTGGGTTTACAAACCTAGACAACTGTAAGCATCTATTTCACGCGGCCTGTTTAAGCAGTTACGTCAACCAGCAGCTGAAAGACCGAAAAGTCCCAATAAACTGCCCTTCATGCCTTGTCGAAATGAATTATAATGATTTTGCGCAATTTTTCAGTGAAGAGCAGCTTGATGAGCTCGATAAAATCCTCTTCAAGCAGTTCATTGATAATCGAATGAACGGCTTCTCATGGTGTCCCACCGCAGATTGTTCATATGTGTTTGAACTTAAAAAGAAAGATTTGGCACCAGAAAGCGGTTGGAGCGGAAGGTTTACGTGTCCTACGTGTGAAAATGAATATTGTTTGAGATGCAAAACGAATTACCATGAGGGACTGAGCTGTGAAGAGTGGCAGAGAGCAAACAAGAGAGAAAATCTCGTGTTGGCTTTTCAACAGTTCCAGTATAAGAAATGTCCACATTGTGGATATTGGGTAGAAAAAGTAGAGGGATGCAATCATCTAGCTTGTGCCTGTGGAAATTCTTTCTGTTATGGATGCGGTTCCACGTACGATGCTTGCAAATGTGATTTTCTGGAGATCGAGGAGGAGGAAGAGAAAATCCTGCCAGAAAGTTATTATGAAGGAGCGATCAGAGAAGACGGTAAGAAATCTCAAATGGAGCGCTATAAAACGAAGGCCAGTCGTGGAACAGCTAAGAGAAGAAAGAATAAGAAGAATTAACTCACTTCAATCTCAGGATTAAATGTGTCGATTTTTCAATAGATCGGTAGGCATACAATCTATTTAGATGATCTGCATCTTTTATTCTAGAGTAGAGATAGAGTTTCTAATAAATCTGTTCTATGGGAAAAATCTTGTTTAATAGGTTAATATATATGAGAATTAAATAAGCTATATTCCGCTATCACGAAGAATCTCTTCTGGAGTTTCCAATCGCAAATTGGTCCTGTCACAAAGGAGATGTAGCGATTGAGATGGATGGAGTGTTTAGTTGCCACATTTCCTTTAAAGCTAATTTACTACGAGAATCAAAGCTACATTATATTCCTGAGACTACACAGCAATTCAACTACCAAATCATTTCCAATATTTTTATATTCAACTTGAATAGAAGATATGGGAATCGCAGATAATACTTAATGATACATTTTTGCAACTTATTCAATTTCAACTACAAAACTCTATTTTCAAAATATGTTAACTAAGCAAGAGAAATAGAGCGTTTTACATTTTTGAAACAATAAGTCGATGACTATTTTCTTCAGTATTATTGGTTTCTGCTCTGAAATACGCACTTTTCGCAGTTTCGAATATGCTTTTTGATGAACTCTTATTACCCAGCACCAATTTCGCGAAATAGCTTTCTGTATTGGTTATCGTCTCATCACCGATATTCTTTACCAGAAGCTCATACGGTCTGCCAAACTCAACCATTTCACCATATTGCAGCACCATGACTTTATCATAGCTCGCAATAGTAGATAATCTATGCGCCACATTAAACACCATTGATTGAGACAGGTTCTCTAGCAAGATCTTCTGAATCAGTTTATCAGTCTCATAATCAATGAGCGATGTCGCCTCATCAAGAACGACTACCTTCGATCGGTTTAATATAACTCGGGCCAGATTAATCAACTGTTTTTGGCCAGAAGAGAAAAGCGTCACTTTATCGTTTATCGGCTCTTGTAATCCCAATCGCAAGGACCTCACATGCGTTTCAAGCGTTACGTCTCTCAGCACCTTCCAGATCTCGCTATCAGAGTACTTTCCAAACGGATCGATATTTTCTCGAATGGTACCGGAGAGGATAATCGGGGCTTGAGCAATAAGTGAGAAGCTCTGGCGCAACTTTTGAAGTCCAATCTCATAAGCGTCGATCCCGTCGATATATATCTTGCTGTCAGGGTGAGAATTCCGATCTAAGTCTATCATCCCGAATAGTAGTTGGGTGATTGAAGACTTTCCGGCGCCTGTACGGCCAACACAAGCGATTTTCTCGCCTGGGGCAATGGTGAAGTCTATTCCTTTGAGGACTAGTGGTAAATGAGGGCGATATCTCGTAGCAACCTTAGAAAAAACGATGCTTCCGTTCTCTGGCCAACGTGAAGGGAGCTCTCTATCGCTGGGTTTAAAATGATCTCTTTCAAGAGGAGTTTCTAGGTTATGCATCATTCTCTTCACGCTACTCATTTGGACCATTATTTCAAGGAAACATCTTATCGTGAACTGGGCATAATCTCCCCACTGCAGTAGAATCATCATACATGCAGCTAGTGGAAGAGGCTGAAGATTCGAATAGAACGCGAGGAGCACCAATACAAAGCTATTTACACTCACAAACCCCAACTCGAGCCAAAAACCGAAACCCTGAGTATACATCCTCGAGGCCAATGCGCAAGTATTGTTCTCGTAAAGGCGATTATTGAGCTCTTGTAACGCAATGACGTCCTTTTTGTAGATTCGTAGCGTTGAAATCCCAGACAAGTTCTCGTTGAAGGTGTTCAGAACTGGACCCTGCGTTTGAATTTCAAGCGAACGGATCGTGATGAGAGGTTTGACGAAAATTTTGCATTCTACGTACACCAGGGCTCCAAGCACCAGTGCATGGAGAATGAGCAAAGGTTGAATAAACCATAGAGTCGCAAGCATGCTTAAGAAGAAAACTGCTCCGTCCAAAAAGAAATAGACACTAAAAGGCGTGCCTCTTTCGATGGCGCCGACGTCCGAGGAAAACTTGCTGATGATGTCTCCTGCTTGATGGACATCAAAGAACGTGGATTGAGTTTTCCCGATGCGATCAAGCATATCGTTGTGGAAGTTCGTGGCTACTCGAATCGTCATGAGTGAGAAGATAAATCCTCTCAAAAGACTGAGGATGAATAGGACTAAAATGAAGAGCGCGAATAGAGTGAAATGGGAGGTGCTGAGGTTGTCTTCTTTTGTGTAAGCGCCTATCACCAGACTGAAAGCAATGCTTCCAACCTCCACGAATATTCCCAAAATCCCAAATAGAGCTTTTAGGAATTGAGAGCGCTCTTGTCTATAATATTTTTTCAAGTATTTGAAGGTGATAAGATCAAGATTTCCTATTATTTCGTTCTTTTCTGGGGAGTCTGGAAGGATAATTTTATCTTCCTCTGTCTGTTCATTATTTCGATCTTGGTTGACTACTACTTTCACCTCTTCTTTACCATCTTCTTTGAACTCTTCATTTTTCTCCTTTTCTTTTTGGGAATCTTGGTACTCTTCCAAATGTTCCTTTATATTATCATAAGTTCCTTGAGCTTTGACTTGCCCATCTTCTAATATGATAATATTATCAGCGAGCTTGGCTAAATACCAATTATTTGTGACCATCAATACTGTTTTGTTTCTAAGCGAAGACTTTATTGTGCTATCGTAAACTTTTTGAGCAACACGAGAGTCTAACGCACTAAGCGGATCATCAAGTAGAACAATCTCAGCTTCCGAGTAAATTGCTCGAGCTAGCACGACTCTAGCTTTTTGACCTCCACTTAGCGAGTATCCGCTCTCACCAACCAGAGTTTGGTCTGAATTATGGAACGAATTCAGGTCTGCCACTAAGTTACATTCTTGAATTATCTTGCGGTATTTCTCTTCATCAAAACACTTACCAAACGTAATGTTTTCTCTCACTGTGCCTGAGAAGATCGAGGGCTCTTGCTCCACAATAGCGATGTTTCCTTCAGTACGTACCTCACCTTCGAAATGAGGGATTTCTTGTAAAATCGCAGAGATCAGACTCGATTTCCCACTGCCTACCTTGCCCAACACTATGGTCAAAGTGCCTTTCTCAAGCGCAAAATCGAGTCCTTTCAGCACCGGTTTTTCATGAGGATCTTTCCACCAACCCGTGTACCCCTTTATTTCCACTGCATTTTTCTCGTCAGCAGGAGACTCGACCTCTCGTTGCTTCATCGGAAGTGTCTCATGGTTGAGAATTTCTTCGCATCTTTTACAAATTTTGAAGAATTCTGAGTAAAACACCACGCCCATTTGATTGAAAGAGACCAACGTCATTTTAGTATAACTCAGCAGCAGCAAAGCCATGAAGATTTTGTCGAGTGTTAGCTCACCGCCGTTGATGTGATACACTAGGAACATAGGAAGCGAAGACAACAGAGGCACCAGCTTCGAGCCTGAGGCTGTCCCCCAGTTAAGGCTCCCTAATTTCGTACTGTAAGAGGCTTCAGCAGCTCGTGTATCCCTGATTTTCTTAGATGCGGTTTCTAGTTGACCAGTCATCTTGATAAACCTTATTTTTTCAATGAATTCTTTGATCAGACTAACTCGTTTATCTGACATAGTATTTCTATGAGCAATGTACCTTCCCATTATTCTAGCCTGACAGAGAAGCCATGGCCAGAAGGTGAAGGTTCCCAAGACTCCAAGTAGTCCTGCGGGTCCAAAATTCCTCCAGAGCACATAAATATGAATCACCAGAAATAGCGGCGTGAAAATCGGGTAGCCGGAGTAGTAATTCTGGGTCTCAATGACGACTGTGTCGCTTGATATGATATTCAGCAGTTTTGCCTTCGAAATTTGGTTGATTTGAACGTTCGAGAGGTTATATATTTTATGGTTGATGAGTCTTATGATTCCATTCTTCACATTGAAGGCAAGTCGTAAAGTAGCTACGAAATACTGACTATTGCTATAGCATAACGCAAAGAGCGTGAGAATTGTCAATAGTAAGCTCAAAGATATTCTCCATGAGTTTCTCTCTGTCTGCTGAGTCTCATAAATGAGACTTTGAAGGCCAAGAGACACCAAAACCTGTGAGCTGAGCGTCAAAAACGCGCAGAGGAGCTGAATGGCGATCAAACCTCTGAAATGCCTGATAATAAAGCCCAAAAAACTGGACTTTGTCCTTTTGTATCGATTATATGCTCTGCAAATTTGGTCTCTGGGTTCTTGGCACGCTGCATTGAAGTTAATCATCTGAGAAAGTGTGAGTGGGTCTCTCAGGTTGTTGATCAAGCGGGTGAATGAATTGAGATATAGGTAATGAAGTTTACCGAAAAGCGAACTTTTCGAGTAAACTGTGTGTGTGTGATCTTTTTGGCCGTAGACTTCAGGCGAATTGTCTTCAGGCTCATACATCTCAGTCTCTGCCTCTTGCAAGAGGACATGAGACTCTCGTTGAAGCTCTAAGGTGAGGGTTTGCATTGGATACCGATGATAAAATAATTCAGATTTTAAATTACAGAAAATCAGGATGAGAAGGAAATAAAAATTTTCACTTTTAACGCAAATCGCTGTTTTATTTTAGAAACAACCATTCCGAATATTCGGTAGCTCGTAATAAAGACATTCAAATTTATACTTGGAAAATTTAAATTAGTGTATTGGCTGAGTACATCAGAATCAGTTTTCAACAAGAGGAAACACCCCATGAACGAAACGAAAAAAATATCTCTTAACTTTTGAAAAATTGAAAAATCTGATCATTTTTTGTCATTCCATTTGAATGATTCAAATGTATGTCACTCACCTTGATTTCTTATCATCAACTTTTTTGGATACTTCTACAACGATTTTCAACAGTCACGGTTATGTTTGTTAGCTTCTTTCTATGGAAAAGCACATTTTTGGGCAATTTCTTTGGATTCTTCAACTTTCTTAATCTCTTCTACTATATTCTGATAAACCTATAAGCTATTGCTGTCGACCAGCCCGAAACTATTGATGCTGAAGGATTTCTTCAAAGCCGCCAGAAATCTGAGTCCTAAAATGGATACCGAAATCGGCTTGAGAGTAAATTTTATTTAAGTTAGTCAATTATACCGAAATGCATTCTGCTTTAGGATGTAATAATTGGAAGCCGTAGGATCTCAACTAATAAATTTAATTTTGGTTGTTAGAAGAAACCAAGATACCAGAAATCAACCTATCCTCCAATAAGATCAAAACCGATTTAATTTATCAACGCATTCAGAAAACCATGCGATTATTCATCAAAACCTCAACCGGCAGCACTATTACCCTCGAACTTAACCCTGAGGACACCATTCTGAGTGTTAAGGAAAAAATCCGTGAGAAAGAAGGCATTCCAATAGAAAATCAGGTAATCCACTTCTCAGGAAAAGTGCTGTTTGATGATCGGACTCTTTCTTTCTGCAACATCGCAAAAGAATCAACTATTAACTTGCTCGTGAAAATAAGAGGCGGCTGAGTCGAACTCGTTTTCACTTGGATTCAAGTTTTGAATAATGCATCTTATTCTACTGGAATTGCGAAAAAAAATTCGTTTATGATGATAAGCGACTTGCATTATTTGAAAACTATCTTTCTCTTAAGGTTTGTGAATGAAATTGACAAATATTTAGAAATTTGTTTTCCGATATTGAACCCATTTATATCAATGAGGTAATTCGCATAAGAAGTTCATGTTAACATTCTCTGTTATTTGGATGCCTTCATCTCAAGTTATATTTCTGACTCAATTACATTGTGAAAGATAGAATAGGTGAGAATATTAATACCCAAAATGGGAAACGAACCTTAGCTATCTTCCTTAAGCCTCAAGATTAATGGGAAATACTCTGTTTACGAGCTTTTGACGAGAGTAAATCACAAAGAAAGGGCTAGCCTGGCAATCAGAGGTAAATCCTTCCAGAGAGGCCTTTCAAGAATGATAAAACTCGGAATCTTTACAAAAGATCTAAAAGAATTCATGGTCTAGCTAGCTATCAGAGTTGATTCCTCTGGCCTAACTAATTCCATTAAGGTACATTTAGAAGTAATACAAGGTGTTCTGTTTTTCGAAACAGACACTCATGATGGAATACGTCTCTCGAAACGAAAGGGTTCTTTTTACTATAGATTCTACAACTTGCCTAGGCGGATGGAATCGAGTAGAAGAACTAAAACGTTCTTGTATTCCATAATACAAACTCATTTGTGATAATTTTGAAGACTACTACTGCCATCTCATTTCTAAAGTATTTTCTCTACAATTTCCTCAATTCAACAATTGAAGGCTTTAAATCCATGAAGCAACATTCTCTTTCCTGTTATAGCAATGCTCCCATGTATCTTACCAAGCAGCAACTTTCGGAAAGAAAGAACACTTATTTATCAGATCCTTGCTTTTGATTAACAGATCAGAATTTGACGTCAGAACCAACAAAATTTATGTCAAAGAGCTTGCTATAAGCTTTACTTAAGGAAAACAAACACAAATAAAAAACGAACAAATAAAAAAACACTACAGCTCTCTCATTCAACACTCCATGCAAATCTTTGTCAAGACTTTTATAGGCACATCAATGGCCGTTGAAGTCGAACCTTCGACACTATTCAAAGTGTCAAGGAAAAGATCCAAGCATATAATCCTTCTTTTATTGATCCTACCCACAGACTTGTCTATATTGGAAAGGACCTTCAGGACGACAGGACGCTTGCCGACTACAACATTAAAAAGGATTCAACGCTGCAGATTATGTTGTAGCTCAGAGGAGGTATGAGGATTTTTATAAAAGACTTGTGGATGATGATGAAACCTAATCCTTTTGAATGTGTAAGATCTGAATCAACGAAAATATAAAGGAAAAGTGTGTTGAGAAGGGCAGATGCTCACAATATGATTAACAAAGGCGTATTAGCCTCCCAAAAGACTACTAAAAGATGACGATACGATTTCAGAAGGTGACGTGGAAGAAGATTTCCAATTCACATAGTCTTGAAGGTAAAAAAAGACGATGATATTTATATAGAGTAGTTCATTCATCATCATGGTTGGAATATTCTTCATAATTGTTTCTTTGCTACTGCATGTGAGAATAGTAAATTCGTAATATGACTTTTTGTGATGGTTGATGAAAACTGTAATCAAGCTCAGAAATAACTGGATTGATATAAAAAACGAAACCTTCAATGATAGATGGTCTTTCGCGCATTGATAGAAGAAAGATGACTCCTAATGCGTCATTCACACCAAAGCAACTTGAAAAGTAGATGCATAAAAACTAGTAAATGATTGGAGAGCTACTAAACAGCAATTGAGATTTATTTCGTCTTTAGAAACCATTCAACAAAGCAAATATTGACATTTTTGGGTTCTATTCATAAAAAAGGCAAATTGATATGATATGCAACAAGATTCTTTTCCTGCTTTGCAGAACATTTATTACTACTTACATATCCAATTTTTGTGGGGAAATGAATCGATGGACCTTTAAGAGCGAATCCTTTGAAGCAGAGGCTACTATACTTCCTTTTGACGAAACAACCACACAGTCCACCCAATCTATATAAGATATATTAGCTTTATTTTGAACATCATCTGCCAAGTACCTGAATGAATATTATCGTATTTTTGGATTTTCTCCTTCGTTTGTATGTCAAACACTCTTATTGTGTAATCGGCTCCTCCAGAAATAATGTACCTTCCATCCGGAGTGACCACGAGAGATTTTATCCAGTCTAAATAAAAATTAGCAACCAATTTCCTAGTTGATAATTACGATCATGCGCGTAATGGAAAGAGCAGTGGAGAATTCGTTTTTCAATGTCAAATACCTTGATAGAGCCATCCTTAGACCCAGAAATGACATATCTTTTGTCAGTTGAGATAGCTACTGCCCTTAGACCACCTTATTTGTTCATTATTACAGTCGAAACTATCGTTTGAATTTACTTCTATGAGCTTGCGCAATCCGAAGAAGAGGAAGATGCGTTTCAAGATCGAATATCCGGATAGAACAATCCTCTGAGCCCGAAACAATGTAATGAGAGTCTTTTGAAAGCGCAAGTGTTCTGATCCAATCTTTATGAAAAAAGGTTAGTTGAACATCCGAGGACAATTCGTAATTGATTGATTGTATTACCTTCATGGGCATGCTGAAAAGTATGTACGTGTGAGAGATCTTGCAGACTGAATATTTTGATTGAGCAGTCTGCTGAACAACTAACTGCCCATCTATTATCTTGGCTGATAGCCACGCAAAGGATCCAATCTGGGATCAAATGATAAGTTTGTAATACGTTTAAAGCAAAAAGGATTTACCTTGGTGAGCTTGTTCGAGTGTGAGCGAGCGCTCCATTTTCTCAAGGTCCCATTTAATTAAAGAATTATCGGCACTGGATGAGACTAGAAAACGGCTGTCAGAAGAGACCGAAAGTCCCATGACCCAGTCTTTGTGGGCACCCTCAAATGTGTGCACTAATTTTTTTGTTTCCATGTTAAAAACTCTGATGTTAAAGTCGGCTGCGCCAGTAATAATGTATTTGTTGTCCGGAGTAATAACCATGGATTTCACGGCGTCTGGGTATGAAATTCACATAAAATCAATGGGAAAGAGCTTACAGTTGGGTCTGATTTCAAAGCATTCTTCTTGTATTTTTTTCTGTAAATTGAAAATCTTTATTGTACAATCGACAGAGCAGCTGGCTAAATATTTATCATCGTTTGAACGAATAATCATCGACACCCAGTCTTTAAACTGATAAGATGCGAAGGGATAGTGTTCTCTATACCATTATGGGCCTTCTCAAAAATATGCGTGACTCTCTTCGAGAGTAAACTAAACACTTTGATCGTATTATCGGTTGATCCTGAGATCACGTTTCGCGAATCTGATGTTAAAGCGACTGCTCTGATTGGTCCTTTTTTTATTTGTTAACAGTAAGGAGCTATCTAGAAATACCATTATGTATATCAATGAAAGAGGCAATAATCCGTCCTGTGTTAAAACACCAAACTCGAAGTGATCGGTCGCTCGACCCAGACGCAATAAACTTGTTCGTTGCATTCATCGACCATATCCATCCTGATAATGCAACGTTAACATTTTTATAGAATATTTCCATCTTTGCGTATTCACTTACCGTTGACATGAAGATGCCTTATTATTTTTATTTGTTTCCCTGTTGCTCGATCAAAAGCTCTCAGAGTCTTATCAAATGAAGCCGAGATTATTGTTCTATCGTCATTGACCAGGCACAGGCAGGTGATACCATCTTTAATAAGAAATTTGAGTGAAGCAGATATTAAGGAATACTAATTATACCTGTATGAGCGTCGATTGTTATCGGTGGATTATACATGTCAGCAATGTCGAGGATCTTTATCGTGTTGTCATAGGACCCAGAGATAAGGTATCGACTGTCTTTAGTAAATAGCAATGACCTCACAAAATCTAAAATAAAGCACGTTAAGCGGTAATGCAACTCAGGTAGCGGCGTACTGCTATGGTAATTCTCTTTAACAACAATGTTTTTCTGGTTTTTTCTCGTGAATATTTTGATGCTTTGATCACGAGAGCCCGATGCCAATAGTTCTCCATCAAATGAAATCGCAACGGAAAGCACTCCATCTAAGCACAAATTCGAGTTTCAGCTCTCTCAATAGAGTCTAAGCGATACTACCTCTATGGATGTTTCTAAATGTATGGATCAGCTCCCTTTTTTGAAAATCAAACACTTTCATTGAACAATCATGAGATCCGCTGACGAGGTACTTATCATCTCCTGAGATCATCAAAGCGCAGACCGTATCTAATCAAAACTGAGCTTCTCTGAGCATATAAACTCTTACCATGATGACCTGAAGACTGTGGTCCTTTCTCAACCAAACCCCCATTACAAAATGAGTGAAAAGTCGACAAACCAGTGAAACTGTGAATCTTTGTGCCTACACTCATCCCCGGTACAACCTTCTCGATCGGCGGCCGCTCAGAATAGCCCAACATTCTCTCGATGGATTCCAACGTGGTTCGATAATAGCTCTTAGAGTAACCATCTAATATGTCTTTTATCGCTGCTTCATACAGTTTTTTATCAGTAGGCAGCTGATGCGCCGTATTAAGCTTTTGCTCAAGGAGTTGATTCTTTCCCATCGTTCTGAGAGCGAGGATGCCAAGGGCGAAAACATCATTTGTTTTGATTTTATTTTGCGTGTTTCCAATGAGTTCAGGCGGAAGCAGCCAAGGCGCTGTATAAATCTTCTCACCGGAAGAATCTAAAGCCAAGTTCAATGGAAGCAAAATTGTGTGACTTTCCAGCGGTAAGCCAACTCCAATGGTAAATTGATCATTACATTGAAATACGTTAAATTCATGAACAAAATGATTTTCTGACGCCAAATGGGCTTTCTGTGCTAAAAGACCAAGCTGGATGTGACTAAGCAAGGCTGAAAGCATGGTATCAGAGAGGTACATGTCAGACTCAATTCTTTCGATAAGTGATAAAGAAGTGGAATATAACACGAAAAATTCTGCTGATTTTTCATTTGAGAGAACAGAATGCACCCTTTGAACGTTTGGGTGGATGATGCTACTGCCTTTTTTGAGGTGGGAGAGAGTTGCTTCGAAATATGTCGGATGGACTCGAAAATATTGGGCGAGGTAATCTTTGTCGTCTTTTTTGAGTCTTACGATCGCCAAGAGGACGTTTTCGCAGCTCTTGATACCTACGACGGAAGCGAAATTTGAAAAAATTTCTGATTTATAGGGGTTTTCATCAGCTTTGTACATTATTTTATATTTATTCGAATTCACGATCGTTCGAACTTTTTATTGCTGTGATCACGCCCTGAAACGCTAAATCCTAGCCGGTCGAAAAGCTTACAGTTAACCGATTTAATATTGTCTAATGGCATTCTTTCGGTTACTTATCTAAATAACTGAGAATGCCTCATAGAGTGTAGAGTGAGAAAAACATTCAATTTTATTTAGCTTGATAAAGCAGGAAAAAATATAAAATGTACTTTTGCAGATGCATTTTCCAAACAAATCTAACAGCTAGAAAAATTAAAGCCGAAGATGGAATTGTTGAGCGATTAAAATAATAAACCAGATATAGAAGATACTATTATTCGTATTGACGGAATCCTCGACTCCCCTTACTAAAAAATCTGGAGTGTCCGAGTTTCATAAGCCGTTGGTATTTTACCTATCCCATTCAAAAGCGAAAGTGCTGAGCTTTGCTCGCACTTGGCGTCCCAGCTGGCCGCTTTAACAAAGAACTAAGTGAAAAAATACGATTAAGTTACCAACAATAGAAAGTAGTTTACGATGAGTCATTTCCTCCTTGAGCTACGACTCGATTCGGAACCGTTATTAGACCCGGTGTAGTGGAAATATCCTTGAATTCAATGCTACTAGTATTGACTCCATTAAGCTTCCTCTTGTTATCAAAGATAGGGTTTCTGATCTCTTTGATCCTGAAATTATTTTGTCCGTCCGTTGGAATTACAATTGCGCGATTCGATCCTCTTATCGGAGAGGCTCGGTCAGCTTTCACACTGAGCTCCTCGATTTCTTGATCAAGTTTGCTGCGGACAGGGAATGACCTGCTAGTCGCAGTTGGACTCACAGTTTGAATCTGCGATCTTTTCAGCTGGGAGTTTTCCATAATTGAGTTCTGCGACAAATTCAAATTGGTTTTAGATGTCATCCGAGCGGCTGATTGAGCCTCCTCATATAAATCATAAGGAGCCTGATTGTATGTTTTTTGAGCTTGCTTTTGAGGCTCTGTCGATTGTTTGATAGTTGAGGCTCCTTGTCTTCTCACACTAGCGATAGAAACGTCTTGAGAAAGTTGCGAGTTATCCTTTAAAAGAAGTTCAAACAAATTCATGATTGAAATATATTTACATAATTTTGAGGAGGCTGCTTTCTTATTGGCGATATATTATTCAGAGGCGGTCCGAAACGTTGTTCTTGTGATTGTACTTGATTATCTTCATAGCCTTGGTACCGTTTGGCAGATTGCAATGAATCATAAGGACTTTCGAAAGTTTTTTGAGTGTTTCTAGGTCTTGGAGCAGTTTCTCTGGGTCCATCTTCAGAGAGTAAAAATCCGCTTTTTGGCGCGTCGGTATCAGTACCATATCCACCAATGCTCAGCGTCCGGTTCAGAGATGCTGATGGGTCTTCAGCTGGATCGGTTAAGATTTGGTCGAGTTTCAGTTCTAAAGTTATTGGTGATAAATCGCCATCTTCGTCGTCAGTGTCTTGATTAGGGTATCTTTGATTCTCTTTAGTGTTCCAATGAGGTAAGGGTTGAGTAACAATCGGCTTTGGTGCGGTTGCACGAGTCTTGCTTTCTGACTGAGTTTGATTCTGGTTCAGATACGACGAGTTCTGAGACTGGTTTAGATGTGACTGGTTCAAATGTGACTGGTTTAGATGTGACTGGTTTTGTGGCTGATTGAGATATTTATTGTGATCAAGTTGATGATGCTGATATTGAGGGGCAGTTTGGGTGTTATATTGTGGTGGAGTTTGTTGGGCATTATGTTGAGGTTGAGGGTGTTGGTAGGTCTTTGAGGAGTTATTGTAGAATTGGGTTGAATCGGCTACGTGAATAGGATGAGATTGAATAGGATGGGATTGAGTAGGGTGGGATTGAACATGGTGGGATTGAGTCGGATGGGATTGAGTAGATATGGGGAAGTCGTCATCTGATGTTAAAAATCCTGTATTTTGATACCGGGAACTTTGCGGTTGGTAATTTTTTTGAGGGAGTGGATGGTCATCTGAGCTGTCCTTTCTCTTTGGGTAGTCAGGCTGATTCTTTTGGAAGTTGCGGTTATCGTTGAATTGGGTATTTGACCATGGCTGACCAAATTTCTCAGTGTGCATTCCATTAACATCAGCATTCAATTGCGGATTCGACCGCGGCTGCTGATCAAATTCCTCCGCTTGAAATCCAGTGACCTCTGCATTGTAGTTCCTAAAGCACAGATAACTTATTAATATTTCGAATCCAAAATGATTGAACTCTACCTATTATCATATTTTTGAGGTGCAGGCTTGCTTCCGCTTAGAGGATACACTATTGGATCATCAGAAAGCAGAAAATTTGAACTGGCTGAAATTTGAGCGGGTTTTTTCTCAAAACTTCCTTGAGGTTTCGAGGAAAATTTATATTCATTATTTAAATTGAACTGATTCTGCATCTGGTGCATCTGAGGCGCTGGCTGTTCAAACTTCGACATCGGATTGTCATAATCATCAGCTTCATCTCTGTCAATATAGCTAATTGGCTTATACTTCGGAGCTAAATCGATAGTAAACGCCTGATTCAATGGCTGTTCCCTTTGTCGCACGATATTGGAAGGCTCTAGACGAGGCTCGTTATCTTCAAGAAAGTCGTGATGAGCGCTCGAGTTCGTCGCATTTCCAGATTTTTGTCGCCAAGGACCACTAAAACCTTGCTCGAATGTATCCTGTTTATTCTTTCTCCATTCTATCTTTCCAGAGTTCTCTTCAACCTCTTCTTGAGTAAACCTAGGGGACACTTGATCATTTCTATTTCCTGGAGAACTCCAATGATGCCTATCGCTTTCAAGATTTTTCTCTGCACTTTCATTGACCTGCATCAAATCTTCAGGGAAATAATTCTTTTCTTTTGGGTCAACGCCATCCTCACACTCCGGCTGGAACGTTTCGAACGGGCGTCGTCTCACAGGATTTTCCCCGGTCGATTGGAGTAAAAAATTGTTTTGCCTTTCCATTTGCTGCTCGTTGATGCCATTTTTCTCTTTGAGTTTACTTATCTGCTTTTTGAAGTCAGCTACCTCTTTATCAATAGATTCATCATCGCCTTTCTCGCTCACGGCTTTTGAAGAAGACCTGGTTGTGTCATTCAGATTTAGAGCGTCTAAAATGATATCTTTACCGTGAAGATCTCCGACTTCTACTCATACTTCTTGAGATTGATTGACTGATTTTAGCCAAGTCTTTACCGAACCTCTTATCAGAAACTTGCTCGAAGGTATCAAATTGAGAAGACTCATACTTAACTTCAGACTCCGCAAACGGCTCTCTTCCTCTCGATCTCCAACCAGTTTCTACCTTGTAATCTAACATAATGTGAATACTAATGCAATAGCGAGATAAATCTCATACCATCTCCCTCCGACTCTTTTCTCATACCAAAAGACCCTTTATCTACTTTACTTGCCGGCGATTTCCATTTACGGAAAAGATCTTCAATCTCTTCTTTTTTTGGAGCCTTGCCATTTTTTTTCAGTGGCTGCTGCTCTCGGGCAAGGCTACTTTTTTTGAAAAGATTCGCCACATCAAACTCTTTCCTCATGCTCTTTTTGTCTTGAGATGTTCTCTCAGGACTTTGACTCCGTGATGATTTGCGTAGAATCTCATCTCTACGGTCCTTTGAAACTCTTAGTGCAGGAGCTTTCGCCTCCCAGGTCTGGATGACTTTATAGAGCAATTGCATCGTCTCTGCTTTTCTATCTATTTCTTCTTTATCTACACTAGACAGTTGCTGTGGAGAAACGGTTTCCGCTAGCAAACCGCAGTTCATTGCGACATAAGGATTTTGTATAAGACTGAGGTTCTCCTATAGAATAGGCCAAGGCGTATGAGAAGCAAGTTCATATGGAAATATGCGTTGGTACCGATGATGTGATTTCAAGTTGTTGTACGTTGGCAATGAAGTTCAAGGTCTCGTGTAAATCTTTGATGAGATCCATTTCATCATCTCCGGCCTTAAGTCTGAGCTCAGCAACTTTCTCATTGATGGTGACTCGCTTTGTGAAAGACTGTTAGAAGGGAAAGTGTTGGTTTTTCATGAGAAAAGCAGATTTTACCTTTTGTCTTTGAAGAATTGATGGGTGGTAAGGGCTTTTCCTATCCGATGTAAAATCACTTGGATCGTTGCTCTCTTCATCTGGATCTTCTAACGAAAAATTGATGATTAATGCCAAATTGATAGAGACTTACCATTCAGGTCTGAGATAAGAGCTGCGAGGCCATGGGCTGGCTTCGAATTGTCAAGTTCGCTTATGTTGTTTCCCATTGATGTGATGGTAAAATTTTGTTTCGCTTTTTGTCGATTTTCAAAGAAAAATATTGCCAACTAAAGAGTTAAATAACCAAACGCTCAAATTATTAAATTAAAAGTAAGATTCACGATGCAAATGAGTGATAGCGTCTAAAAGAGTTAGAATTTTCGTGTAGAAAACTGAATACGGTGAGTCACGCCTGGGACTTCTATTGGATCTACATCACAAAACCCAGTATTTGTCACTGGTGAATTGAGATCTACTGCATGATCTGAACAAACAAATTGAAAAGCACATCTAATGCATTTTTTTTCACCTGAGATAGCCATAATTCTTTAATAAGCCTAACAAAAGGTAAATTGATTTTATTTTCCTCGAAATAGAGGAAATCTCCAACAAACACAATAAAAGACAGAGAGATAATATTGATATTAGGCCATTTGTCTTGATCTTGTTCCCATATACCTCATATTTGAAAGTTCTATTAACAAATACTCATTATGAATAATAACCACTCTCCTACTTTTCGAATTTTGAGAGTTTTTTCAGCATAAAATAAATATCAATGTAGCTATAGCTTAGAGCTGGCTTAAACTATTTGCACAAAGGTGCAAGTCCCGTGATGATAATTATATGCACAATTTAACTATTTTCATCAAAAAGAAAATTTAGGATCCTTAATAAAGTCATCCGGATCCTCTCGGACTAGTTCTTTGTGCACCACCTTGTGGCTGCTTCTTCTTGTGACTTCTTCTTCATCGCTCTCCAATAGTCGATCTTTGCCTTTTTTATTTCTCGATTTATTTCTCTTAGAGCATAAGTTCAGGCTCCAGGCATAGACCAGTGCATCTAATAAGCCCTGAAGCTGCAGAATATTCTTGAATATTGTTTGGACTACGTCTGAAGGTTCATGGTCCAAACTTCGATAGAAATCCAAAAACAAAATTGGACTCCAACATACGATCACAATTGCTGGATACAAAAGCAAATAAGTTAGCTCGTTCGCATTCATATCTATTTGCTTACGTCTGACTACCCCTGCAGTCAGACAATACCAGCTTACGCTCACAATACAGCACGTTGCCGTCGGAAGAACCATGAAGAGTACAACAAGAGGGTCTCGCTTGGTCAGCACATGCACACATGTTTTTTCGTTATCTGAATATTCAACATAATTAGTAAACACAGTCGCAATCCCAATTATCAATGAAAACACCGCACAAAGCAGCGTGGAGGTTTTAATCGCTCGATATAATGCATCAATGCTACGAGTCTTTGCAAAAACGTAAAGAGCGTATCCAAATGTCACACGCCATGACACTGAGAGCAAGAGAGCTGTATGAGAGACTGCGACGATGAATTTGCAGTAAGAAGTATCAGGAGGTTGAATGATAAGGCCACTAGTTCTGGTCGCATCCATCACAAAATCAGCAATGAAAATCGTGAATATCAATCTTCCAATCAGCTTTTCATGGATTTTATAGCATCTACCAAGAATAACAGCCAGCGCTGTTGCAACACAGGATATTATAGCTGTGATAGATTGTTCCCAATCTAGAGGAAGGAAAATAATTCCTGCTTTCTCTTCGTCTGCGAGCATCGTGAATTTATTATTGAATAGGAGTTATTTTGATAATTAAACTCCAGAAATCTTTAATCAAATTAAAATTGGTTCAGCTAGCTCAAGCTAGCTAAATGGAATTTGTTCTCCTATTAGATTTTTAAGATTAACCTCAAACTCTTTTTCTCAGAGGGAAGCGTCATTTTGAATTCAGTTAAGCTCTTTATAGTAGTCGATATAATTAGTAATATCTTAATCAATAACGAAGATGTGGACGCTGAAGAGACTTAGTAATATATAACTTAGGTGTATCTGACTGAGAAGCTATGGAATGCTATTATCTCGTAAATTTGCCTTTTGCATCTTCCTTCTTTCTTCAATAGAATCCGTCGTAGCTCGCGATTTCTGAGAGTTGGGGGTCTGGCGTAACTGTAGCGAAGAAAGCCATTCTTTTTCTTTATTTGAACTCACGAGCAATGATTCACTGCTTGATTTCTCATCACTTACTTTAACTGTGGATTTCTTTCTGCAGTATTCTCTGAGCTCTGGTAGAAGACCATACACAAACGCGTCCAATGCCCCCATAAGCATGAATACATTTCCAAGGAAGTTCCTTGTAAAGCTACTTTGAAAGTCTCCAAACCAGTTCATCGCATCAAGAATGACAAGAGGAAGGACACAAATTATTATAATACCAGGGTAAGCTAGCAAAGTCAATATATATTGACTATCAATCTTATGACCAGCATGCTTGAGCTGCACTCCTGTTTTAATATACCAATATATAGCCAAACCACAGCAGATCGTCATTGGTAATGTAGTAAACGCAGAGAAGGTGATATCAGCGCGACCATTGGTAATAATATGCCAACATTTGTTCGCTTGAGGAGAGTAGACTACAAAATCGGTAAAAGGCATCGCTGCCCCAAAGGCTCCAGCGATAAAAATCGATATTATTGAATAATTTTTGAAGTTGGTCTTTAAGACCGCCAATGATTGAGATTTCATCACGGTATAGAGAGAATGCGCAAAGAAGACGCTCCAAGTGAGTGATACCAGCAGCAAGGTCTGTGTGATTGTTGACATGACTTTACAGTACACAGCATTGGGATGATGGTAGACGATACCACTACATTTCAGCAAACAGAAGAAAAGATCCGTAACGATTACAACTAATACCATCGGTCCCAGAGGTTTGTTGAAGCTTTTGAAGATTGTTCCAACAAGCAGTAAGAGGCCAATTGAGGCGATGGAAATAAACGAGCCGATGTTATGCACTGGGCGTATCGGATAGAAATCGATCTCAATTGGTTCATCCATAAGCATTCTGAAATAATACCTGATGAGTTAAATTAAAATTTTGATTGAGGATTGTGTTATTATGTATCTTATGTATTCATTGAGAATTTTGCTAGAATGAATTAAGATGATATCAAAATGATCAATGCCTGAAAATATGGCTTTTTGCTTTAATGGAAATTAATAGAAAACAATACTCAGAATAGTAACTCTCGTATAAGTAAACTATTGACCACTCAAGGTAGAGGGAAATAACCATGCTACTGTAATTCCGATGTAGACCTTTCATAGCTCCTCGCTTGAATGCAAATTTTCTTCTTTATCTTGCTTTCCTCTAGAAAGTCTGTTACAGCTCGTGATTTAAGTGTCTGCTGAGATTTCATCGAAGACAGTCCTTCTTGTAACAAGGTGTTTGAACTCACGATGTCATCAAGGAGCAGTTGGTCGCTCTTTTCAGTCGGAGAGCGTTTTCTGCAATATCCTCTGAGTTGTGGAAGAAGGCCATATACAAATGCGTCCAGCGCTCCCATAAGCATCCAGAGATTCCCAAGCACGATTTTTCCAACATGACTTTGATAGTCTCCAAACCAGTTCATTGCGTCATATACGACAAGAGGAAAGACGCAAAGAATGATAATACCCGGGTAAGCTAGCAAAGTCAATACATAGTGATTGTCGATTTTAAACCCTTTCTGTTTAAGCTGACCACCTGTTTTAGCATACCAGTATATAGCCAAAGCGCAGCAAACCATCATTGGAAATGTGGTAAAAGCCGAGAAGGTGATATCAGCGCGACCATTGGTAATAATATGGAGACACTTTTCGTTAGAGTAAACTACAAAATCGGTAAATGGCATCGCTATTCCAAAGGTTCCAGCGATAACAGCTGAAATGAGTGAATAGTATTTGAAGTTGACCGTTATAGCATCCAATGATTGAAATTTCATGACAGTATAAAGGGAATGTGCAAAAAAGACGCTCCAAGTCATTGATAACACAAAAAAGATCTGAGTTATCGATGCCATAATTTTGCAGTAAAGGTCACTTGGGTGCTTGAAAACGAAACCATTGCATTTGAGCAAACAAAATAAGAGATCTGAAATGCAGACGACTAATACCATCGGTCCAAGCGGTTTGTTAAAGATTTTAAAGATCGTTCCAAAGATTAGTAAAAGTGTGATCGCAGCGATCGAAACAAAAGTACCAATACAATACTTGAGATCAGTGGTAAAGATCTCAATTTCCTGTTCTCCCAGCATTTCGCTGAAATCTTTAGTTAATTAAAATTTAAGTGAAGAGATTCTCTATCCTCGATTTAATTCTAATAGTTTTCTATTCTTCAATGTACTCTCAATCTGGAATATAATCTTACTCACTCCTTTTGCAATATCCATGATGCCATGCTTCAGCTGGCTACTGACTTTCAGCAATTGGAATTCTCCAGTTATGCTAAAGTTTTTCGTCTAAAGATCGATCAGCTCATTGAAAAAGATGACAAAAAATTCTAGGATACTAGCAGTCAATGAACAGAGAAATGATTTGTTTTGCTAATAAAACGAAATGTTTTCAAAAGCACTCTATTTTATTTAGTTAGATCCTTTTATTTTCCAAGTAGTATCCTAGTCTTTTGTCAAACCGCTTTTTTATCAGCTCCCAATTTTTCCTAGGTGTGTAGTTAGATCATCTCTCTTTCCCCTTCATCTCTTCTGACAAGTCTGTCCACCTCATCACTCAGTTTTTTCGGACGGCAGCAACGGTAATAACAAAAACCAATGCAACATACACAGCAACCCAGCAGAATGAGATAAAAGAGAATTCTAAACAACCCCCATCCCGTTGTATATGAGATCGTATAAATTCCAGTACAATTGCCATTTTCTACAATTATTTCTGATGAATGGTCCAAGAAAATAATTCCATCCTGAATCGCTTCGGAACTCTTATATTTGTACTCAATCTGACTTCTGCCGAGAGTTTCAATGAAATCCATTTGCGTTTCTTTGTATTGATCAGTTCTTGATGTCTGGCATGATGCTGAGCCTGAAAAATATAATTCAAGATAGCTACGCATGTCAGACATTGAATGAATAACAGGGTCGGGAAGGCAGCATATCCCACCAGAAGAATTAGACGTTGCCAGGTAATATGTTCCCAAGCTGGGACTATCCCTGCTGGCGACAAGGCAGGTACAAATGAATAAGAAGACTTTAATTCTCACGTTCATAATTTAATTCACAAAATGATATCAAGAAGTAAAAGTCACAAAAAAACTACCATATCAAAAAATTTTGGCTATCTCTTTGACCTATAGAATTCTCATTCCCTCCTAATTTTCTGTTATGGTCAAGGATAATAAATTCGAGGGAATAGCGATGGAAAGCGCCTATCATTTAACATAGAAATTAAAGAGAAATCAACTCGGTTACATTCTGTCATTAAAATGAAACGACATTGCAATTGATTTGTTCATTGAGAATCTTCTGGGAGTTACCTCCTCATACTTGTCTAAGCATTTCATCATACTGGAGAGAGTACGTTTAGGTCATGTTAATGATCCGATCGATGCCTCTGTGTCGAAAGCAACAATAATTGCAAAATGTGCTTTACAGACTTAGGATTACCTAGAAAACATTGATCCCTGTGTGTTTAACCTCATGATATGAACATAAAGTAAATGCATTGACAAATTTGAGAAACAATACAACATGAAGAAATAAAAGATAGTGAAAATTCTCAATCAAAGGAAACTTAGCCGCAGCCCAAGATCATCCTACGAAAGGCTGCTTGATTGAAAGTAAAACCTTTTCTTCTCATCTCCACTTCCTCGAAGAGCCATTTCTGCTCGTGATCTGGGCGTGAGTGAGCGTGCTTTCGGTGAATTCATTTTTTCACTCTCTAACAAATATTCATGTGAACTCACAATGTCTTCTTCTTCGATAAATGAATCTTTATTTTCAATAATCGTAATCCTTTTCTGTTTCCTCCAATACTCTCGAATCTGCGGTAGGAGGCCATACACAAATGCGTCCATCGCTCCCGTAAGCATAAATAGATTCCCAAGCACTGTCCTTACATTTTCGTCTTGAAAGGTCCCGAACCAATTCATTACGTCCAATACGATTGCGGGAAAGACGCAAACAATTATGATTCCAGGGTAAGCCAACAAAGTCAATAGGTATTGATTGTCAATGTGATGTCCTTTCCTCTTGAGATGAACGCCAGTTCGAACATACCAAAATATTGCCAAACCACAGCAGAATATCATAGGGAGCGTGGTAAAAACAGTGAAAGTGACATCCGTGTGGCCATTTTTAATGATATGCACGCAAGTCTCTCCTGAGTAGACCACGAAATCGGTGAAAGGTAGAGTGATTCCAAAAACTACAGTGATAATACCCGATATTATTGTGTAATGCCTGAAATTCATCTTTAGCACATCCAATGATTGAGCTTTCATCACGGTGTAGAGAGAATGCGAAAAGAAGACGCTCCAAGTGACTGATAATAACAGTAAAACCTGTGTGATTGTTTGCATAATCTTGCAGTAGAGGTCATTAGGTGGCTTGTAGATGAAAACACTGCTCTTGAGAAGACAGAAGATGAGGTAAGTGATGTTGACGACTAATACCATCGGCCCAAGAGGCTTGTCAAAGATTTTATAGATAGATCCTATCGAGAGTAAGAGCAAAATTGACCCTATTGAGATAAAAGCGCCTATGGCATGCCACGGGTCGATGGGATAGAAATCGATCTCGAATGGGTTACCTCCCAACATCACAAACTAAATGCGCAAAATTAGTAAAATTTATATTGGTTTTTTTTGGTATATTAGATTTTAATTACACTTCACTATTCTTCAAGTAGTCCTTATAATGACTATCTATATAGAGAGAACTCAAGAGCCTAGTGTAATTACGTGCTTAATCATCACAAGATTTCTCGTTGTGTATCATCAGCATCGTGATTAACAATCTCCTAACAAAAAAAAAAACAAAAAAACAAAGCAGAAGAAATTAACCACACCTTCTTTCAGAGCTATTCTGTGAAGTTAATTTAAATTTAGAACCTATATACCTCATAGAAAATTTGTAAAATGGCTCAATGAATTTGATGCTTGAAACGCAAGCATGAAGGGAGATCATGAACTGATGAAACTACCCCAAGATAATGTTAAGGAACAAACGGTTTATTAAATAAATATTCAATATGATAGTTGGAATCATATCCAACTTACGTAAGAGCACGAGCTTGAATATAGACTTCTTTTTTAACCTCAGTCCCTACCCTTGATTTCTCTGAATGATGGCTCTCATTGCCCAATAAATATTCCTGCGAGCTCACAATGCCTTCGGCATCTGATTCTTTATATTCCATCACAGTGGATCTTTTATTACAATATTCACGAAGCTGAGGGACAATGCCATAAGCCAAAGCGTCCAACGTGCCAATGGACATAAACAAATTTCCAAGTATGATCCTCACATAGAAGTTGTGGAAATCTCCAAACAAGCTCATCAAGTCATAAATAATCGAGGGAAAGATGCAGACAAGAATAATACCCGGATAAGCCAGCAATACCAGCAAATAGCGAGTATCAATCTTATGTCCACTCTTCTTGAGCTCGGCTCCAGCTCTAACGTACCAAAAGATCGCCAGACCGCAGCATATTGTCATTGGCAACGTAGTAAAACAAAAGCAAGTGACATCTAGGTGACCAGCTGTGACTCTATGCACGCATGTCTGAGCTGTAGCTGAGTAAACCACAAAATTGGTGAAAGGTATCGCGATTCCAAACCCCACGGCGATAACTACCGAAATTATCGTGTACATTCTGAAGTTGCTCTTTAAGGCCTCCACTGAGTGTCGCCTGACCACAGTATATAGGACATGCGAAAAGAAAACGCTCCAAGTAACTGAAACCAACATCGATACTTGAGCGATTGCTTGCATAATTTTGCAGTATAAGTCACTCGGTGGAGTAACGATAAAAGCGCTTGTCTTGATCACACAGAAGCAGAGATCCGTGATGATGACGACTAATACCATCATTCCTAAAGGTTTTTTGAAGATTCCGAAGATTGTCCCTCCAATCAGCAAGGCAATGATTGATGCGATCGAGACGAATGCACCGATGGCGTGTGGAAGGATATTTGGGAAGAAATAAATCTCATACTCTTTTTCGTACATCCTGAGCGAATTATTTCACTGTTTATATCTACTTTTAATTAAGGTATTCAAAATCTTCTTAAGGTAGCTTATTAGCTCTTAGATTTCCCATTATTTAACAAATATCTTTAACAATGAGGATACGTAAAGCCCCAACGCAAAATCTTTCCTATTTTTCTCATAACCATTTGGGAAAATACTCTGAAGATTACATAGTTCTATGACGATATGTATCTATTCTCCTAGCAGATATTCAGATCACTATTTAACAGGCAAATTAAGGTTTAAAATGACAACAGCACTCACAAAAAGAGATTGTAATTTTGATTGTTGGTTGGAGAGATATATTGAACGAATTTTGCGTTCAATTCAGGCTCGTGCATTCAATGTAAATGCATGAAAGAACAATATAGAGACAATAAAATGAATGAATCTGATAAAAATGTAATGTTATGAAACAAACAGCGTTATTACACTATTTAAGGAGCATTCCCTGTATTTGAAAGCTCCTGGATGCTCTCTACGGTCGCAATCGACCCAAGCACCACTCCTGAAAGCAGGATCAGCCAATTACAGATCCGGCGGACCCGTTTTGTCTCGTCATTCCTGAAGTGGATATTATATAGAATGACAGGTATCACGAAACTTAGTATCGTAAAATTCAATCCTCCAATCAGACTCACAACCATCTCGAAACTCGGGACCGCCGAAGCGATAAGCACAATGAGTATTATCAAAGGCTGTCGGATTAGCTGTCTTTTCCATTTAGATTTTTTCCCAGTGACCTCATCAACAATAAAATCTCGGAATACCTGCCAACTTTCTATTATCCTCGTCGGCGGAAACAACCCAGCTGGTATCGTGATCAGCAGCCCAAAGAGATACCCAAACTCCAAGAAAACAAGCAATTTGTCATTTTGATTTAGGTTTAAAAAAATCACAGACTGGGTCTCATCGCCATAAGCCAGTTTCCCAACCGTCCCAAAGATGAGGTAGGTCACAGTTGAAGCAATGAAAGAATAATAAAGGACTTTGCCAAATTTGTTGTCATCGGCAACAGACGAACGGATTTCTAGCAACATACCAATTGCCTCATACGCATACAAAATAGTCGCAAAAGCAATGGCGAAATAAGCTAGATTGTACGTCGTGAAGCTCTCTGCCACAACTCCATCAATACTGATCTTGTCTATTGATATCACCAGGAAAGTGAGGTAAAACAGCATTTGGAACACGAGCGCAATGCCGCTGGGTATCGCGAGGTAATGTAAATCGGTAATCGCACCAATAGGAAGAAGGAAACAGAGGATAAGCAGTATCTGCGTTTGTTTTACTCCACAGAAAGTCTTCCAGCCGTAGATACAAGAGACTCTATCAAAGTATTGATAGAAAAAAACGACGCCGGGTATCGAAGAGCCAATCTGCATGACATGCACGTTTATTTCTGCGAGATAGCGGAACCATTTGCGCCCAGTCACTCTCTCAGAGAGCCTTCCGAAGTCTATTTTGGGGATCTTTAAGTCGCTGGCAACCGTATGGACGAGCTGCATGGTGTAGAGGTTAAGATATCCGATGACGAAGAGCAAAATCCAGGCAGGGATAAGTCCGACTTTGTTGATAACAAAGGGAAGGGCGAGGATACCAGTGCCGATTAGGCCTTTCAAAAACGTCACGAAGCCTCGATAAGTTGTGGATTCTATCTTGACACTGGATTTTAGAGAATATATGGAAGTATCTGAGTTGTCCTCTTCTTCCTCTTCGTCAACTTCCCTTGTTGTAGCGAGTTCGGAGCCGGGTTTGTCAATGAATGGTTTTCGCTCCTCGATAGGAGTGTCAACGTATTTGATTTCGAGCTCGGAGAATGCGTTCATGGATTAGGTGATGTAAAGAAAGATAATTATTGATAAGTTAATCTATTAATTCTTGACAAATAAAATTGCAACGAATAGTAACTCGGTTTTTCACTTTAAGGAATTGATTTTATATTCACGAGTTGAAGGAGAGCCTGCTAGCCAGCTGTGAATGGCTCTCCTTGAAGAGGATAAAGGAGGAATATTGTGAAAGGAGGCTCTGTTAGTTGCGCTTTTTGGTTTTTACGTTTCAGTGAATAGTTATCAAATAAATATAAAAACGGCTGATTAATTGAAAAAAGTTAGAATTCGAAAATTAGTACGGTAAGAGGATCTTGGGAGAATCCTAAAGAGTTTGCGATCGTTATCTACGCGCTATCAGAATTTTGGGGAAGTGTGTGACGTTCGAGATCGATTTCTGAAATTTTACAGCGTCAGTAGGAGATTGGATTACCATTGCTTGATTGATTTAGAAGAAGAGACCGTGTGATTTCAATTGTTTTGAGGTTATATGGAGACATCGTTTAATGAGTCTGGGAGAAATAACCGCCCAGCTGAAAGAGGAAACAGATGTAGGCAGAAGGAGAGGAAGGCAAATTGATAAAAAAACTTCCAAAAAACGAATTAAAAAAATAAATAAATATAAAAAACGGACTGAAATTGGAACACTTCCAAGAATATCCGTACCTTGTTTTGATGCAGAGACTGCTCCAAATTTGAAGTGGAACGAGCTAAAAGTTCAGTCATAATGGATTTCGAAGAACAAATAAATATCAGTCTGAAGTCATATCAATAAGTTTAAATGGAAATCTTTCACCTCACTATATTACAATCCTTGATGCATTGATGGATTAGAGAGTTATACTTCGACCTATTTAACAAATAGTACCTTTGAAAATAATTCCCATATCTATGAACTAAATATATTTTTTTTATAAATCATTCCAAACTTGCAAAATATCACTGCAAAAGCTCATTTATGATCAATATTATATGACTTGGTAAATTCAGATTCTTTACTTTCTCAGTACTCAAAAGGATACCTAATTGAAAGCTCAGAGTCCACTCGCTCATCTTGCTTGATAATGATATAATGAGTCACAAGCAAAGGAATGCCTTTTGTGTTATTGTGCTGTGAGACGCTACTATATACTTCACATTTTGCATGGACTAAATCCGCTTGTATATTATTCCGCAGCATTTAGAACTCTAATATCTAAACTACTATCTGATTGGTCTTCTTCCACTGAGGGAATATTGAGCATGATAAATGATTTTGCTGTCAGCCAAAAAAAGAATAAAATATATATAACTAAACTGCTCTCGCTTGTTTGCTCCTATCTACCACAGTTGTATCAAAGTAAGTCTCAAATAAATGGATTATTAGAGCATGAGTATTGCTTTTTTAATAACGAATACATTTATTAAAAAAAAGAATAATATCAATGAAAAATGAAAATAACAAAAATAAACGACATATGCGCTGTCTTCAAATGACATGCGATCAGAACTCGAGGTCTTATATTTTGATATCGCCTTTGCTATTCATGCCATTCTTTCACATATTTTCTTACGAATTTAACCTATCTAATCAATCATCTCTCGTCCTGCAATATCAGTCATAATCCCTTCGCGGCAGCAATGCATTCTTCTTTAAATACTCTTGTGCTGCACTATACGCTCTCTCAGGATCAAGCGTCGACGTAGAATTCAAGCCGTTTTCCAAACTCGGAGAGCTCTTACTTCTCCTCATCAATGCCTCCTGCAGGTTCGCATCAGACTCCCTAACATCATCAACTACTGATGAAACTTCTTCCTTTCTGCACCACTGTTTAAACTTGTCCTTATATCCATGCACGACACCATAAGAAAACCCATACACTAACGAATCCAGGACCCCTTGCAACGCACAGAGGGTTACAGCGATGATTTGCAGCCAAAATGGAATGGGCATCCCACATTCCAGAAGGGTCCTGAAAATGAGATAAGGACCCCAGCAAATGATCGTGATTCCTGGATATACAAGCAACGTGAATACTTCTCGATGTCCAATCTTGCGAATTTGCTTGATAACAAGCAAGTAGCACCCAAGGGAATAAAGGAATGTCGCGATTGTCGGCAATGAAAATAGGAGAAACATATCATAGTCAAAAGTGTCCTGAGATGGACGTTGACATACCTCTAATTCTTGATTTTTCACAGCATTCATATATTTTCGGAGTACGGTGTAAACCGGAAAGCATATGGGGAAAATAATGCTTGTATAGAAGTAAATCCAAAGGCGTTTAGTGAAAGAAGTCGCGTCTTGCGTCCTCATTACAGAGAACAGAGCATGAGCGAAACAGCAAGCACAACAAAAGGAAGCTACGCGAGCGTATGATTGCAATCCGGAAAGAATGTTGCAAATGAGGTCGGTGTCTGTGTTTAAAAGGTAAAGAAGGATCCCGAGTATTGAATAGCCGAAATCCGCGGTAATGATCCCAATTATCATTCTTGCGATCGGTTCTCTGTAAGTTTTAAGCAAAATGACGGTAAAAGCTATCAATAAGCTGGCCGTGACCGAAAGCAGGCAGGCGACGAACTTTGTAAGCTCTGCGATTGCCACAGCACTCTTATAATCTGGATCTGGATCTGTTTCTGTGAACGCCATTAAGTTGTCCATTGCACTCTAATTACAGGATAAATTTTAACTGATCTACTTTGCTACGCACTTGCCAATTCAGGAACTCAATTTTTTCCAACTCTTTTGAATTAGTTCATGCTCAAATGTGTTGAGCTCATCAACGCTTCTACTCAACTCATGCGTTCAACATCTGCTACTACCCACAAACGACTTCTGTTTAATTATTAGGAAATTGCCTTTACGAAAAATTTATCGTATTGAGTTCTGTCTAACTGTTGAATATTGATATGAAAATTTTTTTCACTTAAATTCAAGAAGCTCAACATTTTTTAAATTTTTTTGACTCCCAGATAATTTAAATCAACTACGGGTGCATGCAGCCACTCTCCGACTTCTTATACATAAGAAACACTATTTTTTCCGCAGGCTCATACAAAAACCGAATTGCCATTCTCAGCCTATACTGCACATTGAGTCTAAACTCATAGTTCGCTAATAGATAGCTGAAAATGATTTTGCCTTCAATCATTCCGAAGTGCTGTCCAATGCAGTTCCTTTGCCCAGCAGAGAAAGGTGTAAAGATATAAGGGTTTTTCATCGCTTTCTCTTCTGCCTGGGGATGTCCTGGGATCCAACGGTACATATTGAATTCTTGAGGGTTGTTATAATACTCGGGGTTGGAATTGTTTGCAATGAACAGGCAGTTTACTAGCGTGCCTTTCGGAATGTGAATATCTCCGATATGGTGGTCAACTGTGGCCATTCGGTCATACACCAGAGGAGCAGGCCCAGCAGTTCTTAAACTCTCCTTTAAGAACGCATTGATGTATTCGCATTTATTAAGCATGTCCCCTGTGACAGCGCTTCCGGCTTTGGCAATAGCATTCGCTTCTTTTAGCAAGAGATCCTGTACTTCTGGACTCTGCTTGCAGAAGAAATATAGCGCGATAGTGAGTAGATGGCTTATTGTGTCCATTCCGGCTATTAAAAACGTCATGAATTCATGCAAAATCTCTTCATCAGTGAACGAGTCCTCGCTTCCTTCCGCGACCTTCTGCGCTTCCAACAGCAGTCCCAGCAAATCTCTAATTTCTGTCGATTTTGCTTGTGAGTTCATTTGGCTTCTACGGCGTTGGATAACCTTCATCCCGAACCCTTTCAGTGTCGCAGCATCCCTTATCAATCTCCGATTTCGCTCCAATATCCCTAATTTCACAGCAGACGCTCCAAAGAATAGGTTTTCCGGTGACGCAACATTAACTTCGAACAATGAAAGCAAGTTGCTCACAAAAACTGAAGGCTTGACTCCTTCGATGTTCTCGTCGATATCTTGTCCAAAGAAAACTTGAAACACGTTTTCTGCTGCCATATTCTTCAAGACGGTCATGATATCTACTGGAGTACCCTTCGATCCTTTGACCTCTTTCTCGATGTAATTCCGAGCATTTTTAAAGAAAAGCGGGATTTGCGAAATAATGAACTCATAGCGAAAGCTTTCTGAGATAACTTTTCGATGCCTCTTCCAAACTTTGTCGTAGGAAAAGATAAGTCCCTTTCCCAATACAAGTTTTTCGATGTCAAACAGGGAAGCTTTTGTGTACTTTGACGGATCTGACAGAAATTCTTTGATGAGATCAGGATCGATGAGATAGACCAGAGGGTGTGCCGCGAAGTTGGTCCCGAGCACTCTAACCCGAGGGTTTTTTTGAACGAGCTCTTTGATATGGGCAAATGCGTCGCCTTTGGGAAGATCTTTATGCCAACGCATGACATATCCCATGGGAAATTCAAAGCAGGTTTCACCGCCTTTTTTTCTAAGGCTGGTGATATAAAGCCAAATACTCATGTATTTGAAGATGATCCTGACCGTAATCAATGTGAGGATCGCAAGGAATACCCGAAAGAAGGTAAGTTCTTTTAAAAGAAGGTCCAACATTTTAATTTCTGATTTAATTTCAAGAAATTTCTTGGTTTAATTTTCTTTCTAATCATGTGATAAAAACTATAATGAACTGCATTTGTATCTAAATTCTTTTGTATCATCTGAAGGCAGATAGTATTTCTGATGCTCTAAGGACTCAGAAGGCGTTCTTGGATGTAGATTCAGGTTGAATAGGTTATGCAAGTAAGTTATTTTCATCTAAGTCGGTTTTCTCACTGTAAGCCAAAATCATTCTAGTTATCTATTCCTAAAGTTCACTTGAATCTAAAAAAATAATATATGGAAGCGTCTTTTTGTTAAGGATTTCTTTTGAATGAGCATGCTATCATTTCTTCTTCTTATTGGGGTTTGTTGCAGCAGGTTTTGTGCTTTCTTGAGGAGGGTTGTAATAGTAAGGGTGCTCATGACAGTTTTTGTATTGTTTCGGGATTAGGTTTGCATATTTTTGGAAATAAAGCTCCTGGGCTTTCTCAAGCTCAGCAGAATCTCCGTATTCCATTGAGAGGAGACACAACTGATCATAAATCACACCAAAGCGAGGATAGCGCTCGTTGCTGCCTCCGGAATGGTTTTTGAATAAGAACAGACGACCTTGCTCATCGTGCTCATAAGGTGATCCGACACCTCTGATGTAGATCTCGAAGATACCAAACAGTTTTGGCTTGTCGTAATTTCCAATAACCTCTGCGTTTGGGAAGATTTCTTTAATCTTACTTCCAATTTCATTGAACTTGTGAACGAAATCCTATTAAAAATTAAAATTTTGCTTCAAAACAATAGAAAATTTCGTTTCATACCACTTCTTTGAGTGAAGTTGTCGACTGCGCTCGAGGCCAATCTGACCAATGGTTGATAACTACCTGAAAACGACCCATATTCCAAGAGTCGGGTACGTCTGGAATTACAGTCAAATCTACCTTCTCTTCTTCAGGAGGCAGCTCCTAATAATACAAATTTTAAATGAAAATTAAAGATGCTAAGGATCATACTCCTTGCATCGGCTCCCATAAAACGATCCCGAAGCTAACGAGAGAATCAGAGAGCATGCCGACAAACCCTTTGAGTCTGTGGTTCGGATCGATTTTGTGAGTATTGATCTCACTGCTCTCTGGAACAATTTTCCCGACCCTAATCTCTTTCCCTTTGCTGGTGTGAAACTCCAAATACGAAATAAACTCTCCGGCTTCTCCCTTAGTCTTAGCAGCGCCTATCTCCACAAATTCTTCTTCAGGCTCACATTCAATGACGTATTTCTCGCAATCTGCAGAGTTGAAGCCTCCATCTCTTTCGAAATTCTGAGTAGTGACTTGGAAGACCTCTAAGTCCATATACTCGATAGTAATACCGATTATTTTATTAGTAAACCGGTCAACGAAAATCTCGATGTGCTTAGGAGTGAAATTTTGGTTGGTTTCAATTACAGGCTTTGAATCGATGTTTATATCTGTTTGGCCATCAGCAGAACATAATACATGATCCGTCAATGTTCCACGAGGCTTTGCTTGCTGTTGCTGTTGCTGCTCTGCTTCACCTTCACCTTCCTCAGGCGCGTTTTTCATGAGTGCTTGGATTTCTTCCTTGCTTAGAGTCGCGTTACGGATCGCGAGAACGAGTTTATCGTAAATAACAATAGGACCATATTTAGGATGTTGATCAAGGCATTCAATCGCATTGGCTACCGTCACAACTTCGTCCTTAGTTAATCTAGCGTCGACGTGGCTGATGATTTTCATGAATTTGTCAAGTTCGATAATATAGCATGGGAAATATTTTGGTTCGTAGCTTGAATCCGTGCAAACGTCGAAATGCAGCGATTTAAAGCCGAGTCTTGGGGCCATTCCTTTTTCATCGATTGGAGGCGAGAGAACTTGCAGTGACACAAGGACCCATTCGAAATTATATGAGAAATCTCTGCATTTAAGATAAAGAACTTCGTCTGTGAGCAAGAACCCTTTTAAAGTCTCTGTTTGCTTGAGCAAAATAGTCTCATGACTAAGATCCTCTTCCTCTTCCTCGTCTTCTTCTGGAATATGGTCCCCAGATTGTTGAGAACGTTGCAGCTCGGCTTGAGTCTGCATTAACGTGGAGTATGACTCTTGATTCAAAGGGTAGCTTCTCACAAGATTAACCGGCAGTTCTTTCAAAGCGCTTAGTTTGTGTGAAATGAAGGGCAGATTTACTTTTGTGTCTCGAGTAGTTGTTTGTGTATTCATTATATTCCTTTTTCGACCTCCAGCTTTGATATAGAGATTGATTTTTTTCTGATTTGTTAATCGCCATGAAATCTCTCACTTCAACGTTATTGAGAGGCTTCAGATGAAGCATCGGGTCAGAGATAATGCCTCGGAAGGAGTTTATATTCGTATCGCTTCCGAACAAGGCCGAGCCTTCTAACATTTGAAGGCGAGCGCCGATTGACATCTAGAAAACAACAAATCGTTTGTTATTTCAACCGTGAGGAGAGCGAACTCAGTTACCATTCCTTCAATTTGCCCATTGACATACAAAACAATATCCGTTGAATTGAACTCGTGATTGAAGACAACAGCGATATCGTAAGAACTCCTCGGTTTTAAGGCTAATTGTGAATAGATTGTCTCTGGTTTCCGTTTATGATTTCTAATGAAAAACAACTAATGTTTCGTCTCGTTGAAGATTCTAATTTACATGAATGTCACATAGAAGCACTTGCTTCGGGAGATGCCCACTATCAGATTTTTATCCACTGTTGAGGTACCTGTCTGGAAGAAGATGATATCTGACTCTGTATGGTCATTCCGTAAGGAAAGTCAGATACAGTCTAAATTGCTCATGATTTACCAAGCTTTTCCAATTTGTTGTGTATGGTCACCGTAAAACTAAATGAAAAGCTTGGAAAGCTCTCGATGTTCTCAACGTCCAACATGGTGAAACCGAATTTCACCTGGATATTGTAGGATTACAAGAGGGCTATTAACGGAATTTACCTGCTCGGTTCCATCTTCAAAAAGTAATGGTTCTTCCACGAATGGAATCGTTTCTGGGACTTCCTGGTATGGATCATTGTGTTTGCTAAAAGATGAAAAATTTGAAGACATTGTTAATTTTTTTTTAGATTGCTATGTGGATACCTGAGACTTTTTTGGTCCTCGTGCTTGGATTCTCTAGTCTGTGGTCTGACTGGACTTTCACTGTAAGGTTCCATTAGTTATGAAAATGATAGTGATATCTGGGGTAATTTGTTAATATCTATAAATATAGCGAGAGAACTTTGAAAGTAATAAATTAAACGTTTAGATTTGAGAATAAGTTATCTTTTTGAAGAGAGAAACTTTTCGATAATTCAACGACAGGTTTCTTTTTCTCTCGAAAGTAAGATATCGCATTCTCAAAGCAATACTTTAGCAGGAAACTAATCGCAAAATTAAGAGGTAACATCAAATTTTATTGAAGCGAGACGAAAAGCATTAAGTTGCATTATAAAGTAGGAATCGATATATGGATAATCATTGATGATAGCTGTTGTCTATTTTTCAGCATTTTTTTACCTATACACATGAGTTTTTTGCATGTATTAATACTGCAGCTGGCCAAAATTTAATGATCTTGATTTATTATGGATGTAGTATTCGGTTTATATCATAAAAATGAGGACGCTAGCCTTGTTTGAATGTCCAATTGGTTATTGGCTTATAAAGCACAAGATACATTTCAACAATAAACTGAATCTTATCTCAATAAGCATAGAAAATCGCCAGAAAAAGCAAGGCATTGCCATTCTTGTCACTTTCTCGGCAATACAGAAAATGGCCAAATCCATCATTACAAACTAAGGGACCTTGTGCCAAAATAACTCATAGTTTCAATTTGACTGAATTTAAATCGAATAATCGAATTCGACTCTACAAATAATTGCTTGAAAAAGATATTTTAAAATTTGGCACAACGAAAATGATGCGAAAAAAAGTCGACGCCAACGAAGAAGAGAAGGAAATTATCCCACAGGAAGAAACTTTCAACGTCGGTCCACTATCTATGCTGACGAAAACAGTCAAGTCCAATTCCGCCGTGCTGATCAGTTGCAGAAACAATAGAAAAATTTTGGCAAAAGTCAAAGCTTTTGATCGTCATATGAATATGGTCCTCGAAAACGCTTACGAAATGTGGACTGAGGTTCCTAAAGGAAACAAAGGGAAAAAAGCTCATCCGGTTAAGAGAGAAAGATTCTTCAGCAAGCTCTTCATTCGTGGAGACTCCGTAATTTTAGTTCTAAGAAACCCACAATAAGGTATTCCTACTTTTTCGTGTATCGGAAGAGCAATTGCACCTGTTTCGAATTGAAGTTGTGTGTATATTGATATACTTTATCGAATGAATGAGTACTCAGCAAATAAATCGTTGAATCAAACTAGTGCGTAACGTAAAGCTACCAATATGCGAAATTACCCTTTGAAATTAGGTTCTTGCAGCAAAATGACATGAAAGAGCTGGATAGAATAGAGTAGGAAGAGTAGGAATCTGTTCAAAAGTCTGTTCTTGGAAAAAAAAAATATGAGGAGGTATAATTAAAAAAATTCGTCAGCCACAGGATTTGAACCTGTGCGGGGAAACCCCATCAGATTTCGAGTCTAACTCCTTAACCACTCGGACAGACTGACTACTTGAATACGTTCGATCTGTGTTGATAATTATTTCACGTTGACCGTAGCAAGTGCGTATGTCTTTTCTATGAGACAGGTTCATACTAAGCATCTAATGATCAATAATGACATGATGTATTTGAAGTAATACATAGACAATAATACAAATGAAAATATGATGAATAGTTTGTTGCCGGAAGGAAAGTATGGAATTGCATAGGGTCATGCCAACATTGCATTTCTCCTCAAGCTAACTCTTGAGCATTATGTTTTGTCCAAGTTTACAGGTTTGAGAATATCTATTAAGAGATTTAGATACTAGATGAACAATTCAAATTTCGTTATTCTTGAGATAAGCAAATCATTTCAATTATGCTTATAATTTTTTGATAAAATTCAGAATTGAAAATAATGTTAATGGTAGCAATTTTGAAAAACTATCCTGTAACTCAGATTCACAAAAAATAGTAGAGAGCTTTAGGTACTGGTATTATAGAGCGTGTATTGTAAGTTAAATATTTCAATTTTTTTCAATAAGTATCAGAGTCAAAGTAAGAATACAAGCGTTGAAGCACATATATTGAAATATGCCTAATATTTTACGATTACTATATTCGAGTCTTCGTCAATATTAAATGCTAAAATTGTAAGCATTCACCAAAAGAATTATTTACATTTCGATTCGATTCTTGTGAGATGAATTACTATAATCTAGTATCACGACACTAGTTAGGTAGTTATTATACCTGCCTTTGCAAATTCACAAAAGTTAGTGTTGCCTACTCATTTTGAGTAATAATACATATATTAGAAGAGTGAGACTGACTAAATTTCAATAAACCTTGACATATAGATAACGCAGTAAACGCCTTATGTAAATATAAAACTTGAAAGAGGAACTCTACACAAAATTTTTCCGTTCAAGATTGTCCGTACATCAATTTCAACGATGATTTCAGTGTCAGAGTAATTGAAATCGACGAGTTCATGGTGAGAAAGACTTCGAATTCACTAAGCATTCATACGATTTCTTTTGTATATCGTACTATCTTTGAATAGTTGAAAGTCATGTTTCAAGTAACCAATCGCATTTTTATCGAAAGTCATACCCAACAGAAATCTGGTCTATATCGAGGATATCCGCATATAATAGATATTTCTTATGTTATAATGGCATGAATATCTCATTTTTTCTCTGTGTTTGACGATCTGTACCACTGTGGTTATTATGATAGGCCGTGAAAAACCTCCACAATATCGGCCTTTCTGTCTTATAGTAGAAAAATCCATGCTCAATATATAATGATTCACTTCGTTATATTTCTTCGAGTTAACGAATATCGACCAAAAGCCTTGAAGAAGAGAAAATTAACAAGATGGGAGCTCTCTACATTTTTCCCAAATTCAAAATGTTGGTAAATACACTTAAATAACACAGGAGACTTTGGAAAGTTTTAATTTGGTTTTTGAATACCTTTTGGCAAGAATCACCCGTACTTGACATTATCACTACTTTCTGCCTTTGCAGGAAGCTCATTTATCTTATCAATAGCTATCCGACCAGTCTTCAGGGAGATTCTTGTTAGAATCATGGAATATATATTTGTTTACAAAAAAGAGTGATTGATTCTAATCCCAGTCATTATAAAAAATCTCCTTCTTTATCTCTTTATCAGCACGTTTCTGTAAAGCAATATGTCACCAGACGCGTTTCATTTGAGAGGTCTCGATTTTCAAATAAAGTTGGCAAGATGTGAATTGGTTCAGATTACTTTTCTCAGAATATATTTTGATCGCCATAAATCTATCGAACCAAGACAGAGAACGAAATGATCAATGCGTAGACTATAAACATGACACCGATAATATGCAATGAGGATGTTTACTGTTTCATTATCTTAAATTGCAAAGTTTTTTAGTAGAACAGCTACTATTTCTGAAATATTTAAGAACAAAGAGCAGCTTTACTGATCTAACAAATATCTAGTTAAAGCATAGGAAAAACAAAAAGAGATGATTAACTTCTTGGTCTATATAGCCAATTAGTTCGTGTTGGGTTTGATTCCCTCTTGACAAATACGGAATTTTTCAAAAAAGATGAATAGCACTTCAAGCGGTTCGTAGAACAACGAAAAGAATTGGCCAGACGGGTAGACTAAACCGAAAGCCTTAGACATTAGGCGATATCTATCATAGATCCAATTATTCTCAGCTAAAACTATTTCTTTAAGCAAGCAGGGGTCAAGTTTTCATTGATTAATCACACAAAAAGGGCATAAATGAATGATATCCAATTACATTGCGGTTTCTGAGCCGAAACAGCCCGGCTGCTGTCTCCAGAGGGCTGCGAAGTCTTTCCTCAATCGTTTCTAACTAAATAAATGAGGAATTTTCTGAACTCATGAGGTTTAGAAAGACTTCACCAAAAATTATATTAAAATCTCCGATCTTATTTAAATAGAGAAACACTACTTTAATTAATTGCAATTTTTTTAGATCAGTAAAAAATTTCCGAAAGAGAATTTGTCCAGTTGCGATTCCATTGAACCGATTCTATTTCTTATTTTTTGATAATAAAACAAGTAATTCGAACTAAATTTATTCCATTCTCAACAGAAAAGGGGAATTCATGAAACCAGATCCATTAAACCATGCATTATCAACAGGAAACTCTTCTGAATTTAACAAAGCTCCATTAATCCCGTCATTAACTCCACAGATGACCCAAAACTCTGATCGCTTAATGCGAGACTTGCTTTTTGGTATTTACTCTTTGACTACTCCTCAAAGGTCATCACCGCTGCTGAATCCGTTCGTTCCGCCACTGCCAACGAGAACATCACCTCTCAATGGAGTGCCTGGAGTCTCATCTAACCTATTGCCGAATAGTACGGGAATTGATCCATTTCTGAACTTATCGCTTCATTTGCATTATTATCAGCAGCTGGAATACCAAAACTGGCTGAGAAGAAATCAGCTGATGAATCTATTTTTGCAGAATCAGCAGCTGCACTCTCAACAAAGCCTGCGAGGTCTAGATGCTAGCTTAACTAAACCATTGGGCTTCCATATTCACCAACAAGTGAGTCGTAATGACGGAGCCGGAAAGGAGCAAGCTTTAAGTGAAATTAAGAATGAGAAGACTAGAATAGAGGACTCTGATCTCAATGAAGAAGCAGAAAAAGGAAAAAAGCATCTTGAGGAAGACAAAAGTGAACCTAAAAATAAAGACCAGATACAAACAGCTGAGAAACTTGATCCGAAGTTGTTAACATTCGATTTGAATGATTCTATGAGTTCTTCAGATTTTGATTTTGATTCGTCGGATTCAGATGATGCAGATGTTAAGAAAAAGGCGAAAACTCAGGCGACAGAATTTGGTCGTAAAAAAATTAAGAAACAATAAGATAAATCAGTTTAAATGAATTTGATATTTGACACGGAATAACGTTGCTACTTGCAAAATTAAGAGTAATTTCTGTTATTAGTTGATGAGATGTCTCTTGTACATATCAAGAATCAAAGCGTTCTGAATAATGAGTGCTTTGCTATGTTCAGAGTAGCCCAGTGAAATTGAATTCGTATTTGACGATAAATGCATATAATTTTTGTCACTGATTTTAGAACTGACATCGAACATCCGATTCTCAAATGATCATTTAAATTTTTGTCAGGTACATAAAGTTTTTTGAGTGGTCAACCACGTTCAATCCTTGTTAATCATAATCTCTCTGAAGAGCACTCTGGAGTTTAGGGAACGCATTGAAAAATAGCAAGTCTGAACCGTTCTTTCCTCATAAAATAAGCGGCTGACATAAAACTTATGTTTCTTTTGAAAACCTTTTTTGATTTTGAGACAATTTACTGAAATTTCTTATCTAGGAGGGTTAAACGATGGTTTGAGAAGTTGTTTCTTTTGTCAGATACCATCTTCTGTAACAAATGACTTCTGATTGAGGCTGTGATTCGGATACCAATATCATCGAAGCGTTGCCTTCCAAAGGAGTTTTGGAACCATTCATAATGGTGATAATTGTGTTCAAACATGGGTTGTCCTCGATATTGATTTAAGGAATGATGGTAGCTTCAGACATTCTGCATTCTATTACAAGGCAACTGTACTAGAAATTTTCTTCATCATCCCCAGGGAAATTTTTCTTGAGAGATTAAGTTTGAAGATGCGACTAAAAGTAATTCTCTTTATGACCACTAGCAGAAAGCTGCTTTACATAGAGATTCATTGAGGTTTGTGAGCGATTTAATTTAAAATCAACTTGAATTATAAATTGGGAATTTTTATCGAGTTATGGAGGATGTTTAATTTAAACTATGACATTCCTCTTGAAGCGAAGGTCTATACTGTGATTTATAAAAGTTTATTTTATCTTAACGCGAAAGCAAAAAGCATAGTGCTTTTTTCTTGCACTCAACACACTTTTTGCGACAACATGATTCAAGAATTTGTAAGCATTTTTAGTTTATCAAACTATTGGCTCATTGTATCACTTGAAACCCATTCAATTCTCCATGACACAACAATTTGTTCAGAAAAAAGGGATCCTGGAGTCTACTACTGAGAGGTTCATCGCAAAAAAAGAATAAAATTGAAACAAAAAACTTTGCATTTAATTAAGATCATTCCAAGGATCTTGCTAAGTCAATCAGAGTGATGAGAGCGCTGGGAGAGACTTAGTACAGGTTGCTTTCTGCCAATTCAATTATTTTCCTCGGAAAAAATAAACTGGTATATTAAAATTCAGAAATGTGTTCTTTTAAGTAAAATTATAGACCTCAATTAATTCGTATTCTTTCAGCCCTTCTAGACTGGAAGCTTTACAAATTGATGAAAATCAATGAAACAAGATTACTATCTATGAGCAACGGAAGGTTTTACAAGGATAACGTATCATTGAATGAAATGATAGTTTAACGAATTAATATCTCAAGTTTTTCCTCTTCTTTGCTTACAGTACATTTCACCTATGGCCTTCAGATGAAATCTAAAAAATCCTGTTCGCTTTCTGGAAAATATAGAATTCACTCATGATTTTCTGTTGATGGTAGGGGGCTTTCATTTGATAGCTTAAATTCCTGTTTTGGATTTACGATTTAAAATTCAAAACCTACCGAAACTTGGCTCTAACAGAACAGATTATACAGAAAAACCTCAAGGTTATGTCGGAAGAGTAATTGAGTTGGGTGAATGCTGAAGTGCCTCACCTTTTCCAACTAGAGCAGCCCCTTTCGCCACTCCTTAGAGAGAAAGATAAGAATAGCAGGAAATGATGACACCAGATGAGGCTACCTCAGCTTTCTTTTCGTTACTTCAAGAATCTCGAATTAATACATGAAAAGCGAAGGATAGATTAACACCTTTATTTGATATATCTCATAGAAACAAAATTTCTTGAGAATTAAAGCATTTTCTCCTTAAACCAAAAACCAGACTATGGAACTACTGTATCATGAGTTAAGGATTTGAAAGTTCTCACCTTCTATTGGATTATCCATGACAATACATTGTAACTTGAGCTTCGCTACAGAAAGCAAAATTCAACCAAACCCTTCTATTGAGCAATTTTACTGTCGATTCTCAAGAATTTTTTAAAATCTGGTCAATGAGTCTACTATTTCACTGACGAAACGTAACACTTACATAATTAGACTTGAGCACAGTTAAGAAATCAGATAGCTATTTTCATGAATTATATTTCTTTAGGAAAAAAGCAATTCATTCTATAAGTAATGCCAAAGGATTAAAATAATTCCGCGATATAAATCGTTCTTTTTTTACTTGCACATCTAAATTAATTGCAGAATGATTTAAATTGATTTCGAATGTTTTGGAACATTTTGAGATTCGAAATATCATCCCAATAACCCTAATTAATCATTGCAAGGTCCCTTAAACACGGCAAGTAATTTTGCGGTTGGGTGGACCGGTGTCTGTCTGAACCAAAGAAGTCCATGACCTCGATGGAAGCCTTCATATTTCAGAGTTTTCCTTTATAGGAGCCTACTCTGAGAGAAGAAACGAACGTCTTTCAGTGCTTTTGGATTTTTATGAATATTTCTGAGCTATTTATGAACATGTAAAACCCTTCTATCAAATAACCCCAGTGAAGCAAAAGCATTTTACTTTAATTTTTTGTCTCAAAAAACTCTATCAGTGCTTTTGTTGATTTAAATACCTTGAGGTGAACAAAGCATAAACATATTGAAATCTTCAAAGATTTGAAAATCAAATCCATTCAACCCTCAACTAACTCATGAGGAGCATTTCAGAATGGAATATCATTGAGCAAATAGGTACCGGTTCAACCAGCTCTGTCTACCTAGCTCAAAACTCATTAACTAAAGTGATTGGCGCTCTCAAGACCTTTGAAGCTACAGCTGCCTTGACTGCTTCTGAGGAGATGAAAATTCATAAATCTCTCAAGCACCCAAGGATTCTGACCTATCTTGACTCATTCTCATGTATTAACAAGGTTGCTCCATCTGATTCATCCGCTGTTCTTGTGACTGAACTCGCAAGTAAAGGAGACCTCTTCAATCTTATTGATACAGTTGGTTGCCTTCCCGAGAAGGTCGCTCGCACTTATTTCAATCAGCTCCTTGACGCGCTGAGCTATCTCCACTCTCAGAGCATCTGCCACCTTGATATCAAGCCTGAAAATGTTCTTCTTGATAGAAATTTCGGGGTGAAGCTCGCAGACTTTGGAATCTCCAAGAAACTAGCGAGCCCAGACCAGCTCCTTAGAGATAGGATCGGAACCGTGTTTTATACCCCACCAGAAAAACTCCGACCTGAAAGCGTTTACGATGGCTTCAAGGCCGATTTGTTTGCGCTTGGTGTGACTCTGTTTACCATGATGAACGGCGGATTACCGTTCGAATCTGCCAGTATGAAAGATGAGTTTTATCAACTCATTATTGAGGGCGATTATGCCGGTTTTTGGGAGAGCCATAAAGAAGTGGCGGATTGCCCTGAACAATACGTTTTCAGCACGGATTTCATCGAATTGATGAACAAAATGCTTGCTTTTGATCCCGAAGAGCGCCTGAGCCTTAAAGAATTAAAAGCTCATAAATGGACTTCAGGCGCTGTTTTTAATGAGAAACAGTTAAAAAGTGAAGTCACCCAACTCTTTCTTGATTCTCTTGAAGATTGCTAATGATTGAACACCTGAAGAAAAATTGTATTCTGGGTTCAGAATTATTATTTCTTTAATATTTTATCTTCTTCTTTATATCAATATCCTGTATGTGTGTTTGAGTACAGATAGGCTATCAATTCATTGTATAGTATACAGTGTAATTAATTTCAAATGCAAAAGAATATTATCAACAGCTGTACATGAGACAATCAATGATTTCTTTGTGATGGGCAGAACTCGATGTTGATATCATTGTCTCTCTCTCTATCTCCTTTCTCCTATTATGTTTCTTGTATGAATCTCAAATGAGCCCAGAAATAATGAGAGGCCGTCAACTCCGCCAGTTTCTATATCCAGTAATTTCGATTTCATAACACTCTACGTAATTGAATTTCAAACGCTCTTCAAGATAATTTTTGAATAGAATTTATTCACTCCGTTCTCAACCAATTCAAATAAATCTAGATAAAAATGGAAACCCTCCTAAAAGATGAGAGACAAGACAATCAGAAGTTTACGACTACTTTACAAGATCAATCATCTCTACAAAATCCTAGGAATAAGGAAGAGGGTGTCTTAGATTCTCCAGCAATGCTATGGAGGAGTCAAAACAATCTAAGAATCATGGGCAGCTGAGTTCTCAAAGCAAATCAATACGCATTTCGGTAATCATGCTCTGATCGAAATCCTTCACGTCTAATTTTACTTAACTGTTCTTATGTTGTGTATAGAAAGCATCCAACCGAAGCTGCCTTCATGGAGCACTTGGACTTCTGAGGATATTAACCAGATTAATATCATCGAACTCGATACTAAACAGGAATTCTCAACATTTTCTGGAAGAGGACTTAGTAAGTAAATTGAATGGTAATTTTCCTCTACCTATTTTACCTATGATACTATTCTCATACATCATCTGACCATCCATAAAGAAAACAAACACAGATCAACTTATTTGAAAGAGATCCCGAATGCAGGAATTCTCTTATCAGCCAACCTCTGTCAGGACACATCTGTCGATCTTGAAATATTTGATATCTCGAGGAAAGGACAGCCAAAGAGAATTTACACATTTGAAGAAGTCGAGGGAAGTCTAATAATTCTTATTATCATTTAAAGATAATAATTCCTTTAGCAACCGGCGAGGGCGACGTAGCTTTTAACACCAGAAATAATCTTGGTGCCGTCTCTCTCACAGGAAGAACAACATATCACTTATTCGATGTTGGATATTCTGGACCTAAGACTGACAACGGTATTAAACTATTAAAGAAGGCGAAGTGGCATTCACAATATAGCACTCGTAATTGATCAATATTTCTCCTTATAACTCCTTAATCCTACACATGACATTTAGAGGACTCTATTGCCAGCTTTGATTTCAACCCTTCTAGAGAGATTGCAGCTACCATGAGTCGGCACGGAACATGTTTAATATCACATTTAACCACTAACGATTACTGCTTCCATCTGAACCTGGGCGGAAGGAAAAGTAATATATATATTTTCAAATGCATGCATTCTCGACATCCTCTAATACTACTCTCAATTATTAGATGACCTTGCACGTTGCAGATGGAGCACTAATTCCGATGAACCGTTGCTATATGTGGCTTATGATTTTACGAGACTCAGCACTCTAGATATTGAGAAAAAGCTCTTATTTCGACGTTTTCCCCACGAAGTAATTTAAGACAATCTTTTGTTTCCATCTCATTTTGAGTTTGGTATATGAAATGATTTTTGTTTCGCTTTTGTTATTTTCCTTCGCTTTGGTTTTACACCCTACCCCTCAAAGCTTACACATTTTGGATTGACGTTTGCCCCAGTAATGGAAATTTGGTCGCATTATGCGGTACACCAAAGACTGTTAATGTCTATGATCGAAGAGCAAATGCCATAGTCAAAGAATTTTCCTATTCCCCTTCAGGTATCCAGGTTTTAAAAGATATCCAACGTCTAATTATTATTATTGCTAGTTGATGATACTTGCGTTCGATGGAGTCCCAATGGCGATACACTTGCAATTACGTCACAGTATGGAACAATAGCACTTTTAAATTTCAATACCGAAGAGGCGCTCCGTATTGAAGAGGTTCCAGGAGGTTTTAAATTTGTGAATTGGCATATTTTAATGAAAATAAATTAGGTTCTTCTCGAACTGTTTGCTCCATTTGAAAACGAATGAAATTCTATATGAACTCGATGTTTGTAAAAGCAGAAAATTAACAGCTCTAGAGATCAAATGAATAATCTAATCGTCCTGACTTTGACATGCTCATCATTACCCTCATTGAAAACAGCTAATAAAGAATTGTAATCGTTTAATGACTGAAGAAGATAGTTTAGGCCAGATTTCAGCTTCCTGATTCACGAAAATAGAATGGATTGCTTCATACACTTAAGCATTTCTTTCATGTGAATATTCCAATTCAGTGCCCATAGCACTTTTTTTATCGATTTGAAGAATAGTCATTTAAGTTTGATTCTTGGAGTTGAATATTGTATCGCTTTTTCACTTTCTTTTTTGCTCCTCTGCAGCATGCTTTACCGACGTGATAAAGCGATGTCACAACTATTCCAACCGAAATAATTGTATTCAATCCAAGATTTATTACAATCAGCCATATCATGGCACTTCCTATCATTAAACTCGAATCTTGGTTCAAAAAAACCTTCAATTCATCGGTAGCTATCACAATTGCGATAATTCCCAAAATCATTTTAATCGCTGAATTCAGAACGAAAATAATCATTGCTATTCTCGACTTCAATGGGTTTCCGACGACTATCATCAGCAACCAGAATCCAGTCACAAGAGTATAGATATAGCATTGAGCTAGAGGCATCTCCTGCATGAAAATATAATTCATGCTCAGTATTACATCCTCAAACTTTATAATGAGTAGGCAATTCTTATCAAATGCTGTATCTTCTTTGAATTCTTCTTTAAAAACCATTAGACTTTTAGGATAACTTTCCTTTTTAAGTTTTTCTTTAAGTCGTCGCTTTGCTGTGGATAAGTAATCGGGAACTTCGAGTCTTTTACGATTGATTTGATAGAGGCCAGTTGCGAAGATGACCGCATATGAAATAAGCACGATTACTGAGATACTGGTAGAAAATATAGTATATTTATCGGTAGTAATGAAAGGTGCTTCTTTAAATTGGAGAGCAATCTGAACCAGAAAAGGTGTGAGGTCTGCAAGGAAGAAAGAAAACAGCAGATTCCATCTGAATATGTAGTGAATTTTTGTGAAAGTTTTGTTTAATTTTCTAGTTTTTCGGAAGAGCAATTGCAAGAATCCAGTTACGATTACTAAACTGAATGCAATATTTTCTTTTATGAAGCTATCTCCATATTTCTCGATGAATAACACTGGAGTTTTCCATCTTGCGAATTGATAGTAAGCTGATGTTGCAACTGGGCCATCACTATGCATATAAGAATAGACATTCGGGATAAGCGATGATGAGTAGAGAGAATCAAAGAACTCAATGAAATTCCTTGGGAAATTGACGTTCAGGTATTTGTACATCTCAAGTTCAGAAAGCGCGTCCAGGAGGAGGACAGCAGCACCGCTGGCTCCTCCCAACAGAATCGCAAAGGAACTCGTGCTTGATGCTTGAGCAAAAACTCCAGCTGTTGCTGCCTGAGCGATATTGCTAATAGTTTGCAGGGTCTCAGGGCTGAGGTAAGAAAATCCTTGAGGAATTACATAGCTCGCATTTGCAGGGACGATCATAATAGGGACTCCTTCGATGGTATTGTATTTTGAAAAGTCCACGTTCAAAACACTGTTCCTCTCAATGTTAGCAGTCAATTTGATAGTAATTACTAGTTGACTCGATGAATTAAACTTGAGAGTATAGCTGGCAATAGGGCTGAGCAACACTCCTTGCAGATAAACACTGATAAGTGGCGATATCGTACTGACCTGGCTTTCTTTGAAATAAAAGATAGATTCAGAAATCGAACAGGAAATGACAGTATCCATTTGAGAATTGAGTGAGAAAGTTGCTGTAAGTCTCTGTTTGGCTATGCATTTTCCTTGTTTTGTAGCAGGGTCTATGGTGAAATAATAGTCGTTAATGCATCCGCACACTCCTGAAGCGCTAATCAGTGTATAATTTTCAGAGCATGATGAGCAAATCACATTCAAATCTGGCAACCCTCCTGCGCATTTTGCACATCCTAGTGGACATGGAACGCAGTATCTACTCCCCAATTGAATGCTATCAGAAGGACATGGCGGATTTATATCAGCAGTATCTCTAAAATAGCATTTTCGGGATGAACCTGTTGTGCCTGTAGCGCACCCATCATAGCATAAATCGAGAGGGAGGACCATTGATCCTTGACTAACTGATAGAGAATGAAAAGAAACTGCTCCACAATCCTGGGTATTATAGCCTTTGCCAAGCAGAATCACATCTTCTGCAAGATTTTCTGTATAGTATGTCCCACTGGGAAATTCAATAAATTTAGGGGTTTGATAAGAGCTGTCATGATAAAATAAACAAATTTTTTGCGGAAGCCATTGTTCATAGCATCCAACTATGAGATTTTGCCATGCTCCAAATTGAGAACTCCAAGCTGTGTTGGTTGTCTAAGTTGATCCAATTTGGATTACAGCAGCTCCCGTGCTGTCGATTCCTATACCAAAAGTAACCACACCGCCACTGATTCTTTGAATTAGCCAATATATACTGCATGTATCAGAAGTATGATTGTTAATCATGTATTTCATTCTCATTGAAATTGAGAGGCTCCGGTTGACATTCGTGAATGAGAAATCTCCTTTGATCGACGATAGATTTGCTGCAGAGAATGAAACGTCTGTTAACGCCGAGTATGAAGGTAGGTTAGTGCTCCAAAATAGCTCAGGATCCTCTTGAGCAGAGAGAATTGCTATATCATCCTGGTAATTAAAGAGATTATTATAGACTTCAAATGGCCGAAGTAACAGTTGTGGGGCAGAAAGAGGAACAATTCCGAAAGCCAAGGACAATATGGCGTCGTCCGTTGGAGGCGTATAGCCAGTAATCATAAACGGATTCCATATTCCAATGCAAGCTCTGTTATGATATTGAGAATCAGATCCAAGATAGAGCTTATGCTCGCTAGTATATGAAAATTCTGTCTGTAAGCTTGCTAGAGTTAATGGATTGAAGAGCAAGATAAACTGCTCCGTTCCAAACTTAGAAGGAACAATAATGGTTAAATTAGACTTCTTTTCAATTAAATTAACGGCCGTCGCTGCAAAATACCAAGAGCCAACGGAAGGGAGCCACGTTGGGCTCAAATAATCCCCTCCAGACGCAACAAGGGAAGCGTTAAAGGCATGATGCACTATAAAATGTGTCGAGTCTGCCTTCATATACACAGCAGGATGCCTGGATGTGTGTGCGTTGTCGGTTGTAAGCTTATATAGAATAACCCAATCTGTATTGAAGTTCACCTTGTATTGGAACCAGATTCCCAAAGTCAAAGAAGAGGTTCCAACAAAACCCGATGGAAATGTACTTGAATCGAATATTTTATAGCCCTCGACACCGCAATCAAAGTCTCTATCGAGATCAAATCGAGCAATGCCACAGCCAATTATTGCCTTGATGATGACCAGTATTGAAATGCATTTATGAATGAGTTGTATAATATTCCTTTTAAAGTTAAATGCTATTTAAATCTAATTTATAACTAAAACGGAAAAACCCTCTATTTCTGAGATTCTAAAAGGTTCAGCGTAACACCATGTTGATACCAAAAGACAGAAGTAGAATAATTTAGTTCAAGAAAAGTGAACGATCTGAGAGAACCGTTTCAAGGTCTCTTCTGGCTTTAAAGTCTGAAAAACTCACGGTTTAAGTAAAATTCTTATGGAGGTCTGAAATAGAATCTAAAGGTAAATAGAGGCCGTTCCAGCAAACTATGTTGTTAAATAGAGTTTTCAAAGTTGCGTTATTTATCCAAATGAATTTCGCAGCAGAGCCTGGGGTTTATTTTCTCAAGGTTTTTCAATTATTTTGGCTACTTCAATGTTCTGTTGAGTCTGCTGACTTTCATTCAGAACTCTTTAGCGTGAACTGGAGCAACAGTGGAAATTATTTTCATCCGCACTCGAGTTCAGCGCTTTACAGTCAATCAAACGAAGAAAGTATTAACCGGCCTTAACTTTTGATACTATTTTTCCATTTTGCATTTCAAAAAACTCAAAGAAAAGAATCTATAAACCATTTATCGCTTCTTCATATTGTATGGTACAGCATCAATGAACTAAAAGAGATTCGCCTTTGAAAATGTGATCCATCATTTCCAAAACAGCATTGTGGAACTAACTCAGTGAATTGAGAGTCCACAGCGCAAATAATCTCTCTGGAGCTATTATCTCGCTTTATTCAGAAAGTGGAAATGCTGTAGAGTAACAACTATCAAAAAAAATTTCTTTTGATGAACCATTTGAAAACTCCCTATGTTGTGTGTCCAATGGGAGGAGGCGGTTGATCAATTCAGTGTGTTTGCAAGGCCTCATAGCCTGGTCATACGAAAAGATCATTGTTGGCACGATACCGAGCGAGGAGCAACCAAAAATGTTGAATTGCTCCAAAAGTGCAGTTTCGGCCTCTTACTCTGGGCGCCCTGGAAACCAGATTCATATGCAATGAAAAGGAATGGAAAGGAGCCCGTAAACATCTGTTTCGATATTTATTCTTTTGGTTAGTAGCTTGAGATTTCACTCGAAAGTGACAATATCACTTTTTAGAGTTTGTCTCATTCAAAATTATCTTAGATAAATAAATTATAATTCATCACGCGATCCTGAGATTTAAGTCATTTTGAATGTATAAGAGGTTTATCATTGGAACACACTGAACTAATAATTTCCATTGATTTGATCTCACTTGAAAGTGACTCAAATTCCTTATACGAATTGGCTCTACTGACTAGGGCTATCGCTATGTCGGGCTTATTTTAGACATCCTACTTAAAATCTATTTGTCTTTCAAAGTTAAACTATCATGTATCTCTCTTAGCAGATGATAGTCCAATTATCCACTAATTTACTATAACAATGACTGTTAAGATGGACGAAAAAGTTAGACACTAGTCTAACAAGTCTTTTCAATAGCTTCGTTTCTTAATAATTGATGCTTCGGATCCTCAATATTGCCCTTGAGATCCTGTTTCATCAGGTGTCTAAATAAAGCAAGCAGAAAAATTCCAAGCTAATTGATGCAGTCAGGAATAAAATGAAAAGAATGGTATAATTGATACCTGAACCTTTAGCTTTTTTGCTTGTAAAGGTTGTTTTCCCAGCTGTGAAATCCAGCACTTTAGCTGTTAAATCTCCAGCAGCAGTCCCAATTAGAGTCTCATCGCAACTCCATTGAACGCATTCAATATCGCTCTCCATATCATAGATTGTGATTTTACCCGTTCTCTGCTGAGTCCAAGCGAAATATTTCGGTTTGACTGTGAATACGAAGTTCAATTCAGTTGTCTTTGATTAAAAACCCGAAGAATACCGCCATTTGAAGCCTGGTATGCTCTTTTGCAATCACGAATCGATTCATCTCGAGGTAATTCTTTGCTCTCTTCCACACTAGTATTTACTATTTCCATTGCGTTGCTATATTGAATGGAATTGTGGGAAATTCTCCTTTGGTGAGTTGACCGTATCTCTTCTACCTACTGTCAGAAAATTAAAAATATCTGTTCTCACGGGATAATTTTAATTAAAATTCCACTAGCCCGTTTATTTCTGATGAACTACACAAATGTTGCTAACGAATATTTATTCAATCTTAATCAGGTCATCCATCACATGAAGTTTTAGTTTTATTCGGGAGATGATTTTCATGATCGAGAATGTTGGGTATTTTCAATTTTTCATCATGCTAATTCCAAATTTGTCTCACAAAGTTGAAGCTTAATTCCTATTCATAATATCCTTCTTTATCAATCAAGAGTTTTGCTTCAAAACCATTGAAGAAATTATCTCATTCAAGCACTAACATACATCTCTCGAATTTACTGGAGGAGCGTAACTTTCCAAACAATTTTACCAAAACAAGATACATCATCTTCGATTTGTATTGCAGCTGGCCAAGTAGGAGTCACTTCCTTCTCCAGAAACAGGAAAATGGTTTTGCTAGTCCATATTGGATACTGTTTTGTATGACAAGAAATCTAGTCTGTTGAATTACGTTGCAATCCTTTTTAAATTTCTCAAAGACGCAATTAATTAAACTATTCATCCAAGATATTGACATGTGGTGAAGACTTATGAAGAAATTCCTTAACAAATTTACTGATAACTGATAGATTTCTTCCTTTTGAAATTTGTTAAGTCGTTGCAGTTCCCAAGTGATTGCAAGCAAAGAAGAATCAACACTTTAAGAGAGTTTTAAAGAGATGTGGGTTTATCTATTCACAAAAAGAAAAAAGGTCAAATCAAAATAATCAAATCTGTTGAAGAAAATATAGAGAATCACTTGAGCGCCTCAAGAAACATATCTTTTGGCTCCTATAAGCTAATTAGAGAGAATTTCCTTAATTTCTTAGTGATATTGTATCTTTGTTATATCCACTCTAATTTCTCATAACATTCTGGTCAGAACCACAGTCAATGAGTATATTAGTCATATCATCAAAACTACTTTTATGCCTTTTTATCAAATATATTCATAATTTCTGATCATGGAATCAACAAAATCGATCACAAAAGAGTTAGACTGCAGGAAGCACCCTGGAGAAAAGATCCAAAGAGTCTCCTCAATCGATGGCTCCAGTGTCCTCTATTGCATCGATTGCGTCCTTGCTATTGAAGACAAAGCTACCAAAGATGCCGTTCTCCCAATTAAAGAATTCATTCAACGTTCTGTTGCTTACTTTGAGAAGATAAAGCATGGAAGCGTGCTTCAAGGAGATATTCCGCAGGACCTACTGGCTGCGGTCGATGGTGAAGATGAAATCATCTCAAAGATATCCACTCACATTGAAGCAGAGAAGATCAAAGTCGAAATTTCCTTTGGAGAAATCGTTCAAACCTTCAATACTCTCTGCAACAGAGCCAAACAAGAAATACTCTCAAACTTGGATACCCAGCTCTACAACATCAAATACAATTTCCGCTATTATAAAGGGAAGTTGAACAAATTTTACGGAAAACAAACCGAATCCGAGCTTGCTGAGCTTACTACTGAAACAGGCTTATTCTCAGCCATCAATAAATGTGAGTCGGCGGCTGATCTTGAGTTCCTTATCAGACAAATCAATGATGAGATCTATGAGAACAAGTTCTTAGATTGCTTAGGAAACAGCAGGGCTGAAGGAATGAGCAATGCGCTCAAAGAGCTGAAGAACACACTGAAATCACAAGGAGATATAATGCCAAAGACTCGGTTTTCTGACCCAGTGCAATCGCAAACGACCATTGAATCGTTCCAAAAGACAATGAGCACTTTCTTTGAAGAGGCTGCTTCCATGGAAAATGATATTGCACAGCTCTCACTCGGCAGCAGCAACATGGATTCCAAAATTCTAACCAATGCCAGCGAGTTTCAGATGGTCAAGAACTGGGTGGCTTCAAAAGGCTCAATCAAGTTCAAGCTTCTCGTCAGAGGAACTCGGGACGGTTTTGAAGCTGCCACTTTCCATAAAAAATGCGATAATAAGAAAAATACTCTCGTGTTGGTAAAAACGGACTTTGGGAAGAGATGTGGAGGTTTCACGGAGATAGTATGGGATAGTTCCAATAACTACAAGCAGCAGAACAACTCTTTCCTATTCTCCATCGATCATAAGACTAAGTTCCCTCTTAAAATGCAGCAATACTCAATTTATTCACACCAAAGCTATCTGCCATGCTTTGGAGGTGGATTGGACTTATACTTGGCCAATCAATGCAATATCAATAATACCAGCTATTCGAACTTCGGCCATTCATACGATGCTGGAAAGTTTGCTGGCAACGATGTGAAAAATACTCTTACGGGAGGCTACAACTTCAAGGTGACAGAATATGAGGTGTTTGAAGTTGAAGGTTATTCCAAGTAAATAGTGATAAGAGCTTTAAGTATAATTGCTTTTATATCTCTAATTGATATTTGCATAATAATGGAAAGTAAGCAAACAAAAGATAATTAGCTTGAAAATAATGGCAATTTCTATTGAACTAATATATTAAAACACATGAGAATTCATTAAATCAGAGGAAAGAGATAAATCCTTATGAAATATCGTAAATTATCGGGGTTAGCGAAAAGTAAACTACTCTATCATTGCAATGATATGAAGCAATCTCGTTAACAATTGGTACTTTTGGGTAGTTTGCTTCAAATTTTCGAATTGGCTATCCTTGAACAGATTTGCCAAGTAAGTTCATGGATAATCATGAGTGATTTCTGAAATATATTTCGAATCCAAAAGAGGAGGCCCGGTTATATTCAGATAACAAGTTATTAAACTCTATCGTGTTATCTGAATATTTGAGTTCTGAAATCATATTTTAATTTCTGATCATGGAATCCACGAAAGCGATCACCAAGGAATTTGAGTGCAGAAAGCATCCTGGAGAAAAAATCCAAAGAATATCATCGATTGCAGGCTCCAACGCCGTTTACTGCATAGACTGCCTACTCGGTATCGAAGACAAGCATACTAAAAATACAATTATCCCCATTAAAGAGTTCATCCAACGTACAGTCGCTCACTTTGAGAAGCTCACACCACAAGGAACGACGCTCAAAGGAGAGCCTCCTCAGGAGCTGTTGGCTGTCCTGGAAGGTGAAGACGAACTCATTTCAAAGGTTTCAGCACACATTGAGAGTGAAAAGCTCAAAGTCGAAGTCTCTTTCGGAGAAATCATCCAAGATTTCAATTCTCTTTGCAACAAAGCAAAACAAGAGCTCTTTGTTGACCTTGATAACCAGTTATTGAACTTCCGAAACAATTTTCTTTACTACAAAAAGAGATTAAACAAATTCTATGGGAAAGAAACTGAATCAGAGACGGCTGCACTTACCACAGAAAGCGGAATTATTACCTCCATTAATAACTGCGAGTCCTCAGCTGACTTGGAGTTTCTCATCAAGCAAATCTACGATGAGATTCGAGAGAGTGGATTATTTGAGAGCTTTAGTAATAGAACTGAAGGAATTAGCGTCATGCTGAAAGAACTGAAAAATAGCATCAAAAAGCAAGGAGAGCTGCTGCCAACAACTATTTTTTCAGATCCTATGAAATCTCAGGAAATCATTGAAAAACTTAAAAAACCTTTGGCTCAATTTGCCCAAGAGGTCCATCACATCGAACATAAAATTATGCCATTAACAATTGGTTCCAGCTATGAATTTGATTCGAAAATCGTTACTAACAGCGATCACCGGGAAATGATAAGCGGGTGGCTTTCATCACAGCCTCAGAGCTTAACTCTCAAACTTCTGTTTAGAGCAACAAGAGACGGATTTTTAGCAAGCACATTCCACAAGAAGTGTGATAACATCAAGAATACTCTCGTTTTGGTGAAAGTAGCTGGGACTGGGAAGATATGTGGAGGTTTTACAGAACTAGAATGGAATGCGACTGAGAACCACAAGCACCAGGAACGATCGTTCCTCTTTTCTGTTAATAAAAAGGTTAAATTTCCATTGAAACAGAAGCAATATTCAATATATGGTGGAAAAGATGCCGGTCCTTCTTTTGGGGGAGGATGTGATTTATACTTGAGTGATAACTGTAATTTAAGCCAGGTCAGCTACTCGAACTTTGGGCATACCTACGAAGCTGGAGATATGGACAAAACCACTCTTACAGGAAGTTATAACTTCTCGGTTGAAGACTATGAAGTATTCGAAGTAGAAGGCTATAAAGCGGACTGATTTCTAATTTATTATGCTCAAAATCAGTGATTTTCACTTGATTGAAGTAAGCCAGATTGATAGAGAGAATTCTGGTTTATGAGTGAAGATAGCATCAGCTTTATTTAGGAGTAAATACATAACAAAGAAAAGAGTCCTTAAAAAATTAATCCTGAAATAAGCTATTAACCTTTGAACATCTTAGTTTTCACCATTAGAAATTAATCGAGCTGAACTTTGAGCAGAGAAAGGTTCCCATTCGAACGCATTCCCTGCAATATGTGATAATATCGAGAATGCTCTGATGCTAGTGAAGCAGGAAGTAATTGAAGGTTTTACAGAGCTTAAATACACTGCAGTAAGTTAGCATACTTATCACTAGCGTTTCTTCCTTCTCTTGGCTCACCAAGAAACCAAAGTTCTTTTAAAGCAGTCAAAATATTCAATATATATTAATATGTGGTCCTTCCTTTTTTTTTGGACGAGGCTGCGATTTATTTGACGACTAATGTTAAAGTAACCCGAAGTAGTACATAGAATCGCACAATTCTTCCAGGGATCGCACAATTCTTCCAGGGACCGCATATTTACAGTTAAAGAATATGAAGGTATCCGAGGTCTTAAATAAAATGAATATATATTAAACGGCTTTCTTTCGCGTCATGATGAGAGGTAGATGGAAGAGGAGGAAATAAAAAACCCACTTTAATTTGAGTTGACGACCGAATCCCATTCTGACCAGATCCGGATAACCAACAGATTAAACTTATCATTGTCAAATCTGATTAATTTATTGTGCATCAATTATTATCATCATTCATATGGAATCGGTTAAAGGGATTACAAAAGAGTTCAATTGCAGGAAGCATCCTAGAGAAAAGATCCAAAGAGTATCCTCGATTGACAGCATTAACGCTCTCTACTGCATAGAGTGCGTCCTTGCTATCGAAGATAAACAAATAAAGGAGGCTGTTCTCCCGATTAAAGAATTCATTCAACATACAGCGACTTACTTTGAGAAAATCACACGGCAAGCAGCCACTCTAAAAGGCGATCCTTCTAAGGATCTTTTAGCTGCTTTGTCTAGCGAAGACGAAGTTGTGGTAGGTGTATCTGCTCAAATTGAAGCTGAGAAGTTCAAAGTGGAGATTTCCTTTGGAGAATTAATCCAATCGTTCACTAATCTCTGTAACAAAGCAAAACATGAGCTCCTCAATAACTTAGATACTCAGTTCTCCACCTTTCGGAATAATTATCGCTACCTCAAAGACAAGATAAGCAAGTACTATGGAAAAGAAACTGCGAAAGAGATTCCTGCGTTCAATACTGAAAGCGGAATAGTTTCAGCAATCAATAAATGCGAAACTACAGCTGATTTGGAGGCATTGATCGAAAAAATCAAGAGTGAGATGACCGAAGTGAAGCACTTGTATGGATTAAGCGGCAAGAACGGAGGAATAAGCGATATACTCAAAGAGCTGAGAAATTCAATCAAAACACAAGCAGAAAAACCACCAAAGACTCCATTTTCTGATCACATGGAGCTACAGAAACTGACGGAGAAAATGCAAAATACTTTAAAGGATCTTGTTGAAGGGGCCTGCTTTATCGAGAATGAAATTGCACCATTTCCAACTCTTGATTTAACTCCAATTATGGATTCTAAGATAGTCAAGAAATCAAGTGATATTGGAATGATCCGCAACTGGCTTTCTTCAGACCCATTTTCCATCACATTCAAGCTTCTTCTTAGAGGAACAAGAGACGGGTTTTTAGCAAGCACATTCCACAAAAAATGTGATAATAAGAAGAGCACGCTGGTGCTGGTGAAAACAGATTTTGGAAAAGTGTGTGGAGGTTTTACTGAGCTCGACTGGAGTTTCATAAATAATTACAAAAAGCAAAGCAGCTCTTTCCTATTCTCAGTTGACCACAAAGCAAAGTTTCCTCTGAAAGACGAGAGTTTTCACCAATACTCGATTGCTTACCTTAACAATAGCCTGGCAGTTTTTGGAGGAGGATTCGATTTGCATTTGGCTGATCGATGCAATGAAAACTGGATCAGCACCTCTAATTTTGGTCATTCATATGATCCAGGAAAGTTTGCAGGCAGTGACGTGCGAAATACCCTTACGGGAGGTTCCAACTTCAAGGTCTTAGAATACGAGGTCTTTCAAGTTAAGGGTTATAAACGGAATAGTCAAAAATGAAAGATAATCGTTTATAATTGAGAATTTCTACAATCAATAGATAATTCTAAGTATGCAAGAATACATTCTTTGTATTTTCTCAGCAAAAGATCAAGTTTAGGGGAAAGAAGTTTTGGCATTCCGTTGATAATGACAGTTTATTCAGACGTATTTTGGCAGTAATTATTTTGTCGATTGCTATTAAGACGCATAAATTAAGAAACTCTCCCAATAAAATTTATTCAGATTCAGTCGCTTTCTTTGGGACTTGAAAGAGATTCTATCGAAACTCGAGGAGAAAATCTATCTAAGGCCTCCAACACTTTCTACAGTATCACTTCAGGTGCTTCTTACTAACTCTTTGTTTATCAACTTTTCAGTAGAGCTTTTTTGGGGTTGAGATCCAGCAGTTTTCGCGTTTTCCAGCTATCTTATTTCCTCTATTCAACTGTAAATCAACAGGATTTGATTGCGTGAGTACTATGATCACGTTAAATGTTTCTATTTGATCGCTGCTAAGACAAGCGTTCTGACTATCTTCAATTAAAGCTTTTGTTTGCTCTTGCTAATGATGATGATAAATGCACATATATCGCTGCTCTTGTAGGAAAAATTTAAGCCACTTAAGAGAGAGATACTCATCATGTGAATACATTCCGGAAATTTCAATAGGAAAAAGTTAATTTTTCTGCACCCTCGTGGAAAACTGAAAACATGTCTCATGGTATAAAAAATGAAGACTCAGATCATTCTCTATAGGCTGATACATCATTATTTTAATTTCGAACCTGCTTGACGAAATATTAACTAAAGCGATCATAGTACGCTTAAGTCTATAGGCTTTTCCTCGCCACATACTTGACAGAAATTCGAAAGGATATTATCGATCAATGGACACTCTACCAATCATTCGATAAAAAGCTCTCAAATGCTGACTTTGATAAAACCGCTAAAATAAGACGTCAATCAGCAAGAAATGCTCTGAGTAGAAATGATACACTTAATAATTTTTTCTCTATGATCTTTCATATATACATATTCCTCTCTTTGGAAAGGCATATTAGAAAGCCACAAAAGCAACATCCAAAGCTTTCTATGAGTAAAATAGCCCATCAGCTTCTTTATCCTCACTCATTAGAAAATGTTTCTACCAAACCTTATAATTTAACTTCGTTTTCTTGTAGGATTTCAAGCTTTTATGATATTTCATATCAGGCGCAATATTCTATCAAATGGATGATGAACGGAAAGACAATGATTTGATAATTTTCTGAGCTTCGCTAATGCTTTGTTTTGCTAAAGTTTGAGTTGAAAACTCTACATCCCAAAATAGCACTTCAATATTGAGTATTAACAAGTTCTTCAACAAGTGGAATTTGGGGGTCATTAATCACTTGCACAAATTACAGAATCGTTTAAGAAAGCTACCATTTCAACCTAACATGTTTAACATGTTGAGAATAAGGAAACAATAATCAGAATTCTTCTTTCCTAAATACAGGGTGCCATTAGATAAGATTCTGACTGCCATGTTATTTGAAACGAAAAACTTATGAATAAGAAAGTTTTATATATAACAGAAGCTTAAATCCCAAAGAATAAGCTGCTATTTTACCATAAAGGAAGAGAGAAAGCCAAGAAGGTAAACAGCATGACTCTAAAATTAATACTTTTTAATCTTTTTCCTGGTTAATTCAAAATTGTTCAAATTCTGTTTTTTTGCCTTTGAGACCAATCCCGTTTTGTTTGAGATATAATCGTTCTCTTTAGCAGCCTTCTCTTCCTCATCTGAAAAAATTGCATCGATTGAGACACATTCGAAATTTGAAACATCTAAATCCCCATTCGCATCCAGTTTCCATTCCTTTGAGATTACACCTTTGTATTTTTCTTGGTTATTACTAGCTGAGGATACTTCATCGCTATTATCAAGAATTCTTTGGTTTTGACTTTTATTGTCGGTTTCACAATCACTTCCCTCCTGTTTTATTTTTATACATTGTTCTGAGAATCCGGATAATTTTAATTGCCCGGGATTTTGACCAAACTTGATTTCTGAAGCTTTTTCTTTTGAACACACATTTAATGGTGGCACTCTTTGGTGCATGAGGTTATTCTTTTGAAGGTAATTCTCCATCAACTGTGCCTGATAGAGCTGAAGCGAGATATTCAAAAAGGGATCCATACCAAATGGGTTCTGCATTAGAGAAGCTGACAACCCGGCTAATGGATTGATAAATGGAGTTCCTAATCGTGACGCGAGAGCTATTTGATGTAAGAGAAGCAGGTTCTGAAGATTGGAAGGATTCCAAAGGGCCTCATCAAAATTTGAGAGTTTCTTTTCGGGAAGAGGAGGCCCGGAAGAGTTTAAACCGCTCGCTAATGATGTAAAGTTGGAAGGGTGAGAGTTCATGAGAGAAATTTTCTGAGGACGATAGACGATCGAGCTTTTTCGAATTTAAATAATCAGATTATATAACTTAATTGATTCATCAGTGGAAGAAACTTTGGGTTCTAAGAGCACTGGACGCTTTACTGGTTTTTAAAATTTTTATTTGATAATAATGTTCCATATCCTTCTATAATTGAATTCCCACTTTTTTTGAAATTTGTATTCTGATTAAAAGGTAGTTAAGTAAAGCAAGACTTTGAAACGAGGTTTTCGGGCAGAAAACCGCCCTCTTCCAAAAGTGCTCTGGAAAGAATGTAGAAACGTAAGAATTGATGTTGTTTACCTTTTAAGCTGCTTTTAGAATGGGAGTAGGCCATAGCTTATTTGCGTTTTAAGGGAAATAGAGCTAGTAGGCTAGGAAGCATTTTATCGCATATTAAGAGTTCGATGAGCACTAGACATAGGAAACTATTTGGCTGTGGGTTAAGAACACTTACATGGATTTGTGAAAACGATATCTAAATGTCGAGGAGAAGAAATAATGCCAAAATACATCTTTGGAAGCTATCTTTATTCGATTTACTTTGATCGCTTTTTTAGCATTTTAGTTTAATTCTCAGAATTAATTCTAATGAAAGTACCTCTGCAACAAATCATGAAAAAGGTTGATTGCTTGAAATTTTGGTTTTTCGGATCTGTTTTTAGACTCTTACAATCCGAATCAATTGCATCTCGTTTCTTCAAATGAACTAAGGTATTCTAAGCTTGCTGCAGTAAGTTATAAATCCAATGAAGCCTTTCTCTTCAATAGTTTGAAATCTATAATTCTGTCTGAGTTATCGGTTAAATGTATATAAGACGCTCTAAGCAAACCAAGTACTTGTAAATTCTTTAAATTTTTTAATTAGCGCACTCTAAATTCCAAATAAAGCGTTCCTACAGAAGACGAAGCAAAGCTTGGAACTGCAAAGATAGTTAGTGTGCACGAATTTATTTTGTTTTTCTCATATCTTTAACCCTTCAATAGCTGAAGATTATTCTGAAACAAGACGACATCTTAATAGGATCCAGAGAAAACCGGTGTATTAAACTATTTTGAGAGACGTCTCAAACTAATGAAACATAAACTTTTTTATGCCAGTGAGAATCTTATCTGGATCTCTATACCTAATTAGCATTAGTGGCCTTGATGTACAAGACGAGATTTGGATGATCGTAGAATTTTTGCTTTACTTTGGCCTTCTTTCTGAAGAATCTGGAACTTCAGAAGGTATATTCGAATGCAAGCTTGGTTAGCACTTAATAGACTTATGATTTTCCTTGTTGCCAACTGCACTACACTCTATCTCAGCTTATTGCATCGTATTAATCAATCTCAACTTAGACGATGATCCATGATTGCAAGAAATCTGTCGCAAAGTGTTTCCTAATGAGGCCGGCATTCGGAAAAAGCAGCTTCTTGCATGTATGCTTTTGCATCAAAACGGGGAGATAATCTAACTGCCTAACAGAATTAGTGTTTTAACAAACGTATCAATTCTTTTCTATTTCTATGTCTTATTTTACCTTTTGGTCTTTGCACTGATCATGTTTTGTCAAAAATCAATTGCAAGTCACAATACTCTTGCGATTCTCATTTTCTGAAAAGATATCAGACGCTTTGATGATTCCCCAAATTCTATTTTGAGTTGTTTGGTCACATCACAAAAATATGAATTGAAAGATCTCGCGATTTGAGTTTGAAAAAGTTTTACATTAATTGATTAAGTCGTTTTAAGAAGCACGACTGGACTTCATTCTTAGAACCTATCCTCACTGCCAAAAAATTTAATAAATGCAGTTCAGTTCTCAAATTGATTTGAAATTCTTTTTAATTATCCTTTTGGCTAACCAGTTATTTGCATACATAGCCAGAGAGCTTCAGCTGACATGGAAAATTTCAGAAGCTGGATATAACTTGAGATATCAGAATTCATCCAATCTTGAATATGTAGAATAAGCTCCTCTCTAGGGCTCTCAATTGTCATATCACGTTCTCGAGATACGAAAAGATAACATTTCAGATATGATTGGGAGAATGTATTTGCAAAAATAGAGAGAATTCTTTGTTTGAAATGATCGTGGCCTCACTCTCATTAATTGTCATCAAAATTCTAAACAAGTGTTTGCTTCTATTTGTAAGAAATAGTGTTGAATAGAATCAGAATTCGATATCCAAAGTCTCAATGTCGTATTCCATTTTGATATATTATGGAAGTAGCAAAAGAAAAATCTGGAAAAAAACCCCCAAAATTAATTTAGAGGAGCTTTAGGACCCTGAAAAATGCCATTAAGAACTGGCGGTTGACAGTCGCTATTTCATTTCACTTACTTCAAGAGAAAACACGCAAAAAATGCTATCATTACTCACAGCCATATCAAGATTAACTGATGCTACAGTTATCGCGGCACCACTTGATTCGTAAGCTCATCATGCAATATTTGAATGAAAACCTCGTTCTCCGAATCAATTCTTCATTTACTAATATTTAGATTGATGCAGAAGCAGGATTAGACGCCCATAATTTTTCTCTACTACATGCAATCTAGATTTTTATCAAACGATTGCTCTCCCCAGGAAAAATATTTAATACATGATTTCTAGCAATTCATGTCGAATTACTATCTGTTCTGCTAAATATCCAGCTTAGATAGCTTGAAATTAGACACATTCCTCACTCTTTCCACCAAATCAAGATATAAATGCTCCTTCGCTCTTTGATAAGATTTATCGGAAAGTGATCCAACATAAAAAATATGCAAATTCGAGTCATGGTTGATAATAACTTTCTATTTCGAGAATAAATAAAACGAGAGAATTTATCGTAATTGATACTAAATATAACAAAATCATAGCTTCTTGACAAAGAATGATGGATAACTTAACCATTGAAAGAAATAGACGGCTCTTTTTGCAATAATCAGGCTAAGCATATTTTGTGTTAATTACAACTGTTTACCTCTGTTGAGAAACTTTATAGTTGATTGTTTCAGGTCATCGCCCTTTACGATGCGGAAATTATCAGATTTTATACGAATCTTCCTATAGAAACTCATCATTATAAAGAGAAAACTTCCTGATTAATTGAGCGAATTTTATTGGCTAATTAATCTGATCTCTTAGGATATATATCAGATTCATAAAAATAATTCTGCAGAAAAGGTGACTCATTATTTATGATGCAAGTACTGCTTCCCAAGAAACAGCAACTACTCGGAGATGGCATTCCATCTTTAGACGACGAACAAGAAGAGATTGCAATTGAGGAAATCTCTGTTTTTACAAAATCAACACATGAACTCATGCAGCAAACGATGAGAACGGCAAATTTAAAAATTCAGAAAATATGTCATGAATGCAACAGAGAGCCCCTCAAGAACACCCTTTTCCTTTCCTTTGAAGGTGACCACATCAATCCAGCACAGAAGTTCATCTCGAGAAGCCTCAATCCTGACGATTTCAACTCAGAAGTGAATCTTGAATCTAATCATCAGCTACTATTCCCGATTGAATACGAGAAGATAACAGAGCTGTCATCCAAAGACCGAGACCACATCCAAGAAATCACGTATGAATTCAAATCGCATGAACCTCTCTTGAATGTGCGACTTGTCAGAGATGTCATAGAATCACTGAAAAACTCATCAACCATGGTTGAAAAGATCAAGTTCGCTCATGATTTTTCTGTCGTAGCCTGGTTTCTGCTTACCACATTCGAGTATTTTTGGGAAAACCTCGATGAAGTTATAGTGGCAGAACGTGGAAACGGCAAACTGGGCTTTCTCCCAGTCAGAAGTTATCCATATTCGTGGAAAATGGAGCTTATGCAGCAAACGGACTCCTCTCAATTTAACTTGAACTACATAGCATATTTTAAGAACCTGCTTGAACGCCTATTTGGGATCACTGAAGAAAACCTTAAACCCAAGAAAGCCCAGGAAAACAAACTAAACCAAGTTTCTTCTAAGGAAAGAGTCATCAAGCTTTACAAAAGTCTTTCTCAAAAGCCGCTGCCAGAAGAGCTTTTCGAGACGGTCCCTTCAACGCTATTGAAGATTTATTCACATGAAGTTTCAAACGAGCCTCAGCCAAAAAAGGCTAAAAAATTTGAATCAAAACAGAATAAACTAGAGAAAATATTGGAGTGTCTGAAGAAATATACGTTTTTATTCGTGCTGGATATTTCAAATATCGCGGAACATGAACTTCTTGAGCTCAAGCAGCGAGTGAAGAAGGAAGGGCAAGGAGAATACTACTATTACCCTCTCAAGTTATTCACCACTGAAATTTTACCGCATATAACTCAATTCAAAGGCTTACGAAAGCAACAACTGAAAAACACGAAGTCAATGAAATCACTCAAACAACAAAAGGGGCAAACCTCTTTGCTGTTTACGAACCAGAATTTGGACGAAGCGCACCTGCTCATTGACTCTATTATGACTAAAAGAAGTTTGCCACCACAAACTGGAGTGAAAGTCAGAGAGGATATTACATTTCCTGCAGAAAAAATCGTTGGGAACTATTCGCACGCGTTTTTGTGTCAGTTACAGCAACTTGGCATTGAAGGACTTAATCGCAAGGGATGCATTATTGCCAGGCAAGACTTGACAATTAAGAAAGGTACAGCTCTCAGCCCCGTTCAATCAGCTGTACTCCGCGAAATTCAATCATGCATTCCGGAAAATAGGACCCCTTTTAAGCACAAGCTAAAGATACTTCATGTGTTTGAAAATGGCTATTTGCTTCCAAAAAATGCACTCGGTGCATTCTCAAATCATGATGAGTTGGTCGCCGAAGCGATGAGGAAGTCGTTTGGCCTCGTTCGAGCGATTCAAGTGGAAACGGATCTCAAGATCCTAGACCCGGTTGAGATTATGAAGGCGCAGGAGTCTTTTATTGAACTGTCGAAGCTGTTTATCGCGATTCATTGTAACTATATTGGAAAAGTTCCGAAAAAATTTCAAGAGTTAAATATCAAGTCTGTGAGGGTGGATCAACTCACAGAAGAGGAAGCAGATGACGAAATTTGTGATTTGTTTAATGAATTGGAATGGGCATGCTCGGGTTCTGATCCCAAGCACCCTGTTCCGCAGGAACCTCATCTGCAAGTAGTCGAAAGATTTGGTGATTATTAATCCTATTATATATCGAAATAATACAGATGTTATTGAGATGATAGCTTGAAATCCCATTGTATTCTATTTAGTACCTTGCTAGAATCACATTTAATTGTTCCAATGTTGCCTCTTCGAATAATTTCCCAAATACAAGTTTCACAAAACCATTTTAGATTAAATTAAAAATATCGGATTTTATCCATCAATACTTGTGGTGAGACTTGAATTCTAACTTTGGCTACATAATCTTATAACCAAGCTTAAAAGCAGTTCCTCAACTTTGTTTTTGCTTGCAGCAACTAAATCCTTTGATATACTTCTAAGAAATCATAACATGTAACGCAAGTGTTAAATGAAATATTGATTTTCGGGACAGTCACCACTACATTAAGAGTTTGATGTTATCAAAGAGATAAAATGAGCCTCTTTTTTTGGTAGAAACTGACGTTATATTTAACAAATTTTCTGATTGGCTGATCAATCTAAAGTATCTGACCGCTCACTGCAATCATCAGAATAATGAATTTATTGTTGTAAAAAAATAGAGTAATCAGCAAGATGATCTTAATTCCGAAGAAGCAGCAATCACTGGGAGATAGTATCCCACCTTTCACTGAAGACGAAGCGAACACAAAGGACGATAACTATAGAACTGTGAAATCTGCAAATGAGCTCGCGCAGCAGATAATGAAGATCGGAAACTTGAGAATTCGCAGAATATGTGCTGATAGCCAAAATACTCTCATGAACACCATCGTCCTCTCCTTTGGCGATGATCATCTCGACCAAAAGCTGATCTCAAGAAGTTTTCCCGTAGCTGATTTCAACTCTTCTGTCAATCTCGACTCTCATCATCAGCTAATATTCCCACTCAAATACAAGTCGATAACGGCACATTCGTCTGATGATAAAGAGCTTGTTAAGGAAATCATTTTTGTGTTCAAATCTAATGAGGTCCTTTCGAATGTCCGTCTTGTCAGAGACGTAATAAGATCACTAAAAACTTCCTCAGCAACAACTGCAGACAAGCTGAAATTTGTACATGAGTTCTGCACTGCTGTTTGGTTTATGTTCAAGCACTTAAAGTACTATTGGGAGAACCTTGATGAAATTGTTATGGCCGAGCGAGCAAATGAAAAAATTGGCTTTCTACCACTCCGGAGCTATCCTTATTCGTGGAAACTGGAACCGGCTCAACAAATGGACAATGATTATTACTACCAACTCCCTCTGAACTATTCAGAATACTTCAAAGCCCTGCTTGAAAGTCTATTTGAGATTGTTTCAGAGGATTTAATATCAAATCCTCTGAAAGAGAAGATCAAAACAAATCATCCTCCTACGAAGAAAAGAATCATTGAACTCTGCAAAACTCTTTCTCAAACGAATTTATCAAGTGAACTGCTCGAGACAGTTCCTTCGACATTATTGGATATTTATTTGCAGGAGCTATCTTTGTCAAAAGAGCCCAAGACAAAAAAGAAGCAAAAATTCGAAGCAAAGCAAGCGAAGAGAGAGAAGATGTTGGAGTGTCTTAATAAATATACATTTTTATACGTCCTGGATATCACTAAAATGTCAGAACGTGAGCTGCAGGAGCTGAAAAAGCGCTTGAGGATGACAGGACAAGGGGAATGCCACTTTTACCCTCAGCAGTTATTCGTGAAAGAAATCCTGCCTCACTTAAATCAGTTTAAAGATCTACGTGAACAGCATATGAAAAACACAGAGCTTTCGGAGGCTTTCAAGCGTGATCGGACTCAAGTTTCATTTCTGTTTACAAATGACAATTTAGTGGATACACATCTTCTGATTGACTCTATCGTGACGAAGAAGAACTTACCAGCGGTATTTGAGACGCGGGTGGTAGAAGGTATCACGTTTCCTGCAGAAAGAATTGTTATGGCTTATAGTCAGTACTTGTGGCAGCATTTAGAAAACCTTGAGCTGCCGGCCAAGATCGTTAACGGCAAAATTTATGCCCAGAAGGACCTTACGATCAAGAAAGGAACCTGCCTTAATCAGTCTCAAGCAGCCATCCTATTTGAGATCCAAAAAACGTATTCGGAGAACAAAACTCCTTATCGGCGGAAGATAACAATACTACATATCTTTGAAAACGGCTATCTGGTCCCTAAGGGTATAATCAAGATGTTCGAAAATAAAGAAGAGGTTGTCGAGAAGGCGATGAAGAAGTCGTTCGACTGGATTCGTGCAATTCAAGCCGAAACGGATCTCAAGATACTGGACCTGGTTGATATTTTGAAGGCTCAGAATATATTTGCTGATCTTTTGAGAAAAGTTTTTGGAGTTTATTGGAATCTGCATTCCAAACCCCCGAGAAAGTTATCACACGTAAAAGTGACATTCCTGAAGGGATACCACAGTAGTAAAGAGATAGACCCTGAATTGACGGATTTATTCGGTGATGATGAACCTCTGATGATAAGAAAGCAAGATAGAGAGACAATTAATACAAAGTTTGTTGGAAAATTTGGTGACTATTAATTGTTTTATATTCCATCTTCATTGATTCAAAGTTCCATTTTATATAAAAAGTGATGAGTACTATATGTTGATTTCTATGCCAATTGAATATTCATGAGGATAAGCAAAAATAATGGACCAAAATATAAACAGCTCTTAGTAGTCATTAAGCCGAGAGATGTAGATATCGTTAGATTTTGATCGATAATGATAATGAATTAATGATGCCTTTTTTTTTTTTGATTTATATGGTTGTCTTTTATGTCGAATAAGATCTTATAACATGAAACTAGGTCTTTATGATTACTTGATATATTATTTGATAGCTGATACTAATAATTATTCATAAGTCAACTTTTTGCTAGTTTTGATCATCTGCATGAATTTATCAACCTCGTCTTTCTTGGCTCCGGACACCGATACCTCCACATACTTGCTTGCTATTTCAACCAACAACGCCAATAAACCTCGCTGTTCCTCTTTGTGCGTAATTAGCTTGAATAAGCTCAGATACGCTGCATTCGTTACTGCAGAATCACCAAACGTGATGTGATCTGAACGTTTTGCGATAGTGTATATCGCTTTCTTCTCGTTCTCTTTTTGAGCATTGATAAACTCCTTATTGCGAGCTCTTATTTCGAATATCGGAGTAGATGCGTCCCAATAGTCTGACTCAATCAAAAACGCACCACAGTGCAATTTTTTCGAAAGATCTTCCTTTTTCATAGCAAAGAACCAAGGGTCCAAGAGAATAATATCATTGACTCTCTTATCTTCTAAGGCAGTAGTAAGCGCAGTAGCTCCTCCGAAGGAATGCCCGATAACAATGGTTTTCTCCATCGCTAATGGAACCTCGCTCTTGAATACTTCCGAGAGTAGGTGACCCTGTTGTAAGCTGTCTATCAGACCTCTAACCTCATGAACTCTCTTAGCTAAATACTTCGTTTTGATTTCGGTTCCTTTCTCAATAAAAGTCTCTTTAATATCTTCTATGTGATTGAGACTAACGACAATGTGACCTCTACTGGCAAACTCGGTGCAGAAATTAGAATAGGCAGATCTGTGACTACCGAGGCCAGGGGAGAAAATGATAGGAACAAACTTTGATGAAGTGGTTTGCGATGCTAATTTCTCAGGAGAGATAAGAGGAGAGTCCAGGTGAGCAAGCTGCTTGATTTTTGTCTGGAAGTCGTACATAATGTCGAAAATAGCTCGAGGGAATGGACGTCCAAAAGTCATGAAGATATAGAGGTTGTCTAAGGGATAACTATCCTGATAATATGGAGCTCTGTTGCCAGATGGCTTGTCAGTTGGATAATAGACTGAAATTGCAAGCTCCTTGTATTTTAAATACTTGAATCCAACCCTGAAGCTTCCTTTGGGTTCAATGAACTTAGTGTAGCAGAAGGTTTTCAGGGCCACTATGTGAACAACCAAGAAAAATGCTGCCAATACAATCATTGGATAGAAGATGAAAGAAATCGATGAGAATCTGATAGCAAATATCATCGTGAGCGTGCAAAACACGTTCGGGAAGAAGCTCAGATTCCATCCTTCAACTCTTTTGCCAGCGACGAGAAATACAGGGAGAATGAGATGAGTTATCCATATGAGTAGTTGACGTGTGCTCTCTTGATGTTTTTCGTCAGTTGAGACGAGTCCATAGCGTTGCTGGGCTATGAGAAACAGGCAGCCGGCTTGAGCAAGAGCAGCGAGGATGCCAAAATTTCGATATACTTTTATCATTGTTGGTAATTTTGAAATTATGGAAATATCCAAATTTTTATTCTAAAATCAATGAATAAATTCATGAAGCAAATGGTTTACAAAAAAAAACAAAAAAACACAAATTTCGGATTCCAAAGGACTTAAGCCAAGTCCACCTCAGACATTAACTTTCTTCTGGTAGCTTCTCAGCATGATTGGACTGCGTTAGAGGATCTTAGTGATGAAAAGCAATAGATGGATCTATATTAGTACCAATTGGATTATCTCCAAACTAACTAAGCTCCGATAATCAGTCCTATTATTAGGATTACACGACGATCTACCATAGAGTGATAAATTTCCGCTCACTGTGATACTGCTCAAGCATATGCTATTGACAAATTGAGAGCTTTGAGTTGTTATTTTTGCGTACGAATGATACAAGTCCCCGAATCTGATGATATTGGTTAGTTAGTGTCACGCTTATAATTGGGATGAACTATGCAAATGCAACTCGAGTATATGATAGATAGAGTAGTTTATTATTGATCCAAATTATGAACTGCTCTTACAGGTGTTACTTACTTATTCATAAGACAATTTTTTGCTGGTTTTGATTAGCTGCATAAATTTTTCAACCTCGTCATTTTTACGTTCAGACACTGATAGCTCAATATACTTGCTTGTTATTTCGATCATGAACGCGGCTAACTCTCTTTGTTCCTCCTTGTGCCTGATCTGCTTAAAAAGCGTCATAAGTGCCACATTCGTCATCGAGGAATCATCAAACGTAATGTGATCTGCACGTTTCACAATGGCGTGAAAAGTTTTTTTCTCGTTCTCTTTCTGAGCATTGATAAGCTCTTTATTGCGAGCTCTTATTTCATAGAAAGGCAGAGCCGCGTCCCAAGATTCTGACTCAAGTAGAAGTACACCACAATGCAATTTTTTGGAAAGCTCCTCTTTTGTTAAAGGAATGAGCCAAGGGTCCAAGAGGATAATATCATTGGCTCTCTTGTCCTCGAAAGCCGTTGCAACTGCAGTGGCTCCTCCATAAGAATGCCCCATTACAATGGTTTTCTCCATCGCTAATGGAACCTCGCTCTTGAATACTTCCGAGAGGAGGTGACCTTGCTGCAAGCTGTCTATCAGACCTCTGACCTCATGGACTCTCTTAGCTAAATACTTTCTTTTGAGGTCAGTTCCTTTCTCCATTAAAATCTCCTTCACCTCTTCTACGTGATTTAGACTGACGACAATGTGACCTCTGCTAGCATACTCAGTGCAAAAATTGGAATACCCAGCTCTGTGGCCTGCTATCCCAGGGGAGAAAATGATAGGAACAAACTTTGATGAAGTAGTTTGAGATGCTAATTTCTCAGGAGAGATCAGAGGAGAGTCCAAGTGAGCAAATAGTTTTATTTTTGTCTGGAAATCGTACATAATGTCGAAAATTATTCGAGGGAACGGCCCTGCAAAACAAGCGAGAAGATAAGAATTGTCCATGGGATAATTATCCTGAAAATGTGGAGCTCTGTTGCCAGACGGTTTATCAGTCGGGTAATAGACTGAAATCTCAAGATCCTTGTACTTTAAGAACTTGAATCCAACGCTGAAGCTTCCTTTGGGTTCAATGAACTTAATGTGATATAAATGTTTAAGAGCTATGATATGAACAACCAAGAAAAATGTTGCCAATACAATCATTGGATAGAAGATAAAAGAAGTCGATGGGAATCTAATAGCAAAGATCATCGTGAGCGTGCAGAATACGTTCGGGAAGAAGCTCAGATTCCATCCTTCAACTCTTTTGCCAGCGACGAGAAATACAGGGAGAATGAGATGAGTTATCCATATGAGTAGTTGACGTGTGCTCTCTTGATGTTTTTCGTCAGTTGAGAAGAGTCTATAGCGTTGCTGAACTATAAGAAGGAAGCAACTGATTTGAGCGAGAGCCGCAATGATGCCAAAATTTCTATATATTTTCGTCATTCTTTGTTATTTTTGATATTATCAAAAATATCTAATTTTTATTCTTAAAATCAAAGAATCACTCCTGAAAGAGCAATTACTGTTTCTCATAAAACGCTTCGTTTATAGAACTTTTCTAAATGGCAGAGTCAAAACGAGATATTGTAATGGAACGAGTTTGATACTAGTACAAATTTTTCTCTCACTCTTTTCCAGCGTTCTAGAAGAAGAGATCTGTGCTAATGCCTGGGTTTGAAGGAGATTACTTTGAAGCTAAAGAGAAATAACGATAGGTTCAGATTCAGATCTCATGAAAATCGACAAATCATCGATAGCAGAAATTTATGGACTTGCTATGTTATATTTCATAATTCTTTTTCGAAATCATTTAATTTAACTGTTTTTCCGAACTGATAATATGATATTAAGATGATATTCAAGTTTGTTTTTCCAGAAACATTGATGTGTCTTCTAATGAATGCCCATTGGGCTGTTACTAGGTATTATTTCTTATGACTTCTTTATAAATAAATAGCTGATTACCTATTTACTCATAAACCAACCTTTTATCAGCTTTGACACTTTGGATGAATTTATCAGGGTCTCCGTGAACTGACAACTCAATATACATGCTTACAACATCGACCAAGAATGACAATAACTCTCTCTGCTCTTCTTTGTGATTGATGAACTGGAACATTTTCAGATACCCCACATACACCAAGCAGGAATCGCTGAATGAAAGATGATCGACTCGCTTTCCAATCGTGTAGATCGCTCTCTTCCCAGTATACCTTTGAGCATTGATAAAGGCTTGATTCAGCGACCTCACTTCAAAGTAAGGAACAGCCCAATCGCTCCAATACTCTGACTCGACCAGCAGCATATTGCAATGCAGTGGCCTTGTAATTTCCTCTTTATGCATTGCAGCCAGCCAAGGGTCCAAGAGCACAACATCATTGACTCTTCTGTCTTCATACGCAGTCGCAAGAGCAGTCGCTCCTCCGAAAGCATGTCCCATCACGATGGTTTTGTCAAACGCAAGAGGCACTTGAGCCTTGAATACTTCAAAAAGCAGATGACCATTTTGCAAGCTATCTAAGAGCATTCTGACCTCATGAACTCTTTTGGCGAGATGCTTTCTTCTCACCTCGACTTCTTTGGTGACTGAGAGCTCTCTTATATCCTCATCGTGATTGAGACTGATGACAATATGTCCTCGGCTGGCGAATTCTGAGCAATAACTGGAGTAAGCGTTTCGATGGAGTCCGGTCGCAGGTGAGACCACAATAGGAGTGAATCTATTGGACAATGTTCTGGACTCTAGCATCTGTGGAGAGAGAAGAGGGGAATCGAGATGAGCTGGCATTTCGATTTTATATCCATAATCGTACCAGAGGTTGAAAATGCTTCGAGGGAATGTTTCGTAGGCAGTTGCCAAGGCATAGATACCATCTAACGGATAACTGTCGAAGAAAAATCGCGCTCTGTTGCCGCTTGGCCTGGCGGTTGGGTAGAAAATTGCAATTCGGAGGCCTTTGTAAGGCAAGTAGGTGAATCCAACGTTGAAGGGGCCTTTTGGCTGGAGGAACTTGAAGTAGAAGAAAGTTTTAAGGCAAATGATGTGGAGTACCAAGAAGAAGATTGCCAAAATGATGAATGGGTAGAAAAGGAAGGAGATCCATGAGAATCTAACAGCGATGAACAAGGCTACGGTGCAGAGTGTGTTGGGAAAGATGCTCAAGTTCCATCCTTCGATCTTTTTGGCAACAAAAATAAGGAAAGGGAGGATAAGATGAGTTATCCATGTGAGAGACTGGTGAATTCTTTCTTGGTCGCTTTCTTCACTTGAGAAGAGGTTGAAGCGGCTTCTGACAACCAGATATATGGAAGCCGCTTGAGCGAGAGCACTGAGGATGCCAATATTTTGATAAACTTTGGTCATTCTTTTGTCTTGTTGAAAGATATTACTCTTATATAACTTGAAATTTAAGGAGATTCAAATTGTAGAGAATTTAAACTAAGGAATATCTGCAAATGCTGTTTAATTTGCCGCCTAAAATCCCAAATATGCCCATTTGTTGAAGAAAGTGACTACTGTGATTTTTTCCAATAACTGCAGCTTGTCTCAGAGTGTGGGGCTCATAATTGACTACAGAATCACTTGGGAAACATTCGAAAGAAAATCGTGAAAATCATTAGCTCTATTGTGTTTAGAGGATTGAGAGATCAACATGGATTTGAAATTTAAGCGATGCCTTAATTAAATGGATTCTGCTACAGTGGATTCATTGCTTAGTTTCATGACATCAAACGCAATGATATTTTCAGTATTATTTTGCGAACAAGATCCTTTTACCAAACCCAAACCGTAAGGAAATCCCTAATACAAAAATAATATTTGATCAATTATTCTCATTAGCTCCTACAACCAGCAGCGTTTGACTTCAACTGTATCAGAAAGGAATTGATACTTTCGTATTGATCTACTTTAATTTGATTCTGATAGAAGCATATTTAATTAACTCTATTTAAGTCTTGAAATCATTCGCTAACGGCCGAAGAAGTGAGACCTTGCTCTTTCAGGGTTAATTCACAAAGAGCTTGAAAGCTAATTGAGTAAGTTAAGACCCGTTTGCAAATAGACATTGAGACACAACTTTAAACTATATTTTTTCTCCATTAAACGGTTCATAGGCATGAATGTATTATTGGCTATTCAAAAATTTCAAATGCTTCGTGTCTGCATATGTATCGTCAACCAAATTCCACTTAACCTCCGATACTAATGAGGATCTTTGTTGAGAGCTTGATTTCTTGCCACCTTTGTCTACTCATCATTCCAATCTGCCTTAATCCAGGGTATCGAGGTACATTTTTTTAGCATCTGCCTTTCAAATCTCCAAAAATCGAATTTCACTTTAAATACCATAAAGTCAATTTCTGAGCAATCATTATGAAATTGCTTAACTTGAACAACTAGCCTATCCCAAAATCTTCTCCATTATAACATCCATTATCTTAAAGAAATCCAATAAACTGCCATACTCGAATACTAAAAAACATTCAAGACTAATGGCCTCTTGATGTGCTTCTCTTTTTTGATTTTGTCTTTGCTAAACCACCGTTTCTATTTAGTCCTGAAAAATTTTTTCAATGGTGATGGTTGACATGAAAGTTTTATCATCAGGACACTGGTTGAAATTGGAACCATAATAGGGAACTAACAAGCGTTAAGTTGCAGTTAAGCGATATCATACACTGTTTGAAATTAGTGATCAGGTTCTATCTCTTATTTTGAAACGGAATAACTGTGTTAACGCAAAACAGATAATAAAATTCGCCCCCCTAAATAGCCCATCAATCCAAATTGATTAATAATCCTCAAAACAAAATACCAACACAAGCTTTTCAATGATCAAAGACGCCGCCAAATTGAAAACCAAGGTCGCCATCATCGGCGCCGGTCCAGCAGGACTCATGCTCTCCAACTTACTTCACGTCGCTGGTATTGAATCCGTCATCTTGGAAAGAAGACCAAGAGATTACATCATCACTCGTAACCGTGCCGGAAATCTTGATAGCGTTGTCATGCAAGTCGCAAAAACCATTGGAGCCAACGAGCGCATGGAGAAAGAAGGACTTGTCCACGATGGTTTCAGAATTGCCTTCGGCGAGTCAAACAATCTCATCAATACTAAGCCATTGACTGACGGAAAACAATTCGTTATCTACGGTCAATCCGAGCTTATTAAAGATCTCTTGCATGTTCGTGAGAAAACAAATGGTAACATCCAATTCGGCGCTCAAGTCCATGACATCCAAGACTACTGGCATGGAAAGCCAAAACTTATCTTCGAGCAAGATGGTCAACAGAAGGAGCTTCAAGCTGATTTCGTTGCTGGATGCGACGGATTCCACGGTGTTGCCAGAAAGGTCATTCCTGCCGACAAACTCCAAGTCTTTGAAAAAGTCCTTCCATTCTGCTGGTTGGGTCTTCTCGCTGACGCTCCACCTGTTCAAGAAGAAATTATGTACACCAACTCTGAAAGAGGTTTTGCACTTTGCAGCATGAGATCCATGACCAGATGCAAAAATTACATCCAAGCCGACGCCGACGACAAAGTCGAAAACTGGACTGATGACCGCTTCTATGATGAGCTTAAGCGCCGTCTCCCTTCAAACCTCGGCGATAAGATCAACAGAGGAAAGCGTATCGAGATGACCATGACCAGACTTAGAAGTTTGGTCACTGAGCCAATGAGATTCGGCAACCTGTTTTTAGCCGGTGACGCCGCTCATATCGCTCCACCAACCGGAGCAAAGGGATGCAGTCTTGCTTCCTCTGACGCCTGGTACCTCTCCAGAGCCTTCATCGCTTACTACAGCCAAGGCAGAACCGATCTCATGGACAAATACTCTGAGTACGCTCTCAGAAGAGTCTGGAAAACCATGAGATTCTCCTGGTGGGCCACCTCTCTCCTCCATAAGTTCCCAGGAGACGATCTCCACAGAAAGCTCCAAGTCGCTGAGCTCGAATACGTCTTCTCATCTAAGGCTGCGTTGACAACGGTGGCTGAAAACTTCGTCGGTTTACCTCTTGAAAAGTTTGAATAAGTTTAGAGAATAGCATTTATAGATATTATTTGTTACAAAATCTATATTTTGTAAAATATGGATATGAACCGAGTCGAAACGTCGAAGTTTATCATTGAAATCAGAAAGCCATAATAAATTTTCTGGAAATATAGGAAGCCAGGCACTCAAATATAGAGTACCACTGCCAGTTAGCTTTCAAGATAACAAATAACTATATGAGGGAAGGACTAATAACAGGATATTTACCGCATAGTAACAGAGAGAAATATGAGGGAGTATGCTTCTTGATCCGACATTTAAGGCCCAATAACTTGCCATTAGGTAGTCTAGCTTCATCCTCCTTTTGTCTTAGAGAGTTGATTTACAGGTCTGGCGTTTTTATTGAATGAAGAGGATATCAAATGGAGAAAGTTTTTTATTTGATTCAAATGAATTCTCTGATCAGATAATGAGAGGTTTTAAACCTGTTTTTTCTGTAACTCTGTATCCAAAGAATTTAAAATTATCTTTTCTGCGCAATGGAATCAGAACGTCAAACGCGATCACGCTGTGGGCCTTATCTGATCATGAAAACCATGGGTACAGGAGCTTTTGGAGTGTAATCACTAATTAGAGGAGTCTTTTTTATGTGTCATACTTATAGAGTCAAAATGGCAGAACATGAAGAAACTAAAGAGCTAGTCGCCCTCAAAATATTAAAAAGCAGCGACGATCTCAAGGACATTGCCAAGGAAATACAGACCTTATCGAAACTCAAGCACCCTCATATCACTAACCTTCTTGGTTATGACATCAACGCTTCTTACATTAAGAAAGATGGCAAAAAGCTTGAAAGACCCGTTATCGTCATGGACCTCGCAGAGCGAGGAACGCTGTTCGATTTCCTTAAAGCTTCAAACTCCCTTAATAAAAAAGGCTTTCCAGAACCTATTGCCAGAAGATATTTCCAGCAACTAATTACTGCAATCGAATATTGCCATGCAAACAAAGTCGTCCATAGAGATCTAAAACCGGAGAATATACTACTTGATTCCAAGTATAACCTAAAGGTAGCTGATTTTGGCTGGGCCACCATTGCGGATAAACAGAAACATATTACTCAGGCTGGAACAGACAGGTAAATTCAAACACTTTATCCATCCTTGACAACATGATAACTTTTATTCTTCAGGTACCAGGCTCCAGAAATGAGGAGTACACAGGGCTATGCACTAGAGCCGATAGACATATTTGCTTGTGGAACCATGTTATTTATGATGTATGCAGGCCATCCTCCTTTTAGAAAGGCTTCAGAGACAGACAGGTGGTATAAGGCTTTCTCCTCGGAAACTCCCGATTCATTTTGGGTGTATCATTCTTCCATAAAAGAAAAGTCATATGGACCTGGGTTTTATTCAGAAGAATTCAAAGCGCTCTGCAATGGCTTGTTTCATGCGAATCCATCAAAAAGATTCACAGTAGAACAGATTAAAGAGAGTGCTTGGTATAAAGGAGAAGTAGCTGATGAAAGCGCAGTGGTTAAAGAGTTCGAGGGATATCAAGCTGAATTGGCTGCCTATTTCCAAGCCGACAAAGAAGGACGTAAACAAGAAAAGCTCAGATTGATTCAAAAAGCACAAGAACGATTTGAAGAACCAGTGTTCAACGGTGTCAAGATATACCGAAGTTTAGATCAAGTAAAATGCATATTAGGTTCATCGTTCCAATAATTCGTTTTTTCACCAAGGACCAAAGGGTCGATATGCTCTTTGAAGGTTTGGATGAAGATCTTAAAATAGATTTTGCAAGCAAATATTTAGAATACGGTGGAAATGTGGAAGTTTCGAATACGTCTCTTGTTCTCACCGCAGATCCGATATTTATTTTTAAATGCTTGGCAGTAGTTTCTAAAAAGCTGCTCATTGAGGTTTCCTATGGGAAAAATAGTTACAAGGTAAATTCAGCTGATCAGTAGATGATGAAACAATGTATAAACAGATCAAAGGAGAATTTCAGCTGAATAAAGACGATGATAAGTTTGGAGAGCTTGCTATCAAAATATTGAAGAGAGAGACCCCAGATGTCTATACAGTTGATTTCAGATTAATTCAGGTAACTAACTTATTCATGGTCTTAACTGATATAATATCATGAAAAGGGAGACTATTGGGACCTTATTGGATTCCTTTCGGAGCAATTCCATCCGGAATTGCAACAATTAATGGCTTGTTCAACATTGCTTTCGTGTAAATTCTAAGTTAAATTCAAATTAGACTCGCAGAGATCATTTAGCATTAGAGATTGCATAGAATTAGCAAAAAATTAGAATGCAGTTATCTAATAAATCTCACAAGTTTAAATGTCTATCGATGACGTGCGTTGGAAATGATTCTCTCTAAGCATTTCATCCTAATTGAATGAATTTTTTTTATTTGATCAACATTTAGTAAAGTCCCTGTTCTTAACAGTTTTAGCAAGATAAACCAATCAAAATGGGACCGCATTTACCCCCAAAAACTAAACTAATTATTGATCTGAAGTATTACTCGTTAGATTTAATCAATTTATAAAGAGTGTATCATAGTTTAGACACATCATTACGATTTATATTTGAATTTTCTTCTTAAACCTTAAATTTAAATGTCTAATTGTTTTCGTGCATATACACAATTCTATTAGATAATTACTTATTTTCTTCACTTTTTCTCATTCTTTTTAAATTTCTCCACAACTTCTGTCAAAGGCTTCAAAGCTTCTTGAACTCCATCAAGTTTAAGCATTCTATTAAGCCACTCTTTCAACTTTGGAAACTTGCCGAGATCATATCCAAACGGTTCCAACTGAGAAATCTCTGAATGCGCGCTCAAATCAGCAATTGTCGGCTGGTTCGCAGTGAAAAGGTAAGGATTTTTACTCAGTAGCTCTTTCTCGATTCTTTCGAGAGCTGGCCGAAATATACTCTCTTCTTTTGCTTTATCGAAAGGAGGTTCCTTGCCTTCCCATTCTGCTAATACGGCTTTTACCCACCAAGTGATTGGACGGATATTGAAATGGTGCCAATCCAGATACCAGTCGACTTTTGCTCTCACCTTCGAGTCAGCAGGATACCAATATTCAGGGATCTCTAGGGTGTTGCAAAGATATCGCAAGATCGCATGGCATTCAGCAAGGGTAAAATCTCCATCTTTGATAGCGGGGACTTGTCCTGAAGGGTTTATTTTAAGAAATTCAGGCTTTTTGTGATCACCCTGCTTGAGATCGATGAAAACTGTTTCGTAAGGGATTTGATTTATGATAAGCAAGGCTTGTATAGCACGAGTACCTTGAGAAGGTGGGAATGAGTAGAGTTGTAGGGTCATTTAAATTGGGTGGATTGGATTGATACTGGGGTTGAAATTATGAAAGCGCGAAAGAATCAAATAGCTCCCTTAAATTATCTTAGCGAATAAATCTGAAGAATCAGTAGAGTTGAAGCATTAATATTGAAATATTTCTGAAAACAAAATATTAGAAGACCTAATTTTATTAGTGCACTCGTAAAATTACGTAAGGAATTATATCGAGATAGATTCACAGGCAGTTGTCTAATAGTGTATCATTCTTATTCAAAACTTCATACATCCTCGGTCAACAGAAAAAGTGCTTTAAAGATCCCTTTTTCGGTTTTTCTGGTTCTGATATGGTGACAGTTCAGAAACGATATGTTTAACAGAATAAGAACGGATGCTAGTTCGCCTCACCTCGCGAGGGTTATCTAAATCTCTTAACGTAATCTGTTTAGCAATACACATAGTATTTTCGTCATCATATGGATTACTTTAGTGAAGACTTTGTTGTGACTATCCTTAGCAAATTCTTCCGAAATTACAAACTCATTCAAGCTTGTACGTATCCAAATTTCAAGATTACTCAGTAGATATAGACAATTGTGCTGTGAAAGTTATGATTCCTACAAAGAAACACACAACAAGAGAGCAAAATTAGGAATTCCAAATAAGTTATATTAATTAACTCCCAAAACTTTAATTTCATAAAACATGCTCTTAGAATCCAGGAATTGAGATTCTTATTGCTGAATAAACACACTACAAAGCCCAAATCATAAAAGGAAGATACCTTCTGCAGAATATTGCTCCAAAGTCAGAAAAATGGATCCTTTAAGTCAATGAATTCGGTAGTAGCTGATTTCTATGAGAAGCTTAGGATCTTACTCACGGTGTTTTTGGCAGATTTGATCTGGAAAAGACTCTTATTATTTGTTTCTGCACCTGAATAACCCATTCATATCAAAACAACTAACGATTGTCTTTGCGCGGAGAGAATCGTTGAGAATTATATCCAAAGAAAGATAGATAAATTTTTAGCATAAAGTGCATCGAAAAATTGAAAATCCTTCACAGTACTGCCAGCATGTCTTCAGCTTGCGATACCTGTAGTTGTCTAGGCAAACACCATATGGCTGAAGGAGCTTCTTCATTTCGGTTTCGATCTGGAAAGTTGTTAGGAGCAATAGGATGGTAAATTCGAGATTTATGAAGTGATTTGATTTATTTGAGCTAAGTGTGAGAAACTGCAAAAAGTTAAAGTTTATGAAGTTGATACGAGAACAAATTTTAGTAGAGGGAAAAGTAAAACGGAAAAAGTAGCAAAATTATCAGATTGAAACTGAACATGCCCTAAGCCTGAGAAGTGTGACCTTAGAAGATCGTCATGTAGTAGATTTAAACTTATTTCAATAATGCAGCCTGGGCCTGATAATCTATGTAAGGTCGCTGTAAAGATAAAATGCTGAAGTTGCGAGTTAGGTCACCTATGAAGGTTCAAGTGCAGCGTTGGTCATGCATGAGCAATCCATTTCAACAGGAACAGTCTGATTAATTCAGCAAAACGTGGTTTTGATCATTAGCGTTTGCGTTAAACATTATTTAAGAATAGAAACGGCTGAAAACAGGGTTTGAGAAATAGTACAGTACACTAAAGAGAACTCACAGAACTAGAAGAAAATCAAAAATAAATTGTGTTAAAGGACCCTTGAAAAGAGTAATCCAAATAGTGAGACTACATTAGCGAATTAATGAGGATAATACTACATTATTAGGAGCAAAAACTCATCTTTTTTAGTATAAAGAAAGAAGCAGAAGGCACTCGTATGAATCTTGCAATATTTTGACTGTACATATTTCTTTAGGAAGCGTTTTGCCCTTGAAAGTTTCAATTATAACGTTTCCAGTCTTATCCTAAGGATCAGAAGGCGCTTCCCACATTTCTGTTCTGACAGCCCTGGTATTTGAATGGGAAATGAAGACCCTTTATTCTTCGACATGTTCTGGAATGAAAAAGCTTAGAGAGAGAGAAATTGCAGTTGAACTCCGTCATAAGCCTGGAGTTCACTGGAAAAATATTATTTGGTCAGGAATTACGTCCATTTCGAACGGAGTTTAAGACAGAAGCTCAATTGGTTATCCAGAAAAAATAATTAATAAAATGACGCATTCTGAAAGGAGTGTTTATAGTTTCTAATCTCAATTAATTAGAACATTTTTTTAAATCATTTAATTAAAAATCTCACCGTTGGCCGTAAATCGAATCACGTCATTAGTATTTTAGAATAATCAATTTTTGCGATAACTTCAAGAACAATTTCCCGACTACGAATTCGGAATCTTTCTGATCTGAAAAAGAGGCAAAATACTTCTTTTTTTGTTTCTTTTTTTGCAAAGCTGTCGTTGACCTGGGATTTTATATGCTCCGTTTTCAAATTTTTTATTCTCTGCATGCTCTATTTGGGAATACTGAAATTAGAGCGAGAAATTAGAATCTTATTCGAATACTGGCGGCTTACTTCCTAATTTGATGTGGGAGAATTTTTCTTAGATCCTATGCTCAATTCGGTGAATATTTCCCGGCACTGAGGTGTGTGAGAATAATAATCATAAATCTTTAATTTAGGAATGGAAGGGTGTTATATTTCTCAATACTAATGAAGATAGAGACGTTAAAGCATTTATCGATAGTTCCCTAGTTATTTATAGCGTGTTAATCAAAAACGTTAGAGTTTTTTTCAAAAATTAATATCGATCATTCGTATCGTCCGAAAAATACAGCAACCAATAAATCAATATAACTACTCCGGAGCAGAGACTGAAAAGATATAATTAGAAATGAATTTTGATTTAGCGTCGATGGAATTTGACTGTTATTTCAAGCGTAAAGCCTTTTTTGAAGTGGACAGCAATTTCCCGCGCTACAGAAGACGTCCAAAAAGATCAAAGAAGCGGAAAGCTCCGGAAGCTCCGCGAATTCGGAAAAGAGCCTTTTATATTTACCATCACATCTCCAATCCGGTTCGACAGGAAATCATCCGAAGGATTATCTATGAAAAAGAAAAAATGAATCAGGTAATACTATTAAAGCACAAAAAAATTTATCTTTTAAGGTTGCTAAAGAGCTGCAAGTAAATTATTCAACTGTCAAAAGCGTTATTCAGACCTATCGGTTGCATGGGAGGACAGAGAAGATACCGCATGGTTTGAGAAGACTAAAAGGAAATCGTGGACTACTATCTGAAAGAAGCAATGGAAATAATAGCCAAGAAGAATTCAAGCAAAGGATCCCGCAATTTCCTGTGAATCAAGAAAATAAAAATAGCATGACTGTTGAGCTTTCAGAGGGGTACTGCATGAAGGACTTCGAGTGGAAGGAAAGTTGCGTCGATCCAAATCTGCTAGAGATGCAAGCAGCGGTCTTTCGTCAATATCAATTCATTAGCGAGGTCAATCTGCTCATTTGTGGGCGATTATATAATAACTCGAAATTAGGAGATAGAGTATTAATATAATTTGAGATTTATTACCATGAGTAAATCGGATGTTAAATTATTTTATTATTTTTTGCTGCTTGGTGTGCTATATTCTCTTACAATAGCATTGGATTTCATTATTATTTTGTTATTTCATGAGAGTTTAATACTTACGAGTATAGTCAATCCTTGAAAATTTGTTAGAAGGTTTTGAGCGAAATATTATCCAATCTTTGAGCCAGCATTACTAAGAAAGAGAGAGAGAAAAAAAACAACCCAAAAAAACGATTCTAGCGACGTCGACCTACATTTCTTTTGGGTTGAAACTCTCCTCTTTAAAGTAATTCGTAAAATAATAATACTATTACACTCTTAGAGAAAATTCTAAAGATATTGCCATTCGAAATTCACTACCAAGCTAATTTTTTTTTGGGATCCAAAGATATCACTAATTGGAAACTTGTATTCATATGGCTTGTTCACTCTCCAATTCTATAAAATCAGTACCTTATAAAAATATTATTATGGCTATGTTTTCAGTTGTAATATAATTGATTTACATGAGAATAGCTGTAATAGACATAAATATCTATATAGTGTATGACTTATAGCCATAAAAGTGGCTACACACTACTTACAAATTCAACAGATTTTTCATTAATTAAATTTTAACAGAATTAAGCATATTGAATTCGAATCCATCACTCAATTAAAGTCTTGGTAGTTCTTCTCTGTCGAATTTATCATGTCTGGAAAACCCGATTCAAATGGATTTCTAAAATCTAACGTAAGCAAATCAAACCCAATGAAATTAATTACCCCACAAAGGTGTCCACATCATTGAAAATTTCGTCATATTTTCCTCCTTTATTATCGTTAATTATCTCTTCAGTACTTAGTCCAGGGCCTGTCTCATCAAAGACGAATGAATTTGAGTTTTTATATCGCGGTTGGAAGATCTAGTCCAGAATAAGCTCAAAAAAACAATGAAAAATATTACTTGGACAAAGTCGTCTTCAGGGTTGCATGAGGGCTGCTCCTTAGGCGCCATCGTATCGGTAGTGAAGTTTCTTACATGCAACTGTGGCTTGAAGAAACTCTGATATTGGCCATTCTTCGGACATCCCATAGCATATTCAAGTGGGATCTCTCGACCCTGTTTGCTTTGAGGCTGTAATGTCTCCTCTCTATGTCAAAATAAGTTTAGTATAGTGCATTTCAAGCATTAATTACTTGAGAGAGCCCAGCCAGTTCCTGAGACTAATGTTCTCACGTCGTAATTCTTCTACAGCGGCTTGTAAATGCGCTAATCGAGCTTTCATGTAGGATTCCTCATCTCTCTCGATTTCTTTGAAGCTTTGAGCCGATCTCTCATCTTTAATCGGCTCATAGGCACTTCTGTGATTTCTTTGGATTTTTTCAGCTAAATCCCTAATAGATGTTCAATTAAGTTCAAACGAAAGAAGAAAATTACTTTCTTCCTCTCTGAAACTGCGGATGATAGTAAACTTTAGCACTTCCTCTACGTGAAGTTCGCTTAAAGCCATAATAATTTAGCTAATTTAAATTGAGATAAAAAAACATTCGCTAAACAAAGAGGATACTTGTCGAATGAAGGATGGAAATTTCATACCACCGAAATAATATGAAAGGACCTTGCTGGCAATCAAACTAGCATCCTTAAGCACGACCAAGGAGCCATCACCATCCCAGCTGATCGCGTCATCATTTTCTTTATTCTTAGGACAAGTAAATCATCTAGAAACAAAATAGCCTTAATTTACCTCGAGGACTTTGAAAAGTGTTGGTAGGAATTGATTTCGTCTGGGTTTAGAGCTGTAGCTGCGTTCAACTTCCAGATCACATGGCAGTTGCTGGAAGGAGTTTGCCAAATTGTTCATGATGGGAGATTTGGAATATTTATTAAACAATTTTCGATTATAATCGAAATATAATATTCTCTTATATAGGAATTGGAACCTTAGAACTGTTCTTTGAATTCACCCACATATCCAACTCCGGTTTTTTCTTAATCATCCGATAAATATTTTCTAATAATAAAGCTTTTTTTAATGCTGTTACTGACTGATTAAGGTTCGACTGTGATGTTCTGCTGAAAATATTTTAATTAGTTGAAAGCGAAAGGAAAAATTCTATAGCGAAAAAATTTGGTTGGCTGGCTTGGAAGATTTTACAATGTTCGTGCATATGGTAAATGGGAAAGATGTTGGCTACCAGACGTAATAATATTTCAAGAAGAGATGGGGCAGTTGCAAACACAACTCCAATACTGACTTGAAATTGTTGAGAGCTATTGTGGGATAGAAAGAAAAAAATTAAATTAAATTAGGTTGACTGTCACTGTCAGCTAATAAATTTAATCCTAAAATCAAACCCATTTGGTTCCTAATGGAAGCTGTTCGGATTTATTTTGTTTATTCTGGCATTTTGATTAAGGTTCAATCAGTAATCAAGGCACCCTCCTATAGAATATTCTATATCTTCTACAATGAGCAATATTTCTGAAAGTAGCAGTAAATGAAGCCATTATCCACATATAGAGAGATAGCGAAGATGTGAAGAGAAAGCGAGTGTACATAATTTTCAATTTTACATGAAATATTACGTGGGATATCAGTGAAACAAATCGATCAGATCTCATTGTTATTTTTTCTCCATGAGAGTTTCTATGAGCTATATTGAAATTTCAATATGCCTTTTTGAATTTACTCTAAGAGACCACTTATCACCAATTTCCTTGTTCAATACGCGAAAATTTAGTTAAATACAAAACAAGAATAGGAAGAGAATTGAAGAAGTTGCTGTTAGAAATAGAACCGTATGGCTCGCTGTAGGAAATATCTAGTTCATAGCTGGTAAAAATGATGAACAAAACCTAAAATGTTTTTGGTCGTAGCAGTTTTAGTTGCTATGGAAACGTGAGGTTTATGACAACATTTTTCTAGAAAGTTTAACTAATTTCGATATCAGTAATTTCATTTCAACTGAATTTACTGACGCACCGTTTTTAGTCAAATATAAATTTTACCTCTTGGACGAAGTTAGAGGTCAATTCAAATAACTACATTGAGGACCAATCTTGAGACATTCGTTTTCAATCACTAAACAATCCATCATCTTAGCATAAGTATGGAATTATCAATGAAAAAACATTGAAAACTTATTTGAGTTAAGTAGAATTATCAAAAGATTAGAACATGAATTGTGCCTCTTAACACAATAAATTTAATACTTAGTTCTACACATCATGTCATGCTTTCGAAGATGCACTTCCGGAAGGACTAATTGCAATTTTTTATTTTTGGTTCATCGCGTGAAGTCAAGAAAATTTCATTGAAAAGTGGATACCTTCCAATTTTTGAACACAACACAAAGGAACTCCCCTTAGCTTTTGCTTGGTTCGTTGCTTACCAAGCTTTCAGATTCCAATTTGTGATCATCAAGGCCAATCTCTTCTATAACACCATCTTGCTATTTAGAACGAACGAAGTAAGGCATATTCAATCAGATTCGCAATTATTAAGACCTGTTAGTCTCATTTTATTCTTTCTCAAAAATCAAAGAAGTCTTTAATTCTCTCTCAGAAACCCTCTTACTCAATACTTGAAATTTCCTTGAAGATTCCGCGATTGTTTCTCACGCGACACTTTTCAACCAGAAATAGCCTCAACTTGGATTGAAATTTCTATTGCTTTGTCTGTTCCATGAGTTATCTTCAATTTCCTATGATCTCTTGCTTTACAATCCGAAAGTTTCCAAGCAGCTATCTTCGGTTAACTAAATTAATGTGGTAACCAGTGTGAAATTTAAAAAAAAAAAAACCGAACAACTCAAAATACCCTACTGAGAAAAATTAAAAAAAAATTTTTTTTTTTTGCTTGCAATTTTTTAAGGTTTGAATCACTTTACAATTTCAGAATTTCGATATATTCTGAAGCTGATGAAACCAAATACTGCGGGTGTACGACTTAATACAGTCCAACCGATCCTCGGAAACCCTCATTACGACCTGACCATCACCACTCTAGATACTTTGCCTTCCTGTCAGCGGCAGCACACAATTAAATCAGAATGTTCACCTCGGGACTCAATTCGCGCTAACAAAGAGCAGATAAAAGCGATTCAACAATTAATCAATGAGGACGCTACAAATTTTATTGGAATGAATATCTGCGGCATTGTCATTGCCACAATCTTCATTCTGCTTTCCTGCCTGGTGTGCTTATTGGCATTTAAAGATCATATTTTCATGCAGGAGCAATGCATTAGCAACGAAGGCACGAATGAGCTTCCTGAATATTGTCTTTTCATCAAAAGCATCGTGATAATAATTACAGCTTCTATCTCAGGGATGGACTTAATATTGATTTTGTCGCATTTAATTGGGATAAGAGCGATGAGACAGATGAGTTATGCCCAAATGAAATTTGCGAAGAGATTCTACATGTTCTGCTTTGTTCTTTCCATCTTTATGGGAAGTCTGTGCTCATGTATTTTGTATGGAGTATTAATCGGACAAGCAGAGAAACTAAAGGAATCTTTCAGAAAGCTTAAGGAAGTGCAAACAATGGAACCGGCCTGAAATTTGCTGAAATAAAACATATTTTTTCAATGTGGAAATCAAATTGTCTGTTGATAATTAGTTCTTTTATAATGAACTTTATGTCCAGTTTTCTATATTATGATTTTACATTCCGAAAGGTCAACGTTAGTTGTGTGAATTATATGTTATTATTATATTGCTTTATCGATAGGTACCCTTCTGTCAATGAAATTCAAAACTATCAAGAGGAATCTGAAAAATTGTGCAGGAATTCTGTTCGATGCTATCTTCAGTGCTATCAACTATTTAGACATTTAGACCATGGTAAGGTTGATTGATTTTGCAATCCATTTCTAAGCTTAAAACGAAAATGAAAATCGTTTTTAGAGTTTAGTTTTCAAAAAAATTTAATTAGCTTCTACAGAGTTATCGATCAATTATTATGAGTTAAGAGCACCAGAACACTTCGATAGCACTGCCGAAATGAAATTTACATATTAGAGGCAAATCTACATATGTTTAATCTAGATGCCCGCATGATTCTCTGGTTTTTTGAGAGTTTGGGATACCAGCTGACAAGATTAAGCGCATCATAGTTGTAAACTGGGAAGCTATTGAAAGGAATGGCCAATAGCGGTTTAGATGAGCCTTTTAGCAAGAAATTTTGCTTATCATTATGGATTTCTTGCTTTAATGTTGAATCTTTCATACATTTGGCCATTGCATTCTTCTTCTTTCAATTATTTGCAAAAAGATGGAATAAAAATTCGTTCTGCCTTGAAAACTTTACAGAGATGAAAAGCTCATTGTAGCGTGGAAAATTGTTCAAAATTTTCAATGTTTCTATGAACTGAGAACAGATTTATGATGGAGTGAATAATTTCCCGAATTTATGAAGGTTCTCTTCTTCAGAGTAAGTAAGAGGCTGAGCATTTGCAATCTATTTTGCATCTGAGGCCATTCAAGCTCTTTTTTTCGTAATCAATCAACTGACTGTAAATACATTTCAACTGGCTCCATCAACAAGCGTTCTAATATGAATTTTATGTGCTAATTCAATGTCCTGTGAAGATGCACTTAAGAAACGAACGCTGTAGGAGCTTATATAACTAATCCCAACGCCAAATCCAACGCTTAAATTGATATCTGCTTTCTCCTTCTTTCCCAACGCAAATTTCCCGATCAGAAAAGTTCAGAAGTGCGTTCAGGAAACTTGATTCTATGAAAGAAAAATTTGCTTCATCGAATTGCAAAATCCATAGGCCATTCATAAGAGGTCGTTTCGTTTCATAAGTTGTCCTATACAATTAACGAACAAAAAACTTATAAGTGTATTTAATCCATGTATGCAAGCTATGATCCAAGAGAATGGCTAAATATCGGAACCAGCAGCGAGCAAATTTTCAAAATAAGCGATAGACAACATCACAGCCTCATTCTTCAGACAAATATTTGCAAAAAATTAAAAGCAAAGACATGTTGATCTCTCTCGCAACAGAAAGTGGAATTTTCACGGTTAGAAGCAACTTTGCAAACCTTATGAATCATAGCTCGTTTCGAAATGATAAATATTGCAATCACAGCTCCGCTGTAAAAAGGGACCACATTTCCATTGCTTAGTCTTAGTATCTCGTTTATAATGCTAAACTGAAGGAAAATAATTTTTCGGATTTCGAGGAGTGAAAGAAGCGAGATGATCTCTAGGAATTTGATAGCGTAAAAGAAAGCATTAGTGACTTGAATTCGGGCAGCTCGTCGGGAAAGTGGTATTTCTTTTTAAATTTTATGAAAGGCAAATACTTTTTATTACATCCGATACGTGGCATTGTGAAATGCCTTATAATTCGTAAAATATTTCGATAGAATTCTGAACCCTGGTTAAATAGATGTGCCGGGAGGTTATCTGATGATTAATTACTGCAACATCTAGTTCCACACTGAATAATTTTTTTGATTAATTTTTGTTTCTTTACTGTTTAACCAGACTCCGCGTGTTACTAAGGAAATCAGAGCTTAAACAATATGTATCCTATTCTAAAGCTAGTATGGAAGAATATCCTTTCAATTTCTTAAATAATAGTTTTATGACCGCGCTGGACGATTTTGAAAAGATTTTCAAATTAATCCTACGAAAAAAGCGTTTAAAGAAAAATCTGACTCAGTGAAGAGCTTATTAATTTCGCATTATTAAGCCAAAATCTAAACCCACATTTATAAATTTTAGCGTTTATCCGAGTAAATCAACTTATGGCTTCCCAACCAATTCCTGAGAGCTCACTTTTAGAGGCACTAAAGAGCAATGAGAACGCTGAGGCTGATTGCTTAGATGAAGAGCTTAAGCTCACAAAAAAAGTGCCTTCCAGGCGAAGGAGGGACAATCAGCCTTATAAGCAGATCCCGAATGAAATTAGAGCGGAAATCATTCGGAGAGTGATACTCTTAGGCGAGAAACTCGCTAAGGTAACACTATTTTCCTTATAGACAACGTCTAATATATCTCGCAGGTTGCTAGGGATCTGAAAGTTAATTATACTACAGCCAATTCCATCATCCATGTTTACAAAAAGAATGGAAGAGTCTCCAGAATCCCTCAAAAATTTCGAAAAAAACCGAGCAAGGCCGACGATGATAAGAAAAGTTCTGAATTGAATAAGCAACAGTCTCCAAAAAAACTAGAAGAGATGATGCCAGAAAAAAATCTCAAGGCCCACATGGAAGCAATGCAGTGGAAAAGCAGAGAAACTAACGAAATTCTAAGTTCAAGCATCAAAAAGACACTGGAAAACAACATTCAGGCCGTTAATATCCCAAATTTGCTAAAAGACGGGAATATGAACGACTCTAACGCTTTTATTGGATATCAACACACGAATCCTGGAGCATTTATGATGTTTCCTCATCCTTTAGCAAGCTCCATGCCGCTATTTCAGCCAGTTCAGAGCAATTTTTCGTTTGTTGCTAACCCATTTCCGACTATCTCAAGGCCTTCTCTGGGTGAATTAATACATGCCAATGCAATTTCTGAGTTTTGTTCTAATCTACAAAGAGGATCAGCAAACCCATTCAATCCAGTGATTGGATTGCAGCAAAATTTGTTGCCAGGCAATTTGTTCTTACAACCAAATTTTCCTGGTCAGAGGAGTCCCTCTAACAATTCGAATTGGCCCTTTTAAAAATTTTATTTGAAATCGAAAGAATTTACTTATTCGCGCTGTTTTTAATATTGTATAAGCGTCCCGTTTTCAATTTTATTTGGAGCATTAATTGAATAGTATTATTGTGACGAGGGATGTTAATTGTTGTCATTGCCTTATTAACGTTATTGCCTATTAATATATATAATATATTTTAACTATATTACAAAATTTCAATTGATTTGTGCTTATTTGGCTTAATAATAAGTAATTGAATGGAATTAGAATCTATCAGAAGAATGGAGCCTCGATCTTTAGTAGTTGTGTTGCAGAATTCGGGATTTGAAGATTTCGGTGCTTTAATATTAAAAATATTTAGAGATTCTTGTAGTTTTTGAATTCGAATATTAAATATTGGAACTTCATAATTAAAAACGATCACCAGAAGGAATTTGATTTTCAAGTGGTGAGAAAGATCGAAGGACTTGTCGACCTTTTCAATGTGGACGCAGCAAAATAAAACTCGAAAAGAATTTTCTTTGGGGCTCCCCTTACGCACTATTTTCAAAGAATACGAGATATTAAATGAGTTATAATTTATCAAAATGGTTTCATTGATACAAAATATTTCTTTCATAAACCTAAATGTTTTGTTTTGCAAACACGGCTTCATGTTCATCAGGCTCCTAACATGTCTAATTTATCATTGGTTTTTACAAAGGTTTGTTAAACATGCTGTTTTTCTCCTCTTATCTTAGGAATAATTACTTAGTTATAAGAAACAATTTTTTATGCATATTTACTTAAAATGAAATTTTCAAACTTATTAGAGTTAAGCTGAATCTTGAACGCACCCTGGCAACTTTTAAGGAAAGTCGAGAAAACAGTCGAAATTAGGAGAGTTGCTTAAGCTCTCTTTAACTCTTCCGAATTTGATCTCGGGCCAGAAATGCTTTGGCTCGTACTTGTCAAGAAGGTTCGACTCTCTGAGATGGAACATCATCGCCTTCAGTCCAGCCAGCATTTCTTTATAGCACTCGTTGAGCAGTTTCTTATCACACTTACCGCCAACCTGTCCCCTTTGAATTTCAGAAGGAGAAACTCGAAGAACAAACTCAGAAAACTCATTTCTGAATTCTGTGAGTCCATTCCATAACTCCGTAATTTTTTTAATTGACGCCTTGTCTCTCAACTTTTTCTCTCGAATAATCTCATGATGATGTGCCGCAGGGTTCTGCTTACCCTTGCTTCTGTCCGTCAATCTAAATTCGATCAGATAGGCGTCAAAAAGCTTCTTCGAGAAATTTTTGTAGTAATCAGCAATGAGTTTGTTGTCAGAGACATTCAGAGGGACTTTCAGCAGGCGGCTGTCGTCCCCTACATCGACAGTTTTGCTTCTCCAAGAGCCTTTGGTCTCGCTCGGATGGGGTGATTCTTCCAAATCAGAGGGTCCAGTAGACTCAGATGGTTCGCTCATGCAGGTAGTGATTGTGTTCTTACTACCGCTGAAGTCCAGCCTGATCGTCGCTCCGGACTGGTCCCATTCGATCTTGGACCCCTGAACGCGGTGGTTGTCAAGGAAATTGAGCTTTACTCCATATTTAGAAAGATATTCATTGATTTTTTCGAGACCTTCAACAATGTTCGGTCTTTCCTCGTTCGTCATACGGCATGATGACTCCTGGACCGTGCTTGGAGTGGAAGCAGACCAGAGCAACTGGTTTGAGATAGGAGAGTCTGGTTGATGAGTCAATTGGCTCACGGACTTTTCTTCCTCTTCATTTTTGAGGCATTCCTCGTCCCAGAAGGACAATTCAGGTCTGATTTGGTTCTCAGTTGGGTCTAAAGGGTCTTGGAAGCTTTCAGAGTCCATAATGAAGGGTCCTGAGCTCTCAGAACCCTGATATATGGCAAATAAATCATTGTTGTCTTTGAAAACTGGCGTAGGTCCATGGAAGTCACATAAATCACGCTCGGCCTTGGGGATGTAGTTTTTGTTGCTGTTGTAGTCAATAAAGTTAGGGAGACCTGCCATTTCTTAATAGCTCTTTCTAAGTTTTCTTTTTGATAAAAGGATTCGGTGGAAAATTACTTTTTTGAGTTATTAATTTTGCTTTGGGTCTTAAATTTACAAAGGGGTTTTCTGATTGATATAATTTCAATCAGGAAAAAGCCTCAAGACTCAGTAGAATTTCCTTATTTAACCATTCAATTAATTATTTTAAAACATGGGTTCAAACTGGAATGATGCTTTTTTCCTGTCTACTTTGGGATACCTCCATGCTCAATGCTGGCCAGTATGGTTTTTTGGCTAAAGTATGCGGGATCATATAAAAAGGGCTCTAAATGGAAAGCACTAGAAGCCCACAAAGTGCTTAAATGGCTACTACACAAAGTTTCCAGACCAAAAACCCGTGAGGGTTTCAGAGTTTTTTGCTTACCACAAATAGGTTCTTTTCGGAATCTGAGGGAGTATTCGAAATACAGATAAAAAGACGATCGCTAAATTTAGTCATGTCGGAAGGACCAAGCATCAAGCCTATAACACGTGAAATTTGTTGTCATTCTTTATTGTTCTGCATAGAGAGTCAAACTAACAGCATTACTATTTATAGTGTTATTCAAGCATTCCGCTGAGATTTTGGTTAAAAATCACATATGCTCTATATATACACAGAATGAAGTGTCTCTAAGGGGATAGCTACTTTTGGTTCTATAGAATGCTGCAAAATATTGCTTCCGCTTACTTAATTTGAATTGTTTTAAATTTTTAAATGAACTTTCAATACACCCACTACAGAACAGTTATTTTACCGGTCTCACAAAAAAGCCCTAAGCTAATGGATAGAAACTACCTCTTTTATTTATTCGCGAGTCGGCTCAGATCCCATGCCAGAAGCTGATTGTTCGCCACTTTTTTCCCATCATCTTTCTGCGCTATTCCAACATTGGCAGTGGTCGAATTCCTTCGAAGGTTTTTCTGCAAAGTCGCTAACGTCGCGCTGTGGCGGTCACTCTTGTTTTCTACCGGACTCTTGCCTCCGTCCACATGATTAGCGTTTGGAGTGTTTGTAGACAGTTTCGTATATTTCGTCGGCAGAATAGTCTGCTCTCCAGGAGTCAATGCGAATCTCCTGTGCCCTCTCGGCCTAATTTTAGTTTTCGGTTTTAACACTCTCCGCTTTGACCAGACACTCCTCGCGCCGTCAATAACCATCACCAAAAAATTCATAATGACGATCAGGCACGTAAATATATTGATACCCCACCCGATATTCCAGTTTGTGGTGTAACTGTTAGTGTCGTTAACACTTAACATCATCGCCATTAAGAACAGTGAAAAAATTTCCTGTAGGACCATTTTCCAGGTCAAATAGCGAATTGTATAGGGCTGATAGTACAAGATTAGAACCATGATAACCAGATTCAGAAGAATTAGCATAACGAGCAGAATTTGAGGCTGTTCATACATAAGCACCAGCAAAATAGCGAGAATGAGCTTTCTTGCCATAAACACCGAGTGGAATGAAGCGGTGATTCTCGAATCGAGGCGGAATTCGTGGTAAAATGAGCCGTATCGCTTTCGCCATTCGTCTGAGTTCCTGACCTTATCCATGTTCTTTCTGATTGAGATAATAAACGCCACAGGGACTCCAATATTGACGAGTAGAATAATCGCCGCGAAAATTATGCTAATAATCTCAAAGAACGAAGATGAGCGGATAAAAGTCAGCTGCAGTGCCAAACAAAGCGAAGATGGGAGGTACGTGAGCAGATTGTACATGATAGTCGCTCCCCATTCCGCTTTTTCATAGAGCCAATATAGCGCTTTCGCCCATCTCTTCTGGTTGTTAAGAAGTCGCAATGAACGCACAATCGCCCTCAACATTCGCACGAATATTAAGAATATCAGCAGCGTTGTAGGGATACCGCCAGCAGTGTCTAAAAAAAAGGCTGATTTTCCTTGATTCGAGAATTTCGGTGGAGTTTTCACATTGTTTGGGTAAGGTTCCATCTCTAAACTTGTAATGATGTAATTGAAGATGTTGGGCAAGAAATTGAAGTCAGAAAGAGATAACGATTGCGCTAGAGCCTGCGTATTCAAGGGAAGGTCCTTGTTGATATAGACGATGAAGTTACATTGCTGAAGCGCGATCAAGAAGTTAACAAGCAGATGGAAAGAGTCAGTAAAGATCAACGGGACGGAGATAACAAAACTGGCGATAATGATTCCCATGCCGAAGGTGTTCCACATATTGATAGAGACGTTTTCGTCGTCTGGAATAACGTAGAGCGAGCTGAGAGTAATTGTGCAGTTTAGCGTCCCGTCTTGAAATTGGTTAGAATAACTCTCAGATTTGATTTTTCGGACAGCAAAGACTAGATCTGGCCTTGTGAGTGGCTGGGTAGCAGAGATTATTAAAACGACGGTTTTATTATCTGAATCGGTTTGCGCGGTGACGGTTGCTTGGCTTGCGATGGTTTGGTTGCTGAATCGGACATATATATCGCTCGAGATGATCTGATCAGAGAGAACTAAGTTGCTTGGAAGCCGAATTGTTACGGTGAAAGGTTCGCTTTGGGTGTAGAACTTATCGTAACTGAAGAGGAAATTGTCGCATTCATGGCTGTCGATAACATACATACCCTCCGTTTGAAGATTAATAACTTCTGTTCCTTGCCGATGACAAAAACCATCGTTAAGGAAATAGCCTTTCCCACACAGAGTACAAACTGTGGTCGAGGAACATTGCAGGCAATTCGACGGACACGCCCAGCAGAAAGACGTCTGTCCTTCTTGGTTGTCGCACTGATACCCTGCGTTTAGCTGGCAATCATCAGAGCAAGCGTCGTTCCTCGCAGAACTCATGTCATCGCATTCTTCATACGCCGACTGAAGAATACCATCTCCGCAAACATGAGTTGGAGTTGCAGAACAGGTATATTCCTCGCCGGAAAGGTACAACTGATTGCCTGTGTCACAGCTGAAGCAATTTATTGAGCCGGCAATATTAAGGCCAGACTTCGACATAAACTCTGGTATCGTAATCATTCTTGAGCAGAGATCAATTTCTTCGCTGCTGAAGTTGAGAAAGCCGGCATTCTGATAAAATTTGAAATCTCGCACCCTTCCAATTAGAAATGAACTGTATTTATCAATCAATGGGTTCCAGCTGGCTCCCAGAAGATATTTATCTGTTGATTGAGAGATCATGCGGTAAACGATATTATCGCTGAAGACTAACAAGTTCGAATAATGAGGTTTTTCAATGGTAAACTTCATTTTTTTAATTTACCTTTCGTGATAACTGTGGTTCCGTCTATGTTTAGTTCAAAGCGCACGTTAGAATCTGTAGCTGACATTTGGATAAACTGCATTCTTAACCAAAGAGAGTGCCAGACGTCTTTTTACATCACGTTAAAGGCATGAATTAAGGAATTATTGTACTATCCATTCGGGAAATATGCACGGTAGCATCATAAGAAGCTCCAGTTGGGAATTCCAGTATAATCTTATTGATATACTGAGAATCAGCGATTGCTGCTAATCTAAACCTAAAAAGTGTTGTGCCCGATGATTCCTATGAGCAAACGTTAAACTTTTTCAAAAATTATTCTTGATACTGCAGTTGCAGGAAGAATTGCTAAGAGAGTCTGATTCAGACTGTCAGTAGTATTCTTTCTGACAATTCCAAACTGGACTTGGAAATTTACCATAAATCCTTGCGGCGGGAAATTTATGTCTGCTGAATTACTGCTGAATTCCATCATATTTGGATCAGCCCACGACATCAACTTTGTTCCGTCCATAAATAGTAGATTTTGACCCTTGAGAAGCCATTAGCAAAGCTTTTCTCATGAGAATTTTGTACTTCTGTTGTTACAATAACAGGCATGTAATAAGCTGGATTGCAAACGTTTTGACTCGAAAGAGGTCCTCGGCAGGCCACCATAGTGCTATCCGACCCCTCGTTTTTGATTGAAAGGATTTGAGGTTCTGCAAATTTGAGCCATAATCTCAGATCTGAAATATGTTATTCGAAAAAATTTGTCTTATCATCTTACTCGGGAAACCCCAGCTGTATTCCAAATAGTCAGTTGCAGACCATTTGAATGGACCAATGCCATAAAATATCTGGAACCTTGATAGAAAATACGTGCTTGGATTCGATGTTGTTAGTTTCAGCTGCCCATCAGTCACTTTTTGAGTTGACCCACCAGCTGAACTCGTTTGAGTAGTAGGGTTAGTACCGTCAATAGGCAAAGCTGGTATATATTTAAAGGCTTTAAAATCAACGTTGGTGTTGGTAGTGTCGTCATCACCGGTACATAACAGAAAAACCCATTGGTTTTCATTCTATAAAGATCCTCATTATCAAATTCATCACACTTTGGGTTTACCGTTGCTAGAGAAACTGTAAAAACTAAATTCGGACTGCTCATTGTTAAGGTTTCCGTGTCAGATGCCCAAGTTAGCTCGTAGTTGAACATAACCCTATTAGTGTATCATAAAATGGCCAACTTCTCTTTTTTACGTTCCATCAGGAGCATCCAGAGTTAAAGTTAGCGGCTGATTCACAGCAGCGTAGCGAATCCAAAATGCTACGCCCAAAAAGTTTTGATTCAATACTAATTGTATTTTGATGTGGTTAGTTAGCTCAGAATGAAAAGGCTAATGTACAGGCAGTTTTTTGATCATAGTTTTCAATAGTGTAACTCATCAGTGAAGCATCAGTTATCCTTGAAACCACTTCAAACACCTTAATAGTGCTTCCTTGGCTGGATCCTCCTGTTCCTTTGTCATTATAATAAATAAGCATTCAAGCGAGCTTACCGTTGGTCTGGAGAAGGAGAAGCAGAAGATTCAAGAACAGAATCGCAGGCTTTAACAGCTTGAGCATTTGAGTTCTACTTTACACTCGTAATTGAGTTAGTTGCCAGAACGTATATTAAGGCAGTATATTAAGGCAGCATATTAAGGCAGCTAAATACAAAACTCATTTTAAATAATTCATTTTCGGAGATTTTGGTTTATTTGATTTTCTCATTCTCGTGTCCAACACATTTATTAAGCTATAGTCACCACCTCCTGTCTAGCTCAGGTCTTGATAAATCCAAAAAAATGCAACAAAATCAAATGAAATTGAAGATGAATCTATCAATAAAAGCAAAATGTTTTGATATCAGGTCTGCCAATTCAACCTTCGGAAAATAAAGAAAAGCCTGGAATTTGTAGTTGATGGGGAAGAGAGAGAGAAAAGAGAAAAAAACGAATTCAATTTGGTAAAAAACTCTATCTACCACAATCTCCTCTCTCTATCGGCTGAAAGGTTGGACTCACTTGCATTTCATTGAAAAACATGAGCAGAGAAAACCAAAGAACTTTTTTTCAACTTTGAGATACATAGTAGAACAAAGTACAACTCATTTTATTTTTATTCTAATCTGTTGACAGTTACATCCGTTTGAAATCCAACTTTGAATTCGTTAAATTTAGAGCAATCTAATGGAAATAAAAATAGAGTATCCTAAGATGAAGATCTCTTCAGAAAACGAAATACTTGATTGTATCAGGCTGGAAACTTTGAAAATTAACATACCGGCTCATAGCGATCTCGAAAAAGATTAGTAGGAGTCTGTTCTGCAGAGAGCAATCATAAAATTAATCAATGTTGGTAAACATCAAGTGAATTCGGCAACGCTGAATTCAATAATCTATTTAAACGAAATATGAACCATATACATTCATGTCTAACTTCTTAATATCCTTGCTTTTGAAGCTTGACCAAAAAAATACTGTTATGACCTTAATAATACCTCCTGAACAAAAAAATTATCAAAAATAAGCACTCATGTGCTGCACTTCTCCTTCCTTGGATGACGTTGTTATCCCAACATAATTATAATGCCACCGCTACTTTGAAATTAGCTTAGTTCCCTTGCTCAAAATATTAAGCAGCCTGCGATCTAATTCTTGCGAGGGTGGCCGAATTACCAAGAGCCCTTTTCGGTCAGGACCGCTTCTACTGACAAAATTGTCATAAGAAATCGAACCTCTTGCGGTTTTAGTTCCATCGGCTTTTAAACCAGCTAATGGAGACTGGGTCGGGTAACTTTTAATTAACAACCCATGGAAAGGCTTTGGAGGTTTTTTGAGAAGCTCAGCCACGAATTCGTTACTTTTCGCTGAAAATTCCCTCCGATAATTGTAAATTTCACGCTTCGTCTTCTGAGGTTCAGCTTTCTGAGAATGTAATCTTATAAACCTGCCTTTTGACGTTGGAAACTGCCGCGTTTGCCTCACTTCACTTGGTTTTTGGGCAATTAACTGGCTCTGGCTTTTTTGCATTTCAGTGCTCCCTTGCAATTGGAGTTTATTAGCTGATTTAGCATTCGTCAACAGTGGATGCGGCTTGGTCTGATGGTCCAATAACAACGACTCCTTAGTCACCTGCGAAGGTTCTGTGCGCACTGAGCTACTTTTATTCAAATCCACACTTTTTCTCGTAATTGTAGGCGTTTTAACCTTAAAACCATTCGCTTCTTCAAGTTTCGGATCCGCCGCCTGAACCTTGTGCTGAACTTGATTCTCTTTTCCAAAGGAATTTTGAGATTTTGACCCTAGTAGCGGTAAGGATTTCAGTGAGTTATTTTGGGCCGGCATCTCTCTTAAAGACTCTCTCTTCTCCGGTGCTGCTTTGATGAACTCAATATTTGGAGAATTGCCTTGTGTTTGGCACCGTTTTGATGGCTTCCGGGGTTTTTGCGTTTTGATTTCGAAGTCGAACTCCGATTTTAGATTATCGAGATTTCTGCTTAAGAATCTTTGTGTGCAACTTTCAGTCGTTTCTTCAACCAGCCAAGGAGAGATGTCCTGAAGCGTATGCACTTTGAGACCAGGTTTTTGAAAGACTGGTTTCAAGCTAAAATCTTCGCTTTCTTCTAAATTTTCGGAAATTTCAGCAACAGACATTTGAGTTAATAATTGCTAATTATAACGGACCTTTCAAATCTCATTCAAACAAACAATGTTGAACTTGATTAACCCATATTATTCGCCCATGCAGTAAGCATAGACTCTCAGTGGTCATTAGATAGGGCTTAATGACCAATGTTAATGGGCACAATAATCTTAAATAATTCATTGATTTTCCATTGTGGAGTTTCCTATAGCGTTGATATCAATCTCTATAGATAATGTGTGATACTTTGATGATATCGAAATTCAATGTGTTATTGTTTCTCTGGCATCTTTGACAGTAAGGAGAGCTCGTGTTCTAGGAAATAAATTGCTTTTTACAAAAGACTGGTGGCCCTTTGTAATAAAACAAACTCATTTTCTGACTCTTCTATGTTCTAAGACGATTTCAATAAATATTTAAAAGAATAACTCTGCAATGAAAGTGAATGATAACATATTTGAGGATGAGCTTACGCCTTGGGACGTGATGTATTCCTCCCACAGAGGATACGATCTGGATAGTCCAAAATCACGACGGAAGCCCAACCCCCTAGTAAAACTAAGCAATTTTCAAGGAAATCGTCTTTCACACAGCAAATCTGACAAATCTCACAAATTTTCATTCGAATCGCCGCAGCCTTATCGCGGAACAATCGCACTTCCTACAACAAATATCGCTTTTGGGGCCGACAGACCGCTTGAAGTGGGTAAAATTCAGAAGCCGATGACGCATAAACGTGTCGTTTCAGAAGTTCCGCGTTTTAATTTTCTCCAACATGCCCCGATCGATTTGAACTCGTTGATTCAAAAGAAGAGGGTGGGGTCACAGCCAAATATTGTAGATAATGCACCTCCAATGGTTTTGGGACACAAAGCGACTCAAGATGAGAAAAAAACTAGGACTGTAACGAGGATAAGGCCGATGACCTCAAAGTTACAGCTATCAAAGGTGGAGCCTCAGAATGTGGGAGAATTTATGATTTCAAACAGCTTTAAATTTTTACCTCGAGCAAAAACGCCCCAAGCAACTCAAACGAATTTTTCAGTTTTTAATCCAGGTTCAAGGCCGGCGTCTGGAACGAACAAGGATTTTAAAAATTCAATGTACTATAGGTACAAGGATTCGAACTATAGCGATTTTGCTTGGTACCCTGCGAGATTGCAATCGGCTCAGGGGCATCGGAAGAGGAATACAATGGCAAGTATTGATATGGAGCTCGTGAATGATCATCAGCAGGAGCACCTCGAGGAACCGACGAATACTTTGAAGAGATTTTCGATGTTTGATAGTCAGTTGGGAGGTGCATTGAATAATAGCAGTGAACTGCTTGCTTCGCCGCCACTCACGTTTAAAGAGAATATTTTTGAAAGAAATATTTTGAATTTCAAGAAGGAGGGCAAGAGCTATCAAAATATGCTTTTTGAGCGCTACCGCGCAGCTGTGAGGCCAAAGAGGGTCATTCCGAGTTATAAACTGAAAAAACCTGAGAAGCCGAAGCAAGAAATGGCTAAAACGATTGAGGTAAGAGCAACCACAGCGACTCAGAGTATTAGAAGGGATACTTCGAGTTCTCAGCTGAAGCGAGTTCAGAAAAGCAATCAAGAGAGAGTCGTTTTTCCGCCAGAGAGATTGCAGAGCTATGTTCATACTGCGTCCTCGAAGAATAATAGAGATGTTTCAAGTATGGAGATGCAACCTGTTCTCACTTCTTACACCGGTAATTTCCCAAATACTTAAGAAGAATAGAAGTCTGGGCTTAGTTCGAAAGAAATGTTTCAAATTACCTATATCTGAAAGGTTTGAACATAACATACTTCGTGTTATTCACACAGCTTTTTTTTTTTTGTCCTTATACATTCCCAATGCCTGATTAAGGCTAAATTCTAAGGGAATTGGCACGAATAATTGTAAATTTTAACTTCTATAAGTGATTATAATTCTAGAAGAGTACGCTCTAAAATAGTTTATTTTGTTCCTTTTTGTCTTCTGTGAAGCAATTTGAATATAAAGCACCGGGTTTACAAATCAAGAAGTCTATTCATTTGGTTAACAATTCAAATAAGACTTAGCTCCCTCCAAAAATAAATTTCTAATCATATCTTTAAGTAGTAAAAAGTGGAACCTTTATTTTACCCGAAAGGAGAGATATCATAACAATTTACCTACTTCTGGTTTAGTTTTTTATTCGGAAAAGAGGACTTTGGCAATCCAATGTCTCTTGTTTTTAGGGCTGGTATGTAACTATCAGATCACACAAATTAATTTGTTAATTCAGAGCGTTGAATTTGACAGAGCGGAAATAGGATCTAGAGTAGTTAGCTCTTGACAATAAAAAATATTGGATTACACTCATTGCCTGTGGGCTGAAGAATAGCTTCTTTTCCATTCTTCCGCTGAATATATTAATATATTTGTCTTCCTCGAAGCTTTCCGGTCATAAGAAGCTGAATTTACAAGAAAAAAAGAATATTCATACGATTACAGGATTTTCTGCCAAATTTAGCTGTTTGTTAAAGCAACTGAGGTTGGAAGGTTCCATGGTTTAAATAAAGCGTCCCTAGGCCACATTATAGTGAGCAAGATGATGTTTGAAGTATTCTAGTTCTAGAATGGTTTTTATGAAGCTAATTTTGCTTCTATGTATCCAACTACAACTTAAACAGCGATAGTTAAAACTAAATACCTATTTTACAAAATGTTGAAAATCATTGCTTCTTTCATTGTCTTCAGTTTCTCCAGTCTCTGCTTCGGTGCTATACCAATTTCGTCTCCAATAAGTTCCATACCTGATTATTATCTACACAGTCCCGGCATCACAGTCTACACTGCCTCCAATACTACCGATGCTGCAATTTGGAATCCTAGTAATATCACAGATCCAGGTGTAGGAGTTTTTTTCGCAAGCGTGGTCTTTGGCCCTGGCAGCACCAACGAGACTGCTCACGTCTACGGCTTATTAAATTTCTCGGGCGGAATACATAAAATATACAAGAGAACCTTGAATGCGACTATCCTTAGTTGGGCAAATTACACTTCTCCAGTCACAAAACCTGATGATGAAATTACAGTTACTATTCCAGTGAAAGATAATTGGTATTTCAAAACTGCTGTTGCACCAAACTATCTAGCAGTCTTGTCAGCAGGCAGTGATGGTCTCTATATGCAAATTTATATCAATCTCATTACTGGAACAACTGCCAAGCAAGTTCAGATTACTTCAACCATGGATGTTGAATCTTTCACACTCGGAAATATTTGGTACGACAAGGGTTCTGAAGCTTTTTTCTACACATACAGTAAGACTGTAACAGCTACCCTCTCATATGAGTATACGATCCATCTTGGAGGTATCTACAAGGACGGAACGGCGTATTGGACCAACCCGTTGACTTTTCAAGTGGCTTCCACAGCAACAACAAATCCCATCTTTTATTTAATGGGAGGTGGTGATAATTGGGCCAAAGCCTCCAATATCTACATTGTTTACAAAGATGCCATGGCAGGAATTATTTATGTTTCAAAAACTGCTTTGGCGACCACTACCACTGCAGGTGGAAACTTTAAACAACTTGTTTCTGATGACATTCCTAATGGTCAGACCTATATACCTATCGGCGTTTGGGCCTCGAATTACACCTATGGAGTCGCCTGCTATAGTCAAACTCAAGCCGACACAACAACTTTCGTTCACACTGTCATCAATTTCCTCAATGGAACAGAGGTTGGCTCTAATTCCTGGATGACAATGCCGGGTGCCTATGGCGCAAACTCACTTGCAGGTTGGCCAATAAACACTGGGTATACTCTTGTCGTAGGGGATGGCTTTAAATACACAATGAGAACTTTTTATGCCAATGGTACGGCCAGCAGGACCTCTATTAATCTTGGAATACTTCATGGCCCTATCAGCCTCTATGAAGATCCAAATGGTGCGATGTGGATAGGCTGGCAAGATGTTGACACCGCCAACGCTGGTCTCACCTACACTGGCTACTTAGGTATCCTTCAAGAACAAATTTACCCTACAGTAATCATTGAGAAAACCAACTATTATTTTAAAGGAATTGTCCTTTCAACTCTCGTCGTCTTTATTGCTCACAATTTGATCTCAATTTGGGCATAATATGAAAGGACTTTCTCTTGTTCCATAAAGGAACAACTGGGAATGCATGATTGATAAAGTTTGCTAAAGAAGAGTCATTCCCATTCATATTTCTTTTTCAGCAAAATGCATGCATCATTCTCAAAGGATTCATTGGTTTTCTGAGAGAATTTATTATAGCTGATCACAGAAAATATGGTGTTGTGAGAATATTGAACTTGCGATTTTGAAAGGATTCAGATTCGTTTGTAACTCAAGTATCGCTAATGAAACTCGTCTGAGAAAAGTATTGAAATTTTTATAAATTATCGATATCTCAGTTTGCCACGACATTTATGCAACCAATGCCTCATTTGCATCGTCGATGAGCCCACTATCATTCAAATCGCGAGTGATATCAGTGAAAAAGAGATCTGATCTCACGGAAACTCTCGAAAATTGATATTCAGATTTTGAGGTTGGAAAAATATCAATTCAAAGGATTACCAGATTTTATAATTTTCAAGATTTTTCGACTTTCAATTATCAAATTTCAAAATTTGTTACTTGAAATCGTCAGTCTTTTGAATCTCAAAGGAAATTTTATAACCCTTTTTATAGAGTGTCAAGCTTTTGAGAATCTACGGTCTCTAACATTAAGGTTGATTCAATAATCTCTTAAAGCAAGCTCGAAATATCCATTTGCTGGGAGGATCGAGATGCAAATTTTTCTTAAACCAGTTAATTTTTCAGAATCTTTGAAATAATTCTCATTAGTTAAATGTTATTTTCTTTTCAACCTAAGCAAAAAAGTTATCATAACTCAACTATCTTAGCAAGTTCCAGTGATCCTCACTCAATTAATAGCTTTGCCCATGAACTTCAATTTCCCAAAAGCAAACTCTCCTTGCCTTTTTCAATACACCGCTCTGATAAATATTGTAACGGGCTTTTTCACTAATAGCAGGACTGATCCTCGATTAATTTATTAATACAAAAACACATTGGCATTAAAAATAAAATGATCGGAAAAAATATTTACGAACCTGGATTCGTAGAACTCCCGCTCAATCCTGCTCAGAGCCCAAGGAATCGTGTATCTCCAGACCTCAGCTCTGAAAAATTGCGCATGATCAACCAGACTCCACTGAGACAGAGATTAAGTCCCAACGCCATGAATGGTCCAATCAGATCTTTTATGACCAGATTAAACGAAAGCCATGAGATCCCAAATTTAACCCACGATTTTCCTTCACCAAAGCACTATTCGTCCACCAAAAATTTACTGTCGAAGGTAGAGCTGAAACCTATCGATCTCAATTCCACAAAGAGTTACAGAAAATTGGAGACTACAGTCCGTCCTCGTAAACCCACTCTCAAAGCATTGTTAGAAATTTCAACGACTCCAAAGCGACTTATAAGAGAAAAACATGAGTTTTCTGGGGACGATTCTCCGACTTTCTTACCGAATATATCGATGTTTCTCAATCAAAATGAGCACCAGAGCCCTGTGGCTCATCAACTGAAAAAACCAAATGTAGTCTATAAGCAACGAACTCCGCTTCAAGGGAGAGGTGGAATAACGCCTGCGAGATTGAATCCTAATTTGAAATATAAGAATATTTGCGATTACTCTTTTAACCACCAGCAAAAAAGCTTTCGGCAAGCGTCTCCGGAAAATATGAGAAACAATACTTCAGAAGGAGGTTCAAATGAGCTCCTTAATTTACAGGAGACTTACGGTTCTCAGATATTAGACCAAATTTCAGAAATATCTAAAGTAGTAGGTTCGAAGATTATTAAAGAAAGTATCAAAAATAAATCCGGGTTTCCAAGCATCACAAAGAAGAAAAATCAAGAAAGCTTGCCGAAGTTGAATGCTGCCTTACCCGATCCGGTTCAGATGAACAGACAATCGAAACTCCGCAAAAAGCTTCGAGACCACGTTGATAAGATCGAGGAAAATGTAATAGAGGTCTATGAGAATCTTAGCAAAGACGCTGCTGGGCTAAATATCTTCAACACTTTCAATAACTCTCGCATTACACTCGCTCGAGACCCTTCCGAGAAAGTCCCTCAGAAGAATTGGAAAATCATTAGAAAAAAGCTGCTTGAGACCTTAAATAGTCTAAAGCGAATGAAGCTTACGCCTCGGATAGTCATCAACGAGCCTGTATTTACTGCTGAGCCTTATGGGAGAGCAGATTCGCAGCGTTTGTTTCAGGCTATTAAAGCCGGGAACATCAAAGTCGTGAAGAAGCTCCTTGCGAAAAACCGCTATTTGATTCATGATTTTGATAATATTCATCAAAAGCCACTGCATTGGGCAGCGAGGTATGAGAAACTTGCTATTGTTAAACTCCTGCTTGATGCGGGAGCAGATATCGATGCGAAAGACCTCATAGGAAGAACTCCGATCTACTTCGCGTTGTGTGGGAATAATGTGGAGGTAGTGAAATATCTATTCAGAATGAAATGCAACCCTTGGTCGTCTGGAACAGGTGATTACATGGATTTTGTGAAGGACAAACCTTCATTCCGATCTTTGCTTTCCAGAAGCAGGCAATTGCATATTGTTGAAAAGTTCCTCGAACCGAGTGAGAGAGAGGAGTTTTTGAGAGTTTCAGCACTTGATTATTTTCTGTAAGAGTCTTGATAGATAATAGATTAGTTTAAGCGAGAAGTCAGTAGAAATGTGTGTGTGCGTGTTTAATGTAGTCATAGGAAATTTAGCAATTAGAGTGTTGAAATATGATATTAAATAGTCTTTAGGCAATTAATAATTGCTTAACTAAAGAATTGATTCTAAATTCATAGTCTTCACCATAGAAATATTCATGCTTGGGAATTCCCTCTCATACTTCAATTTCTTCGGTCTAAGAATAAGAGAAGCTATTCTGTGTGTAGAGGGGCATTTCTAATTAATGTTAAACAAAAAAGCGCGTATTTCTTAATTCGAAACATGTATCTGTTAAAATTCTTACAGATTTAAAATTATTCCACACATCAGAAACACACTCATCGAAGCCAGGTCCTCACATGAGCAAGGCCGTATCTCCCGAAGCGCCACGGCGCTCCTATTCGAGTCATTCCCTGCCCTCTCGTTTCTCTCCTAAATCACCCGCTTATCAGTCTACTCACCGCCGCAACACTCAATTTCGCGAATTCTTAGATGATCAAAAGAACGATCCCACTCTAACAACCAGCAAACAATTTCTTGGAGATAACTGCATTTCCATCCTCATTGAATTTCTCAAAGACCATTTCAATTTCTCAACAATTGACTTATCAGACAGCAGCATCGGTACTAAACATTTCGCGCTGATCTGCAAAGAAATCAAACATTTTCCCAAACTACTGTCTATCAAAGCTCGAGGAAATCTCCTTGGAAAGGACAACCTTGGACTTAGGGCGCTTGCAGATCTTCTTGTTGCGGTTCCAGAAATCAAGGAAATTGATTTGCGAAATAATCAGATCGGAAAGAGAAGCGGAAGGGTGCTCGCTAAGATTATCCAGGAAGGGAAAAACTTACAGAAGTTAGATCTTCGATTCAATCGTATTGGAGACGAGGAAGCTGCTTATATCCTGGAAGCTTTAAGGAGCAATGCTAAGAATATGCAGGTTTTGCTCGGAGGGAATGGAAAGATAAGCGAAAAGATCCTCTTTGGAATCAATAGGATAGTACTAGATGCGCAACTTAACACTGCTGAGGCTGATAACACTGCAAGGGAGGAAAATACCAAAAACTTTGTTTTTGATCTAGATGGGATGAAGTCTGATCGCACTGTGAAGCCTTCAAAATATAATAGTCCTCATAGAAAGCAATCAAAGGCCCGAACGCCTAACATATCACCGAACCTCAAAGATAAACAATATGCGACCTTCGAGCCTACGAACTGGTCAAGAAAAGGCTCTGTGAGCAGTATTGAGGCAAAAACCCAGCGTGTTGAGCAGAAGAAACGCAAAAGAGGCAGAGCAGCGGACGTAAGCCAACCCAGAAGCAAGACTCCAGTAGAAAGATTCCGCAGCGGGTCCGCTGAAGTCCGAGATAATTCTTTTGCGAGCAAAAGTTTTGATAAGAGGCAATATTTTCTACATGAATTTGACCAGAACCCCAGTGCAGACGCGATGATAAAAAAGCTTCGACAGCTTCTGTATGACGAAAAGCAGCGCAGCAGACAAAATTCTGGAGTCATTAGAGATCAAATGGAAAAGTATTTAAACGAGGAGAGGAGAACGAGAGCCGAAGTAGAGCGGAACTGTAGCCAACTAGCTGCTGAATTAAAGGAAAGAGGAAACAAGATTGCCCAGCTCGAGCAAAATTATAATAAACTCTTGCAGGAATGTTCGCAAATTAAAGAAGAAAACGCTCGGTTACTGTCTAATAGTCAGAAAAGCAAGGCGGAAACACGATCAAGAAACCCTTTACAAGAGACTTTTGTAGGAAATGATACTTATTATAAAGAGGAGAATCAGCGTCTCGAAAGACAAGTCAAAGAGCTTAAAAGCGAGATTCAGTTGGTCAGCGCACAGTTGCGAGAGAAAGCGAAACAAAATGAAGCGAAGGTGCGGATAGAGGAAAGACAAAGGTTTGAAGAAGAACTTCAGAGATTAAGGATCATTCAACGTGAAGAAGCTGGGTTTAACTTTGATAGCGCAAATGAGAAGCTGATTAATGAGAATAAAGGGTTAAAAGTGTTGGTTGAAAAATTGCGGTCTCAACTGGCAGAGTCATTGACAAAGAATGAGAAAATGAAGGAAGATATACAACAAATGGATGTCGTTGTGCTCAGACTCGAGAAAGATATTAATCAAGCCTATGTAGAAATGGACAGGATTCGTGAGCTCCATCATCACGAGGTGGAGAAGTTGTTATCTGATCATAAACTCGAGAGGTCAAGGTGGCTTGAAACTCAAGCATTTCTTCAGTCGAGGGTGCAAGAGCTCGAAATTAGCCTTGCACACGCAAAAGATGATACGCAGAGAAGTCAGCAAAAGTTTAAACAGCTAATGAATTCGTTGCAAGGGAATGTCAAAAGAGCATTTTCTAAAGCAATCTCTGAAAATGAATAGTGATAGCAGTCTTAATTTTTCTGAGACTAAGAAAATTTTTCCTGACCCGTTTGCATTTCGAGATGCTGTGAAATAGTTAAGCTGTAAATTACATGCAACTTTTTTTTTTAAATGAAATTTTCGCGATAATAACTTCGAAAAAGGTAATTCCTTGTATTTAACTCTTAATCTGCATGGTTAGTAAGCGCCGTTTATATCGACTCATTGAAAATAATAACCACTAGCTGTCTTCATGCAAATAACTAACTATATACCTTGATCAATCATCAAATACTAATTGCTATTATTCTTCATACCTCGCGCCTACTGTGGAGGTGCCGGGGTTTTTGCAAAAATTTTTCCTTAGGAAATCCACCAGAAATGATAAATTTGTCAGGAATGACATATGAAGCGTATTACAGATATGCTTCTCTGATGCTGATGCAACATGCGGTTATTCTACTATCCAATAATATTAAAAGAAGAAAATTTAATTCTAACAATGCTTATAGACGATCCTTACCGCTCCATCCCTTCGACTCCTATCATGGTAATGCTTCTGGACTCGCCAGATGCAGCTCTATATCATATGACCCTCTCGCAAGTACGATCTTATAGAAAACGTCTACTTTGCTAGTTTTGATATGCCTTGGATTCAATAGGTTTGGAGCCAGCTCTGCATCCAGTTTTTCCTTTACTTTGGGATCAAAACTCACCTTCACATTATTTAGAATGCCCAACGCGATTATCCAAAGCTTAATCGTAACAAACCCGAAGGCAAAACTTTTCGCTGACAACTCCCCATAATTCTCACAAAAGCCATAATAATATGTGCACAGACCTAACCCAATGGTAGCGTTCAAGCAGATCAACAAGGTGACGAATGAAATCAAGAGCAACCACTCAGGTATTGACAAAAAGAGGAAGACAAATCTTCGAACTGCGGTTCTTTTCGGTTGGTGGTACTCGAGGATAAGCTCTTCCATTCTTCTGATTTTGGTATCAATATAATCTGAGTCTCTGACGAGAAATTCAGGCCATTTGGTTTTGGATGATTCGATTGAGTACATCGCATTTAAATAGTCGTAAGAAATCGAGAAAGTTGTTTCCTTTTTTTCAGGATCGAACTGAACCTCATACTCATCTGTTGGGATATACTCTTCGTCACTTACTTCCCCTTGGTTAAGTTCAATGCCATGATGATCGTTCATTTTTTGGGATTTTTTTTCTTCAAGAATTATTTTACCAATAATTCAAGAAACCACTCACCTTGTTATTCGTTTTTTATTTTTTTTTTCTATGCGGTTAGGAGTATTCAATCAGTGTAAAAAAAGAAAAGAATCAGGCAAGGAATATTGCTAGAGCGAAATCAAAAGCAGCGCACAACGGTGGGAGGGGAGAATGTCTTAGGTTAAGAAGCAATCGAGTTCCTTAAGAATGACTTCGTCCATTTCATTTGTTAACTTGAGTCGTCGTTCAAAATTCCGTCCATCTTAATACAAAACACCGAGAAGAATCACGTAATGGACGAGGTATTTTGAAGTGGTCTACATGCAGATAACGGTTGAGCCGACAGTTTAATGAATTTCATCGTACAAAAATTAAATAAAGGAACATAATGAATAATAATCAGAAGAACTTCACCCAAATACAAAAGTGTTTTACTCCAAAACATTTTTATTCACAACAACAAAATTTTTCATGGCTCTCTGTGCAAGATAGCCAGATTGCAAAACCTGGAAGTGCAGAGCCATCTGTTGGGCTCGAAACATCATCAGATTTGCTAAGTATGCTTGTTGATAATGCGCAGACGCGATTGGTCGGGGATAGAGCGAAGGAAGAGGATAATGCCTTAAATCCTTATTTTCTTCATTCTCTTCCTGCCTTTGTCCAAACTTCAGCTCCAGTTTGCTATGTCCATCCTCTCGGTCATTCTTTTCTTCAAAATGAGGCTGCTGTGACTCCTCTAGACCCCCTTCACTTTTCATCTGAGAGTTATTCTCTTCTATCTTGCAGGACTGCGGTTCCGGTGCACTCTTTCCCTCCGCAGTTCCTTGCAAATTTTTTGTGGGTTTTCTTTGCAGCTGCTTTTTCACAATTGGTGGCTCAAATTCTGCCCCATTTCTCTCTTCAACATCGGCTCCGTCCTCATTAAATTTGATTGTAGTCTTTTTATTTCTGTGTCGCGTCTGTGCATTATCAACAAGCATACTTAGCAAATCTGATGATG
>ENA-UOUE01000012-UOUE01000012.1-compost-metagenome-genome-assembly--contig:-NODE-12-length-115559-cov-7.908401_pt1 | contig 115559 bp, 61 predicted proteins | sample MGYA00238146_ERZ747223 | MGnify/ENA primary metagenome ERZ747223 (study PRJEB28781, sample SAMN06268865) | compost metagenome | isolation source: single cell | place: USA: California, Emeryville, Joint... | reverse complement strand
CGATCAGAGTCATTCCCTGCTGTGTTTAAAAAGCTGAGCGTGATGGTACAGGACGCCGAAAAATTACATAGAGACAGCGCTCAAGTGATTGAGAGAGAAAGCGTTAGGACTTTTATTTTGCTGTTGTTAAACACTGTTAAATTCGTTGAAAGCAGCATTAAAAACATATGGATGAGAGAAGATCAAAGCACCACACAACTCGCCTCGTTACTGAAAGTAGCCCAAGCGAATGAGTTCTCTTTCCGAGAGCATAAACCGCAGCCAGATATGTCACCAAATGAGCGTTTTAACACAGAAAAAACTTCTTATGAAGGCCTCAACACTGAATCATCTCAGAAACAACAGAGGAAAAAACTTGAGATCACTCTTCCGGAATATGACCATGTTGAGCCGGTCAAATTCCACCTTGCTTCTCCACAAGAATCAAAGAGTCTAAAAACCGGTACTCCTGTTGAAGCGAATCGAAGTCGTCCTATTTCTAGTTGTAAAGCGAGTGATAATTATCAAGAAATGGGAGGAAGAGGCTTCCCCAGCGATGAAAAGACCAGCGATGAAAAGACCAGCATTCGTTCGACTCCGAATGCTCAAGGCGTTAAAGCACATATTCGGCAACAGAGCGGTCAATTACACTCAAGACCTACAGAATTAGCGGGGTATTTCTCAACGCCGAAGTCACATCAAAGCCAGCAAGAAATATCGACACAAACGAGTAGTAAGGCACATGCATTTCCTCCGAGGAGTGGAGATTCAACTGGCAAGTCAGCAGTCAAGAGATTCGACCTTGACAAGGCAGTCAGTCCGAATCGAGGAACTGCTTATGGATTAGAAGAGATTAAGAAAAAGAAGGATGCTGCTCTCTACGAAAACGACCAGCATAGACCAAGACAGTTAAGCGAAAAAGCTCATAGTCACAGTAAAATACTAGTCATAATAATGATATTAATCTATTTATATTATATAGCGAAAAAGATACAAAATATTGCTGGTGGCTTGAGAGAAGAAGAAAGTGATGATTTCGAATCAGATCCTACGCATATACTCACTTCCCTAAAGGAATTGAAGGCTTTTGTGAAGAATATAAATGAAAATAACGACTCAATCCTGAATAATCTATCCAAGACTTATGACAGATCAATGCATAAGCCCGAAACCAAAGCAAGTCAGCAACCGCAAGAGCCGTTATATAGAAAAGCTAGCACTCCAACTCACGAAATCAGCAAGAACAAAAACCTATATGAAAGTAATCCAATCGCAATTTTTCAAGTTTAACAAACATTGTTTCTAGAGAACTATCTGCTCCCCAGGCAACACAGTGAGTACGCCATCTATCGAAATAGAGCGGATTCGCCTAAGAGAAAATTTTTAAATTTTAGTTCGACTTTCAAGTAAAGTTAAGAGAGATTATGATAATCCAGTTTTAAATATTTGATTGCTATTTGTTTAAAAAGATAAGGCTTTTTTACAATCTCTAATCATGGTTATTATTGTTGAAATAACTTCGTGAAGCCTAATTATGCATCATGTTGAGACTTCCTCTCTCATTCACGTTTTACACCTTATTCTAAGTTCTCTGACATCCCATTGTCTTTATAATATTGAATCGAAGCGGTTTTGCATTCAGCTCACTTAAATTTTCGAGACAATAAATCCGGAGTTTTCATCTACTCATGAAACGTATTCCAGCGATACTGAGCGACCAGAACGGCGTCCTCATGCGAGGAAGACAACTTATCTCCGGCTCGGATTCTGCTCTGGAGAGAATCAGAAACCCTCTTAAACACCTCAACACGAAAAAATATGCAAATATAGAAGATCGGTTGCCATTCGTTGTCCTTTCAAACGCTGGAAGCAAACTCGAGAAAGACAAAGCTGAAGAATACAATAAAATTCTTAAGCTCTCAGGCGTACATAAACTTCAAAAGGAAAACGTCGTTCTCAATTACTCGCCTCTCAGAGACGTCTTATCCTCCTTCAAAGATAAGCCCATCATTATCGGAGGCGTTGGAAATTCTGAAGAAATAGCAAGGGACTGTGGTGCTAATAAATACGTAACTTTTGAGGAGTATTGCTCAATGTATCCTTTCCTCGTGCCGATCTCTCGAAGAAGGACACCAAATCATTGCGAAGAGACCATTGAAAAATTGAAAGAGAGGTTAGGATTCACTGCTGAAGAGTTGAAACGTGAGCCATTGCAAGTACATGGAATATTTTTCTTGAATCCTCCAAGGATTTGGGAAGAGGCTGTTCAAGTTACCTTGGATCTTCTTACCACTGAAGACGGAAAGATCGCGCAGAATTACTCGCCGACACCCCCAAAGAAGCACATACCGATTTACGCTGTGAGCGATGATTTTCATTATTCTGATGAGTTCAAGCTTCCGAGGCTTGCGTTGAGGTCATTTAATGAATCTTTAAGAATAAATTACCAGCTATATTACAATACTCCTTTGAAGATGAACATCGTTGGAAAGCCTGAGAAAATCGCCTTTGAATATGCAAGTAATGATTAAAGGGAGATTCAGAGTGTTAATTTGGAATATAGTGCAAAAGGCGAGAGCTCAGACTCAGAGTGAGATTTCTAATTTTTATATGATTGGAGACAATCCTGAAAGTGATATTTTTGGAGCGAATCGAATGGGAATAAAGACCATTCTTGTGAGGTAATTAATTGTATTTTTGTTTGATATGAGTTCTAACATTGGATGCTGGAATCAGAACTGGGATATGGAATGATGGGGAGAACGATAAGAAGAACCCAGCGACGTACGTTGTGGAGAACTTTGCTGAGGCGGTTGATTTAATACTTAGAGAAGAAAAGATTTTAGACTAAAGCTTAGGTTTATTAGCGCATCTTTTGTTAAATTTCAGAGAGATTTTCTAACAAACAATCCAAAAGGAGGCGATTGATTGAAAATAAAGTCATTAACTTCGGTAGCTGTAATCAAGGGCAAAAAAACTGACTTCTGAGGGTAGCTAACAAATAATTAGTTTCGTTACTTGAAATCCTCCTAAAACAATTCTATTATTAATCTTAAGTAATGCACATTCGAATTCCCCTATTACTCAAAGCTCTCATCTTCTAAATATCTAAACATTATTAAGAGCAAGAATTAGTATCGAAAAATTTTGAGTATGGCTGATTGAGATCTGTTTGCTAAACTAACAACATCTGAACCTGTTCATTCGATTTGCTTCCCAATGGAGTTGCAGACATTCCAAAAGCTCATTGGAAATGGATTTATGGGACTTTTTGCTGGTTAAGATTCTAATCTATGATATCTGGAATCTTTACTCATTTTAAGTAGTATTTTATATAACGCTATGAAGGTGAAGATAGGAGGTATTCTCCACTGATTTGCTATGCAGTTCACAAAGATAGAATATGCTTCATTCAAAGGATCTCATCTAATTAACACGATAAACGTGTTCATATCTTTCGAAATTTTTAATTATATATGTAGAATTAAATCTTCAGTTGGATCGACTCAGAATTCTCAACTATCAAGTAATTTGAAAGCACTCTAATCAAAAGCAGCGCAGTTGCCGCCGTTTGTAAGGCTTCCAAAGGAGAATAAGAAGAATGCGTTTGCCTTTTGGTTAGATGATAACCCATCTTTCAATGTGGGACATGAATACAATCATTGAAAACTTTGTAATCCGTCTTAGTGATTAAAAGTCAGCCTCTCATCATCTCTATCTTCTAAAAAATCTTTCAGTATTATCGAACTATTCAAGTTTGATCTGGAAAAATATGAACTTTTGCCTGTGCTTCCAGCCTCTTAATTGAAGATTATAAATTATTTCTAAGAACAGGAGCTATGGTTCAGATTGATAAAAAATGTTCGTGTTCTGATCTAAAATGGTTCTATGATTTTTCTAAACAACTTCGTGGTTTTTAATTAGATTATTAATAAAACAGAAGAATTATAAACAACGTCGATGTATCGATGCTAATTTAAATTTTAAACAGGCAGACAGTCTTTTTCCTTCATAGCATCCCTCTAACAGCTCCTTACCTAAAAATTACCAGGTTTTCTCTCCGGGCAACATTACTCCTACTGATATGTGTCTGTATGGTTATCATGGAACCTCCAACTTAAGACCTTCAAAGCCGTTCATTTTTTTATTTTCATTTATAAAAAATTTACTACTTTAACTAGTTTTGAAAGTATAAATAAAATTGAATTCTAATTTAACGAAAAAAAAAATGGAAATAAATAGAGATAAACTAAACTCAGGTAAAAAGTGCCAGAGAGAGGTGAAAATTGGACCTGTAGCAGAAAATACCATTAATGTATCACCTATCCGCAAAAGAGCTCCGTATTCTTATAATCACGTATCGAACGAAAAACGCCGGGAATTGTTGGATCGGGTGATCATAAACAAAGAAATGCTTGCGAGAGTAATTTTATTTGAGGAAATTATAAGCTGATAGAGGGTGATCATAGGTGGCGAAGGAGCTGAAGATCAACTACTCGACAGCGAAAACGATTTTTCATGTTTATAAATCGACTGGGCGGACTGAAAAAATTCCTCATAAATTAAGGAAACCGACCAATAAAGGGCGACGATCGAGAGCGAAGAAAGCTCCTGTGAGCAAGGAAGATGGCAATGCTGCGAAGAATGAGTGTGGAGAGCAAAATGAAGTCTATTTTGGGAGAATGAAAATAGAAAATGAAGCTTTCAACACTAAGGTAGAACTAAAATGTGAGGAAAACATACAGAAAATTGAGGACCAAGCAACTGAGTGGAGACATGAGCGAGAGCCAGAAATTTTGGAGAGGAGAGCTCAAAATGAGTTGAATGTTATGTCAGCGCAACTCCAACAAAATCAGTTCATTCCATTTATGGAAATGCCAGACCTACGAAATTGGAATGTGCGAGTTAATCTGCGGCATTCATATTTAGAAGGAATAGAGCATCCTATTTACCCAGCTATGCAATTTCATAAGTAGGGATGGAAGCATGGTATTAACTTTTTAATAGTGTAGATGGATTAGTTGGAGGATTAGATTTATTGGCTGTCGAAACTTTCATTGAGAACCATTTGAAAGTTTGTGATTTACTCATACGATTTACTCATAGAAGCATTATTAGGGATTTTTTGTTGTTTTAAAATATTGAAAAAGAAAAATAATTGTTGAAAAATTAACCTTATTTTCTCCTTAGTGGCTGTTCTCCCTTCTATCTGTTCAACGTGAATTTTTCATCATGCGATCAAAAAGCAAAAGGCGGAGAACAAGCTAGTATGAGCAAACTTGCTAATTTAGAATTGGCAAGACCAAACACATTTGATAATTTCATAGTAACGGAATAGTTCTTTATGCATTGCTTTGTTAAAAGGATAGGACATATCTTCCGAACTTTTCAAAGGATGTCTTGAAACATGAAACACTATCCAAAATCGAGGCGTTTTGTTTTTTGAAGGGACAGTAAACCAACTGTTCAGAAGAGAAAAAAAAACGCAGAATAACCCCAATATTTTCAGATAGTATGTTACAAAAGATTTTCTATCATGCTTTGATAACCAGCATTTATTCCTTACATATACAGCGAAAAAACTTTTCATACTGTCAAACTATTAATAACAGACTATGGCTTAAAATTTATGCAAATTATGGAAAAATAAATCAGATTTGCAAAGCCCATAAGAGTTTTGTACAAATATATCAAGTAATAAACAAATTTCCTCAGAGGGAAAAAAAAAAATTTCTTCGATAAAGATGCATTCCATTATTTTACTCATTTAAGTTATATACAAATATGACACAATATCGAGAGTAAATAATCCTATTTGCTGAAAATTTCACGATTATCGATCAAAAGACTTCTTTAATGAGCATTTGTCAATTAATCCTAAACATTTGCATGAAGCCAAACGATATGTAAGCAATCAGACATTATTTCTAAATTATTAACGCAAAGATTAGGCTTCTCGAAAGTTTAATTTCTTATCCAATGAATTCGCTCACTCTTTACAAGAAATAATCCGGAACCGATTTCTTCGCTGGAAGCTCGCGCTCCTCCTATTTATCAAATAAAAATGACCTCTCAGAATTGAAAAAAATGCATACCTGAGGAGCCGCTTCGAAGATTTTGTAAAATTTATTCAAGTTCTCATCCAACTCGAGAATCGCTGCCACATTGCCGCATCTATTTAATAGGTTTTACACACATTACCACAAATTTCAATACCTATAGCAGTAATTTGGCGCAGACCATACTGTTACCAGTGAATCATTGAACATGGACTTATAGCCTTCCATAACCAGCTGATGTGCACGACAGATCAAATCAATATTGTTTGTTCTGTTAAAAGCATCCACGATATCTCCTCCAAACAAATACCCTGCTCCTCTTGGACTTAAACCCCATCCTTCGATTTCTAATTTAAAAAGATTATTTTTCTGCTGCGAATTTTCAGAAAATCACCATCTGGATCAGACCACATCAGGTCGCACATGGCGCCATCATGAGGAACTTCTTGTTTTCTGTCAATCGCACGAATCTATGCAAATTTTGGTTTATAAATTGCAGGCTTAGGCGTGGATTTTACGTCATCAAGAGTATTGACAGAAGGGGAAAGCCCACCATGCACACAGAAAATTTTGTCTTCGATAACTGCTCCCAAGCTCAAGTAATCAAAGATTTCTGTGCAATATCTCCAAACATTAAGCGAGCCATATTTTCTGAGACATTCATCATAGAACCCATAAACTTGAGTAATTTGTCGACTTTCGTGGTTTCCTCTGATGAGAGTGATTCTATCAGGATATCGGACCTATTCGCATTAACTTGAGCTGTCGACGTGAAAGTTTTACTTTAAGAGCGAGGAGGAGAAGGAAGGTCTCGACGCTATAGTAGCCTCGATCAACGAAATCGCCCAAAAATAGATAATTTGTGTCTGGGCAATCGCCTCCGACCTTAAACAGCTCCATGAGATCGTGGAATTGACCGTGGATATCGCCGCAAATCTACCGAGAAAGGGAAGTTAAGCGGGTAATTCGAATATATTGATTATACAGTAACAGGAGCGTCGACACGTTGGACATTGCTTTCTTCAACGAGGATCTCTCTGGCCTTCGCGCAGAGGGCTTTCACCTCGCTTTCCTTAATGCACTCGCACTTTCGGAGCTGTTCGATTTGTCTATCAAGATCTGAGTTCATACCTCCAGAAATCTGCTTTTTTTGTTTAAATTTTTCTTATTATAGAACGGAGTAAATTCTTTGTTTCTGTCAGTACAATACTGCGAATATTTCTTGTTAGAGTCGAGATACGAGACTTTGGCGGTAAAAATAAAATGAATTCGAGATGAACTCGATCAGCTTGTCCCACTAGTGGGAGTTAGATAATCTTATTGTGGACTAATATGAAAACGAATTGCCATTAAAATGAAACGATTTTCTTATTTTCTTAGGAAATCAGCGCGTTGGTGAGAGCGAAGAATTTTGAAGCTCAGCAAAATTTGAGATGTTTTCTTTTCTCTATTGCAATCTAAAGAGAGGTATATGTTGGGAGAATTCTAAATATCCCGGGAATAAGCTTGGCTCGGTAATATTTAGCGAGAATTAGAGGGGATAATACGATCTGATAAATACTGAAATTTTAGTTTTCAGAAATTTTAATGGTCTAAAAATAGAACAAAAGACCCTTATGAGAAAACCAACAAGATAGGAGCAATCTATATGAAATATAGAGAGAATATCAGTTCACTCTGACGTCTTTATGTACTTTGCAAGCCACGTCTTTAAATATCCTATTAAAATACCCCTTAAACCATGTGTTCAAATAGCAGTTAAATATGAGGAACAACCCGACCAGCTCATAACAATAACAATAACAACAGCCATAAACGCAGCAGCATTTGTTTTTTTAACTTATTTTTCTTGTTATTTCATGAACCTCCATCTTTACAGCTGAGCTTGTGAGTCCAATGATTGACTGAGGTTATTCTCATGATCTTCACTCTTTACAATCAGCGATGAACACATCCCTTCATGAGAATGCTCTTCTAGATCAGATTCATCCTCCACGTGATTTTTCGAGGCACAGAGTTTCTTCATTACCGGCGCAATTCCATACACAAGCGCATCCAGCAACCCTTGCAACTGATAAATGTGCTTGGTGACTTCATCTACCATAGGGTTAACAGCACGCCCAAAAATTACTGACGTCGTGACAATGTTCACGGGAAGCCAGCAGAAAATCACGATTCCTGGATAGATCAGCAGTGTTAGTATATTATTCATTCTTGTGATGCCAGACCCCTTCTTTATTACAGTACCTGCCCGAATATACCAAACAAAACTCATCACACAGGTAAGGGTGATTGGAATCTGCGAAAACGCTATCAATGTAAAATCCGGTACATTTGGCAATGCTAAATGCACACAGAGGCCTTGTGTTGCTGAATACTGCGTGTAATCGGTGAAAAATGTTGCTATCCCCAATCCCAGAGAGATGATTATAGAATACTTGACGTAGCCGCTAAAAGATCTCTGCAGCGCTAACATATTCTGATGTTTCGTTATTGTGTAAAGCGCATGTCCGAAGAAAGTCCCCCAAAGTAGAGAATATATCAGTGTGCTATGAGCGATAGCCTGAACTATCTTACAATGAAGGTCTCCGCGAGGAGGGTACATGCGGGGGCTGAGCGACACTAAGCAGAAGGCTAAATCTGCGGCGTTGACAATAAGCACCATTTTTCCCAGCACATGCTGATAAATCTTATTGTACATCCCATAAATAACGACAAAAATCCCCGCAGTGCTCGAGAGAAGGATGGTTATCGCAGACAGCCAGTCTGTGGGGAGAAACACAATGCTGATTGGTGCAGACGAACTCATCGATCGATTGAAAAGCCCAAAATTGACTTTGATTTTATTTCTGATATGCTGGCGGAGTTTATTTGAAGTTCGAATTTTGCTCTTGAGTGTCAAAAGATTTTAAAAGTGATGAGTTTCTGATCAGTGCCGAAATTCAACGCTCTTTCCTTCTTCCTCCTCAACAGTGATTTTTTCTAAAAACTGGATTCTAAGCAATCAAAATGAAAGTGATAATACAAAAGCGAGAGACCTCAAGGTATCTTCCATAGCTCTATCTTTCATTGGTCTCCATTCAAATTCATGAAGTTAGAAACGAATTCACTAGCAACCTCAGATTGGTGATAGCAAAGAAATTTTCCAAATGTGATATGATTGCATCGTTTTAACCGATTAACGCTCATAAGGGAATAGACACCCAAATAAGAAATATAAATGCATATTTGAATATTTTTGCTAACATTTCATAATCTAATATAGATATGCAGCATCACTACTGCTAGTCTTACAATCTAATTATGAAAGCTAGCAGAAATATCACTGCGGCTTCATACCCGTTAGGTACCTCTTGAACAACCGAGTGTTTGGGAAGGTTTTATCATCGCCTTCGGCGTTTGGTTTAAATTGCTTTGGTCTTTCTCCGCCTTGAGAATCACGAGTAGCAGTGCTTTCTTCGGTTTGCTCTTTTTCTCTTTTGACAGGCTCAGACTTGCGTTCTTCGTAAATAACTTGAACATTGTCTGATTTCTTGAAAGTATTCTTTTTGCCTTTATTTCTATCGAATTTACGTCCTTCTGGACTCTCTTGAGACTCGTTCGATTCCGTCAACTGACTACTCAAGATCGATTTTCCTTGGAACGACTCATTACCATTGCTTTGAGTACCTTTAGGAGTGTATTGAACCTCTACCTTTCCACGATTCTTCGAATTTCGCTGTTCAGTAGCTGAAGGTTGCTGTTCTGTTTCAGTTTTTGGTGTGTACAAAAGCGTTGTTTTAGAGCGGGTGTTTGAACGTCTTTCGTTGCTGGGTGCTTCTTCTGTATTGGTTTCGAAAGTCTCATTGCTTTGGGTGCCTTTTGGAGTGTATTGAACCACTTTTCCTTTTTTGTTCGAAGGTCTTTGACCAGTAGATTCTTCTGCCTCAAAAGTCTCGTTGCTTTGAGTGCCTTTTGGGGTGTATTGGACAGCCACTTTGCCTCGCTTATTTGAAGGTCTTTGATCACTAGTTGTAGATGTTTCTTCGGTATTGGTTTCGGAAGGCTCATTGCTCTGAGAGTCTTTTGGGGTATATAGCACGATTTTTCCGCGGGTTTGTGAATTTCGTTGTTCGGTAGTTGAAGGCTCTTCCGTCTCGATCTGTAATTTATCGGACTTCGCTTTGTACTCGTATGCAACTTTAGCTTTAGGGTTAGAAGCTTTTTGCTGCTCCTCAATGGTTTCATTGGTTTGGGATCCTTTAGGAGTATAAAGGATAGTTTTGGAGCGAGGTTGCGAGCGCCTTTGGTCACTAGCTGGTTGTTCTTCTGTATTGGTTTCGAAAGTCTCATTGCTCTGTGTGCCTTTTGGGGTGTATTGAACAATTTTTCCTTTTTTGTTCGAAGGTCTTTGGTCACTAGTTGTAGGTTGCTCTTCAGTTTCGATCTCTAAGTTCTCTCCCTTTGGAGTATATTCAAATGCGACTTTCGAGCGAGGTCCCATAGTTTTAGTTTTTTGATCGCGTCTTCCTGACCTTGTGGTTGTATTCTCGTTTTTCGATTGGGATTTTCTTTCATCTTTTGTAGCAGATTGTCTTTCGTCTTTCGAAAAAGACTCGTTCTCTTCTTTCGTCGAAGAATTTTCAGTAGTGTCCAATAAGGTTTGCTCTCCCGCTGGTTGTGTGGACTCAGATTCAGAATGCTTAATTTCGAGCCCATGCTTGCCTTCATCTTTTGCCTCATGATGAACAGCAGTCGTTTCAGGTTGAGACTCTTGCTTATTTTCCTTCTCTTCCGGTTCATTAGCATGCACCTTCGATTCAGCCTCTGGTAATTTATGTTCTTCAACTGAAGGCTTTTCATGTGAAATAACCTCCTCAGGCTTGTTGTGAGTGGAATTTTCTTCCTGTTGAGCTTCGTTTTTATCCTGAGGGGCAACCTCCAAATGATGTTCTGGTTGAGTGTTTGAGTCACCTTCAAAGTGAGCAGCAGGCTCGGTTAACTCCTGGTTTGGTTCAAGAGTATCAGCGAGTTCTGCTTGAACAGGATTCGGTTCAGTCAACTCTTCAAGCGTCTCTCCAGCATTGAATTCTGGTTGATTCGCTTCATTTTCTGCTTTTCCGCCTTCTTTATGGTGCGTATGTTCGGTTTCCTTTGAAATCTTTTCTTCTTGTACGTGTGTAGGCTGAGCATGGCTCTGCTTTGTTTCTTCCTCCTTGCTGATGAGCTTGGCAGATTTAAAATATTTGTCATTTGAGTTGTCTGATTCTGGTCCTTGTTGTTTCTTCGGTTCATTCTCTTCAAGCCGAGTTTTATGTTCCTCAGGAAAATTCTCCCCTTTCTTAGGCGTCTCAAGACGCGAGTTCTTTTGAGAATCAGGCATCTTTCCCTTCCTCCGCGTATTTAAATTTGAATCTAGCTGTCCTTCTGGATCACCGTCTGTGAACAGGTTTTCGTTGGGGTCCCCTCCGTCTGGTTGAGTTCCGAGCGTCTGAGAGACTTCTGTAGGACCGACGTGAGTATGTAGGGTTTGCTGGGTTTCTTGATTGATTTCTTTCTTTACTTCAGGCTTAAGGGAGTAGAATCGGTCCTTTTTCTGTCCCTTGTCATCGCCAGGATCCTTAGAATCCTGTTTCTCGTTACGAGCTACACAGCAACTACCATTTCCCATCAAATTTAGAATAAATTATTGCTAAACGCGTGTCTTTTTGAGTTCAGAAATGGAAGATAATTATTTTAAAATCTGTGCGTTTATTCAAATCTAAATCAAATTTTGGGAGTTTTTCAATGAGTCGGGAAAAAGAGACTAAATCAGAAAAGAGCCAAATTAGGCATCTCTATTTGATCAGGTCAACAAGGTCCTCTTTGTGGGCAGCAGAAATTTGATATTATCTGATAATTGAGCTGTTCTTCGGGATTAGGTCTAAAAAAAATATGCATTTTTTATCCAATGTCCAAAGAAATCACTAATCCTCAGTGAGAAATTGAGAAAAGTATGTTATTTCGTTTGATCAATTGATACCAGGTTTTAGAAGTGAGGATGAGAATATTTTTGACCTTACTTTTGAAATATTATGGGGCTTATAGTAGCTGTGTGCTGATACAGCAGGGTAGAAATCTAAAGAAAAGAATGGTTTGTTAGCCCAATTGAGTAGGAAGACGCTGCTGTTGCTGTATGTAAGAGATGCTGCGCTATCGGAAGGAGTAAAAAGCAAGATTTCCTCCATTTTTAGCAGAAAATATTTTCTGAAAAATCCTCACGATTTTCTATCTCCTCAGATGGCTAAATACCGACTCATTAATTTCAAAGAAAATGCTGATCTTGAGATTAATATCGGCAGTTTTTATGCCTATTTAGGCTTCAGATGAAGAAAGAGGCCCGAAAATACTAGGAGCAGTGTAGAAGAATAATTGAGACAAATATCGTTGTCTCCTATAGTTGAAGAAAGGTATCTCTTAAAACATCGGATATGCTTGAAGAGAAAAGTAATTACTAGCAACCCTTTGATTCAAATTGTATCAGCTAGAGTTTCGAGGTGATTCAAATCGTAAGATTTTACAACTTTGCTCCAACTTCTTAGCAATCACTCTCGCACTCACAAGTGATATAGCCCTTATTCACAGAAATGGGTTATATTAATCAAAATCATAATTTAACATATTAGTCTTCAATATGCCAATTTGACATTTCCCTTGAGAATTTTCGATTTTAATTTTCCTAAATAAACTTTTCAAAACTTATGGTAGAAAAGCGCCTCGAGGAGTCGAAAAGAATCGAACTAGATGCTTTCCCAGAATTAGAAAAACTGAATATCAGCAAAACGAGTTGGCTTTACATGGACGCCTTCAATTTCTTACGCAAGTTTTACGGAGGAAAACGAAATCATTGGCATGTATTGGAAATTGTTCCTCATGTACAAGAGTTCGTGGAGGCAGCTAAGAATTCTGGATGGGAAATCAAGGTCTTTATAGATGCTGTGACAAAAACCGGAGAAGCAAAGCGCAAATGGGAGTCTCGAAGAGAAAAAGAGGTCAAAAACGAAAAACGCGAGATGCCTCAGGGTATGAATACGCTCCTTGGAGACGCTTTCCGACTTAATGGTATCGAGGTTCTTTACTCGTTCGAGGAGGATAACGATGATACACTTGCTGCTTATGCGCAGCGAGACAATGCAGACATTTTGAGTGGAGACAGAGACTTCTTTCGATATATTGGCTTAACAAGCAAAATTTACGAAGACTTTAAAGTCGTCAAGAAAGAGTTAAAATTGAAAGAGCTCAAGCCAAATAATAAAGTTGTATCTAAGCGCAATCTTATTTCTCCACCTCCTAAAACAATGGATAAAGATCCAACATTACTTGAGCTCTCTCAAGGAATCTACCGCCGTGGAGCGCCCTCTCCTTTGGTAAAACTGCTTGGGAACCCTCATGTAGTTGCTCGTCCCCTTAGGCAGGCTTTGTATAGTAGGAAGAATATCTCTGGCCCGGTGACTGAAATTTTCCCAGTTTGGGATGGGAAAGACAATAAAGTGATATGGACGGAAGACAAAGTAACTGCAGACAAATCGTTGGATGAGTTACTTGACTTTCCGGAGAAAGCGATGGAAGTTCTCTTTCCAAAATCGTCATTGGTAAAGCCAGCAGAAGTGTCTGATCTTAAGTGGCAGAATCACCTTTATGCAATTCATAGCGTTGTTTATGAGCTTTGTGCATTAGGTAACAGGAACGGGGCTAATTTTCTTCAGATGTTCAAGGCAAAAATAATGGAATTTCAAAGTCTAAGCGAGGGGATTGCAAAGGATCCGCACTTTAAAATATCGAAAGAGCGGGATTCTAAAATACAAAGAAAGTCCTTTACTAAATCATCTAAAGAACAACATTCTGAATTACCCAAAGAGAAACCTTCTAAGTCTCCTGAAGATCAGCTCTCAAAAAAACGAGTTGAACTGCCTCCGGCCTACAAGTACGAGTGCCGGTATTGTAAAGAAATGAAAGAATTATCTGGAAAAGAAGTATTATACTATCAGACGAAAGGCTTTCAGATGCCGAAACAATGCAAAGCGTGCAAGCAAACTCATGCGAAAAAGAAATAATGTATTGTATTGTAAGGTGAGTGGTTCAGACTATGTAGGAAGAAATTTCGAGCCAATAAGGTTTGTTAATTGTTTGTTTCCTAAAGCCTACGGTTTGAGAAATCTGTTAAGTACTATAAGAATATCCTTATTCATCTAATTGATATTCCCTATGTTCTCTCTTCTGGTTCGTGTTGAGTGCCCAAGGACAAAGTTCCATTCATGTATTATTTTTTTTTTCAATTAAGGTTATGAGATTCCGACATCCTCAAGAACGACTTTTCAGAAGAACGATTATGACAAGTTTTTTCCCTATAAATAAAATAATAACAACTAGATACCCAATTTCACAAGAAAGAATTTTTATTACAAGCCTTCCACCCTAACAATAAATATTTTAGTTCTCATTCAAATTGTTGCTATTCTCGAAATAATTTCCATGAAATGATTCGTATGTTTTCCTTTATCTGGAAAGAAGTGATACCTTTGGTGTTTCGAACGTTATTTCATCAAATGAGCTCTGATGAAAATACATTACACTTTCAACACACACAAGATAGGATATATCTCTCGAACAAAGAGATATAATTGCTTACAGCTCCTCAAGGTCGTATTCAAGAGAAAATCAGTTTATCAAATTTTTACTTCGTGCTGCTTGGATTTGTAATACGAGCTCTTGTAAGTCCACCCAGGAGTAGAATCATTCATTCTCGAAGATTATTTCGTGAGAGCTGGATCGGCAGCAATGATTCATAACCTAACCCATTTTCAGCTGGGCATGTGACGATATTCTGGATTTCATGAGAAGGTTAGTTATTAACTTTTTTAATTTCCAGAAAACTCAAACTTTTGAAATCTCGAATCACTTGATACCAAAATAAGAGTCATATATCTTTTTTAACGCACATAAGTGGCTCAACGCAATAATAAAATTATCTAAATCAGATAGATTAATCACACCCACTGTTGCCACATGGGCTCAGTTTGCACTTACGACAGCCGAAGAGATGACGACAAAGCGGCACTTCCACACAACGAAAGCGTTCCAGCTACTAAGAATCACACCAAAATAGTTGAATATCTGGAAAATAGAGAAAGTGCAAGGGATGATCACAGAACCAGAATCAGCTTGCAAAAAGCTGACAAATTGTGCCAAATTATGAACTCATCATGCAACTATTGGATAAATGAAAATGCAAGCTTATTCGATGGATCGCACAGAACTACTGTAACTTACCAGCTTGAAATAAAGACTGATGAGCTCGTTCGAACAGAAAATATATTGGTCACTGAAAAAGTCCGAAATTTAGTCCCAGAAAATAGCTAATTTTCTTTTGATTAGGAGTATATGTCAGCCAAGAAAATTGGAGATCTCTATTTTTCGTACAAACGGAGGCAACAATTAAATTCTGGGCAAACGACCCGATCGCACCTAGGGTATTCTGAAGACGATCAAGCGAGCTTAAGCGAATCAGATCTCCACAAGGATCCTGTTTGTTAAAGGCTTAAACTTGGAATTTTTGTGAAAAAATCAATTTATAACAATTGGCGTTATATCACAAAGAGATAAGAGTCTTTCTTTTCTCTTCCCTTTTATAACAGCTCAAGCGATTGAGTTGAATATCTAATAGCTGTAATAAAATTGAATTTTCAGAAAGGAATCTCATTACTTCAGGCTCTTTCACAATCTTTATCAAGCACGCATTTGGGATCTAGCTATTAGGCGTGCTAAACGGATGAAAAATCGATCTTAAATTAAAAATTCCAACAGTGTCTAGAGAATCATATAGGTCTGCTTTATCGTTACTGCCATTAGTGAATATAAATACATGCTCTTATGGCTTGATAGGAAAAATGTGTTCAGATAAGAAAAATACCAACAATTCATTAGATTATTCAACAAAAATTCATGAGAGTAGTTTCATGGCTAGCCTTCACAGCTTGCTGTAAAATAACTAAGGGGTCCCTCTCTGTTCTCTTCTAAATTCTGAATTCTCTTGCCGATTTTAATGGAGTTGTGCTTACATTTTGGCTATTTAACGGACTTCAAAAGAATCTAATTAAGCAAAATTAATAAATGGACTCTTACTTCAGGGCTATTATGGTTGTGTCATCTTTATTTCCAGCAAATTGAATTCCTGGTGTTGTGGATATGCCTTTCTCTCCATAACCTCTTGCACTTAGCGGGCCTTGATGTTTGGGGTCCAGAATAGGATTTCTTATCTCCTTAAAATTCGCAGTAGTTTGATAAAGCCTGTCATTTGGAAGCTCGTTTCTTTGGTCCTTCAGTCATGGTTGTAGCATCAGCTATAATGAGATAAGAATTACCTGTCCGAAAGGATTATAATCGTATTGAACACGTGGAGGTGATCTATCTTTCGCTGGGAAAATTGGTTTTTTGTGATGCTGATAACGACTTTCTTCCGGAAGGCGGGAGTCAGTTAAATTTGAGCCTTGATCAAAGGAACCAGAAACGCCTTTGATCGAGTCTTCATAAGGATCTTTTTTCTTATGGCTTGTTATTTGAGGACCATTATAGTCATAATGAAACTGATTCTGATTGTCGGTTTGAAGATTGCGAGGACTCAACTGCCGATATTCAAATTGCCGTTTGTTTAGATACTCTGTCCTTGCGGGTAGAGTATGCTGATAGATCTCTTTTGCTTTGCTTGGGACTCCGTTTTGATCTATTTTGGGAGGCTGCTTAGACTCCTTTTTAGTCGGACTCTTTTTGATAGAAACCTGAGCACGTGGCGTATTCTTAAGACTTTCTTGAGATTGATTAGTGGATTTTGGTTTCCTCAAGTCGCTTATCTCAGTTCCGTTTATTTTTGTAATTGTCGAGCCTCCGTATCTACTGTTAGGGCTTTTGTTTGAATTTCTGCCCGTAAGGTCTTTGGAATTCATCCTTTGAGAAAAATTGGTTACATATTTGCTAAAGAACCAGAAAATTTACTTTTTTGCATTTTTGGGAGCTTCTGTCTCCAGCTTTCTTTCAGGTTTTGGTTTGTCTTTAAAATCCTCTCTTAATCTACTCGACATATACTTATGAGGGCGAGGACTGGTATTCATCGCACTAAATTCTTTGATTTCATTGTAATACCATTGATCAGGTTGCAAATGCGCGGGTTCCTCTTTATGTTTATTATATTGGGTCACTTTATCGCTCCGGTTCGGATGCTTCGTGTAATACTCGCCATTCTGAATATGGTTATGGCCGGGTTCTTCGTGATTATCGAAAAGATCTTTTTTTGATCCGCCATAATTTCCCTGTTTTTGATTTTGTGCGATTGTAGCGCCATTCAAATGTGCATCCCTGGGAGTTGTTAGTCTCGAACCTTCCTCTGATTTTATAAAATGAGCATGAGAGTGCTGCTTATCCACGTATCTCTCCTCTATGAGCTCCCCTGACCCACTTAGTATTTTCACACTATTCACTTTGATATTAACAGTCGCTGGTCCGTGATGTGAGGCGGGCTTCAACTCCGTAGAGCGCTTTCTTCGAGTTCCAAGGGGAAATTCATCTTCTTCGTAAGTTCTCGCAGTCTTAGCTAACCGATTGCCATTTTCTTCATTATGTGAAGAATCACGTTGCTTCTTTTCATGATTTTGGATGATATTCGTGATTAAGCTTCTAAAATTTGTCATCGAGTCTCCTCTGTCCGTCGGCTGATTGTGTCCTCTTTCAAATTCCCTGAGAAAAATCGATTTATTTCATCTATCAAAAATTCCTATCATTTACCTTGGAGTTTCCTTACCAGCTCTGCTACGGCTCAAACTTCTGAATATCGATTCTTGAATCTCATTCATTTCCTTTTCGTGTTTTTTCTCAAGTCTACCTCTTGGGGTATTGCTGGTTTCTTGACCATTGAAAATTGGTTCGCGCGCTCTCTCCGTCACAATCCTTTTTGGACTTTTCGCAATTTTATCTTGGAAAAACATCAGTTTTGAGGCCATTTCATTTAGGCATACCTCTCCCAGCGTTTATATTTTTCAATATCTCCAGCATTTCTTCCTTCCTCTCCATTTCTGGTGTCTTCACATTGCAATTCACACTTCCACCAAGCTGATTTGCCGATATTTCATCCTGCTTATCCTCCTCATCCATTGGATTAGCAATTTCTCCACCAACAGCTCCTTCCGTTCTCCTTTTTACGTTCGTTAAAATTTCCGCTGCAGCAATATCCTGCGTTTTCCTCTCTGCCTTAATATCTTGAGCTTTTCTTTTCCATCCCTCGAATAACTCCTGCAAAAACTGCTTCGTTAGGCCAGCCTTAGGGTTGGGATCATTTTCTTCAAGGGCTCTTAAGTTAAGAGAGATTCCCGGAAATTCGAAAAAATTGAGACTGTTCTGAGTATTATAAAACAACGAATGACTCAGATGTTCTATTCATGAGTAATTACCACGGACTCTGCTTCCCATTGAGTATAACTCGCAACAAACTCCATTGTTTGCCTTAGCTCATCGATTATCTCTATATCGTTAAAATGTCCCTTGAATATACTCTCATACTGCTCATCTCCAAAGGTAACTTGCTTATGCTTTTTCTACAACTGATTCAACGCTTGAAGATTGCATTTATCTTACGGTTTTTCCACTGACTATATTAGAAGTGATATTTCCGTGCTTTTCATCGCGTTTTACTGCGTTGTTTTGACCTTTAAATTTATCTTCTTCGGCTATACAAAGGTTAGATCATTGCTGTTGTTGGTCAAGGGTTAGTCACTTAGTTTCAGGTCTGTGAAGAATTTGATATCGAGGATATTATCCTGTTGACTTGCTTTTTCTCCATGTGCGTTTCCCATAATTACTGATATGATTTAACCTCTTAAATTTTTATTTTGGAATCGGTTTAGAAACTAACAAATTGGTAAGAATAACGAGCTATTTTTCCGAATTAATTTCGAAACCAAAATTAAAGAACCTCTCTCCCTCTTTAAAGTATGTAAATTGAAAAAAGCATAGAGATAAGAGCTGATTTATTTGACGTGCAGAGTTAGCTTTTATGGTGTTTGCCAGAATCATTTTCCTTTATTCACTTGTTATCTGGTTCTATATTGTTAAATAATTCTTAAAAAGAAATTTGTTTATTTCTATGCAATCAATCGATACAAGTTTAAATGGGCTTTAGTGCCTTCTCGTGATTTGCAACTTTATATAAAATATATTTTTTCTTACTACGTACCAAATAATCTGATTTCTTAAAACTCAATATTAACAGTTGATAATCGGCTATTCTGTAGACTGTTATAATTTCTTCACAGTGGAGATAGTCATTTCTTGTTCCAATCAATGACTAAACGCTTTTCACTTCTATTATTGAAAGATTGCATTGAATTCGATTTGGTATCGATCAATGAACCTCTCAGCTTCTGAGGACTCTCATCCTCTATAGATTTGCCGCTTGCACTCTCGCTCGAAAGTTGGGATCTTAATACGATACGATTGTGCTTTTCACTATTTTCAGCCAGATTGAGTTTTGATTCATTCAGCGATGTTCCGGTCTTCAAATCAATCACCGACTCGCTGGCTTTCTTCGGTCTTTTCGATTTTTTAGGGTTTCTTATATTCTCCTCCTAGCATTTTCATGATTATAGATCATCTCTAAGGAATGGAAATACCATTTCATCCAATCTCGCTGCCCAACGCAATTGATGCCACAAGTTTACAAAAGTATCGTCAAAGACTCGAATCATGCACATTTGGACTCTCCTCGTGACGCTACTGTGAACTCCAAGGAACTTAAGCATCGTGAAATTAATCAAGAAACTGAAAATTGGAGATATTATGAAATCTAGCAGCAAGGCCTTGAGATAATTCACACCCCAAAGTTCTTGCTGGTGATGGTGGAATCTCGCGATTGCTAGCATAGTTAACACTAAAAAGATGATCCCGACTCCAATCGTCGTGATAAGCGCGCTACAAACAATCAAAGCTTGGGTTTCTGCATCGGTGGATTCTCTCTCATCTTCTTGTGCTTTCTCTCCGCTGTTTCAAGCAAGTTAGAAAAAGTTTTCTAATGCGAATATATTTACGTAGAATTTTCAATTAAAGACGTTGAACGTTTTCTGAGTAGTCTCTCGAGCAATGAGAGCGCCGGCATAATTGTAAATACCAAAGCAATCATCCCGAAGTTCCATTGCTGCATCTCAGAATTGAAATCGAATGTGTCCTAAATTAAAAAAATTTCAAGCTTTTTCTGAGAGAAAATATGAGTACCATTGTTTTGTTGGCGAAATCTGCAGCTACACAGAGAACAGCATGCTGTCTCACATAGTAAAGCACCATTCGAAGGTATTTGGACAAGGTCGGATCATGATACATGAAAATATTCGAGAAGGGATGCCAGACAGCAAACGTTACAAGTAGTTTATAGCAACGATTGGCCTTCCTACCAGCCTCTTCTGCCCTCTTTAATTTGTCCAGGATACAGTATCTCAGCTTCAATCGTCTAAGTACTGTAACAGCGACCAAAAACAGGACGTTAATGGCTAGAACCGTCCAGAAGGACCATAGTTTGTAAACCGGATTAGTGATTTTTACAGTACTCTTTTGGAGCAATAATTGATTCCAGTATGTGACATTATAGATCCGCCCGAGCTGCGAATCAATTTCGAAGAAGCCCAAGTCGCTGCAATCGCAAATGACACGTCCAGCCCCAACGGTCAACTGAGTGCAGACAGGCGCACAAGCAAAGTTCGAATTTGGATATGAGATTTTTACAGGAGGCTTCTTTTGAAGAGGCAAGAAAGTGCTGGCGTCTCTCAGCATAAAGACGAAATTAGCTGAAGGCTGGTCATAGCATGATGTCGGATCAATTTTCAAATAAAGATAAACCACAGCGATATAGTCAGGGAGGGCGTAGTCGTTGACAGAGGAATTCAATTGAACCTGTGGATATGAGGGATTGAACCGCGATCGGTAAGTTTCTAATGAGTTTTTCGAGACAACTTGCACTGAAACAAAGATATTGTTGGTTTCTATCGTGCTTTCGTTGTAAATAATCCCTCGCAAGGACAGGCCTGCAAGCGTTTCAAGCAACTGAAAGGTGCTGTTGATGGCTTGCAGTGAAAAATTGGTGGTTAACCCGCAATCTTTTTCTATAGTAGCGTTCATGACGTTGGACAAAACATTGGCTGCCAGCTGGATTAGAGGCTGTACTGAGTCACTGGGGCTATAAGATTGAATTACACTGAGCGAAGCGTTCAGAGATGACAGCGTCTGAGAGAGCGTTTGGTTTGTGTTTAGAAATGCGTGTGCTGAGAGCGAGTCCAAAATTGAGAGACCTGCCTTCTGGATTGCTACAGAGGTGTCTTGGAAAACTTTTTGAGTGGTGAAATCTAAGAGCTTTTGTCTTATTGAGAGCTGTTGGTTAAAAATCGTCTCGTTCATACTGCAATCAGCTAAATAATACCCTTTATTGCAACGACATCTGCTCGTGTTTGTCCAAGCTCCATTTCCGGAGCAAGTGAATTCAGGATTGGGGTGTCTTGGTTCGATATTCCCGCTAGTACAGACCTCCATATTCTGTAATGTATTAAATTTACAGTCAATGAGATTGTCAATGTTCATGATCTCGCTCGCGATAAGATAAAGAGACCCAAGCGCCATATCACTTGCAACAATAGTACTTGCAAAATTTGAGATTTTATTCAGTTCGTCTATATCATTCGTGAAGCTTTTTGCTAATTGTATCACTTGAGAGAACTCTGTGAGACAGCCGGTTGGGTCTTGAACACTCAGCTTAATCCAGAGTTTGTCGTAGTTAGGAAGATAAAACGAGACGGTAGGGTTGCTTGAGGGGGGAGAAATTAAATATGCGTTGTGAAAGTTGTATCTATTATCGTTGGCGTCGTTGGGGTTAGGTAAGAAATATGAAAACCCATAATTAAGTGCTCCGCCACCTGGATATGTCCAATTGACGGCGCTAGCTACAAAGACTGTTTGAAGTGGGACTCCGTGTGTAAGAGGACTGACTGTAATATTTCCATCCTGCGCCTCTAAGTTCAATGGGAAGGTAATTTCTGCATAGTTCTGTCCGAATTGGGCTCTCAATCCAACAGGATATTCGGAACGAGCCTCAAATCCTACCGGTTTGGAAACAACGTACGTGTCATTTAGCTTAACGAGTCTCGTGGATGTAGCAGTCCAAAACACATTCGATAAGGGCGTATCATGACTGATCCAGAATCTATAAGAGTTAGATAGGCAGTACGTGTACAGTGGATTCTCATAGTGAATTTGTAATGGATCTGAGCAGTCGCAAAACTGGATACTCACTGAATAAAAGCTTTGCAAGGCACCCGTGCTGACTCTTACCATGAAGGTGTAAACGTCATTACGGATAGGGGTGATGGTAGATTCACTTTTCTTGTAAGTGTTAGCTGGGATTGTCAGCAAAGGGCTTGAGGATGGTGAATTAAGAGCCACCTGGCCAGAGTATTCGCAGCTCCCACCAGATGTTTCCTTGGCACAGTACCACGTGTAGGTTAAAGGAGTTGAAGGACTTGTTAAATAAACCGATTTCGAAGCATCTAACACCAGAGGCGATGAGATTGGGAAGCTTCTGTCTCCTCCCTCAATAAATGCTATCAACTGTTGGCCGGCGTCACAAGTGGAACTCCTTAGCAGCGGCACCTGCGCAGGATTTGAGCAAGTGGTAGTACACGTACCGGCGTCATTAATGTGGTTGGGTGCACACACAGAACACACTGAGTTCGACGGATCGTACAACAAGCAGCTATTGCTCATTGAAAGCGCGCAATGTCCCATCAAGTCTCCCTGAAATTTGAAATACGCAGTTAATTGTTACTGCAAATGAAGGAATATAAGTTACTGTGATATTAGGATTGCAAGAAAAGCAGCTGGTGGTACTCGGAACGGAGATCGAAGGCTCTGGACATGATGGAAAGCAAGTTCCATTATTAGACCAATAACTCGAATTGCAGGTAAAACAATACGAAGAGACTGTCCCAATTGACAAGAGGCAATTCGATTCTATGTATTGAGATAAGGAGGCTAAATGCAACCTCTAACAATTAATTTTTACCTTGGCTAGGGGTTATATTAACATATCCAAGATTTAGGCTCCAACTTCTAATGGTTCCGGTGAAGAGATCTGCTGGAGTACCTGCTGTTTGGTAGCCTGCACAGAACGTCAGAGAGAAAACTTCCGAGTTTAAATTAATGTCATCCATCCCTCCTAGCTCGTAAACGTTCGTCTGGTTGATGATGAGGATGCCACGGACTGCTGGCATTCCGAAGCGGAGAGGGTAGCCAACGATTATTTCGTTCCAAGCGCCTGACGTTATTATTTTATATGACTTCTTCTCCAAAAAGATTATCTCTTACCGATAGTGATGCTGTTTGGTGGGCTTTCGAAGGTACTCCAAGATGTAGTGTATCTCTTGATGGCCAATTGGCTCGTTGCGGAGTTCACACTGACAGCAAACACATCGGTGCCTCCAGCCTATAGCGCTGATATATCCGAATGAATAATAAGCTTGAATTACATTTTGTGCTGACAAAATGGTTCCTGAAGTGGTTGGTTTGACCCAGAACTTCATGAAGAAGCCTTTATGCCATGTTATCGTGTTGAAAGATAGAATTCCACTGCCCGAGCACTCTATGTCCCCATACTGAATGGATTAAGAGAAGACATAAGTAATAAAGAGTACTGGTTGAGCTATAAGGTCATAAGCGTCTGCGGACGGATTGAGACCTTGAAAGCGTTGATTCGCATTGTAGTTGAAATGTAAGAGGTTACCGTTCACACCGAAAAAGTATGGAGTGTTTCTGCTCGGATCGTGGACGAGGACTTGATCGTTTAGTCCATTAAATGGCCCGAAATTCACTGTGAGTCTCCTCTCTACGGTAGAAAATGAAAAAATATTCACATTTCTATTCATTTAACAAAATGGCAATCAACCTGACATATCGAAAGAGAGAAAATCCCGCATGAATTGCTGGTCTGTCGTTGAGAACTTGGGGTAGAATCTTGCTTGTGCCATTGAACAGTCACAAAGACTTCCAACTTCACCACCAAGTATGATAACTGCAGAAGCAGAAAGCGGAACAGCATCGCTTGACACTGGAAGGGAGTAATAATAAGAGTTTTCTTGAAGCGAGACTCCATCCCAGTCATATGACAGAACATAAAAGGACACATATCCAGCCAGATTCACAGAGCACAGGAAAAAAGTCCATCGGTTTTCGACGTAGTAGCTTAAATCATCCTATTTTTATCGTATCACGAAATAGAATCTAAAAATAATTTACAAAAGTTGAAGGAATAACTCCTGTCACAGGATCGGCGGGAGCGGAAGCACCAATAAACCTGAAGCTGTAGGCATTAGTAACAGTAGGATTGTGAACGACTAGAGGAGAGGCAGACCCGGGTCCTGTATTTGAACTGAAAAAAAAGTTAGATACTTGCGTTGGTTGAATTCAAGATACTTTGAAGAGCTGATTATTCTAAAGAGCGTATAATCCGTGTTTGTAAATGCGTTTCTTTTCGCCCACAGCGATATTGTATAATTTGAAGTTCCTGAGAACAGCGTGTCGGGTGTCTGAGCAAATGCCAGATTTATCCTGTAACCTGTTGGTCCTGCATGTAAGACGTTGCTGTCTAAACTAAGTTTATACACTTCCATGGCATCTTTCAGAGAGTTAGTTTAAGTAGAGGAAGAGATGAGTGTCTATACGCATGGTGTACAGCAAAAGAAATGATGCGAGAATTGAGAGCGGCTGTGGCCTCATTTTTACTTCCTGAAAATAATTTAAAATAGAACTGATAAATTCGGATAAATAGTGATCTGCATTGAAACTTCACCAATTCAATAAATTCTCCACGACTTCTTTTTTCAAGGATAAACTGGAAAAGAAACGCGAGGAGAATGCAAAGTGAACGAGTTACCGTTGGTTTCAGCGGTAATTTCTGATGAATCAGACCAATGGAATGCTAAATTGGATTCACCTAGTTATAATAGTAATAGTGATTTTCATCTGTTAATGTAAATTTTCATGAGAGAATTCAAGCTGTTGCGATCTTGCATGCCAATTATTGAGTTCGCTTCTACATTTAAGAGTGATAATTGCAATCACTCCATATGAAAAACTTCAAAAATTAAGTAACTTTTGGTGCTATTTCCTCATCGTAAAATGGCTTTGTTTCTATTAGTAAGCAAGAGATGAAAGAGTGATGCCCCTGGCCAGATACCTTCAGAGCTGAATAGGGGCGTGTGAGGGCGAAATACACTCCCAATTACCAACAAAATCATAAGAAAAAATTTTTTTGCTGCCGTAAACTGATCCTTGGGTGCCTGAAGGGGAATTTTTTGTGACTTAAACATCATCCTAGTCTAGACAGCAATAAAGCTCATTCTAAGCCTCTTCAAGAAATGATAATTGAGATATACAGAGTAGTTTTGAAATCTACTCACACGCATCTCTAATAATAACTTTTTTAAGAAGGAAGGCTGGCCCCGTTCTTGCTTTCAACAGATAAGAGGGAGTAGTAGGCACAGTTAGCATCTTGCAAACTTTTCGTACAGACAATAAATTAATTTGTTTAACATCTCAGATAAAGCTTATTCCGAATATCTCGATGCTTGGATTGGTAAAGCAAACCGCGAGCGTATTCAATTGCGTGAGACTTACCCAATTGAATGTGTTCTACAAACGGAAAGGTCACGGCCAGCCAAAAATGCGGATGTACAAATTAAATCCAGTGTACCCTCCTCCAGGATATAACCTCGAAATTCCAGGTATTCCCATGATACTCCCAGCCTTTGCTTAATGCTTCAATTAAATCAAATTGTCAGAATGGTCGGTAGAGGATTTCTTATTGAAAATTGGTGGAGGCTGCTCAGAGCACGCAGAAAAGTTCGAGACGCTCAATGAATTATTTGAAAGTGACACAGTATGGTCCCTTTTTCTAAGCATTTTGTTGACTAATTTGGCATAAATAGTTGAAGATGAAGGGAAAAGGTGTGCCTGTCCAACAGAGGAAGTATATTTTACATATTGTTGAGCTCATGAGACGTGGTGTGATTACTTTTGATTATCTCTCAAGAAGAACTGTCGTAGAAAAGCCCGCAAAATAAATCCATATTGGAGAGATAGTGATGTTTGTATGGTAATTTTTCACGATTTGTTGTACAAAAACCACGAAAACAATGAGTCGATGCTCAACAAACATTCTCTTATTCAATTATGATCGCAATGATGATATTTAGTAATCGTACGATTAAGCATTACTCACGGCAAAACTCCTGATAGATATATATGATTACTAGCTCCTTTTTCCCAGTTATTGTCAGATTCTTCAATAAAGCAAATAGGACCTTGGGTTGATCGATATATTTTGGTGTTGGCAATTTCTCAACATGAAAGAGATTTTATGAAAATACTTTTAAACTCTCAAGGGGAATCAGATTATCCCTCTCAATGGTGTAGTTCGATCACTTTCTCACTAACATTATTGGTTGAAAATATTTTCACAAAGTCATTCTTTAGAGTAATTATTTAAACAAAAAAAGTCAGCATCTAAGCTCCCAAGATCTTCAGATGTTTCTACTCATTTCATCAAGTTATGCTTTTAAAGTGTTTCCTACTCACTTAAATACTTCCATTGTCCATTTCAAAAATATATTCAAACTTTAAAATTATGTGATTAGTTCGTTTCTCAACCTAACTTATCCAATAACGAATACAGGTTTTAAAGCCGACAGTATCATGAACCTTAGCCTGTAACATCAGCTCTGCAATCGAGCTGTTATATATCAATATTCAAGCTACTTCTATGAACTACACATTGGTGCGTAAGAATAACGAATGTAACTTCAATGATTATATCAAACTAAGAAAACTTTGAGGGATGAATTCAACTCGAACCTAACTATCTTCATTATTCACTAGAACCAATGATCATTTCATACAGCGCCTCAATAGACGCAGTAAGACCAAGGCAGATACCGGGTACCATGATAAACCAGTTGAAAATCCTCCAGTTTCTCTTCGTCTTGTCCTTCGCGAAGTGAATATTATAGAACAGCACTGGGATCACGAACGACAATATCGAGAAGTTTAATCCTCCGACGAAGCTCAAAAACAGATCGAAACTTGGAATTATCGCTCCGAGCGCACACAACCCAAATACGATAGGCTGTCTGACGAGTTGTCTTCCTATAGCAGACTTCTTCCTCGAGCCGGCATCCACAGTGATCCACCTGAAAATTTTCCAATTCTCAATGATTCTTGTCACTGGGAATAACACTGTCGGCACCACGATCGAGATCGCCAACAGATATCCGAATTCTATGAAAACGATCAATTTATTAGTCTGGTCAAGGTTTAAAAAGATAACGGAATTAGCATTGTCACCAAATGCGAGAGCTCCCATCGTACCAGTCGTTGTGTATCCTGTGGTTGTGATGAGAAACGTCCAGAAAAGCACTTTGCTGAATGCTTCATTGTCATTAATCGCTGAGCGTGCGTCAAGTACAAGCCCAATGCCTTCATAAGCGAAGAGAATCGTGGAAAAGGCCAGCGGCAAATATCGCGGATTGAATGCTGTTAATGCTTCGTAAAAACCCCCGCTGACTCCGCTGTGTGAAAGAGTATCCAGGCACACGATCATGAACATTAAAAAGAACGATATCTGAAAAAAGATTCCGACGGCGTTGGGGATGAAGAGATAGTGGAGATTGGTGATGGCTCCGATTGGAAGGACAATGGCTAGCATCAAAATGAATCTTAATAAAGCCGAATTACACATCGAATCCCATCCAAAAATACAGAAAACTTGATCAAAGTATTGACTGATGAACACGAGTCCTGTGAGAGCCGTTCCGAATTGCATGAAATATAAATTGAGTTCAACGAAATTACTGAACCATTTGCGATTGTAAACTTTTTGGGAGAGCCTCACAAAATCAGCTTTTTTTAACTTCAAGTCGGAAGCAACAGCATGTAACAGATTCATCGTGTGAAGATTTAAAACACCGATGATGAAAAACAAGATCCAAGCTGGGACTAAACCCACGTGATTAACAGCGTGGGGCAGAGCCAGCATACCGCTGCCGACGAGTCCGTTGACAAAGGTCATGAATACTCTTCCGGATGAAGATACCTTCTGGCTGGAGTCCACAGAGTAGATGGTTACTTTTCGAGCCTGAGCATCGTCGTCTTCGTGGCCTCCTTCACTGTTTTCGCCGACAAAGGGAGCGTCTTCGCCTGGTTGCTGAGCAGGGTGGTCAGCAAAATTGTTGTTTATCTCATTGTCAGGGAAGTTGGACATAGGAAGGCGCTAATTAGCTGCTGTTTATCCAAATAACACACCGGATAAGTGTTAATTAAATCGAGGTGATCGTTTGAAATATGTTTTGATTACCGTTTCGAAAACAAATTAACTCATATTTGTCGATAGATCCAATTTTTTCAAATCCTTTAAGAAAAATGAAGTTTTAGCAAGAATTACCCAGGAATTGTCAGTATTCTGATAGTGACAGTTTGAAATTAAAGTTTTTTTTGAAGATGTAAAACCTCAACTGTCCTACAGAAATCAAGTTTCCTTGATATTTTTCTATTTGGAGCTAAAATATGATTTCTTGCTACGGTTTCCTAATGAAAATTGTTTTGGTTTCTCTCTCTCTTAGATATTTTTTGTTCATTAATTGAAGTTTTGGATTTGCAGCCATGGATCACGATCCATGAATATCGAATATCATTCGATTTATTTTTCAAACCATAAATTTGGATTAATTCGAGAAAATATTTTATGTTTGAATATAAGAAAAAGAAGGGTGCAAGAAAAACAAAAAATTGTAGCACTAAGAAAGCAAACTTGAGTTATTCAATGCCATTTTGAGTGAAAGGTGTTGTTTTTATTGATGGATCTCGAGCAAGAAATTTTGGCTAATTAATAAGCAATTCCTTGCTTCAATACTTTGAAAAGAGAGGTTACAGATCTATAAATTGAATAGAAACAACACTGTAATCGAAAACAGTTACCATGAAATATTTCGACCCAATAAGAACACCTCTCAATCGGTCTCCTTTCTAATTTCATCTCATGAATCTGGTTCAGATCAAAAGCTGATTTTGCTCAGAGCGTCACTTTAACTTCCAGAAATTCCGATATCATTGGTAACATTAGATAAAATTGTTTCAGTGAATGAAAATGAAATCAAATCTTCGAAAATAAATGGTCTTCTTGCCAGAACTTTGCGATCTGTAATTCTCCTTATGGCCGCTGCAATGATATGTTTGATGTTGTTATTCTTGGCTTATCCGATAATCAATACCAACACGTTCGCGATACAAATGAACAACATCAAGAATGTGTATGATTTTCACGGTAAAACCACTTTTTACTCGGAGTTATCGACAAACCATGGAGACAAATCGTGATTGATCTGTCACCTCAAACTCTTATTTCAGGAATTGAAAATACCTGATACCCATTTTTGGTAGTTTACAGCAGTGTCTGAAATATTAAATCATTTTAACCAGAAATTTCCAGTTTATTTTAAAGCAAGGGTATTTGAGAGTTTGATACTTCCAATAAAAAGTCCGTATAGCTTTATCTTAACTTTAATTAAAGCAATTGCTCACTCACTCACTATAATTTCATCAAAGATGAGAAATATCTTCCGACCTGAAACAGAACTTGAGAGGCAGTTCAGCAACCACCTCGCTCAAAATGCTAGAAAAAACAAGTGGATATTGTCACTATGTATCAGCGCCTTTTTTACTTTCCGTTGCATATCCAACTGGGTTAAAGGTTCTCATCTGATAGTCCCGATTACATGCCTTATACTCGCCATACTTCTCCCATTGCTCTTTGCAACAATCCTCAAACCTCGAATTCGAGACAAACCGATGACGAAAAAGCAAATGATTTGTGAGTTTCTCTTCCAAAGTTTCGTTGCGATACTTTTCACAGCCGCGTTTGACATGACGTATTTCACCAATTATTGGGTTTCTGCAGGGTTTCCTTTATATTTCTTTGTTTCGGGGTTAGACTGGGTATGGATTTTGGAGGTATTTCGAGCGATATTTCCTCGATGGCAGAAATTTCAGCTATTCATGCCCTGTGTTGTTGTTCCGCTGGTTGTTCTGGGATGGACAGTCGATCAGGACGTCTCTGACTATTCTCTCTGGCCAAAGGTCGACTTAACAGTGAGAGGTATAATCGTGATCGCGTGTACCTCCATTTTGAACTACGTGAACAGTAAGGATATCAGAGATCTTTTCTATGTGAAAGCGACCTTAGAAGACAAAGAAATCTTGTATCGAGAGATTCTCGACCAAACACCAGAGAGCATTATAATTTTGGGCTCAAATCAAGAGCCGAAATATTACAACGATTGTTTCAGACAAACGATTGCTGGAAATGGTTTTTATGATGAAGGAGACTTAATGAAGAAATTTTTTGAGCTTATTACAGATGTGTATGAAATTGAACCAGAAATTAAGAACATCTCAAATGTCGTATCAACCAGAAAAACTACAAGAAAGATCCTTGATGAATTTCATCACTCTAGTTCTATTGCTATTAACCCAAAAATCTGGGCTCATCTAAAAACAACGGAGAGTACATTGGCAGTTGGCAGAGAACATACCACGTACCAAAGCAGTCAAGTATACAGAGGGATTCTCAAGATGGAAGGCGAGCAGTATGAAACAGTGGAAATGAAGCTGACAAAAATACTGTTCAATCATCAACCCGCAACCCTCGTAATTATCCGTCTTGCACCTGAATACGAATCGGTTGAAAAAAAACTAGAGAAAAGCCACAAATACAAAGATGAAGTGCTTGCTTCGGTGTCTCATGAGCTTCGAACTCCAATCAATTCTTGTATAAACCTTGTTTCTGAAGCAATACATTCACCTATTGTGCCAACTACCATAAAGGAAAACCTGTTGGACCCCGCATATAAGAGTGGGAAGCTTCTCCTCAATATTATTAACGACATCCTTGACTTTTCTCAGATCAAGGAGAACAAACTTCGACTTGTTTCACAGGTCTGTAGTCTTCAAACAATTATAAATGACTGTAGGAATCTTTTTGACCAGCAATGCAAGCAGAAAGGTTTGGTTCTTGAAGCAGATATAGATAAGCTTGTCCCAAGTAAGATCAGGACAGATCCGAATAGACTCACTCAGGTTATCCTAAACCTTCTGAGTAACTCTTACAAGTTCACATTTGAAGGCAAAATCACTACCAAAGCTGTACGTCTCTTGACAGCGCATATACCCTATCTCAAAAAACTTTAACAGGGATGACCCTTTACAGGGCATATTCAAAGCGGAATATTGAAGCGCACACTCGGATTGGCTTATGAAGAAAGCATCAGTGCTAGTATTTGCTCTCCACTGCTGTTCGTCAACTAGTAGGATTGCTTAACAAATAATTTATTAATTGAAACCAAAATGGCATTAAAATTCATTTCCCTCTCTCGAAGTCCTAGCTAACGTCCTAATGAACTAACAAACTACTAAATGGTTTTCAAAAGCCATGAAACTTAGTGCTTTTGGTATTAAGACTATGTTTGTCCTTTCCTTTTTCGAAAAATTGCGATAATAATTTAAAGTTCTGCCACCACGAAAACAGGAAAGGGAACACAGTGGAAAATTCGAAAATAAACTTCGATTCGGAGAATTTAAATATTTTTATTTGGAATATTCAGATGGAATTCAGTGTTCCAAAAAAGCAAAAAAACTGAGAGTTGAAAAATTGAGTTAAGCCATATGTTGCAACATAGTTTTCTGTCTTGTCTCTCATGCTCATTTAAGACTTGAAGAATTTCAGTAGTAATCATTCTTCATTATTCATTTGAATTGTACATTGAAATTGATGAAAATATATGTATACTCTCTCAGAGAACCTTCTGTAGTTATCGAATCATTTCGTGCAACCATGGCCTGATAGTTAAACAGAGGAGCACTAACGAAAATAGACAAAGGCTTGAAATTTTATAGCATTTCTCAGAAAATTAAAAGTGCTTGATCCATAAATTCCAGTGCGGATTAAAGAACACTGGTCTTTGAAATTCGAAGAATTTCGAGAACATTTGAGCAGTAATTGTTCGAAATAATTAAAATAATCACGTGCCATTCTTTCAAACAAAACCCGTTGATCAAGATGAAGAATATTTTCCCACCTGAGACTGAGCTTGAGAGGCAGTTCAGCAACTACCTCGCTCAAAACACCCGAAAAAACATGTGCGCATTGCAATTCTGCATGGCAATTTTCTTCGCTTTCCGTTGCGTTTCTAACTGGGTTAAAGGCGCTTCTTTGGTGATCCCTGTGCTATGCCTAGTGCTTGCCATTCTGCTTCCACTGCTCTTTGGAACGATCCTTAAACCCCGCATCAGAAATAAAAAATTGACTCAGAAGCAAATGATTTATGAATTTCTCTTCCAAAGCGCCGTGGCGATTCTTTTCTCGGCTGCGTTCGATGTGTCTTACCTGCTCAACTACGAATTCGTTTCAGCGTTACCATATCTACTTTTCATATCTGGATTGGACTGGGTATGGATAGTAGAGATTTTCAACGCCATATTCCCACGGTGGCGAAGATTTCAGCTATTTATGCCTTGTGTAGTGATTCCAGTTATAGTTTGCGGCTGGATCCAGGAGAATACCGGGGTTTCCATTAGTGGTGACTATCCGAAGATAGAATTAACCATTCGAGGGCTCATCCTGATACTATGCTCGACGATTTTGAATTGCGTGAATAGCAAAGATATCAGAGATCTGTTCTATGTGAAATCAAACCTTGAAGACAAAGAAATCTTGTATCGAGAGATCCTGGATCAGACGCCAGAGAGTATAATTATTTTAGGCCCCAACCAAGAGCCGAAATACTACAACGATTTTTTCAGGCAAACGATCGTTGGGAATAACTTTTCCGAAGAGGACACCATGCTGAAGGTGTTTTTTGAGAAAATTGTGGAAGTTTACGAGATCGACCCAGAGATCAAGAATATCTCGAATACGACCTCAGTGAAAAAGGGCTTACGAGAGTCACTTGACGAATTTCATCGTACAAGTTCGATAGTGGTGAATTCGAAGACTTGGGTCCGTCAAAAGACTAACGACAGCACTCTGACAGCTGCAGGAGAAGCCAAAAGCAGCCAGGTTTACAGAGGACTCCTCAAGGTAGAAGGCGAAGCCAACGAAACGGTTGAGATCAAGCTGACCAAAATACTGTTCAATCATCAGCCTGCTACGCTCGTTATTATCCGGCTTGCTCCCGAATATGAGCTGGTGGAGGCACTAGAGAAAAGCCACAAATACAAAGATGAAGTGCTTGCTTCGGTGTCTCATGAGCTTCGAACTCCAATCAACTCATGTATTAACCTCGTTTCTGAGGCAATACGGTCGCCTATAGTGCCAGTAATTATCAAAGAAAACTTACTGGACCCTGCTTTCAAGAGTGGGAAGCTCCTCCTAAATATCATTAATGATATCCTTGATTTTTCTCAGATCAAGGAGAACAAACTGAGACTAGTTTCTCAGGTTTGTAGTCTTCAAGCCATTTTACGAGACTGCCACCATCTCTTTGGCCAGCAATGCAAGCAGAAAGGCTTAGTGCTCGAAGCAGAAATAGATAAGCTGATCCCAAGTAAGATTAGAACTGATCCGAACAGACTTACTCAGGTTATCCTCAACCTTCTGAGTAACTCTTATAAGTTCACGTTTGAAGGCAAAATTACCATTAAAGCTGTCCTTGTCACGGGTGGATTGATTGAAATTTCGGTAACAGATACGGGAATCGGAATAAAAGAAGAAGACATGAAGAAACTCATGAAAAAGTTTGAGAAAATCGATCTTGGAGAGAAAGCCACTGCGAACTCCACAGGTGCAGGACTCGGCCTATCGATTGCAAACTCGTTGGCGGTGATGCTTGGACCAAAAAGCTCTAGCAGAGCAGGACTGAAATTCAAGTCCCAACCGGGAGTAGGAACTTCTGCTTCTTTTCTTCTGAGATCAAGGAAGACATTTAATCTGGATCTTCTTGCGAAAAAATACGAGGGGATTAAACCAATTAACTCTAAAGACGAAGAAAACAGCTCTGAGTATATTGAGGAGGATAAAGGAGAGCTAAGCCATCTCTCAGATTCATTTGAGATTAGGTTCAAGAGCCTCAGAAGCAAGAGCGTGACTCACAAGAGTCCGAAAAAGAATGCCGAAAGACGGTTGACAAGTGTCGGCAGGATCTCCTTTGGGTCGGAATTATCGATCATCGAAGCAATTGAAAAGAAAAGGAATTGCCAATGTCCTCAAGTTCTGATCGTTGATGACGATTGTTTTAATGTTCTAACATTGGCGACAATGCTCAAATCGCTGGGAGTGTCTCACGATACCGCCTACTCAGGGATTGAGTGTCTCGAGAAGATAAAGAATGCAGCGAAATGTAGCCCGAGCTGCCAAAGGTTCAAGGCTGTACTCATGGATGGCAATATGCCTTTGAAGGACGGTTTCCAGACGACGAGAGAACTTATCGATTGGAATAAACGGTTAGATGACCCATGGGAGATATATTGTATTGGGTGCACAGCTTACACAGGAGGAGAGAAATGGCAAGAGTTCAAAGACGCTGGGGCTGTCGAAAATATCACAAAGCCTCTTTCGAAGGATGATCTTGTAAGGTTAGTTCAAAAATATAACATTATGTGACATTGTTAATTTTGTAGCTAGATATTTTATTTGGTTGATAGGAAATAATTGTTGCCTGAGATTTATATATTGTCAAGCTATATGTATGTACCTTGTTTCAACAATCTTCAATGCTAAGCCTGAAAATATGATATTTATAGTCTTTCATCCTTATTTATATAGAATATTTGATTAGTAATGTGGATCTCGTATGTTCTCTTTCTCATACCCTTCAGCTCCATTATTCAATGAGCAAGTTTTCTAGAAGACTTAACAAACCCTCTGGGAATACGATCCTTGATCCGTGACTAGGTAATAGCAATCTAGTTGTTCTGCGTAATTTTTTTTTAGAGGAGTTTATATCTTTTCCAAATTAAAGTCGCATGAAGACTAAAGGGAAAGTTCATAATTAGCGTTTGTTTGTTTATTTGTTTCTTAATTTGATTTCTTATTAACTGAAAATATTAGTATGTCTAAACATGAGTAACAAAAAAAAAAGGCTTGAGAGGATTTACTAAGATCTGATCCATCTCTCTTCTTATTTTTTTTTTACTCAAATCTACATATGAAACTAAGAGTCATCTCAGATATGAATGTAGTGCTATCCATTCCTATCAATGAATACTTCTGATAGCTTCCTCTGATGATCTCAATCGATGATAAAGCAAGCCTAGGAGGAAATCTCTCATAATTATCAAAAATTGAAATTAAATGAGAAATTATCAGAAAAGAGAACAATACTGGCCCTTTGGGCTAATTACTTCGAAAAAATTAATATTGGTTTATTCTTAAACTCTCAAAAGCAAGTCGTCAATTCCTCACCCAAAAAAAAAATCGAGCAAGATGCCAAATATTTTCCGATCCGAGTCGGAACTCGAGAGACAGCTCAGCAATCACCTTGCGAAAAACACAAGGAAAAATATGCTCATACTTCAACTCTGCATGGCTATATTCTTCACATTCCGCTGTGCATCAAATTGGGCCAAAGGCGCGCCTCTAGTAGTACCTATCACATGCCTTGTAATGGCGATTCTGCTTCCTTTGCTCTTTGGAACGATCCTCAAGCCTCGAATCCGAAGCAAAAGGCTGACTCAAAAGGAAATGATTTGGGAATTCGTATTCCAAAGCACTGTGGCGATCGTTTTCACAGCTGGCTTCGACCTAACTTATCTCACGAACTTTGAGATTGTTTCCGAAATGCCTTATCTGTTTTTCATTTCTGGTTTGGACTGGGTGTGGATTTTAGACATTTTCAACGCGATATTCCCTCGATGGCGAAGATTTCAGTTTTTCGTGCCTTGTGTTGCGATTCCAATCATTGTTATGAGTTGGAATGTGGAGAGCACGACAGGTACCAGTGTCCGTCTCTATTCAAAGATTGAAACAACGATTAGAGGACTCCTCTTAATCTCATTCACAACGATATTGAATTTTGTGAATAGCAGGGATTTTAGGGATCTCTTCTATGTGAAAGCGAACCTGGAAGACAAAGAGATCTTATACAGGGAGATTCTGGACCAAACTCCAGAAAGCATAGCTATTTTAGGCTCCAATCTGGAGATAAAATACATTAATGATTGTTTCAGACAAACCATTGCGGACAACAGCCCTGCTGAAGAAGCAAAATTACTAAAGATCTTATTTCAGAAAGTTGTAGAAGTTCATGAAATTGAACCAGAAATGAGAAAAATCTCGAATGTGACTTCGGTGAAGAGATCATTACCAGAGACACTTGATGAATTTCATCACACGAGTTCAATAGTTCTGAGTACTAAAACCTGGGCACATATCAAAACAGGTGAGAGCGAGAGAACAAGAGGAGATGAGCATCATTCAGGAAGAAGCAGCCAGGTTTATAGAGGAATTCTTCTGAAGGAAGAGGAAGAGAGAGAAACTGTGGAGATTAAACTTACAAAAATATTGTTCAATCACCAGCCCGCAACCCTCGTGATTATTCGTCTGGCTCCTGAATTTGAACTAGTTGAAAAGCTAGAGAAGAGCTCAAAGTATAAAGACGAAGTGCTCGCCTCGGTTTCTCATGAGCTCAGAACTCCAATCAACTCTTGTATAAACCTTGTTTCTGAAGCAATACATTCACCTATTGTGCCAACTACCATAAAGGAAAACCTGCTAGATCCTGCATATAAGAGTGGGAAGCTTCTCCTCAATATTATTAACGACATCCTTGACTTTTCTCAGATCAAGGAGAACAAACTTCGACTTGTTTCACAGGTCTGTAGTCTTCAAACAATTATAAATGACTGTAGGAATCTTTTCGACCAGCAATGCAAGCAGAAAGGTTTGGTTCTTGAAGCAGATATAGATAAGCTTGTCCCAAGTAAGATCAGGACGGATCCGAATAGACTCACTCAGGTGGTGCTGAATCTCCTCAGTAATTCATACAAATTTACCTTTGGAGGGAAAATCACCATCAAAGCTGTGCTTGTCTCTGGAGGACTGATCCAGATATCGGTAACAGATACAGGCATCGGTATCAAAGAAGAAGATATGGAGAAACTCATGAAAAAATTTGAGAAAATCGACCTTGGAGAGAAAGCCACTGCGAACTCTACAGGTGCAGGACTCGGCCTATCGATTGCAAACTCGTTGGCGGTGATGCTTGGGCCGAAGAGCTCGAGTAAATCAGGGTTGAAATTCAAATCACAACCAGGTGTGGGGACTTCGGCGTCCTTTTTACTGAAATCAAGAAAGACGTTTAATTTGGATATTTTGACCAAAAAGGGCGAAGACATCAAGCACTTAAACTCCAAAGATGAAGAAAACAGCTCTGAATATATTGATGAAGATAAAGGAGATTTCAATCATCTCTCCGAATCATTTGAAGAAAAGTTTCAGAGTCTCATAAGCAAGAGCGCCACTTTCCGAAAGAAAGGAGACAACAAACGAATTAATTTCGAGAGAACATTAAGGACCGGGCTGACACTAACCGAAGGATTTGAAAAGAAAAAAGAATGTCAATGTCCTCCAGTGCTGATCGTCGATGATGACTGCTTTAATATTCTAACATTGGCAACAATGCTCCGATCGCTGGGGGTATCTCATGGTGCTGCATATTCAGGGATCGAGTGCCTCGAGAAATTCAAGACTGCAACAAAATGTGGACCAAATTGCCAAATGTATCGGCTGGTCCTCATGGATGGCAATATGCCTCTCAAGGACGGTTTCCAGACGACAAGAGAGCTTCTCGATTGGAATAGGCAGTTAGAGAAATCATGGGAGATTTATTGCATTGGATGTACAGCTTATGCGGGAGGAGAAAAATGGCAGCAGTTTAGAGATGCTGGAGCTGTCGAGAATATTACAAAGCCTCTCTCAAAAGAGGATCTGGTGACATTAGTTCAAAAGTATAGCATTTTGTAACTTTTCAGGCTAGTTTTTGCTTTAATTGCCGATATTTGAAGTACAGTTGAATTTAGTGTGAGGTAATTATGAGTAGAGTAAAAAATGATAAGCTACAATCATATTGATCAAATACATGTAAAATATTATTCGAACATTCAAACTATATATATGCCATTCGCTATTCAGCTCTAATTAGTTAATTATGTGAGATATGATCGTTCGATTATTACCTATCTCTTCCAAACCACATATAAATATTATATCTTCCTGGCTACAAACTCATTGCAATCAATAACCGGGATCTCACTAATTAAAATATTCATGGACATTTTAACGTTCACGAAGGTCGATAAAGATGAGCCTCGTCTCTGTAAGAGTTCTTACCGAGATCAATTTCTCTTCTTATCAAGTAGAACACAGCAAGAACAGATGCGAGGAATGATATTTTTTTCAGAGGCAAGTTTGAAATCATTCTTGGAATGCTCAAAGTTTCACAAAAATTGTTTTTCTAACCAAACGAACCCTTAAAAATTGTAAGAAGATTTCAGCACTCTAATTGTGCAGATAAAATTACCAGCAAAATCAGTAAATTCTGAGAGAGTAACAGACTCTCTTCTCAGAACCTACAGCGCTTGGAATTATTTAATTCATTTGACCAGAAATTTTCAGTATAAAATTATGAATATACTGATCCTCAGAAGGACGGAACTTCTAAAAAGCTGGAGATTATTTCAACATATAATCATCAAATCAAATTCGTCATTTTTCAATTCAAAATCAATCGATCAAATGCGAAGCATTTTTCGAGCTGAAACAGAGCTAGAGAGGCAGTTCAGCAATCATCTCGCCCGAAACACCAAGAAAAATATGTTTTTGCTGCAATTTTGCATGTTCATCTTTTTCACTTTCCGCTGCATTTCAAACTGGAAAAAAGGTTCCCATCTAATAGTTCCGATTACATGTCTTGTACTTACTATTCTCCTTCCAGTGTTCTTTGCAACAATCCTCAAACCTCGAATTCGAGACAAACCGATGACAAAAAAGCAAATGATTTGGGAGTTTTTCTTCCAGAGCTTCATCGCAATACTATTCACAGCCGCTTTCGACATGACTTATCTCACGAATTATTATGTCGCCGCTGGATTTCCATATTACTTTTTCGTTTCTGGGCTGGACTGGGTCTGGATCCTAGAGGTATTTCGAGCAATTTTCCCTCGGAGGCAAAAATTCCAATTGTTCATGCCATGCGTGATTATTCCAACAGTAGTAGTGGGATGGCTTCCTCACGAAAACCCACCATTCAGTACTGATATTTGGCCGAAGATCGAACTGACGATTAGAGGGGTCATTTTAATCTTCAATACAACAATTTTAAATTGCGTAAACAACAGGGACATCAGGGATCTGTTCTATGTGAAGGCGAACTTGGAAGACAAGGAGATTTTATACAGGGAAATACTGGATCAAACTCCTGAAAGTATAATTATTTTGGGTCCGAATCTGGAATCAAAATATTACAACAATTGTTTCAAAGAAACGATTGGTGGGAATAACCTATCTGATGAGACTTTACTACTGAAGTCGTTTTTTGACCGAATTACAGACGTTCATGAACTCGACACAGAAATGAGGAAGAGTTTTTCGAATGTATCATTGAAGAGGAAAACTACACTAGAAACGCTTGATGAATTCCAACACACAAGTTCCATTGTTGTTCATGCAAAGGAGCAAAGAGATACTCCTGAAAGAGGAGGTAGTAGCAGCAGCAGCCAAGTGTACAGAGGAGTTCTGAGGATGGAAGGCGACCGAAGTGAAGCTGTAGAGATGAAGCTGACTAAAATCCTTTTCAATCGTCAACCCGCAACTCTCGTGATTATACGTCTGGCTCCTGAATTTGAACTAGTTGAAAAGCTAGAGAAGAGTTCAAAATACAAAGATGAAGTGCTCGCCTCAGTTTCTCATGAGCTCAGAACCCCAATCAACTCTTGTATTAACCTCGTTTCTGAAGCCTTACGTTCTCAGGATGTGCCAACAACTATAAAGGAGAATCTGCTGGACCCCGCATATAAGAGTGGGAAGCTCTTATTGAATATAATAAATGACATCCTTGACTTTTCTCAAATCAAGGAAAACAAACTGAGGCTCGTTTCGCAGGTCTGTAGCCTTCAAACTATTTTATGGGACTGCAAGCACCTGTTTGACCAACAGTGCAAGCAAAAAGGCATAACATTTGAAGTTGAATTCGATAAACTGATTCCGAATAAGATTAGAACGGATCCAAATCGACTTACTCAGGTTATCCTAAACCTTCTCAGTAACTCATACAAGTTCACTTTTGGAGGGAAAATCACCATCAAAGCTGTGCTTGTCTCTGGAGGACTGATCCAGATATCGGTAACAGATACAGGCATCGGTATCAAAGAAGAAGATATGGAGAAACTCATGAAAAAATTTGAGAAAATCGACCTTGGAGAGAAAGCCACTGCGAACTCTACAGGTGCAGGACTCGGCCTATCGATTGCAAACTCGTTGGCGGTGATGCTTGGGCCGAAGAGCTCGAGTAAATCAGGGTTGAAATTCAAATCACAACCAGGTGTGGGGACTTCGGCGTCCTTTTTACTGAAATCAAGAAAGACGTTTAATTTGGATATTTTGACCAAAAAGGGCGAAGACATCAAGCACTTAAACTCCAAAGATGAAGAAAACAGCTCTGAATATATTGATGAAGATAAAGGAGATTTCAATCATCTCTCCGAATCATTTGAAGAAAAGTTTCAGAGTCTCATAAGCAAGAGCGCCACTTTCCGAAAGAAAGGAGACAACAAACGAATTAATTTCGAGAGAACATTAAGGACCGGGCTGACACTAACCGAAGGATTTGAAAAGAAAAAAGAATGTCAATGTCCTCCAGTGCTGATCGTCGATGATGACTGCTTTAATATTCTAACATTGGCAACAATGCTCCGATCGCTGGGGGTATCTCATGGTGCTGCATATTCAGGGATCGAGTGCCTCGAGAAATTCAAGACTGCAACAAAATGTGGACCAAATTGCCAAATGTATCGGCTGGTCCTCATGGATGGCAATATGCCTCTCAAGGACGGTTTCCAGACGACAAGAGAGCTTCTCGATTGGAATAGGCAGTTAGAGAAATCATGGGAGATTTATTGCATTGGATGTACAGCTTATGCGGGAGGAGAAAAATGGCAGCAGTTTAGAGATGCTGGAGCTGTCGAGAATATTACAAAGCCTCTCTCAAAAGAGGATCTGGTGACATTAGTTCAAAAGTATAGCATTTTGTAACTTTTCAGGCTAGTTTTTGCTTTAATTGCCGATATTTGAAGTACAGTTGAATTTAGTGTGAGGTAATTATGAGTAGAGTAAAAAATGATAAGCTACAATCATATTGATCAAATACATGTAAAATATTATTCGAACATTCAAACTATATATATGCCATTCGCTATTCAGCTCTAATTAGTTAATTATGTGAGATATGATCGTTCGATTATTACCTATCTCTTCCAAACCACATATAAATATTATATCTTCCTGGCTACAAACTCATTGCAATCAATAACCGGGATCTCACTAATTAAAATATTCATGGACATTTTAACGTTCACGAAGGTCGATAAAGATGAGCCTCGTCTCTGTAAGAGTTCTTACCGAGATCAATTTCTCTTCTTATCAAGTAGAACACAGCAAGAACAGATGCGAGGAATGATATTTTTTTCAGAGGCAAGTTTGAAATCATTCTTGGAATGCTCAAAGTTTCACAAAAATTGTTTTTCTAACCAAACGAACCCTTAAAAATTGTAAGAAGATTTCAGCACTCTAATTGTGCAGATAAAATTACCAGCAAAATCAGTAAATTCTGAGAGAGTAACAGACTCTCTTCTCAGAACCTACAGCGCTTGGAATTATTTAATTCATTTGACCAGAAATTTTCAGTATAAAATTATGAATATACTGATCCTCAGAAGGACGGAACTTCTAAAAAGCTGGAGATTATTTCAACATATAATCATCAAATCAAATTCGTCATTTTTCAATTCAAAATCAATCGATCAAATGCGAAGCATTTTTCGAGCTGAAACAGAGCTAGAGAGGCAGTTCAGCAATCATCTCGCCCGAAACACCAAGAAAAATATGTTTTTGCTGCAATTTTGCATGTTCATCTTTTTCACTTTCCGCTGCATTTCAAACTGGAAAAAAGGTTCCCATCTAATAGTTCCGATTACATGTCTTGTACTTACTATTCTCCTTCCAGTGTTCTTTGCAACAATCCTCAAACCTCGAATTCGAGACAAACCGATGACAAAAAAGCAAATGATTTGGGAGTTTTTCTTCCAGAGCTTCATCGCAATACTATTCACAGCCGCTTTCGACATGACTTATCTCACGAATTATTATGTCGCCGCTGGATTTCCATATTACTTTTTCGTTTCTGGGCTGGACTGGGTCTGGATCCTAGAGGTATTTCGAGCAATTTTCCCTCGGAGGCAAAAATTCCAATTGTTCATGCCATGCGTGATTATTCCAACAGTAGTAGTGGGATGGCTTCCTCACGAAAACCCACCATTCAGTACTGATATTTGGCCGAAGATCGAACTGACGATTAGAGGGGTCATTTTAATCTTCAATACAACAATTTTAAATTGCGTAAACAACAGGGACATCAGGGATCTGTTCTATGTGAAGGCGAACTTGGAAGACAAGGAGATTTTATACAGGGAAATACTGGATCAAACTCCTGAAAGTATAATTATTTTGGGTCCGAATCTGGAATCAAAATATTACAACAATTGTTTCAAAGAAACGATTGGTGGGAATAACCTATCTGATGAGACTTTACTACTGAAGTCGTTTTTTGACCGAATTACAGACGTTCATGAACTCGACACAGAAATGAGGAAGAGTTTTTCGAATGTATCATTGAAGAGGAAAACTACACTAGAAACGCTTGATGAATTCCAACACACAAGTTCCATTGTTGTTCATGCAAAGGAGCAAAGAGATACTCCTGAAAGAGGAGGTAGTAGCAGCAGCAGCCAAGTGTACAGAGGAGTTCTGAGGATGGAAGGCGACCGAAGTGAAGCTGTAGAGATGAAGCTGACTAAAATCCTTTTCAATCGTCAACCCGCAACTCTCGTGATTATACGTCTGGCTCCTGAATTTGAACTAGTTGAAAAGCTAGAGAAGAGTTCAAAATACAAAGATGAAGTGCTCGCCTCAGTTTCTCATGAGCTCAGAACCCCAATCAACTCTTGTATTAACCTCGTTTCTGAAGCCTTACGTTCTCAGGATGTGCCAACAACTATAAAGGAGAATCTGCTGGACCCCGCATATAAGAGTGGGAAGCTCTTATTGAATATAATAAATGACATCCTTGACTTTTCTCAAATCAAGGAAAACAAACTGAGGCTCGTTTCGCAGGTCTGTAGCCTTCAAACTATTTTATGGGACTGCAAGCACCTGTTTGACCAACAGTGCAAGCAAAAAGGCATAACATTTGAAGTTGAGATCGATAAACTGATTCCAAATAAGATTAGAACGGATCCAAATCGACTTACTCAGGTTATCCTAAACCTTCTCAGTAACTCGTACAAGTTCACTTTTGGAGGGAAAATCACCATCAAAGCTCTCTTAGTGACTTGTGGGTTGATTGAAATCTCAGTCACAGATACAGGGATAGGAATAAAAGAAGAAGACATGAAAAAACTCATGAAAAAATTTGAGAAAATCGATCTGGGAGAGAAGGCAGCTTCGAACTCAACTGGTGCTGGTCTCGGATTATCAATTGCAAATTCTTTGGCGATCATGCTTGGGCCAAAGAGCTCGAGTAAATCAGGGTTGAAATTCAAATCACAACCAGGTGTGGGGACTTCGGCGTCCTTTTTATTGAAATCAAGGAAGACTTTCAATGTGGAAAGATTAAGGAGCAACACTCCATGCAGCTCACAAGACGAAGAGAACAGCTCTGAATATATTGAAGAAGATAAAGGAGAGCTCAACCATCTCACAGATTCATTCGAAATACAATTGCAAAATGTCACTGAAAAGACTCCGAAGAGAAAGAGCCCTCGAAGAAGAGGAGACAGAAAGCCTGCTAGAATAGAAAACTTCCAAACCGAATTCTCAATCACGCATACACTAGAGAAGAACGAATGCCAATGTTCTCCTGTGCTGATTGTCGATGATGATTGCTTTAATGTTCTAACATTGGCAACAATGCTCAAATCACTGGGTGTATCGCATGGTACCGCCTACTCAGGGATTGAGTGTCTTGAGAAATTCAAGACTGCAGCGAAATGCAGTCCGAGCTGCCAAAAGTTCAGACTTGTTCTTATGGATGGCAATATGCCTCTCAAGGATGGCTTTCAGACTACACGAGAGCTCATGGATTGGAATGAACATTTGGATGATCCATGGGAAATCTATTGCATTGGATGCACTGCCTACACAGGAGGAGAGAAATGGCAAGAGTTCAAAGATGCTGGCGCTGTTGAGAATATTACGAAGCCTCTTTCAAAGGATGATCTTGCTCGGTTAGTTAAGAAATATAGTATTTTATAACTTTTTTTGCTTGCTTTCATCGCTATCGTTTGTTGAGGCAAATTTTTTCCATTCATGATGTATGTAATATAATGTCTGAGATTTGTATATAAGGGTTGGAGAGTGAAATCTGCACAGTTCCCCAGAATCTCCTTTTAAATTATTAATGGAGGCAGTAATAATTGGCGGTTATCTTATATATCATCATTTGCTATTGAATAGCTCACAATCTCATTTCATTATTCTATTGAAGTGCGAATATATGAGAAATGATGAAAAATTCTGACGAACCTCTCACCTCCACAGCGATATCCATTTTGGAAGGCCGAAATTCAAAAAATAGGAGCCACTTTTCACTACTTTCTTTATTCCTTGTCTCTCTTTCTTCCAAAGATATCATTTCTATTCGAGAGAAAACAAAAAAGAAACTGATTCTCACCGCAATATTCAGTTAGTTTTTAATCAATGACCTACAACACATTGGCATTTCAGAAATAGAAACCCACTTCTAATTTCTCGGGTAGATTTTGCTACTACCAGCCACGTTTCTATCTATATATTTAGTCCTCACTAAATGTTTTATAGAAAGTAGGCCTTTTTATCGGATTTTTTGATAAAAAATGGAACTATTAGATAAATACCATCTATCATCCTCAGACTTTTTCTTAGCTTTCATCAATACTAAAAAATTGGAAGCCAAAGGCGACAACTCCAGGAGCATTTGAGCTCTGGCTTCACTGAAAACACTCTGAATGTTAAGCCTTTCATGGTTTCTGAGAAGTTCTCATCCTCGTATTGGTCTTTAATTTTTTTAAGTCAACTGTTTCTGGAACACGCAAAATAAATTGTTATATAAATTTCTTAAATAAATCCAATGACTCTCTGTTGTCAACAAGTCTGAGCAATGCTTGGGAAACCAAACAATTGCTTTTTCAGAAACAATAGTTAATATCGGTATAGTGGTGCTTAGAACTTTTCAATGCATCCCATTTGAGTCATTTGAGGCTCACTGAGCCCAATAATGGAACATGTAATTTTTTTCCAGTTCAATTAAAATTGATGTATTCCTTTAACGCTAATGGACTAAGCTCAGGAACCGAGCAGGCATCACATTCGGTGCTAAGATAGAGATGGGTATAACAACGTGGAAATTCTTGTTTAGATCAAAATATTTTAATAATTTGGACGGAAAAAGTTCAAATATTGATCGAACGTTCCTATTTTTTCGAAAAGAAGTTTTTCAATAATAAGGTATTTTGCTTATTTTTAAATCAAACAAACCCCTTTGCAGGTCCCAAGGCATCTAAATCAGGCATTTCTGTATCAAATAATACGCACATGACCAAAATGGGAAAAGTTTTCCGACCCGAAAGTGAACTTGAGAGGCAGTTCAATAACTACCTCGCTGAAAACACGAGAAAGAATATGTTTATCTTGCAACTCTGCATGGCAGTTTTCTTTCTGTTCCGCTCTATTTCAAATTGGGTCAAAGGCTCCCCTCTACTCATCCCGATCACCTGCCTTGTCCTCGCCATAGTGATTCCACTTCTTTTCGGAACCATACTTAAGCCGCGAATTCGGAATAAAATCATGACGAACAGACAAATGTTTTATGATCTCGTCTTCCAAAGCATCGTAGCGATCATGTTTTCAGTCGTTTTTGATATCACCTACCTGCCGAACTACGAAATCGTTGCGGCGTTTCCCTATCTGTTTTTCATTTCTGGACTAGACTGGGTTTGGATATTGGAGATTTTCAACGCGATATTTCCACGGTGGCGAAAATTTCAGCTTTTTATGCCGTGTGTTGCTATCCCGATGGTAGTGATGGGTTGGTTGCAGGAAGGGAACCCGAATCAAGATAGTACTATTTATCAGAAGGTTGAATTAACAATTAGAGGATTAATTGTAATCCTATTCTCGACGATTTTGAACTGCGTGAATAGCAACGACATTAGGAATTTGTTTTATGTGAAGGCCACGTTAGAAGATAAAGAAATCTTGTATCGAGAGATCTTGGATCAGACTCCGGAGAGCATAATAATTTTAGGCACGAATATGGAGCCAAAATACTACAACGACTGCTTCAGACAAACGATTGTTGGGAATAACTATTCAAATGAAGCGGCCTTGCTAAGCTGTTTCTTTGAGCGAATCACAGAAGTTTATGAGATTGACCCGGAGATTCGAATTATCTCGAATGTGCATTCAAGCAAAAAAAGTATGAGAGAGACGCTCGAAGACTTCCAGCGAAGGAGCTCGATAGTAATAAGCATGAAAAGCGGCTCGCATCAAAGAACTGATGATACTACGATGACAGGAGGAGAAGGCAAAAGCAGCCAAGTGTACAGAGGGACGCTCAAGGTAATAGGTGAGCTGAGCGAAACTGTGGAGATCAAGCTTACCAAAATACTGTTTAACCATCATACATCGACGCTGGTTATCATCCGTCTTGCCCCTGAATTTGAACTGGTGGAAAAACTCGAGAAGAGCTCAAAATATAAAGATGAAGTGCTCGCCTCGGTCTCTCATGAGCTCAGAACTCCAATTAACTCATGTATAAATCTTGTTTCTGAAGCAATCCGGTCACCTCTCGTACCAGAAACCATAAAAGAGAATCTGCTGGATCCTGCATATAAGAGTGGGAAGCTTCTCCTCAATATTATTAACGACATCCTTGACTTTTCTCAAATCAAGGAAAACAAACTGAGGCTCGTTTCACAGGTCTGTAGTCTTCAAACAATTATAAATGACTGTCGCCATCTCTTTGATCAGCAATGCAAACAAAAAGGCATTGACCTTGAGGTTGAGATAGATAAACTGATTCCAAATAAGATCAGGACAGATCCGAATAGACTCACTCAGGTTATCCTAAACCTTCTGAGTAACTCTTACAAGTTCACATTTCAAGGCAAAATCACTATCAAAGCTGTACTTGTCTCTGGAGGACTGATTCAAATCTCGGTCACAGATACAGGGATAGGAATAAAGGAAGAAGACATGCAGAAACTCATGAAAAAATTTGAAAAGATCGACCTCGGAGACCAGGCTGCTTCGAACTCAACTGGTGCCGGGCTCGGATTATCAATTGCAAATTCGTTGGCGATCATGCTTGGGCCAAAGAGCTCGAGTAAATCAGGATTGAAATTCAAATCGCAGCCAGGTGTCGGGACTTCCGCTTCCTTTTTATTGAAATCGAGGAAGACGTTTAATTTGGATCTTATCTTTAAAAAAATCGAGAACTATATCCCAAAGTCTAAGTCTGAGGAGAACAGCTCTGAATATATTGAAGAAGATAAAGGAGACCTCAGACATCTGTCTGAATCGTTTGAGGCGAAGTTCAAGAGTTTCGCAGGAAAACTTCGTCGCGAGAAGAAAAAGAAGCCTCGAATAGAAGAAGACCCCATATCGAAGACCGAAGTCTCACTAATAGAGCCCAAAGATCGGAAAGAGTGCCAATGTTCACCAGTTATGATCGTTGATGATGACGGCTTCAACGTCTTAACATTGGCGACGATGCTTCAATCGCTAGGTGTATCTCATGATTCCGCTTTCTCAGGTGTTGAATGTCTTGATAAGATCAAAAATGCTATGAAATGCGGGCCTCATTGTAGAAGATTTAGGGTTGTGCTCATGGATGGCAATATGCCTCTTAAGGATGGCTTCCAGACAACCAAAGAGCTTCTAGATTGGAATAACCAATTGGAAGACCCATGGGAAATGTATTGCATTGGATGCACAGCATACACTGGAGGAGAAAAATGGCAAGAGTTTAAAGACGCTGGTGCTATGGAAAATATTACGAAGCCCCTCTCTAAAGAAGACCTGATTAGAGTAGTACATAAATATAATATTTTGTGACCTTTTAGAGATTGATTTTGGATTTATCTGTTGCACATCAGGATAACTCTCATGCATAATATGATTAATATCGCTAAATTTATATGTAACTTAACACAAATAATCAGAAATCTTAGTGCCAAAGTAGGAGATCAAAGACAAAACACTCAGCTACGAGGCTCTGCAAGCTTTTTCCGAAATAATTGTGGATTTTAATCTTCTCTCTCTATCGAATAATTTCATATAAATCGAGAATAGTATTCAGAAACTTTGTGCTATACAATCACATTCAAATGAGTAGCTCTCAACTTAGGAAGGATTTTTCGCATGGAGTAGCATCATATAGAATAAAACAGACAGCCGGAAACTAAAAAATTATGTTTGTGCTCAGCAGCATCCACCGTCCTTTTTCTTCTCAGCCTTCTTGTCGAGAGTGATTGCTTTGGTCTGAACTTCTCCACCAACTTTAATACCCAAGTTCTTTGATTTATTTACAGAATGATTAGAAAAATTGTTATTTTCTGAGAGTTACCTCATTAGTCACGTCGATTTCACCTCTTTCAATTTTCTCATGAATCATCTGAGCTGTTCTCATGAACGCCTAAACAAAATAATTCCAGTCTTTATAAACAACCAAACAAACGATCTACCTCCTCGACATTGAAAGCGGTCTTCGCTGAGGTTTCCAAAAAGATCAATCCATTCTCCTTCGCGAATTTCTCGCCTTCTTCGTACGATACCGCTCGTCTAATTACTTCTTAGCAAATTTAACCACGCAACCTATTACTCTGCTTCCATATCGCATTTATTTCCGATTAGAATAAACGACATGTATGGATTTCCGTTCTGTTTCGCTTCTTCAATCCAACGGCTCAAATGATAGAACGACTCCCTCCTAAAAATCGTTTGAGGAAAGGCTTACGACTCCTCTGATCTAACCTTGTGATATCATAAACCAATAGTGCGCCTGCAGCTGCACGGTAGTAAGAACGGGTAATCGATCTGAAAGATTCTTGTCCAGCCTAATCCAGAGTGAAATGCTAAGACCTTGAGGGGAAAGGAAGGCGTATACTGTGTCCCAAATCTGCAGCTTGATGTTTTTACCGTCAATGTTGATCATTCTGGCTCCGAACTCGACGCCAATGGTCACTTCGTGTTTCTGACGGAATCGACGGTCGATAAACTGCAATAAAAGGCATGATTTTCCGACGCCTGAGAGAGAGAGTTAACTTCCATTCATGAGTCAAACGAAATAGCTACCTGTGTCACCAATGATGATATACTTGAAAAGGTAAGAGTAGGACATTTTTTTGGTTTTCTATTCGAACTGTTTATGAAATTATCGATTATAGGTTAAATATTTTTCTAATATTTATTCGCCTTAATATCGTTTGTCAGAATTGAACGCAAACTCAAATGAAAATAAAAACAGACGTTAAAAATACTCAATTTCAACGATTCTCTCCGCTTTAATGGACTTAGTGGGCAAACTGAGGCTATTCGGAGCTTTTGCTCTTTACAAGCTCATTGGCTGCTTGATCTACCACTTCATTCATAAGCTCAGTCGCGATTTCGAGCTTTTTGACAAACTCCACGAATTGTCTGAACAGCGTAAACGACAGAGTGTAGTCTTCGTATTGGTGAAGCACGGCGAGCTCATCAATAAACTTATTTTCCTTCCAGACGATATAATCCTACAATTTCACGTCATTAGCGGTTTGTAACATTAGTGAGGTTATTACTGGGAATAAGTAGAGGATGATTCCTCCTGTCTCATGGATAAATATCATTTTCTTCTCGCTCTTCTGGTCAACGAGGAAATTGTACTTCGGACTCTTCAAAACTCTCTTCAGTGTCTTAAACACCTTTGAAAACACGAGAGGAGGCCTTGGTTTTATCACTAAATTCGCCTCGAAAGGATCCGCATGCATCTCGTGGTACTGCGAAGGTATGTGCTTGATCGCGAAGTCTTGATTCTTGCCAGCTGCGATTATCACCTTGACGAAGTCGTTGATGACGTAGCCGGAGCAAGAGAACCAATAGATATTCTAAGCAAGACAATTACACTAAGTTAAGCAAGTCTTTGAAGTGGATTTACCAAGTGATAGACAGCTTTCGGGCAGTAATACGCGTCGTATTCTAAATAAAAGTGATTGAAGCCTTTTTGTCTCGTAGAGTCGATTTTTATGATTTTTGTTCGTCCTTCGGTTGGTAGGGCAAGAATATCCTTTCTCTAGAGCAAAGATGGTCTTAGCAAATGGGAGAAACTTCTTTTTACGTTTCTGAGGAATTTGAAATTGAATTTCACGTCGAGTTTCTGGTTGGTCATCGTACTGAGCTTGTCCTTGACGGATTCAAAGAACACTTCCATGCTTTGTTTTCTTTCATCGATAGTGAAGGTTTTTTTATCGCGGGCTCGACTTTCAGAAATGGGAAGGATAATTAAGGAGACTCCCTTGGTTTTATTGGGGTAGAGGTAGTCTCTTTTAAAGGATTCCGCGTCATCTGGGTTGCGGGTGTAGGTGGACACGAAGTTATCAAATTTGTTCCAATCTAGCGGCTGAAGGGCTTGGAAAAGCGTTGTTTTTTTGACTAAGCAGGTTGCTTTGTGGGAGTACAGAGCGTAATTGTAGTACACCTAATGATCGAATTAAGAAGGCAGCAAAACCCAAGATATTACAGGGAAAGAGTCCACATCGTAGTAATTTGCTCCACGTCTGCGAGTTTTGGTTTTTCTGTTGATTTTACAGTGAATCTAGTAATTTGGTTTGAAGGGCTGTGCTCGTTTGAGGAAAGTTTTACCATTGCGTCCGCAACGGAGATTTTATGATGAACTCGTCCCAATGATAAATAAACCTTTGCTGTACGTTAAAAGTTTGTTTAATTATTTGCAGCAGTGCGATTAACTACCTGTGGGTCCTTTAGCGTTCAAATCCACCGGCTTGCCTTGAGAATCGTAGCATTCTGTTTCTTCAGCTAATTGGAAATCCTAAGACAGCATAAGGGATTTGTCCCCACAATTGTGAAAAATACTTGAGCTAAACGATTGCTAAGTAATTCATCTAGGAACTCATTAATATTATTCTGCACTTCGTCTGGTGCCGATACAGTATAGGGCTGATTTTGGTAGTTTTGCATTTCCTATAATTTCATAAATAAGAACTCAGCTCAGAGGAAGGACTTTACCGATTCTGAAGGGAAAAAATTCGTTTTGAGTGGAAGGATCGGAGGCAGGCACAAATCTCTCCAGGCCCATTCATAGGAGAAGCTAGTGAAATTTAGCTTCAATCACTCACATTACACCTACCAAGAGTCTTTGCCTTGCTTTTTCGTTGCTTGAATCTCACGTAGGACTGAAGCTTGTTTGTAGATAGCTGCCCAACGCACACGGTAATGAGAGTAAATCTTGTTGTTTTTCCTCAACTCTTCAATAATTTTTTGACTAGAAATCGTTTATAGATCTGAAACCAACCTTTTTCATCTCTTACTTATATTCTTCAAAATAAAACGAGCCACATATTCCGCATACATCAATATGCTGATTCGTTGTAATATTTTTTGTAGTCGATAGCCTTTCGGAAATTGATGGTCGCTCGATAGCTTGATCTTTGGTCGAATATTTCCTCGCAGAGCTCAATCCGTCAGCCTTACTCTTATAACTGCCCTCTTTAAACCGTTCAGACTCAAGGTCCAATGATCCTAGGCAATTTCAATCACTATATTACTAATATCCCTATCGCTTACCAGGCCCTTCCATCTTAAACTCAGCGAAATCTCCAGTGAGATTATTAAACACTACGCCATTTAAGAGCGGTTTCTGATCGCTCTTGAAAATCCCAGCATCATAAGCATTAAGGTTATTTATTATTGATTCCTTCGTCAAACGTTTGTATGACTCATCGCTGTAGAACGACGTGCTTGGAATGAGGAAAGAGTTGATATGCTTATCGATTTCGTTGATATTCGTGTTCGTCAGCTTCAGAGGCTTAACTCGCAATGCTTGCTCGATCGTTGAAACAGGACCGAAGAACTCCGGTGGACAATGGGTCAGCGTCAGGAAAGGGTCGGGATTCGATTTCGGCATTTGATAAATCTCTGAAGGAACTAAACGTTCAGTTAGTGAGGAATGAAAATTAAGGGTGTGTGTACTTTGGAAGGCTGATTGGTTATGGAAATAAGCAAAGTTTATCCAATAAGGATATTTAAATTTGTCCTTATGCTTTTTCTCAGCTTTTTTCAAATTTAGATTGATGGTTTTTCTCTCACGAGGCGACGGGATGCCTGATAGATTCTGGAGCGCGTCATCGCCTATTTCGATGAAAATAATAAATCTAAAGAAAACGAAGTTTGGAGGGTTACCTCTGAGGGATTTTGTCAACATATCTGCGGTATTTTGTGTCTTTTCAGGGAGACAGTAAACCCCCATGTAATTTTTAAAGACCTGACACTCGTTGCTTTGTTGAGTTTCTGGCGCAACGATCTTCTTATTTTCTTCAGAGATATTATTAATGATGAGGCTGTCACCAGCGTCCATTCGTGAGATCGCATTGAAGGTGTCATCATCGTATTTCTTTTTTTCCGCATAAAAATTCGTGTGGTTGTCATGAACGTCGTTCAATTCCAGCATTGGCTGCTTGACTTGAGGAGGATTCGCGCTGACGGAGATAATCATGCTGAATACGTTCGTTCTGAGCAAGTTCTCTTTCGTAATGCGGACGAGTTCCTCATCAACCTTGTATTTTACTATAAGGCATTGATAAAGTAAGAAATGAAGTCATTTCAGTGCTAATTACTGTCACCAGCCGTGATAATCATCACGTTTTGACCTGTAGCATTTAACGACCTTGACGAATAATGCGCTGCGTAGATATTCAACACGAGGTTTATCGCCTCGAGGAAATTTGAGTTCTCCGAAGAAGCGAGCTCGCCTTCAATGCACCTAATTAGATTGCTTGTAAGCCTCAAAATAATAGTTGAATAATCTACAGTCGCTGAGAAGTTATCTCAAACATGTTATCTCTTAACTCTTGAAGGAAATGGTGAGTTGGCCATTAACGAATGAGATCGATTACCTTTTCTTTGGGTAGAATCTTCGCTTATTTTTCTCGGCCTAATCGCATCGTTTTCTCTTTTATCTGAGTTAACCTTCAAGATCCTGATCGGCACAATGTCAGAGAACCCGCTGGCCGCATCATTCTGCGATCTGCCACCTGCGATGGGAATTTTTGAAATTTTTTCTTCTCGTGGATTCAATTTTTCATCCTTTGGATTTGCTGTCTCGATGATCTTATCGGCACGGGGCGGGATATTCTTCTTCCAATTAATATACCACAGGAAACTGAAGATATTCTTTCGGACTAGCATATGCACTCGCTCGATATCCCTGCCAACCTCTTTGATATTTATCTTATGATAGACATCCTGGAAGATTTTCCCATTGATATCGATTTGAAAAGCGAAATAATTTGCGCTAATGTCCTTCTTCTGATTGCCTTCAATCATTTCTTTCTGGATTTTATTCTATCATGCCATATCAGTTAAAACCCTCATATGCTCTGCTAATTTTACTGTAGTGCGATAAGCGTCTTCAAGTTTAGTGAATTGAGGGTAATAGATCCTTGCGTATAACACAATAGCAATGCGATGATGAGCATGCATAAAGCTTATCCGTTGGAAGAAAGCCTTTATTGTCTTAATCGTCTTTTCGATAAACATTTCTCCGCATAGATCAAACTCGCACATTTGCTTTGATAACTCCACCTGTCCCAAAACATCAGGCCCAAAATTATGAGATTATGAAGTACGAGTATATGGTATTTCGCTGAGAGTGACCTGTAGATAATTTTCGTGTTTTTCGTTATGATTCCAGTGATTGCGGTGGCGTTCTTAATAATCAGAGTCTGGATTCTTAGCGAATGCCCTTCATCCTGCAGCATCCTGCCATTATAGACAGTCGTATTGACAAGACTTCGATTCAATTTCATCATGTCTCTTCTGGAGATAAATTGGTCTTTGAATACGAGCTCTATTAGGTATTTGACGTGAATTAAGCTTCTGCAATGCGTGTTTACCGACAAAATCGAGCTCATAATCACGGATCAACGTTAATTTTTTCACTTTGACAGGAACTTTGTTAGTATTATCTGGTACCAGGTTGTATTGATCTGCTATGGCTTTTAGAATGCTGAGTTGGAAGGTTTTGTTTTTGAAGTCCTGCTGAGTCGATTCTTTAGTTGCCTGTACAGAAGGTGAGTGAGTTTGAATGGAAAACGAATGGGATTGCTATTGACCTTCACGACGATCTTGTTATCAAGGAAGTCTGTAATCAATATGAAGTCTTTATCCTGAATATTTGTAAAGACATCCCTGTTAAATACGATTTCAGCCTATGAATGTGAATTGCTGAACGATTGTATCAGGATTACGCCATTGTAGATATCACTTGAATGAATATTCAAAGAATATACTGCGTTTTCGTCAAAAACCTGTAGGGTATTCTCGGGCGCTGATTCGCTTGGTTTCTTCTTGAAATTGTCCCAGCGGCTAGGCTTCTTTTCGGTTTCTATGTGAGTTAGAGCTGGTTGCTTAACTTTAAAATTTAGTACTTCTCATTTTTCTGAGGATTTATTTCTATTGCAATCTTTCCTTCAGAAGGCAATTTTATAGACCTGCAATAAAAGTGTTAACAGGCTAGTATGCTTAAAATACGAGTTGATTGCAATGGCAAGATCAAATTAAAGTATGAATAACGATATTTATGAATATATGAAAGGTTTTCTCATCTCGGAATCAAAGTGTTTATCACAGTTTTTTAGTTTTGTTGTGAAATGTGTTTTTGTTGAGAACTCGCTTGAGAATTGACAGCTAAGAAAATTATTACTCACCAATACGATGAAACCTGACTTGAAAGTATGAAATTAATCTACCCTCAATTCGCGAGATTTCGAATGTGGGGGAGGGATATGTAAATCTTCCTAATTAGATCCGCTCAAATTGAAGAATGACGCGGTCATGAGCACTAGCATACTCATTATGCATATTCACTTTCGCCTGACTCCATAGTTGCTTCCAGCCATTCATCCATGTGTTCAGCATAATTTAGAAAATCAATTACATGAGTCCTATCAGAAAAGAACGTGATGCTCGTCATACCGGTGTTCAAATGCTCAAATTTAAACTCTATCAACGAATATATTGTCACTGCTTTTAAAATCTCAAAAATTTACTTCCATCCTTTTCTCTGTTCACGAGTATTCCAAGCAACAAGTCCAAAAAGGCCCCATGGCTGATGTATAAATTGCAATTCTCCTTCCCAACCTTAAAAATATTTGTTTTGTCCGGATATTTTGCTAATAAACAGCTTTAATTCGCATTCTTATCGTGCTTATAGTTTACTGCCTTCATCCTTTGCGAGATCATAGAAAAAGTCTATCAATTTGGCAGCACGCGTTAGAGCCTCTTCTAATGTTTCTTTAGGTTTCGAGGCCCACCAGCCCTTCTCATCAAGCTCCTTGGGTAGTACCATCGAAGGGAATTCTTTTTCGTACTACCGGTAAATAGTCTGATTATGCCATTAAACAGCTTTATTTTACAAATGAACGAGAGTTTCCGTCGAAAACAGAATCCCCTTCATAGCAGCCACCCCTTTCATGAATATTCAAATCCATCTGCATTGTAATTATGGGTTATCTTTCGTAAATTAGATCTTTCGTTACCTCATATGGAACTTCTAAGCATTTCGAAATGACTTCCGCTGTCCTCACCGCTCTGAGCATGGGAGAGCAAACGACTTTGAAAACTAAAGTCAATTCCTTGCAAAATGAATGAAGACTCACCTTTTTGGATCTTCCAATGCTTTTTGTTCGACAAGAATTTCCCAACGCAGAGACACTTTGCAATTGTTACGAAAATGAAGGGAAGAGCGCTGTACCTGCTTGACTCCGAGCTCAGTAAGGTCAGGATCCGACTTCCGAACTTTTAGGTACTCCTCTCTTGGCAAATTTAGGAGAGGATTGTTTGCACTCTCTGCATGTCTCACGAATATAATTCGCATATTTTAATCAAATTATTTTAAAATGAAAAGCAAAGCCAGGAGCTTATAAGTGAGCGAGAGAATAGTCTTTTCAAACAATATCATGGCTATGAGGTCTTAAACGAGAGAAATTTTCTCGATTGGCTTGCAGTGCGATTTTCGGCTCTTTTTTTTATTAGGAGTTAAATGAATAAAGCAAAGATCGTTAGAACGATTTCCCTCGGTATCTTGGTTTAATAATAGTTTAAATTTTAGAAGGTTCAGAGACATGTTGCTAAGATCAGGACCTCAGAAGAGAAAGAAGAAGAGTAAGTCTCTCTTTGGATGGGACGATGTTGACGACGAGGAGGAGAGAACGTATGTGACGATTACTCTTACTTCAAACGAAAACAGCCAAAAAACCGAGCCATCGAGGAAAGATAGCGATCTTCTAACTCCGATGGCGACTCCGAAGAAGGCGGCCAGAAAAAATGAAGACAAAGACGTTGGTGAGTCTAAAAAAACCAACAAAAGTAGCCTCGAAAGTGCCTTTGTTCCTGTACTCATAGTTTTGTAGAAGGCAGTAAGAAAGAAAGTAAGAAGCCCAGTCAGGACAAGGAACCAAAGAAAAGCAAAGATAAAGAACCGAAATCGAAAAAAAGTAACAAGAATACGCAGGACTCCCCGAAGAAGACTCCAGCAAAGTCGAAAAAGAGCACTCAGATCGTGGAAGAGGAAGAGGAGGAAGATAATGAAGATGAGAGTGAGGAAGAAAAGCCTAATTATCAGAAAGATGAAGGAGCGAATGAAAACGGTGAAGAGACATTCAATTTACCAAAAATCCATCGTCGCGGATTTGTCGTAATATCACCATATCATATTGGATGAGATTATTTGAGCATTACCTTACATCTTAGTTCGGCAAAGATTTCAAGGATATCAAGGTAACTCAATCCAAGAGACGTCGTAAAGGGCCGTTTTCTCAAATAAATCCGTCAGAAGAGCCTGAAGGTGAGGAAAAAGACAACAAAGATTCTACATCGAAGGAAAGAGACCTCATTATGGAGCATGAAGAAGGTTTTAACGTCGAAGCGGCTTATATTCCTTGGTGGACGAAAGAAAATCACATCAAAGACAACCAAGGACGAAGGCCCTCTGATCCGCAGTATGACCCGACTACCATATTCGTCCCGTCTGAAGAATACAAAAATCTCTCGCCTTTTATGAAGCAGTACTGGAACATCAAGTCGAAGTACTACAATAAGCTCGTTGGGATCCAAATGGGCCGGTTTTACGTTTTTCATTTCCAAGATGCGATCATAATGCACAAGCTGCTTGATTTTAGGATTACTATCGCTCCGGATTCTACAGCCTTTTGGATCGGAGAGAAAACTTTAGCAAAGTACAGCGAAAAGATCTTTAGTCAAGGATACATCTTCGTACTCGCAGATCAACTCGACGAATCCAAATCTGGCTCAGAAACGGTAGCTAAGCGTGAAGTGACTCATATTATCACTAAAGGCACATATACGGAGCATAAATCGATTGGATACGCCTCACAATTCGTCGCTTGCGTTTACGAGGATCTGGGCACAGCGGCTTTCGGCGTGGTGCTATTTGATACGACAACTCATGAGCTTTATGTTGGAGAATTTGAAGACGATTCCCAGCAGACGAAGCTACGTACGCAAATCATTGGATTTAAGCCTTTGGAGGTCATCTACATGAAAGATTACCTCTCTGATTATTCTCAAGAGCTTGTAAAAAACTCGAGTCATAAACCAACACTGGTGAGGCTTTTCGAGCGGAATGAACCTCAGTCTGTGACTAGAATCGTGAAAAGGATCGAGAAATACGTCTTAGAGCTCGATAGCGAGCTCCCAGCTCTCCTAAAAAAGATGAAATCACAGTTTTTTGATTCGCAAAGCAAGAACGAAGCAGAAGAGATGAAAGATGAACTTGATGAGCAGCGCGAAAGACCACATTTCCTTGCATTTCAAGCGTTAGCGTTGGCTATTGATTACTTGGAAAATATTCTTTTAGCGCAAACTGTATTGCCAACGTCGAAGTTTTTAGATCTTATTGGCTTAGAAGCTACCGAGAAAAGCATGTATCTTGACGATCGAGCTATCAACACGTTAGAACTATTTGAAGTTGATTTGGGAACAAGAATCACGGAGGAAAACACACTCTTTTCGTACATGGATCATACTAGTTCTGATTTCGGAAGGAAAATGTTTCGGCGATGGATGACCACTCCTTCGAGAGATGTTGAACTGCTTCGAGATCGACAACTCGCTATAGAAGATCTCGGGAACGCTGGAGACGCTGCTGATCGGTTTCAAGCCGATTTAAAGAGGTTAAATGATATCGAAAGGCTGCTGGGAAGGATCTATAATTTGCGAAACCCGCAGAGATTCAAAGCTTATGTCATGGAAGATCTAGTCGTGGAGAAACTCCACGATTTGTTGGGCTTCCTCAAAGAAATGAAAAAAATTGAACCTTTGCTGAAGCACTTCGTTTACTGTTCTAGGAATTTCAAGAGCAAACGACTCTATGAGCTCACGAATTTCAAAGAAGCGACATCGAAAAAGAAAGGCAGTGATGAGGATGAAGGTGAGAAGAAGAAAAAGCAGAAGGGAGAATTTCCTCGGATCCAAGCAATGCTTGATTCACTTGAAAAAATGGTTGTAATAGAAGACAAAATTCCCTACCCTGCGCCTGGTATAGACCGACGCTGCGATGAGCTGAGGTTAGAAATCACCCAGCTCAAGGAGAAACTCGAGGAGATTCTCGACGAGCAGAAAAAAAGATTTAAAAACAGCTCAATTAAGTACTACCACGCGAAATTGAGGTACCAAATCGAGATTCCTGAGCACCTTGTTGAGGGAAAGAAACCATCAGATTTTATTATAACTTCGAAGAAGAAGGGATTCCAGCGGTTTCAAACAGAGGCTATTGAGAAACATGTATGGAGGATTGAGGCGCTTGAAAAGGAACTGCGGAAAAACCTCCTGCCGTTCTTATTCGATTACGTTAAGGCGTTCTATGAGAGAAGAAACACATGGAATCAAGTGATAGCTTACCTAGCAGAGTTAGATTGCTTATGCAGTCTGGCGAAACTCGCGCTCAAGATGGACGTACGCTGCAAGCCAGTATTCTTAGATGACACTTCTAAGCCAGTTTATAAGTTAAAAGGGATGGTGCATCCCTGTTTGCTTGGCAGAGTGAAAGATTTTGTGAGGAATGATATTGTATTTGAAAAGGAGATTATGCTCATTACGGGTCCGAATATGGGTGGTAAATCCACAACGCTAAGACAGGCGAGTATTGCTATCATAATGGCTCAAATGGGCAGCTATGTGCCTGCGACGGAGTTCACATTGACGCCGTTTGACCGAATATTTACCCGTATAGGTGCTAGCGATCAATTGATTCTGAAGAAGAGCACGTTTTTCATCGAGTTGGAAGAGACGCTGCAAATAGTCAAAGAAGCAACAGCGCAATCTTTTGTCATCATCGATGAGTTAGGACGAGGAACGTCTACGTATGATGGAATTGCGATAGCGTATGCGGTGCTGGTTTATTTGGCGGATCATAAGAAATGTCTGACTATGTTCACAACACATTATCATACGATTGTTGATACATTCAAGTCATTTAAGAATGTTGAGAATTACCATATGGGCTATGAGCTGGATGAGAAAAAGGATTCTGTGCGCTTCCTGTACAAGTTCCAGAAGGGCACTGCTCTGAGCTTCGGACTCAATGTTGCGAAGCTGGCAGATCTGCCTAATGAAGTTCTGGAAATTGCGAAAGAAAAAGCTGAGATGATGAGAAGTGAGACAGGAAATATGTTTAGCGAGAAATTTTTGAGCCAACAATTGCAGAAGTCTCTCAAAAACCTGAAGGAAATTACAAATGAAACATGTAAGTAAATCTGACTCGTGGTTCGATTAATTTTTGTCAATACAATGTTAACCCCATTCAAATTTTGTCATTTTGAAGGCTAAGCTGAGAAGATATCTAGTTAACTTGTAAATAAGTAAGAATTTCACTCTTCTTGAGCATATAATGGATATTTCTAATAATTTATAGCCCACTGTGCTGTGCCAACATACTCTTGAGCAGCACTTAGACTTGGTTTAGGATGGTTTTGAAGAATAATATCATGTTCTTTAAACAATAGCAAATAGACTCATGCAGCATAGAATGCTAGATAGCTCATAAATCTAATACATTAGCTTAAAAATAAATATTAACAATATATTTAAATGTCTCTCTCATCTCTCTACTCTTTTGAAAATCACTCAGATATCCTAATCTAAGTATTTGTGTGCAAAATTCTAGACTAATATTTTATTTTCGTCAAGCAACCTTGACTAAAGTCCAAACCGATTTAGCTGCTCAAAAACTCAAGAATTGAGTTTAACTCTTGGATCGTTTGCTCGTTCTTGAGTTTCAAGACCTCGACTTTTAGTTTTTTCTTCTTTGCAATCCATTTCCAATGATCTCTTTCGTCCTCTTCATTGGCATCCTTTTCATTTTCTGGACCTCTATTGTCTTCACTTTGTATTTCTGAGTCTGTTGGTTTTCTTGGTAAAATCTCAAGACCTTCCTCTTGAGTGTTAGTACTTTGCTGAGTGAAGACAGTCATGTTTAGCTCGCTCATCTCAGACTCGTTCTCTTCTGAATTCTCTTTTTTAAATCCACCAGTGCCAGCGTCATCGAAGTATTGAGTAGCTGACTTCAAGATTTCTTTCTCTTCGCACTTGGTTGCTTTTTGTGTTTTTCCAGATGTTTCAAGAAGTTTCTCCTGTAGAAGGTCATTATTCTTTGAAACTCGGTTCAATTTAGCTCTAATCTTGGATATTGCTGCGTCTTTCTCTTGAATTGTGTTTTGCAGAGACAACAACTTAGCTTGATGACTCTTCTCTTGGCTAATTTTTTCATTTAAAGCAGTTTTCAGCTGCTTGTGAAGTTCAAGGTTTTCAACTCTGAAATTGTCGTGTTCGAGTTGCCAATTATGCACCTCTTCAACTTTACTCTTTAGTCTCTCTTTCAGTTTTTGATTTTCAGTCATCAAGACGTTTTTGCTGTTTTCTAACTCTGTAATCATTTTGGTATAGCTTTCTTGCTGTCCTTTAAGCAGCTCAAGTTCTTTCTCAAGCGCTGCAACTCTTTGAGTTAATTCAAACTCATTGGAATTTCCGATTAAAAATTCCTCTCTATTGCTTGCATCCATAGGCTCCTCCGGCTCTTCTGGACGGCTTTCGCCATCTAAATTAACCGGGGCAACCTGAACTTCTTCTTCTAAACGAGCAAGCTGCTCTTGGAGCTCCGCGACCTTCTTCTCAAAGGTAGATTTTTCTGCCTCAAGTGCATTGCATGATTTATTTAACGCTTCAAGCAACCCAGCATTTTTCTTAAGACTTTCCTCCATAACCATATTATCAGCTACCAGTTTCTCAATCTGCTGCTTTAACTCCTTTATCACACTGTCCTGCATTGTCACTTGACCTATGAAACTCTCAATCTCTATCTTCATACTCGCATTTTCATGTTCCAAGCTCGTCAAACTCGCTTGCAGTTGCTCATTTTTGAATTTGGTTTCATTCTGCAAGTTAGTGATAGCTTCCTTCTCAGCATTAATAACGCCCATTTCTTTTAACAGCTCCTTGTTTATACCAGTCAGCGCGTAAATTTCCTCCTGCAATGCCTGAATTTTAATCGTTTGCTCCTTTTGCAACGCTAAGAGATCCTTCTGTAGCTGATCTCGAGCGTCCTCGAACAGCTTTTTCAGCTGTACAGTTTTGGTGACCTCCGCCCTCAAATCCTCGATTGTTTTATTCAATCTCTTTTCGGTTGCTGTATTCAATGATCTCAGGAAACACTCTATCTTCTTGGCTGTTTCCTGCAGCTCTGCGTGTATTTTCTGATAGGATTGAACTAATCGCTGTTTCTCAGCCTCATATTTCGCAGCTCTCTCCAGACGCGATTTGTCCGCTGCTCCAGGAGTGCTCTTGCTCTTTTGATCCTTTCCTTTTAGCGTGGATTCTTCATATTTCAAACAAAGATACTCTTCTTGACGCAGCCCCTCAATCTCAATGATCTTTCTTTCCTTTTCTCTGAGTTCTTCGGCCAGCATTTGAACTTTATTCTGCATGGCTTTGATATTTTTTTGGCATTCAAGCTCGAGCTTTTTCCTCATATTTTCGCTATTTGCAAGTTTCATTTGCTTTGCTTTAGTCTCTTCAAGCTTCTTTTTCAACTCCCTTTCATGTTCATTCGGACAGAAGTCAAACAGTTCTTTCTCGATGGTTAAATTAGCGTCCGTGAGATTCACAATATCGTCTTTGATTTCAGAGTTCATTTTAGTCAGCAGCGAGTTTTCACGCTCTGCATCTGCGATTTGGATCTGAGTTGTTTCCATTTTTATCTTCATCGTATGGATCTGACCGAGAACCTCTACATTTTCATTCAAAATCTGTTCTCTGTTTCTTTCCAGCCCTTTCTGCTCAGAGAACATCTTATTTATCGTCTTTAGTAACGAGACCTCCTTCTGCTTTGCCTTATCAAGCTGCTCTTCAACAGCTTCTTTGCTTTTCTTCATTTCTCCCATGTTTTTCTCTGACTCGGCTAAATAACCCTTCATGCTCTCAAGTTCCATTTTCATCGCTGAGATTTTTGTGTTTAATTGCTGTATTTGGTTCTCGTAATCCAAATTTTTCTTTGAGAGTCCTTGATTTTCAAGAGTCAGCTTAAGATTTTCTGTTTTGTAGCCATGACATTCTTTTTGAAGTGCCTTTGTCATGTTTTTATTCTGTGTATTTTCTCGAACGGCCTTCTCCAGCGAAGAGTAAATCTCTTCAAATAGTTGCTTTGCTGTTCTTTCATCCTCGTGTGAATGATTCCAAAGCTCTTCGAGTTGTTTAAGCTGCTTCTCTAGGACCAAATGACATGACTCAGAGACATCAAATAAACTCCCGATGAATGATCCATCACAATCTAGCTGTGAAAGACTTTCAAAGATCGTGCTTTTCGGCGAGTATTTCTCCGTCATTGCCTTTTGGGACCTTCGAGTCACAGATTCGAGACGCTCACCGAGCAAATTGTCATAAAATAAGCTTGGATGGCTGATAGAGGCTCTTTCTTTGAAACTATCGAAGGTTCCTTGGCTGGCTGGGTCTGAGGTTAAGAAATGTACGCTGTTTCTTGTAGAATGGTTTGATGCGGCGGTATTTTCCTCAGTATCCTCAGAGAGGATGCTCCCGAAGTTTTTGTCAGTTCGACACTTGAGGTTCTTGGCCTGGGGCGTTGGGAGATCAAACTGAGTGGACTTGTGGGGTTCCTGTGTGGTTTCGACAGGAAGTTGGTCAAGCATAATGAGGTTTCTGTCGCTTGCTTGTAAAGAAAATTGAAAGTAATTCTGAGCTAAATTAGTTAATTACAGAAAAACGCTTAGAGTCAAACGATTATCTCATAATTTTCCACGTTTTAGAGAGAAAAATTGATGGCTGAATTAGATACCCGCTAGATCAAAAAGGTCCTTAAGGAAGTTGCTTGGAAAGTAAATTAAGGATCTCCTTCGATCGCAGTGAATAGAATGAGAATTTATTCCTTTTCTTTGAAAAATATTAGTAATAACCTGGCAAGTAATATCTAAGCATTGCTGCTGGTTGTTTCATGCTTTGTGATTCAGACTGAGGTTAGGAAAGGGGTTGCTTTCAGGATAGAAAAGGGAGGTCTTCTTAATAGAACATCCGAATTTACATGGTGTAGTTTAAAATCAGTTTAGCAGATCAGTATTAGTCGTTAACGATATTTAAAGGAAATTGAACAAATGTGAAAAATTCAGAAAATGTTTTACTGTCTAAATCGAAAGTTCAGAAATATGAAGAAGCTGGATCTTTTGAATATAACTCACCTAATCTTTAAAATTTCTAAAGTTAGATTGCAATGGAACTGGCCTCCTCAATGCATAATTTCGACTCTCCTGTTCATTCACTTTTTCAAGCATCATTCAATTCTGACCAGCTATTTCAAAGCATTAATATTGAGATTAATAAGTTACTAAATGAAGTACTATTTCCCATATTGAAAGGCGTGTGCCATTGATTTAAGACTTTTTAGACTAAATGCAGCGTATTTATCTATCCGCATAAGCAGCAAACAACAGATTTTCTCTTAAATAACAATCAAACCACATTATTTACACTTTCCAATCTGAAGATTGGATAACATTTGTTCAACAATGTCAATTAGGCACACTGATATTTACCTGACCTTCTATCTATTATTTCATAGATTTAAATGCGTACATGCCAGCCTATACCACTTCCGAGGTATGACGCCTGCTGAATTTAACACGTTTCTCCTTCCTCGAGGCCAAAGCACTAAAAGATTTCGAGGTTTCGCTCTTCTCGAGCCAATTCTCAATTAAATTTTTATTCTTCAAGTACTACTGAGGAGATGCAAGCCCTAATGGACTCATTACAGGAAACTATCATCATTCCTTATTACAAAACTGACCCACTCCTTCTCATTACGCCCACACTTTCCGACATCTCTGCTGTCACCGTCCTTTTTCTCTGTTTTGCCACCAGAGCCTTCCGAGATCCTCTGCAGATAATGGTTATCATGATTAACTTCGTGGATGTAATACTCTACTCCGCCAGAATCAGCGTTGCGCTCATACCACCTGCAAGCACTCTACACTGCAAAATCTTACACACATTCACGACCTTTGGTACTCAATCAACTGTTCTTTGGGGCGCGTTCTTTGGGCACGGTCTGCACATGGTCATCAAAAACGACCTGAAATATTCAATTCGCTACTGCCTGAAATATTACATCCTTTTCGCGACTATCTTCCCACTATTCATGTCGATAGGGGTCACAATGTTCGCAAATTACGTCCAATACTCAGACAATTTCGGGTGCTATCACGAAATTCATCAAGGTTCCCTTGATTATGTCTCTCTGTGCTGCAGGATCTTCCCTATGTCACTTGCGGTCTTTTTGAGTATATATTGGTACTCAAAAACAATATTTAAGGTACGAGCAGCTATTGAAAGAGAATATGGAGATGCTACTGGGATTAAAATGCTAGCAATATTTCCTGCGATTTTACTTCTATGTTGGGTGCCTTCGGGGGTCACTACGGTTATGCAAGCTCTTGGAATGAAAGTTGCTGATAGCATTCATTTCGCAGTTTGGTCGCTAGCACATTTGCAAGGATTTTTCAATGCGCTGACTTATGGAGGAGGAGTGAAAAATGTTGCGAAGAAATTTTTCATGGTGGTTTGCAGATGTGATTGCAGAGACGTGCAGGCACTGAAGGGTTCAACACTAGGCGAGTCAGTTTATTCGAAGGCGAAAAACTCGAGTGTTTTCATGCCAAGAACGATTTCTGATAACGAAGTGTTGGTATGAACCAAGAGGATGTTAATGATTATATTGAAATAATATTTCTCTGTTACAATGGTGAAAGTAACAATTAAGGTTGTTTGATCAAATTATTTGTACTCCTTGCTTTTTTGGGAGTTACTTTCGAATTAATTCTCTTTCCACAATAAGGAGATCAAAGCTTAGTTAGGGAGTATTATCCTTTGAATTTATGACAAGAAAGCTGCTGTTTCATTACGCAAAGTAAACAATGAATACTATACTCACTCAAAAACTAGCTTTTAATGTTTTTTGGTGATCGAGAGAGAGAGAAAAGAGGTATTGTTCATTAACAAACGCGCTGGGCTACTAATCCTAAGATATAAGCGCTGCTGAATCCGCCAGGAACAAACCATGTCTTCAATTCCAAACAACGTTGGCACTAACAAAAATTTCCATCAATTGTGTTTTTCTCATTTCGATGAGGTATTGCCCAGAATTTTATTCAAGTATGGAGCTAATACTGTTGGTAAAATGCCCATAATGGTGAATAGCTCGAAAATTAGTCAAGCGAGAACCCATTTGTCTCACGAAGAAATCAGTATACACTCATTGATTGCTTGAATAATTAAAAGTAATGAGTTTTAAATTTTTTATGTGCTTAAATTAACCAAAATGAAGTTAGCAAATGAGAGGCTGGCCTCTGAAAAATATGCTCGAGTATTTCTCAGTTTTCATTCGTTATTCATAGTTTCAAAAACTAATCGAGGATTCCTCTCTCTATATCTCTAAAATCATAAAATATTCAGCATATTGGTCCAAGAAGAAGTTAGCCCCATCTTCCGTTACTTTGTCTAGGCAGTGCATATTTATTTTCTTCAGAGATGAGAAAATTCTTTCCTATAGTGAGGTTCACATGAGGTTTTCCTCACTTCATGACAAAAAACCAATATCGAAAATATAGAGCCTTTACACAAAGCAGTCAAAGCATGAACCCTGATTCAAAGATAGCAATACTCAGAAATAGAAGGGACAAAGGAATCTAAAATTGTGCTTTGTAGTTTGGCGGTAGCTTAATAATTCATTAAAACGGAACCTTGAGCTTAAATTTGATTTCCAAATGCTATAACTGCTCGCGAGTTAGTAGACTTCATGCTCCCCTTAACGATAATTAATCTGCCCTTCTCGGAAATGAACAACAAAAAAGAGGGCTTGCTCAATTTTTATACATACTTTCAGCATTAAGTGCAGTCTAGCCTCAAAGGGTCCCAAAAGAGTTAGAGAGAAGTCTTTTATCATCAATCAGGGAAGTATTTCATGTTCTTCTCTCTTCATTCGACTTATACAAAGTTATTTTGAACTTTCATCATGAGGGTGCAAGCCTCTTAATTGCGAAGATAGATAAATACCTCATGGATGGGGCGTTTGGTGTTTTGGAATTTCCAAATCCATGCTTTCTCACTCTCTCTTCGAGACTGCAGGAACTCTAATGAGCTGATGGGATCAGCAGTTCTTACTCTTATGCATTTTTCATTCTTATGCTAAGGTGCTATATTAGTGCAATCAATGAACCCTGATAATAACTCGACTCAGCGATTTATTTGACACATTTATCTTCAGTCAAGATCCGAAATATTCTTTTGATACTGAAAAATTACTTTTTTCCAACAGTTAAAAACGAACTGATGAAATTTCTGCAATTTGAAATTAATTCCTAAGCGCCCGTGCATTTATGAATCACGGACATGCTAAATATACCTCCACAAGATGAGAGTATCTTTTCCTTCAAAAATACATTATCTTCCTGTTGAAAAAGTAAACCTCACAAACTCTAAGTTTCATTTGCTTTTGAATAAGATCAAACACTTCATTTTTTATTATTCCTTATTTATTCATAATTATTCCCAATTATTCTCGTAAGAGGCTTCAATCCCGACTACTTTTTTTCCGAGTCTTCTTATAAATTTTCAGTTTCTATAATGATCGATCCAACCAAAGGCTCTCTTCTACACTGCTCTTGCGTTTTTAACACAGGAAAGAAAAGACTAGTTTCCTATACTAACAGAACGAAATTATCAGAAACTAAATGTTCGGACACGGAAAAATTTTGGTCTACTACCAAAAAGCGCATTACTGCAGATTCGTTGTTTTTGGAATTTAAATATCCCGCACGTATGGAGATTATCGCACGTTTCAAAAACATATCTCAAGAAAAAAAGTGTCAGCATTTTAATTATTTAAATGCTGGCAAACTTAGAAACTTAGAGTACTGACTAAAAGAATCAACCCTAATCTGATCAATCTTGAACTGGAATTAAATTTTTGCAATCTGATGCAAGTTGGGTATATAAGCGCTGCTGAGAACTCAAATAATAAAATAAAATCCTCAGCGAGAGAAAAACTCTAAAAAACACACCACTTCTTTTCTTTCTCTTCTCTTTTTCTATGAACCGATTCGGTCTGAAAACCTCTGAGAAACAACAAACCATGTTCGCCCCGAGCGCTCAACACGTTAGCCAAGGCTTCTCTCAACAGCCCGGCCTTTACAATCAATCTATGATTTGCGAGCAGCCTTTTGTTATCAACCAGATGCAATACAACCCAAAGCCGCGCTTCCCTTACAGTAATGCTGAGGACTCTGATGAAGAAACCATTGATGACCAAGACCTTATGCTGATTACTCAACAGAACCTTCTCTTAAGCACTTTGATCCGTGAGCTCGAAAGAAACATTACTCAAATGACCACCACCACCATGCAAACTCAAGAAATCAAGAGAACCCCAGCTCCTCTTCCAAAATTGAAGGCTGGAGGCCTCAGAAGAGCCGCCAATGGAATTAGAAAGATGGTCGCCGCTGCTGGCCCTTCTGAATTTTCTTCAAGAAGAAAAGAGTTCATGGCGAAGAAATTGAGCATTAGCCGTAAGATTGCCCAAAAGCTCCTTGAAAAAAACACCCACAAGAAGTTATAAATATGACTTCCTGAAATAAAAACATTACATTATTTTCTCCTTTTGCAGATTATGATTTCTTTTCTCAAAAGCGTTCTTTGTATTGTCTATTACCCTGTAAAATTAAGTCTGATTCATCGTATATCTACACACGACATTATTTGCGTAAAATATTGTACAGTCGTATTCTCTGAAAAACATAAAAAGAAACATGCTCTCTTCCTTCATTAAGTCTCAGAAACAAATAAAAAGACATGTCATCTTGTTAATTGGGCTTGGATTTAGTCTGTACAAATGAGTGGATATATTAGGAGTAGTAGATGAGAAATGGATTTTGCTTTACATTTGAAAGGATACTACACTCTGAGTTTTAAGTCCTTGAACGAGACTAGTATTTATGGCATATAAGTTACAAGGCAATTGTACAGATTTTTTACAAAGAAAAGAGTCTGATTCTAATTTTTTATCGTTACTCATCGGACTAATCAAAAATTGACTAGATTGACCTCTCTAAGTCAAACATATATGTGATTAGGTCAATTTATTCGCGGAGTCGTTAGCGACTGTTTGTAGCTTCAAGCTTTCCATATCGAAGTTCATTCGTCTTGAGCGATCTCGCTTCCGAAGGAAAAATATCTCATATTGTATTTCTTTTTCGGTGATGAGCCTAATCCAGATTAAATGCAAGTTTTTTCATCCATTTTACTTGCTAAATTCCGCTTTTTCCATCTTGAGCATCGAAGGTTGGAGATTCTCTAAAAAGGACAGCACCGATCGAGCGTTAGTTAAACAATACCCAGCCTCACCAAGCAGTTTCCCATCTCTAAACAGAGAGCTGATAAAACTGTAATTTATAAATAAAGGGGGAAATTATAGGGTTTATACTTCAAACTCGAATAAATCCTTCTTGGGAACGCGTGGAGAATTACATAGATAAGCAGAGGCAGCATATCATCCGCGCTTGCGCTGTCTCCTTTTGAAGAATTTAAGCCCAGCAAATATCCAATTGCTTTGAAACATTCAACGATGCAGTTCAATTTTCCCGTCGGCGTTAGCTTATTATCGATTTCCAAAAAGACTATTTCGAGAGATTCGGGTTTAGATATCAGGATCTTTTCAACTCATTATCAATTTACGTTTAGTGCAATGATCCCAGAAATCAGGACATCTATCTTTCTCTGGAATGTCCAAGTAGCTGAAATCTATCCATTCTAATGTTTTGCAACGAATCCAAAAAGCTTGATCCATAATCGTATCATTAGTTGGGAAAATCCTATTAAATTATAGGATCAGATCCACAAGTTAATAAATATAGGAGACTTGAGATAAAGCTTTCGTGTTAAATATCTTTCGATTTCTTCGTAAACAATTTTCATTTCGTCCTCAGAAACATTTTCCATGGTCTCCTTGACCTCTGAATAGAGACTGTAAATGTACAGATTATAGGTCTCATGTGCTCTATAGACCTGCAGTTAGAATGCGCGTATCATCCAAAGATTTTTACCCGTATTTGTCGCCGTAATGATCATGTTCAGTCAGTGTTTGACGCACCAATGGCATTACAGAATAAGCATTGACAAACCTTAGTTAAATTAGATTACTCTCAATCAGAATGGGCCTTACTCAGAAACTGTGCTACAGTGTGCATGGACCTCTTTTTCTTTTGAGTCCTTCATCGCATTCTATTCAAAAATTAAGCTATTTCTTGATAATACTTTGCAATTGTTACTATCGCAATAAAAGACGCCATCTTTTGAGGGTCTTTTTGCTGCTGGTATTTGCTTACCTGAGCTTCACATCGAAAAACATTAATGTATTCGGATTCCACTCAAGACTTACCTCCTAGGTCGCTAATGAATGATAGTTTTCCATGAATGCATTCTCTTTGAGCTCTGATGGTGATTTTGCTGTTCGGGCCCTTTGAGTTAATAGGGCAACGGACACAAACTGGTATCGCTATCTCTTGCAGCAAATCTCTGATGTTGAGTCGCTGGAAAGCTAAGTGCTTCTTAACGGTGATCTCTTTGTTGATGCGGATCTTTTTCTTGAGGATATCGATTCCTCTTAGGTATAAAACTTTGTTGGAACGCATTTTCTCGTTCAGACGCAGCATCATATCATTGAAGTCTTTTACGAACTCGTTAAAGAGCTTTTTGTAGCCCTCAGCTCGATATGAATAATCCAATTTCGTGATGAACGTCAGCAAGAATCGAGACGATAAATTAACGCTTGTTCTGCTTTTGCTTTTTGTAAGCTTCTTTTCCTGGCAATTAGCTCTCTAATAATTATATGAACTGTTATTATCCCCAATCGTTTCTTACAAATTACCTCTTGGAAAAACGAGAGAATATCTTCGATGGTCATCTCATTATCATAAGCAATCATGTTAAGGTCGCTTATATCGTCAACAGCGAGTAATACTTGCTTCAGAATGTGTTTGCATTTAATTAAAATCTGTGATAAGTGTGATGATTAAGCGATCTTATTAAAGTTTAATAGAACTGTACTCTTTCATCCTCGGGGGCCCCTTTGGCGTAGTTCTGTATTTTTAAAAACTCCTCAATGTAAGAGCCAGCTCCTTGCTTTGGAGGACTCATTTCGAAGTACTGAATAAACACCTCCTCCTTTTTAAACTTAACATTCGATTTTGGATCTATCTTTGGGCCAAAGATCTCAGGCTGTTGTTGAACTATTTGAAGAATCCTTCATTAGCAGGTTTATGAGTTAACACATGAAGAGCTCTTGGCTTACTGCTCGATAGTCTTGGTGATTTCCGGATCAACCTCTGCGAGGAATTTGCTATTCTTGGCTAAGACTTCGACGAGCAGCTCTATATCCTGCAAAGACAGACATAATGCGCGTGTGTTTAACTTGAGGGGGCTTTCGACGTATTTGTTATCCCCTTCGATAAAATTTTCCACTAGTTTGATGTTGATGTCAACGAGCTGCTCAAAATACTCATCGACTGAGCTCCTATAGGGCTTTGAGAAAACTAAACAGAAAGATGAGATTACTTAAAGGAAGTTATGTAATCGTTCAGAATAGAATGCATATCTTCTTTTGGGTAAATATCCTGTGAAAAGACCTTTTTGATCAGCTTGGACACTTCCCACGCCGTCGTTTGGTGTTTCGTGAAATCATCAACGATTTCGAGATATTCAGGTGACAAGAAATAAGGGATAATCCATCTATTGAATAGAATGTTCACGAAAATACCATTAAGCTCTTTCTTTGTGATATCTGGAAACTAAATACGTTGAAATAATTAGTTATGGCACTTGGCACTGGCCTGAGAATGAATGAATACCTTTTGCTTGGCTAGCATCGAGACTATTTTACACAAGACTCGTAGCGAAATTGGCATCGATTGGAAGTGCTCGAAGATACTAGAGAGGAAGGTATCGGTATAAGAGAAGAGCTTTTGCATATTCTTTTGCAGCTGAGCTCGAACTTCAGGCTCTTTATGCAAGATTTCGAAAGCAGCCATACTGTGTGGGTAAATAGAAGGATTATTATCTAAGACTTCCCAAAAGAATTACTTCTCCTTCGTCGCGTCTTTAGATCTAAAAGAAAACCTCCACTTATCCACAGGATTTGTTTTCTTAGATGACGTTTTATCTGAACCGATTAAAGACTCCTTGCTCTTTTGTGGATCTTGGTGAATAAGGCTCTGTCTAATCATTTTCAAACGAGAAACTCGCTTTTTGAATCTTGGACCATCTTGTAACCCAAAAAATTTTATTAACTTCCACCATTAAAATATTCTGCTTTACCCGTCATGCTGACACTCCCATTGTTACCATTCTGTATGAGCTCATCGACTAAAAGAGTTTGGGGGTCTGGGCTTTCTTCTGATTTGAATGCGTCGTGATTGGTTGCTAACTTTTTCTGCTCGGAATAGTGATCATTAAGCATTCGGGCGTACTCTGCAACAGGCGATGACCCCAGTTCTCCGACATTCTCCATTAAATATCCTTCAAGAAGGCGTCTGAACGAAGGAGTGGAAATCTGCGCCGACGACGATGATGGTGTCAAAGACGACCTTGAGGTTGTTCCAGGGTCGAATGAAGCGCGACCTACTTTAACTGAGGAGCCTTTCTCTTCGTCCATGGTCGAATATTTCAACAAACTTCGGCTTGTAGGATCAGCATTATCTTGCTTTTTTAATAGACGCTTTGCAATACTACATTTTTTATTGTAATTGGACAAATATCCGCACTACCTTTTGGGGTCCAAGGAAACTGTGTGACTTTCTCTGAAAATCTTGATCACTGGCACCTTAAGCAGCAATTTCGAATAGCTACGGCAGTCAGGTCGCTTCAAGAACCCCATTAGAATACGTTCCGGAAAGTTCTCTGTAGTGAAAATATCCCCTGGTTTCTTTGCCTTATCGAATTCCACCTATTGAAAACCGGCGCAAACGATATGCTATGAAAAAGAAAATGAAGGTTAACCTTCACAAGCTCTGTTATGAAGCGAAGGAGGTTTGTCTCAAGCTTAGGATCTTCAGTTGGACTGTGGTAGAAATGATTGCAGAGGCTGGCATCTAGGGTTTTCAGCTTTGAGATGTCAGATTCGTTTTTAGCGACGACAGCTAAGATTTTTGGATTTTCGAAAAGTTGAAACATCATCTTTTTAATATTGTCATGAGCGTCACCAAGCACATCCTGCGGATTTTCAAACAATATCTTTCGCGTGCTTTCATCTTTCCAAGGTCCCTAGGATGAAGCGTTAAAGAGGGATTTCGAGAAATCGAGAAAGACTTTTCGCAGCTTGTTTTTCAAACGATCAGTTGCTTCTCTGACCCGGAGATGTGATTTGAGGAGTTGTTTTGAAAAGTTGGATATCGTTTGACCGGCCTCATTTCTCAGCTTTTCCTCTGAATTATTAGAAAAAAATAAGTTATTAAGCTCATTCAGAATAAATAATATCATGCCTGACTCCACAATGGCAAAATTATCCTTGATTTCCCTTTGGAGTGATGCCCAGTTCGACACATCAAACGCCAAGCCTGTTTCAAGTTCGTCGTCGGAAACCTCTACTACATCCAAGTCAAGGTCCTCATTTAAGGCGCGGCCTTATTTATTATAGCATTAAATGAAAGGCACGTCTCACGTTAACAGCATTACTCTGCACAATATCAGCCGCGTCTTTACCTAGATTCCATTTAGTATCAGGAATCGGATTTATTTCTTGAGCAGTAGGAATTATCTCTATGCTGGCCTCTTGCATTAACTTGAAAGCAGAGGAGAGCCTGTGGCTGTGGGAAACTACAGGGAGTAAAAGAAGGCAATCGGTGCGCTGTGATCTCGAAAAATTACTCTTAACACTCTCTTCCATGTCAGTTTTCTGAGAAGACTGAGTCTCGAAAGCTCCAAAATAACTCTTGCTTTTCTCCTCTTCAGATTTCAAATACACAACAGTTGTGCTTCCTAAATTCATGATAAAATGGATACAATTTCCCAAAAATTCTACGAGATTTGAAAACATCAGTATTCTGTCCTGAACCACCCCAATCTGTGCCTTTTGATGATGCTTTTTTTTAATTCTTAGTGTCATGAAGCTAGTTTACCGGGTTTACGCATTTCTATAAGAGACTTTGAGTCTTCAATGCGTGGTTTAGTGTACTCGATTGTGTCTTTTTCTTCCTCTTCAATAATTACTGGAATATCGTTTTGAATGTAACTTTCTGAGAGCAGTTATGAGAAAAACGCTGCAGAAGGTCCACCCTTACTCTTTGTATCAGAAAATTGTATGAGAATCGGTCTATTCTGCTCCATGTTGGCTTCAGAATCGTTTTCCAATTTGAGATAATCTAGCAATAAGGATATATAGCATAAATTTTGATGGGGGCAGGGTTACCGAGTATGATTTCGGCATTAGACCCAGGATACATCGTTGCACCTTCTCTCTCATCATCCGAAGAGCTATCAGAGTTTGAGTTTCTTTCTCTTGGTTGCATTTCAACCTTTTATTGAAGCTGCACTAATTTATTTGGATTCTTAGATGAGAAATAAAAGTTAGCCTTCAATACAAACTCATGAAAGTATAGGAGATTTACTTCATCAGTCTCTTTTTTTCTGGATCGAACGTGCAGAAAATTATGAAAAAGACTTTTAAATACTGATGCAGTACTCCCTTTAAGAAAGAAAGCTTTAATTATTTCAGGTGATTAGCAAGAACAATCATAGACGATGGGTTCTCAATCATTAGGTAAATACTCAATTTTATAATCCTACTTTCATCTCATACTTTGGTAAAACGCAAAAAGATAGATGATTACATATGCTAGCAGGTAGAATTTGTCTTTGCCAGCGCAATAATTCTTGAGCACAAGTAAATATCGTTTTACTCTGTTATTGCCTCACTATCAAGTAAATATACGTAAAAAAAGTGGGGGTGCATAAACCTCGATTTCTTATGCATACAGCCAGTAGCTTAATTTGATACAGAATACACTTCAATTTCAGTCACGGTAAACCTATATGCGCCCGCCAAGATGTCACTAGTACTTAGGTTTACATTCGCGTTGCAGACATAACCGTAAGGAAAATAGCTATAAGAATTTGCCATTGTATTACAGTCGTTGTAAATAAAGAGATCATGACCATTTCCAAAAGTTGGACCATAACCTGAATTGCAATAGATTGCATTAGCTTCATGACCTTGTTTCAGAAGATACAGGACATCTCACAGCTGATGTCTAATTTTGATTTTTGTTGTTTTACTAAAATAAAATGCTGTGCAGCACGGCCCCACAAATTACTCAATAGCCCTATTATCTAAATTTATCATAATTGTAATAGTTTTAAGTTATGATAGTTTCCATAGCAAGTTTTATTAATGAAAATCTTGGTACTGTGAAGGAAGTTCGTCAATTTCAGCGTTGATTTCCATATAAAAACAATCATCTGCGATATTTTTTCGAAAAAAATGAATGTTTAATGGCGGTATTAATGCCACTCAGCCAGTTATTTCTTTTTTGTTTTGCAGGTTCCATTTAAATTAATTCTGTTGTAATTGGAAATAGACTCATTATTCGCAGAAAGAAGCTTATATCGTCGCCTAAAGAATGACACAATTAAATTCTTTTCGAAAAGAAAAGTAGGCAGCCAGTGCAACCACTTTCAAAGAAACAATTCAGAAATAATAACTTCAAATCCCTTTTTCATTCCTCGAGAACTCACACTTTAGATATAAAACGAATGGAGGTATTTATGAATTGACCTGACTCTCGACAGAATATACTTCAATTTCAGTGGCTGTAAATTTATATGCACCAGCCAAATAGCTACTACCTGTCGGTTCTACTTGCTCATCGCAGACGTAACTATAAGGAAAATAGGCATAGGAATTTCCTGCTGTGTTGGAATTATCACAAATATAAATATCATGACCGCCCCCAAACGTTGGACCATAACTTGTATAGGAATAAGTTGCACTATTTTCGCTTCCAGGTTTGATATCATATTTCTTTTTTCTATCAACCGAGAAAAGAAAAGCATTTTTTGTGTTTTTATAAGTCTCTGTTGAATCCCAAGCTACATCAGTGAATCCTCCAAACACTTTTCCATGGTTAGATTTCACGATCACCAGCGTTGGTCCTTTGTTATCACATACCTGATGAAAATTATTCGCTGTAAAGCCATCCCTTGTCCCTCTATATAGCAGATTCAAAGAGCTTCGATTGGGGTTTAGTTTTTCAAACACCCAACTCGCAATCATGGTCTTATCCGCAGCATTGTCGCCCAATATTAATGAATCAAAATTCATAGAATCTTGGAGCTGAAATTTAATCGCCTTGACTGGATCTTTCGTCTCAATCTTCAACCCATTTATCGTAGTCTCAATTTGCTCAGTCCACTTCTTCAAGGTCTCATCCAAACCTTCATTGTTTTCTCCAAACGAAATCGTTGGTTTCAAAGTTTGCGCCTTCATCAGTTCAGCATCCATAGCTTCAATGGCATTAGCCACGAGCATTTTTGCTTCATCACCTTTTACTCGATTGAATATTTCAGCATTCTTCATATTTTCATGGTGCACCACCATTAGTTTCTTCAACTCAGTAGCACTGTTCATCTTAATTATCTCTTTGTATAACGACTCAAAAGTTGGAACTATCTCTTGACCTTCACCTTCTTTGTAGTTGAACACTTTTCGCTTATAGTAATTGATAACTTCCTCGAAGGACTTTAACTGAGCTTCTAGATTTGCAATTAACTGTCGTTTTTTGTTTTCAAGCTCCTGATAAACTGACTGTCTCAGTTTGTCAATCGCGAGATTGACTTGTTCTTTTTGTTGTTCAATATGGTGGCTAAAGTTGGCAAGAATCTCATTTTCTGTGTTGAGGATTTGGTTGGTCGAATCGGGAAGTTGCTGGAGCTTGGGAATCTGTGCATAGCTCTGAGTAATTTTCTCCAAAAACTTTTCAAGGATAAAGAGCTCTTTGCTCTGGTTTCCTTCCAGGCAGCAGTCAACACAAAGAAGAGCGAGCTCACCACAGTTGTTGATTCCAATTTTTCGAATTACATCATGCTGGTGCAATGAGCAACGAATATGGTTTACTATTGGTTGAATAGGTTCCATTTTAGTTACTTTAAGCTTTAAAATTGATTATCATTAATTTTGATTTGAAGACTTAATCTGATTCGAAATTAGTTGATTATCAAATTTCTGGGTTGTATTTCGAGGATAATGATCCTTTTTTGCCGACACTTCTTGCTTATTGATGAGAAACTATTATTCGCACAATAGAATCTTGTTATTTGCTTGAAATGTATACCAAATTTTTGAATTGTAAATTGAAAAGTAAGAGGCCGTGTTTTAACGTCCAATGAGTTTGATGAGGTTCCCCGCTCCTCTAATCATCATCGATGCAGGATCCTAATAGAATTAGTGTTTTGTTGATATATCTGTCAAAAAACCATACATCAATATAGCAGGAGTTGGTCCATTATTTGGCACCTGCTAATCACAAGTAATTCATGGCATGAGATAATCAAAACTTACACCAAGCTTTGATCTCATTCTATCAAAGGATTTGCTTATTAATAGTTAGAATTAAAATAGGTATTGCAATTTAACTTCTATAATTATTTTGAAATTCGAAATTAACAAATTTTGATTTTTCAGATTTTGAAAAAACAGACTAATTTGAGGTAAAGGAAGTGTTATTATTTTGGTATGTGGTATTGGTATTTTAGACATGGAATCTTTTAAAATATAAAGACAGCGATATTGGAGTTCATAATATTACTTAACATCTTTGGTGGAATCAAACCATGTATCAGTGAGAATCAAAATATCATTAAATTTTTTGCTTTATTAGTCTCAAATGAGAAGAAGATAAAGTATTCTATCGTATAAAAAATTAATAATCTAATGCATCCATGAAGCAGTTCTTACTCTGAGATTAAAAAAAATCCATCCTAAAGCAACACGCAAATAGACGCACATACTAAATATAAATATGAAGATAGTTAATAGGAAGTGTTGGAATAATAATAACTTAGAGAAATGAAAGTGTTCTCAGAAACTTCACTCATCTGTAATAGTATTTACTTGAAACTTCTATCTATCCTCGGAAATTACTCAATGATACTACCTATACAATTGATTTTCAGTAAACGGCTTTCTCATAATTAACCTTCTACTCGTCAGGTCTCCCTTCCAAACAAGATAAGACTTAACGTGATGAAAGGAATGGAATATATGAAGAAATCTGGAAAATTTAATACGAATAATAGAAATTCAAGAAGGTTTCGACCTCCTTTTCTTTTGCTCCTCTTTTTTCCTTAATAAACTTAATAACACTCTCCTCACATTTCCGCCAACTATGTGCCCAAAAGGGCGCCATCTTTTTCGGCACCATGCTTCGCATCAACAATAATGGATCTGCAATTTTGAAAAATTAGGACATAGCCAATTTCAATAGTCATTCATATGAAGGTTTCTCATCTAGGATCAATTAGAATAAGAAGATAGGAATTATGAGCGACCATTTGTAGCTCCATAGGTTCCATTAGAGATGACTTTCTAACCAAATTATCTGAAATTGATTTAACGCAGAACAGAATCGTCAGAGATTTTTATAACAAAAACAAGAAAACCCAACTAATCAGCAATTTGAGCTCGAAAAAATTCTAACAGGAGCAGCAGTCCTACTTCAGCAACTATATCTCAAGTTGAAAAGCATTATTAATTCGCGAATATGTGGCCAACGACATGGTATTTTTTTCAATCTAACCTGAATTGCGCTAAATATGCATTTTTGCAGTGAAAGGGGCAGATAGATAAACTATAGATGTCATCATAAACTTGAAATGAGCTTGGTGGTTCCATATGGTCCCTGGTTCGATTGTATATAAACAGTAACTCTCGAGCCAACTTTCCGGATAGTCTTTCATCAAACTCGGATTTTAGCAATCGAAATTAGCAATTTGTTGATAGTTATAAGGGCTCGAAATTATGTGCAAAACAAAATAAAACCAAAAAAGTTAATTCCTATCCAATCTAAAAATAAACTGAAGTAGTAGCTCTGAGATGCTAATTTTCCCTAAGTAACTGCTTCCAGATTAATAATTCTTATTTCCAATAAATTGGCTCCTAAATTGTTCAAAGAAGAAACATAGCTATGATTATTTGCTTGGAAGATACATTGTGTTTAGATCCATAGAGATGAAGTAAAATAAAAATGGTCTCTTGAAAATTTGACGGAGATTTTAAGGATTCTTTAGGGAAATCAGTGATCTTTGAAAGATGGTCATCTTCTCAGTTTTTAGTAACCTGCTTCTTGCTGAATTAATACTCAATAATATAATATTTTTTCCCAAAAGAAAATAAGTAAACTCTTTTTGCAAGCTGGTTTTAATATGGATTATAGGAGGTTTGTTTCTATGCTACAGGGGATGTGACGTTTGATTATTAGGAATTATCTAAAACCTCTAATTCTTGTTTTAATCAGTATGGGGGAGCAGAAAAATGCTAGGAATAAGGGTCTGTTTACAATAGGAGTTTATTCTAAATGCTCATCACTTCTCACTCGGACGTAATTATCATGGAAATAATGACTCCAAATCTACAATCAGTAAAGACTTATTTTCAAATTAAAGGGATAGATAACACCGGAAGTTCAGACTGTGTGAGCTAAGAAAACTAAGATCGACTAAGCAGGTTTATTAGAATATCTTTCCCTTATTTGTTATTGTGCCTCTTTTGTAAATATTGCTCCTTTTATGACTCTACTCAGAGGACTTAAAATAAAAAATACAATAAGAATAATATGGTTTCTTTACGATTTAAATTGAATTAAGTGAATTCAATAAGAAGCATAGACTTGTGAAACTCACAATCAGCAATCCATATAAAAGCACACCAAACTACGATATACACTTACTAGTAATCAACTTGCGAGCTGTCCTTAGGCTCAGTTTTCTCTTTTTTCAAAATCTCTCGGTAGCAACTCTCCATCAAAGCATTCACAACTTCTTCTTTTTTAGCATCGCCATTGAATACCTTTATTCCCAACGATTCAGATAGCGACTGTATTTCATCTTCCGTTACAGCAATTTCAGTACTGCTAACGTCGCATTTATTCTTAGCGATGAAGATCAGCCCGTTTGGATTTCTCTTCTTGATTTCTGTTACAAATGTTGGTATCGCATCAAATGATTTTCGGTCGTTGAGAGCAAATAAAATTATGTATCCTTTGATTGTTTTGCTGTAATTGTAGATATTCTGGGTAACCGTTCGAAATCTCTCTTTACCAGCCGTGTCCCAGATCTGAGCTCGAAAGTACTCACCATCAACGCACATTCTTTTAGCTTTGAAATCCACACCTAAGATATAATATGAATTACTTATGGTTTGTCGCGATTAATGAGATACCAATCGTTTCTGGATAGCCCTCTGAGAACTTTCCGTCTGCAAAGACGTGGGAAAGAGTGGTTTTACCAACACCACCTTCGCCGACAATCATTATCCCGATCGGACGGTGGAACTTCCACTTGTCTTGATTCTTCTTAGTTAGCGTGCTAGAGGGTAGCAATTTATTTCCCATGTTAAAAAATTTTATATTGAAGTTTTTATCTGATCGATGAGCAAAACCATACTGTATCAAATCAAATTAAATTTGACAACAGAATTCTGATGCGAACCGGAAAGAATAATGAACATAGCGTAAATGAGCAGTCTTGACCTAAATTTTGAAGTTTTCTTATTCATTCTGTTGCTTCTGGGCTCAATTCATAGTTTAGTTGCTTTAGTGGTAATGCTCGAAGGAATTGAGGAGGTAATATAGTAAAACCAGACATTTGTATTAGAAGATTTTTGCAATGCTTTGCGCTCCCAAAGCATAAGCAACTTTCTAAAGGCAGCAGACATTTCTCTGTGCTTCGAGTCAGACCTAACTATCCCAATTTTTCCACAAATTATCATGAAAATACAATTAGCAAAGTTATTTGTTCTTTAAGCAAGTGTTGTTGCAGTCTGAACATCTTTTCAATCTTCCAGCCAAGGAAATTTCTTTCAAGGGTAGAGCAGTTTTGATGCTCTACCTTCGTTTGATACCAATAGCATGCAGAAACTCCAGTCTAAGGGAGGTATCAGTTTGATAAAAAGGTGGTTTGATGTAAGGCTGAAATGCTTTCCTTAATTCTAAGAACCGGTAAAATCATATGGATCTAGAATTTCCTTCCAAATAAGAGAAGACTTACTCCGATGAAAGGAATGGAAATATGAAGAAATCTGGAAAATTTAAGACGAATAATGTATATTCGTTGATACGCTTAGAGCTACATAGTCCGTTTAGGTTCTTCAACGTCTTAATTGAAGGAATACTTTCCAAACTAACATTTTTTTCCTCTAACTCTTAGGAAAGTAAGCATGAGTATTAAATCACCCAAACACTGTCATATTTGTCGTCTGTAAATTTCCCACTATTTCTACAAGTAAATACTAGAATTTTTCCTCGAAAACATTGTCGAAAACGGGTTGCCTTTGCTGACTCAATGCCACTCACAAAAAAACTCCCATAGCCTAATAATACCAAGATCAGTATTGCTTCGAAAAAATTTTCAATATTTGAGTAGTTGTATATTTTGCTTCTTCTTGTACGTGGTCTATTGGCTTTTCCATAAAACACTCAGAAGAAAGGCGAAATTGCTCCAGAATGCGGACTCGCCCTGAGAATTGTGCTCTGTGGTACCGGTTAGTTGATGAAAGAATCTGATTGGCTAGAGCTTCGACAGCATCCTTTAGTCTTTTAGCAATTCATAAAGAAGTTCATAACAAGACCCCCCTTCCAGATAAAAATTTTAACTAATTTATTAATCAAAACACATTAGAAATTAAATCGATTTCGCAGTACCCCCCTCCTTTTGAAAAGTTCTTTAAGAATTTTAGCCGAGCTTCTACGAGAATCTTTCAACGGCTATATAAGAAAAGTTTTTCAACTATTTTAATAATACAATTCTCGAGTTCAAAACAAAAACAACAAATCCAAGCGCTTTCCAATGCCAAAGGAAAAAATTCACGTTAACCTCGTCGTCATCGGTCATGTCGACTCCGGAAAATCCACCTCAACTGGTCACTTGATCTACAAATGCGGTGGTATCGATCAAAGAACCATCGAGAAGTTCGAGAAGGAAGCCAACGAGCTCGGTAAGGGTTCCTTCAAGTACGCTTGGGTCCTCGATAAGCTCAAGGCTGAGAGAGAAAGAGGTATCACCATCGATATCTCCCTTTGGAAATTCGAAACCTCCAAATTCCACTTCACCATCATTGATGCTCCAGGACACAGAGACTTCATCAAGAACATGATTACCGGAACCTCCCAAGCCGATTGCGCTATCCTCATGATCGCCTCCCCACAAGGTGAATTCGAAGCGGGTATCTCCAAGGACGGTCAAACCAGAGAGCATGCTCTCCTCGCCTTCACACTCGGTGTCAGACAAATGATCGTCTGCTGTAATAAGATGGACGACAAGACTGTCAACTGGTCCCAGGAGAGATATGAAGAAATCAAGAAGGAGGTCTCCGAATACCTCAAGAAGGTCGGATACGACCCAAATAAAATCCCTTTCATTCCTATCTCCGGTTGGCATGGAGACAACATGCTCGAAAAATCACCAAATCTCCCTTGGTATAATGGTCCAACTCTCATTGAAGCCCTTGATAATATCATCCCACCAAAGAGACCAACTGAAAAGCCCCTCAGACTTCCTCTCCAGGACGTCTACAAGATTGGTGGTATCGGAACGGTCCCTGTTGGCAGAGTTGAAACCGGTATTCTTAAGCCAGGCATGGTTGTCACCTTTGCTCCTACCAACGTAACCACTGAAGTCAAGTCCGTCGAAATGCATCACGAGCAGCTCGCAGAAGCTATTCCTGGTGATAACGTCGGGTTCAACGTCAAAGGTGTCTCTGTGAAGGATATTAGAAGAGGCAACGTTTGCGGTGATTCGAAGAACGATCCTCCAAAAGAAGCTTCTTCCTTCTTCTCACAAGTCATTATCCTGAACCATCCTGGACAAATCAGTGCTGGGTACACTCCAGTCCTCGATTGCCACACTGCTCACATTGCTTGCAAGTTCGAAGAAATCAAGTCCAAGATTGACAGAAGAACTGGTAAGGAGCTTGAGGAAGCACCAAAGTTCGTCAAGACTGGTGACGCCTGCATGGTCACACTTAAACCAACCAAGCCGCTCTGTGTCGAGGTCTTTGCTGAGTACCCACCGCTGGGAAGGTTCGCTGTGAGAGACATGAAACACACTGTTGCTGTCGGAGTTATCAAGAGCGTCGAAAAGAAAGAGACTGGAAAGGCTGACAAGAAGAAGTAAATATTGTGAAATAAGTCTATAATAATTGAAAAGATAGTCAGCTTAAGATAAGAGATTTATTTCGTTCAGATGTGCCGTTTTCTGTCCTGCTTCTATTGCTAGTCAGAATCTGTATACAGAAATAATCTCATATTAAGAATCAAAATACTGTCTTTATTAGTCAATATGGTGATTGATTATTAGTTGTTCTGCTGATAATTACGGCTATTATTTATACTGGCACCACATCTTAAATTTTGAAAAATTTTGAGGATTTACCATTTTGGAGAGGAGTTTATTTGAGCCTTGTATTTATTTACTTTTCTTCTTGATCCTGCAACCTATGATTTATTTTTGTTAACAATAGCTAGTGAATTGCTGCTATGAGAGATGCATGTTTTCTTAATTCAATCTATTGTTAAACTCACCAGATTATTATTATCGGAGCAAGCTGAAACTGAAATCACGAATGCATTCTATGGCTTTTCTCAATGAAATAGGAAATAGTGACAGTCTCAAGTTAATTATGCAAGGAAATTTTCTTCGACTTCAAGAGCTTTTCCCTTGTGCTTAATGGCGCCAGCAATCATAGATCCAACTTTGATGGCACCTCCGATGAGAGGGAGGATTGCGAAGTCTTCGGTTTCAGCTTCTTCGAGTTCTTTTCCACCGAACATTGGGTTGATTCTCGCAATCCCCTGGAGGAATTCTCTGACATTGAAATTCTCAATCTCATTGAGGTCAAGAGCTTCGATTTCATTCAAGTCAAAGGCTTCGATCTCCTTTCCTTTGCCTTTTCCTTTTGCACCTTTAACAGCGCCAGCAATAGCAGAGCCGACCTTAATGGCACCACCGATGAGGGGAAGGAGTGGGAAGTCTTGAATTTCAGCTTCTTCGAGTTCTTTTCCACCGAACATTGGGTTGATTCTATTAAGCCCCTTGAGGACATCGCCGAACTTCAAATCTTCAATCTCATTGAGGTCAAGAGTTTCGATCTGACTCAAGTCAAAGGCTTCGATCTCCTTTCCTTTGCCTTTTCCTTTTGCACCCTTCACAGCACCAGCAATAGCACTGCCAACTTTAATGGCACCAGTTACGAGAGGTATGAGAGGGAAATCCTGAATTTCAGCCTCCTCAAGTCCTTTCCTTTCAAGAGGAAGTTTATTTCCGATGATTTTCATATTCTCGATCTCTCCACGAACGAAGGCTTCGATTTCCTTTCCTTTACCTTTTCCTTTTGCACCCTTCACGGCGCCAGCAATGGCAGAGCCGACCTTAATGGCACCACCGATGAGGGGTAGAAGTGGGAAGTCTTGAATTTCAGCTTCTTCGAGTTCTTTTCCACCGAACATTGGGTTAATTCTTGCAATCCCCTTGAGGAATTCTCCGACATTGAAATTCTCAATCTCATTTAGGTCAAGAGCTTCGATTTCACTCAAGTCAAAGGCTTCAATTTCCTTTCCTTTGCCTTTTCCTTTTGCACCCTTCACAGCACCGGCAATAGCAGAGCCGACCTTAATGGCACCACCGATGAGGGGTAGAAGTGGGAAGTCTTGAATTTCAGCGTCTTCGAGTTCTCTTCCACCCAAAAGTCCACCGATTTTGCCAGCTTCCTTGAGGATGTCACCGATCTTCAAATTCTCAATTTCAGATAAATCTAAGGTTTCAAGTTCTCTTCCTTTGGATTTGATAAGACGATCGATGTGGCCGTCGATTTTGAGGGCACCTCCGATAATGGATCCGTAACCTGCTACTTCAATCGCATCAGTTTGAAGTTCGCTAGCGTAAACGTTGGCGGAAATAAGCGCCAATAAAGTGATAATCGCAAATGCTTTCATCGAAGGTTAAATTTTTATGTTTGCTTTTAAATTATTATTTCACAAAACAATTCTTTAAATATTCGATTAATCCGCTCAGGTGCTGCATGATCCAAAATCGAAACAACTCAAATCTCAAAAAACAGAAAACTTTACCTTTTTCACTCTCTTACAAGCCCTTAATCACGATACCAAGAGTTTATCCTTAGAGATCAAGACAGCTCTTGATTGCCTGTTTAGCACTATCTTGTTATTTTGAGAAAATTAGGAAATAACTTATTTTAACAGGAAATAATATTGAGGTCTTCAGCGAGAATCAAATTGTATCAGAAGAGAGCGAGGCATTAGGAACAGTTTGTAGCACAATAGGATTGAATTTCTAACCAAATTATCTAAAATTGAATTAACTCAGAACAGAATCGTCAGAGATCTCTGAAAAGTAACCCAAAACAGCAACAAATTTATCCTCATGATCTAAAAAATTCTCAAGGGCTCAGCAATCCCACATCAGCAGCAACATTTCTAGCTGAAAAGCAATATCAATTCGCGAATATGTAGTCAACTTGTGATATGTACCTCAATCTAGACAGAATTACTCTGAAAATGCAATTTTGTAGTGAAAAGACAGAGTTGAGGGCAATGAATGTTATTATCAACTTGAAATGAGCTAAGCTTCTTTCTAAATTTTGACTTGGTCACTGATTTTGAATGTTATTTACACAGTAAACTCCTGAGCCAACTTTCACCGAGAGAGTTTAATCAAATTCGAATTTTAAACTTCGTTTTAAGGATCCGCATTCCCAAATTATACACCAACAGTTTCCTAAAAGTGAGAAAAGCTCGAAATTAGCTGCAAGAGAACTTCATCCCCATAATTAATTCTTTTTCGATCTAAAAATTAACTGAAGTAGCAGCTCTTCGATCTCATTCTTCCTATGTATCAGCTTCCAGATTGATGATTCTTGTTTCCATTCAGATCACGCTTGCATTTTTCAAACGAGAAACATAGCAATGGTTATATGCTTAGAAGATATATTGTGTTGGGATTCAGTGATCGTTGAAGGACAGACATCTCCTGATTTCTCAATAAGTCGCTTCTTCTTAAATCAATAGCAAATGGTATAATTTTTGCTTCCAACTGAAGATCGGTCTCTAATAGACAGCAAGAGAGTGTCTCGAATTTATTTTATGCTTTTACTGATCTAACCCAGTCCAAAAATGAGAAATAAACATATTCTAAGAATTTGTATGAAAACGACAATTTTTGTAAAAGAAGCTAAGCAGCGGAACAGAAAAAGAGTTTGGAGGATAGTGAGATGAAATGTTGCTCGATGATGCATATACCTAGAGAAGATCTATCCAAAAATAGTCCTCTGCCGTGGCCAGCGGCATTAGCTCGCATATCTCCGTTCAAGTTCCATCGTACAGCCACTAAAAAAGTTTGCGAAATTGAAAACAAGTCATCACTTTATACTTGAATAAGGCACAACGAAAGGTGTTGGCAATTTACTCAGGTCCTATTAATTGAGTCATCAGTACAACTAGAAAGATCTTAAAGTTTAATATTCTCTCTCAATGCCACAATCCTTCTTTCAATCACAGTAGTTTGTTGGAGCTGATCGAGAGGTGAAAGAATCTTTGATCTTATAGTCTAGGAAGAAGAAAAATAAAGCGATACTCACTAAACTGTTACCTAAAATTCATTCATTTCCAAAACAGAAGTTCATTTCAAGGAAGACCACTCTTTAATACTGTAGGTAGAAGTTAGGTTGGGAATAATTATTATCCATTTGACTAAGATACATGAAAATTGTTTATTTAGTTTGACTTTCTTATTTTCAGATGAACATCAATAATGAAAATATTGAAAATGGAGAAAGTCTAAGTTCTACACGCATCACCTTAGTCTTTAAAATTATTATACAACAACATTCAATTAAAGCCAGCATTATTCTCTGATATGCTCAACATTATCTCTAGCTTTCTGTGCGTATTTTAGCTCTTTATATGAAACAGACTGAAAAGGCAGCTTCTAATAATGAATGAGGAGAATGAATTTTATTTTTCATTGCGAAAAATTACTTCCATCAGCAGTGCTGCCGCTATGGAGCACCTTTCCAGTCTTCACATCGAACAGTTTGACTGTGTTATCACTGGAAGCACTAGCCAGCATGTCTCCACTCTGATTCCACCTCACACAATAGATCCAACCTAGAGTAACCCAAGTCATGAACAATAGATTATCAATTAGAAAATTTTATAGTTTCACACTGTTGTGAAGGTGAACAAATCTTTTGACAACTTTAGATTCTCTTTTATCAAATATCTTAATGTTCTTATCATCGCCACCTGCTGCTAACAAATTCCCATTGCTCTGGCAAACATCAATCCAAATCGTGAGGTCTATTCAGGGTAAAAGAAAAAAAAAGAATTTTCCATATATTACATGAATCAAGAAGAACTGGTTCCCTGAAAATTAATGCATTCTTCTCAACATCCAGGATATTAAGCATACTAGCGCAAAATTTTGTGTATAATAACGGTTCGCCAAAATTTGTACTCCATTTACAACGACCAAAGGAATCTAAAGAACGAGTGTAAATATAACGGAAGCATTATGATTCCTTGATCGATTCGTAACCAATATTATGAAATAAAGTTTGCTGGAAAGAAGAACGAAGCTATTAGATATCGAAATTACCTGTTCTGTCCAGATTTTGATGGCAAATACAACTATCAGTGTTCATATCTGATATCAAACAATTCCCATAACGATCCAAGGTTGCTACAGATTCACCGGTGGGGTTGAAATCTAAACCAGGCATGAAGTTCGCTAAATGTAGTTTTGTTAAATGAATGAACAATAAGAAGAGTTTGTTTATTATGTACAACTCTCCTTGCTATATTGCATATGCCACTTAGATTTTCTTAACAGCTTGATATCGTAGCTATTCTTCTGCACAGAATAGCCAATATTGAATAAGTGATAAGCTATTTCCCCTCCATGAGATATTGCTCCAAGAATATCCCTTTTCGAATTGTAAGACACGTCTCCATTGCCAGTCACTGCAGAAAAATGGAGTAATGTACTCAGCAGAAAGTGATTAAGGTACTTCCATGAACTTCTTCGAAAGAATATATTTGATTCACATTTTTCCGAGAGACATCAAATACAGCCATGTTGGCAGCAGTATTTACGGAGTAGTTGAGCGAGACGAGTAGTTTCGAATTTGAGATTGGTAAAAGAGGTGTCCACCAACCTAGAAACATGAGTAATTTTCATTAGTTTTTGAAGTTGATTCACCCTCTTCTAGTTGAGCTCCTTCAAAATTTGCATAGTATTCCTTCGTCTCGATTTCGACTATTCTAATGCTATTTTGTGTGGATGAAGACCACGCTAGTAGCGTTTGAGTTGGCGAGGGTATCTCTGCTAATCAATTCGATTAGCTAAGCGAGCGAAAGCTTGGGAAATATTCGAAAATGAGAATTTTATTGAAACGAAAATATAGAAAACTTATAAAAAGTGCTGTACTTGCTCTGATTGAATTTTTAAGTAAATCATCAGCTAATACATCATTCTTGGCTTGATTAAACGCTTCGGAGGTTGTGTGGCTAGCCTCTTCCTTTTTCGGCAGCATTGTTGCTTTATTTTATTGAGAGAATCAAAAAATTAAAAAAATTAAATAGTTTAAATCTAATTTGGCTATTTTCTTCTAATCAAATCACCTGATAATTCTTTTTGGAAATAGCATATTTCATTTTGTTTGTTATTTCTTTTTTTGTTGATTTAGTTCATCATTAATATAAATATCATATGAGATATGCTACCTGAATGGATTATTCACCTCACCTGCCTGTTCTCACCGACATATTATGCTCAGTTACACGAAACACACAGACTTGACAGCTTCTAATTAATTTATGATAAATGCTACTACAATTAAAAGTAATGTTTGTTACTGCTGTCTCGATAGATGTCCGTCGGATCTACTTTTCCAGTCTTAATATCTAAAATTTTCACTGTACGATCGTTACGGGCCATTGCGAGCTTATCGCCACTGAAGTTCCACCACACACAGTTGGTGGTACCTGTAATTTTTTCAAAAAGTCAAGAGTAAGAATGAAGAAAAACTGCTTTTTTTTTGGTTGTTAAATAAGAATTTAAAATTGTTTCAAAACATCGGGAATTAGATTTGAGGAAATCAAAATACGTTCTGTTACATTCATTAGCTTCCGAAATCGCCATTACTATCTTCGATTCGCGGCGATCATAAATATTGATACCTTTCCCCCAGCCATCTATCGCGAGCAGATTGCCATCATTTGGACAAACATCAATCGAGAGTACAGACGCTAACAAGAAGAAAAAGTTAATAGGTCGATATAAAAATAGATTACTAAGTTTCTCAAGCCGAAGAGGACCCTTCAAAACGAATGTCTCCTTCTCAGCATCGAGAACACTGAGGTTGTTTCTATCATATTTTACGAAGCAGAGAGGTTCTCCGATATTGACGCTCCATCTGGTCCTGGCGTATACGTCTTGCAAATAATAGTCAACAATTAAAAGGGGGCTTAGAGTACCTTCCTTATACGTCGTTTTCATTTCCACATGGAACTTGTAACTGTTAGTGTTTACGTCTGAGATTAAGCACACTCCAAAGGAATCAATTGCTGCCATGAGTTCTCCACTTGGATCAAAATCAAGCCCAGTGATGCGAGTTTCTATGCAAATATAAAATCAAATCGATTTTTCGAAATCACAAAAAGTAATAAGGAAACCTAAGCATAAGTTTTGAATGGAAAAAAGACTTTGAATGGAGATTGAAATTGTTGTATTACCCCCATCGAAGGTAAACTGATCATGCCATCTCGACTTCCGACAAAGTTTAACAGCGGCCTTATTGGGTGAAGGAATATTCTCGATCTTAAAGAGATGGTAACTTTGCTCTTCGAAGAGATTGCTCCTAGGAGATTTCTGCGAGAGTTGTATGCAATATCTCCGTATCCCAATACACCTAAAAAAGAATAAGAAAATTATTGTAATTTCGTCGTCTATATTAACTCAAGTACTTGGTCCTCTGGTTTCTTCGAAAGAATAAATTCTCCTCGCCTTCCCTTTCGTGGAGGTATCGAATATCTGCATATTGGCTGATCCGAAGGAAGCTTGATGTAGAGAAACCAGCAGTTTTGTATTTGAGATCTCTTTCACATGCGTCCAGCTGCCGTTAAACTCTTAAATCATATCAACTGTCAAAGGCAAAACTAAATAGTGCCATTACGATCAGCATTTTTGATTTGAGCTCCTTGAAAGTGAAGGTGTTCCTGCTTCGTGTCGGTATCGAAAACACGGATCATATTTGTGATCTCTAAACTCCAAGCAAGTAGATGTGAAGAGTTAGGTTCTATATCGAAGTCAACATATATGATAAAACGAGAGTTAGGTTTGGAATTTCAGGTCAACAGGAAAGTGAAAGGGCAATCATAGACAATTAGCATGGTTAAATTTACCGGTAACTGTTAGTGTGTTCCTAATTAAAGAATCAAGTTCCGAGTCATTTTTCGCTTGTTTTGACTCTTCTAAAACTGAATGAAGTGGTTTTTGCATCAGTTTACCGATGCGAAGCGCAAGTTGCAAAATTAGTTTTAATTTGTTGAGAATCCTGGATTTATTCAGAGATTAAATGAATTCTGATACGAATTAATTTCTTCTGACTTGGGAAGTATGTCCAAGGTAAGAAAGATAAAACTAATAGCAGCAATTCTAACGATAAGAAACAGAGTTTTTTTCCCCCACAGTATCAGGTGACTTTAGATTTGTACAGGCAAAGCAAATTGTTTTTGAAACGAAAAACCAAAAGTGAAATATTAAAGAACTTCTACAGCTAGTCGCAGAAATATGAGCATCAGGCAAGAAGAAAAAGCCAGCGTAAGGTGTTTTACCTCTCTTTCAAGCCTCAAACAACTTTTTGAATTCTTTCTCACGTTTTTTGTTTAATAACAAACATTTAAAGTGCTTTTCTATTCATTATTTACGAATATCTGGATTTAAGTTGGCCATCTAAACAAAAATCGCTTCACTTAAAAAAATGAAATTTTATACGGACCAGCTTAATTACTATATTGCTAATCTTTGATGTTTGTTTGGAAAATCTTGCATTATGTTCTAAGCTGATCTAGGCATCCTTTCTCATTTCCAAAAATCGTTCAACATCTTCCTCTTCTTCAAATCAATGTGAAATAAAGAGCCAGATCAATCAGATACATACACATTTACGATAATATAAGAATGTGTCAATACAATATCTATTATTGTTTTTATATATAATGATTATAGATAGTACTTACCTAGTGGAAAATACTGAATCTCATGAAGAAGATAAAAGGCTTATGTCCGGCTCTAATGCAGTTCTCTCTATCTTATCTCGGACATTTTTCCTCTTCCTCAGGAGCCTTCTCTTTCTTCTGATCCTCAGTTAAGGTAGTCTCACCTTTCTTTTGCTTTTGAGTCAATTCATCACCTTCATTCACAAGGTCCTTGGTTTTCGGAACTGGTTTCGTGTACGGTATAAAATCCGTTCCCACAAACGGTATCTAATATTCTTGCTATAGAGCAACCCAAACTTCACACAATAATTTACCAATACTTTAGGAACTCTCACACCTTCTTTCGTTTGATAATTCTCAAGGATACAGCACAGCGTCCTCTCCGTAGCGCAGAGCGTCCCATTCAACATATGCACATAGTTTTTCTTCTCATTAGCCTTTCGCCACAAAAAACTAGGTGAATTTTAACAAAATTTCCTTTTACTTGCTTCTTATTTCCATATCTCACTTCGAGCGTTCTCGCCTGATAATCCGTACAATTCGAGCACGAGACGAGCTCTCTGTAGGCATTATACCCCGGGAACCACGCCTCGATGTCGTACTTTTTCGCAGCAGCATCATTCAGTGCGCCCGACACGATATTCACCACTCTGTAAGGAAGCTTGAGCGACTGAATGAATTCTTCCGAGATTTTAGTCATTTCATTGTGCATTTCCCACGATTTCTCCTAATCCCAATAAGATTACATAAAGTAGAATCTCGAATGATATCCTACCGGCGCTGTTATCACAAACTGCTCTATCTTCTCAAACTGATGAACGCGGAAAATACCCCAATTGTCTTTCCCGGCCGCACCTGCCTCCTTTCTAAAACAGGTCGAAAACCCAGCAAATTTGATCGGAACTTCTTTTTTATCTAACCATTCTCCTCTGTAATAAGCCGAAAGTGGCTGTTCCGACGTCGCGATCATATAAGCATCTTCGTCTTCATTGTTCCCAGTGACCTTATAGAGCTGATCATCAAAATCCGATAGTTGGCAAGTCTCGGCCATTAACGACTTCTTCATGAAGAAAGGCGTCTGCATCGGAGTGTACCCTTTCTTAGCGAGGAACTGCATACCGTAATTTATTAGCGCGAGATTCAGCAGAGCTCCTGGCCCTTTTAAGTAGTATCCTCTATGTCCAGCGACCTTTGCTCCTCGTTTTGGATCGTAGCCGTCGATCATGGCGAGAATCTCGTGATGATGGCATCTTCCAGGCGTCGAATTGACTTTGATGTCGGGAATTTGTCCCCAGGTTCGCTCGACTAAATTGAACTCTTCGTCGGTTCCTATCGGAACGGTGTCATGCACGATATTTCCTATCTTAGCGAGAGCCTTGCTTAATTTTTTCAGAACCACAGCTTCCTCCAGTCGCGCTGTGTTGATCTTCGCGTCGATTTCTTTGCAGATCTTTATCTCTTCCTATGAAATAATATCGGGTTTGTTTGCTATAAGCGATATCTATTATTACTTCGCAAGGGTCGTCCTTATTAGCTCTCTTCTTGATTGCAATCGCCTTGTCAGTTTTGTTGTATTCTTCTCGTAGTTTAGTGCATATGTAGTTTTCTAAAGTGTTGAGGGTGTGAATGAGTACAAGATAATTTATGGGTTACTCTTTCTCCATTCGTCATCGAGTGCAAGAATTTCATCGACGATCTTGGGGTCTTGGTTTCGCTTCTTAGCCGATTCTCTGACGAGATCAGGATTGCCTCCTATTTTCATTAAATTGCTTTGTGAAAAATGATCGCAAGAGAAGAAAAAGAACCTTTTTCTATTCTAAATAGATTGATATCTAGTCCCATGAGTATATGATGCGTTTCTTAGAATTTATTGTCTTCTTATTGTTAGTTTGAGATAGATTCCGCCGATTTGCTATTTAGGTTAGCAGTAGCCAATGAAATTAAGGATTCTGTGAAAGATTCTGATCAAATTTAAACAAATCGAAACAAATGAAACAAATTTTGTCCGTTGAAAGTGTGGTCCAGAGCCCATATTTCTCTCACAGTCACCAGATAAAGAAGGCGGCTATGCTCTTTGAGTAAAGCTTTCTCTTTGGCGCCTCTATGAGAAGATGATAATTAAATTTTTAGCTTACTTAGAAATGGCAAATCATCAGAGAATGATGCTTGCGACCTTGGAAATTAGCATGAATTTCCAAGAAAAGAAATCAGTTTCAGTTTAGCTAGGCAGTACATATTCATGAACAAAATGAAAGCAATGAGGAAATTCTATTTGAGTCTAAATTTGACTCATTCCTGCGAATGTAAAAGGTATCCAACATTTGATTGAAAGGTTTGATAAATTCTCTGAATAGATAATGAAATGCGGCTTAAGTCTTTGGTGGCATTTTTCAAAACTTTGCCAACTAATATGGCATAATTTGACTATTGAGTCTTAATTTTGCAAATTTTCACCTAAAGAGATGCAAATTATCTATCAAGTCCCGAATCGGGTTTGGTTCAGACTTCAGACCATCTGTTCCATCTAAGCGATGGTAAATCGGTGTTTTGCCTGGATGATTGCTCACTTGTGGCACTTACCAGGTCATATTGAAAAAAAAACCTTTTTTTATTGGCTTGGCTCAGTGATAGCGTTTTCTAAAGATGATTTCCATAAGACTTTATCCGACTACCTTTGGTAATGGGCAAACTACATAGACTTCGAATATAGCAAACACTTCAATCTGATAGGCTAAATGAACTTATTATCCGATCTACAATTTAATCAGAACTCATCGCAATTTGGGATTTATCACATTATCGCTCTCAACCAATTTTTGAATTATACCTGCTAATTGAAGGGGGAAAAGCCTAATGAATGTAGCAAACAGGCCCAAAATCCACCTATCTAGAGTCAGAGCAACCATCTCTTTAGAATAGAGCGATGATCATCAGAAACAATAATCTCTATGAAACGAAAATAATGTCTCAGTAAGCTGAGAAGATGTCTAACAATACATAATTGCATACTCTTATTATAATAAAGACTCTTTTTAGAGTCGCTGATATAACGATCTCTGGTAAACCATTAAAGCTTATTCTTTCTTTTTTTCCCCAAAGATAAACTTTCAAGTTAGCTAATGAAACAAAGTTTCGATACTTTTCTCCTGGTGTGAGCATTTGAACACCATTCAATCAATAAAAAGTAAAATGTCTGAATAATTATATCATTCATTTTGAATTCCTACAAAGTTGGTGGAAAATTTAACATGAGTAGTCTTGACAACTTGACACCGAGGAATTATTCCCGTTGTATTCCGTTCGAAATCCTCTTTTCGTCTCCTGTAATTGGGGGGGTGTATAAAGCGTAAATCAAAATTAAACTGCTTCATCTCAGCTCAGATTCTATCCTAACCCCCTCCAGTAAGGCCATGATTCTCAGCACTACTTCATTGAGAGTTCCAACTCACAACAGCGAGCACCAGCCCTCAAAATATGCTAATTTTGTGCGCTAATTCCCCTCAAACCCTAACTACGACACAGAAACAACTTCGAAATAACCTAAATACCTCCCAAACCCTTGTAATCTCATTCAAAGCAGCAGTCTCAATTACATTTCCGCGACGTCGGTGCAGTTTCTGTTGAGTAGAATTAACTTTTCATTAGAATGCGGATTAATTATAGGTTTTTAATGTTACATGAATGAAAAGATATGCCTATTTATGAATCTAAAAAAAAGTCGTATAAAATAATTTATAAAAAAAATTGAAAAGTAAGACACAGAACAGAAATGCCAGAGGTCATTGTTAAAACCGACGAAGGTAAGGGCAAAGAGTACAAAGTTGACGAGAGAATCAAGGGCCTCAGCAAGCTCATCAAGGGTCAGCTCGAATTCTCCAGCGAGGCTATCCCAGTCAAAATTACTTCAGATATCTTTGAAAAAGTCCTCGAATTCCTCACCACGCACGACTACAACCCACCAGCTGTTGAGAAACCACTCAAATCCCCTGAACTCGCTAAAAACCTCAGCGACAAGGACGTCAAATTCATCAGCCAATACGACCTCGAATCTATTAAGGGTATCCTCGATGCCGCCTACTACCTCGAAATCGACTCTCTTAAAGACGTTTGCATTGCCAGAATCGCCACTGAGTTCTACATTGGTAACACGGTCGAAGATATTGAGAGATTAAAGTCAAAGTTCGGTGTCACTAAGGACCTCACCATTGAGGAAGAAGAAGCTCTTTCCAAGGAGTACCCATGGGCCAAGGAAGAATCCGAAACCGCCCAAAAGGTTGGCGGATTCATCCTTGAAAAGGATATTATGATGGTTGAAGAATCAAAGAACTAAGGTTACTCGATGGACTGAAGATGAATGGATAATTCTCCTTATCTCAAGTCTAAGGTGATAGATAATAATTATTTGACTATCGTTTTATATTCAGTTGCTTCCTTGTGATTGGTGAGACGTTGCCTATAAACATGAGAAAAGGAATCCTAAGAGTGCATAAAAAATAAAATGAATGATAACAGAGATCGATCTAATGCGATAATTTGTTGTTTTTTCTTAGTGGTAGCCCGGAATTAGGCAGATAGCGGTTTTTTTATATGGAATAATCCGTCAATAGGACCTAAAATGGCGAGCGCTCGTCCATGAGCGTTGAAAATTAAGTAAACAGTTCATTATAAACAATAATTTGGATTAAATTAACACGTTGAATTTATTTATTGAAGAAATTAAAATCTAAAGGGAATCCGTCTCTTTATGACAGAAAAATGTGGTTTATCGCATCATTGACTGCGAATAGATGATTTGGTTTAATAAATAGCCGATAGAGACCTATTCTACAGTTTAATGCGAACTTTAATTATTTTTTTCAAAATTTATCATGTAGGTATCGTGTCCATGCTATATATTAAGCGTCTATTGAGAAAAATAGATAGAAGTAAATAAGTTAAGCAGATAATCCACGCTTAACAATTGACCAAGTTTTTTTCTAAATTTCTCTCGACGTCCAACACTAACAAAATATCACAAATCTTCAAGGCTCTTTAACTCGATAGCTTGGCCACGGTTTTCTCCTCTGCTGATAAAATTTCCACCTTCTGCAGAATGTAAACTGTACTCCTCCAACGGCAGTGTCGATAGTCTTCTTGCTTCAGGAATTATTACAAACAAAATGACGATTGCATAAACCCAAAAGAAATAAGTCACTCCTTTCCAGTTGTCATCCGTCAGAATGTAATACATGAGCGTCTTTGGCAGGGACGTTCCAAGGTTATTCACTGAAAAAATTACCGTTAAGAAAGTAGTCCCGATCTTTTGATCACAAATTCTCGCATAGAAGGCCCCTGTTGAAGTAAAAAGCAGCGCTTCCTGAATTATATCCAAAGCCTGGACGAGCGTCATCGCCCAGAAGGCGTTCTGCCATCCTTGCGGAGTGCCATATTCTACAAGAACCCAATAAGATAGCAAAGAGGTTGCAATTTTCGCAACGATATGTGCATAAAAAAGCCTGAACTGATTTTGCGTGCCTTTCACAGCGTAGTTTCCAGCTAAGCAAGCCGCAATGATACTCACAGGAAACAGCATCGTTTGTATATTAATAAAATCCGCTTCCGAAAACCCTCCTCGGATGCATGCTGGAAGCAGATAGTTATCAAGAGGCGCAAAACCCAGTTTCCATATGATTCCAAACACCAAGAATCTGAAAAGATTTTTATTCGTCCAGAATCCTCGAATCATTTTAATGATTTCAAAAAGAGACTCGAAGTTTTGTCTTGTTGGTGGCTCTTTGACTGAACAGAATGAAAGATATAAGACATAGAAAAATGTTCCTGCGGCCAGAAGAATGAACAAAGCTTGAAAACTGACTAAGGGTTCATCGTGAGGAGTCGAAAAGATGTAGTCGTTGCAGAATTTGACGCTGTTGAGTGGGATAAAGAGATTATACGTGAGGAATCTCCCAATGTTTTGCGCTGAGAATTTGAGCATAGGCATCAGAGATCTTCTATTCCTTGCGACAGTGGTAATCAAGTACCCGTCTGAAGTGATCATTAAAATAGCGCTTGCTAGTAGCATAAAGAAGCTCACCAGCGATAGAGGACTGAGATTTACTGACTGAATCCATTGATCGATAGAGAATGCCGATAAAAACGAGAGCAATAATATTGTTGAAAGACAAGGGAGGATGTAACTCATTCGTTTACCAACCCTTTCGGAGAAGTAGCGATCAAGGAGTGGTCCAAAGAGAAACTTGAGTCCGAATGGATAGCTGCATAGACTGAGAAATCCTAAATCGGAGAGCTTTGCACCGTTCTTTACGAGCAGGATGGGTAGACTTCCTTCGACGAATCCCAAGCAGATTCCAGGATATAGTTGGTTGATAGAATAAACACTGAGGAATAGTCTCTCCTTCGGTAAATAAGCAGGATCAATTTCATCATCGAGGTCGGTGCTGCTTGTTGGAGGTGAGTCTGACTCAACCTTGAGGTCGTCTATCCTGTGTTGAACTTCCTCCAGTTCAAAGTCAACAGTTTTTGCTTTGTCTTTAAGCATAATGAGAGAAAAATTTCAAATTTTATTTAATAAATCGGTTCAAGAAGGCTTCTTGTATGCCATCGTATCAAATTTTATAATATAATACTAGCGAAAATCTGCTCTAAGGTAGAGCCAAGACTTCAAGGGATTTCATTGAATTTGAGATAAAATAGTAATCCTTTCAGTGGAGTAAATCTTGAAAATTGTATTCTTTAATTGCCAAAACGAATAAGTAAGGATTTAGCCTGACCTTAGTCATGAAGAATCAAAAGAAGGAAAAGAAATTCCCATATAGATAAATCAAAAATGGCATTAATTAATCAAGATTTCTCATTTCTATTTGTTCTTGCTCTTGATTTCCTCTTTTATTTAAAAAGTTGTCGCTCGAGGTATTCACATCGAATTCTTCCAATGGCAGCTTCGATAGCCTTCTTGTTTCAGGAATTATCATAAATAGTATGACGATTGTATAGATCCAGAAGATATAAGTGACCGTTTTCCAGTTGTCATCAGTCAGAATGTAATACATGATCGTTTTCGGCAAATGGTTCCCAAAGTTATACACTGAAAAAATCACAGTCAGGAAGGTAGTACCGACCCTATGATCACAGATTCTCGCAAAAAAGGCTCCAGTCGACGTGAATATCAAGGTATCCTGGATCGTATCTAGAGCCGATAACAACGTCATCATCCAGAACGCGCCTTGCCACTTCTCTGGAGTGTCATACTCAATCAGCATCCAGTATGACAAGAGCGATACAGCTATTTTGGTTGCTATATGTGCATAGAATAGCTCGAATTGGTTTTGGGTGCTCTTGACCACGTATCTACCTGCCAGACAAGACGCAATGATTCCGACTGGGAACAGCATCGTTTGTATATTGATATAAACAGCTTTATCAAACCCTCCTCTGATACTGGCTGGAACAAGGTAGTTGTCCAACGGCGCGAACCCAAGTCTCCAAATCATGAAAAACACCAAGCATCTGAAGAGATTTTTATTTGTCCAGAACCCTCTAACCGTCCTCACGATTTCGAAGATCGATCCGAAGTTTTTCTTTGTTGGGGGTTCTTTCAGAACGCAGAATGCAACCCAAGCGACGTAACAAGCCAGTGAAATAGCAACCAAAATAAAGAAGAGCTCATAGGTAAGTAGCGGTTTGTCTCGAGGCGTTGAAAATATGTGATTATTGCAGAATTCAACACTGTTGAGAGGGATAAATAGATTATACGAAAGCGCAGTCCCTAGGGTTTGTCCCAAAAATTTGAGCATGGGCATCAACGTCCTTCGGTCCTTCGCTACAATGGTCATGAGGTACCCATCTGAAGAAATCATGAGCACGCCTCCCGCGAGGACCAAAAAGAATCCGACTAGAGTTAACGGCGTGAGATTGATTGTTTGAATCCAGTTATCGATAGAAAAAGCTGACCAGAAAGAGAGGATTAGTATCGTTGCAAGGCAAGGAAGGATATAACTCATTCGTTTGCCAATACGCTCTGAGAAGAAACGGTCAAGGATGGGTCCAAAGATAAATTTAAAAGTTAATGGATAGCTGCATAGGGACAGAAAGCCCAAATCAGAAAGCTTTGCTCCGTTTGCTACCAGGAGAATAGGGAGGCTCCCTTGAACAAATCCGAGAGGAATCCCAGCAATTGCTTGGTTTGTCAAGTAAATCCCAAGGAATAACTTTTCTTTGGATAAATAAACAGGACCAACTTCTTCCTCGATTTCACTGCCATTGGTAGGAAATGATTGCGATTCATTTGGCTGGTCTGGGTCGTTTTTGGTTTGGAGTTCACACTCGATTGAGTTTTTTCTTTGATCGGTCATCTGCAGAAAAAATTTTCAATATTTTATTCAAATATCTATCCAAAGGAAAAATGCCACTGATATTACCAATTCAAATTTATAACTCAACTGAAACTCACTTAACACTTCATAAGCCACTCCGAATAACAACCACTAAGATAATGAGGATCATCAAGCTGCTTTCCATTATTCCCACTTGAAATTTGTGGATATTGTTGAATTGTGCCCTCACTATCTAAATTGTAATGCATATGAAAGCTTCAATAGAATCGATTGCTCTATTTATCGCTACTGTGACCTAGTCTCACCTATTACAAAGGTTCAGGGCTTCAGGAACCGGAAGTGAAATAATTTACCAAATAAACCAAATATAAATATCCATAAATTCTAAATAACTAAGCGAAGAGGCCAATGAACGACAAGCTCGAGCAAGCCAAGCTGAAATATGACTACGTCATGAAAATCCGTGAACTCAACCAGCAGCAGGCGATCTTCAAGATTCCAAAATACCTCGTTTTGAAAAATATTATTCCTTATCTCGAAGATGAAGAAATCGTTCCCTTCGCTCTCACCTGCAAAACCTTCAAAACAATAATTTTTTCGCCGATAGGCTATGAAATCATCCTCGCGTCCAAGGCACGCGCTTATAACTTCTATGCAGATGTCGCGGGCAGTCAGATTTACCCTTCGTATTCATTAAATACTGCTGAAGAGCTCAAACGCTTCGAAGGAAGTCGTGAAGACGCTTTCGCGCAACTCGAAACTTTGAAGAGCGTTAAGGAGTTTCTGACAGCGAAGGTTAAGACCCTGGAGGAAGTGATTAAATCGCATCAAAAAGAAATCCTAAAGCTCAAAGCAAGTCTACAGAATGAAGAGAATTTAAACAAAAAGAATGTTGGACAGATATATTTGCTTGAGAATAGACTTAGATCGTATGAGGTAGAGAAGGAGGACCATGATAGCAGAATAAAGGAGCTCAATTTCAAATATCAGAAAATTGTATTACCTTATTTTTCCTAGAGACAGTGGATTAACTTTTGCTTTTCTTGATGTTTAGGTGGCAGAGAAGGGAGGAGATGTGAGATTACTTGAGCAAGAGAATAAGCAGCTTACGAGAGAGACGAATGCTTTAACCGAAGAGGTGAGTGTTGCTGAATATTTCGCGAATAATCTATTCAATCAGACGTCATTTCTTCGAACGGATAATGAAAAGTTGAAGAAGACAAATGCACAGTATTTAGGAGCATTGGTTCAGCTTAAACAGGCTTTTGCGATGAATCCGTACTCGAAACCATCAGAAAACGCAGAGGCGCAAAGCGAACAGAAATAAATACCAGAGGTTGACAGGGTTCGAAAGGTTAAGGAGTAAGGTATTTTTATAGCAAATAGACAGATTCAATAAAGTGTGTGTGTGTCATTCTTTCTTCATTCGGTTGATTTTATTTTATCAATTAATTTTTTGCTGGTGAAGATATAATGAAATGAATCTCATCATTGAGCTAAAGTGCGATTTCTTAAACGAAAACTTTATTATTAGCATTTCTGCAATCTCTCAGGATGGCTCTGAGTTCGATTATAAGGCGTAGTAATTCTCTCTATATGCCTTACCAGCTCTGATAATTATCTTAAGGTAGCTGATTGGTAAAATAATTTTGATGCTGATTGTAATTTTGTTTTGTTATAACAAAAAAAAATTAGACATTAGCACTCATTTTGCTGTTCAGTTTCATTAGCGTTTATGCTCTACTCAAAGCTCGAGAGGATATTGGAAAAAGCAAATTGCATCCAGTTCCTTTATTGATTTTTTCTTGTACGATGAGTTCGTACTATAAACTCCACTCAGACGTCTGCAAAAGAACCACAGGGCAATGCCATAATTAGAGAAATCTCTCGACGTGATGATAAATCATTTCCATAATTTTTATTTTCTAAAAAATAGAGATCCTAAGCGAATATTATTTTATCTGAGCTCAATTACTAACAGAAGTTTTAAGGTAACCTCCATCAGAACCCTTAATCACGAATTTCATGTCTCTGCTGGATAACTCTTCAAGTTCAGAGGGCAACAGCACCTTCATCTTGAATCCCGTTAATCCCATTCTCTCACCCAACGTCAACCTTATCGAAGATGTGTCGCCTTGGACCACCAACGACACAGAAGAGAGCTGTGGTCAACGTTTTTTACTAAAAACCCTCGATAATATCGCCCAAGAGTTCAAAGTGAAGAACAAAGAGCGCGTCCCATCGAAACCCCGATCAGTCAGGGAAGTCTTAGTGAACAATTTGCCTTTCAAACCAGCAAGCACTCGACCATCCACTTCAATAAAGGTCTTTCGAAAAGTCTCTGAAGAACCTGGAGACCGGCCAAGCACTACATCTAGAGGATTCCCTCGTCTGACCTTCGACTGGACTCAATTGGACCAAAAAGAAGCGCAAACTCAAACTGTTGAGGCAAATGAGACAAATAACGAATACGATCCCAATCCAGAGAAGTCAAAGGAGAAAAAGCCTCTCCTCTATCGGATTAAAACTAAGGGCGAGCGCCCTGTGACAGCCGTCAAGCCACACAAGGAAATTGGCATGACGAAAACTGAAGGCGATAACCCTATATCAGCGAGAAATCGGCTTAGTTCACACATGAAAAGTGCGTCATTATTTCCGGTGACTTCGAAAGCGCTGTTTGAAAGAGCTTGTAACGAAATCATAAATAAACATGCTATCAAACTGTTAGAAGATAATAAAAAAATCGTTCAGGCCGTGCGGAAAAATCTAAAACCTGAGGGAAATGATGGAATAAGTACTGAGAGGCCTCAGAGACCAACATCATCAAGCTATAATGATTTGAAGGTCAAGCTCGCTCTGCAGACAGATAGGATAGTTTTTGTGAGGGAGCCGACTATTTATGAAACTCTTGTACAAGGCAAAGAAATCCAAATGTTCAGCAAGAAAACTCCTCAGCTGCGGCAACCTTCGACCAGAGGACATGGAGTTGCTTGCGATAACCCTCGGCCAAAAAGTATGTTATCGACAAGGCCGTTGACTAAAAGCATGGGACCGAAAGAATTTGAAATGCTTGGAAGAGGAGTCAAACTTGTTGCTACGAAAAGGCCGACGAGAGTGGTCGAATCGGCCTCATCTACTCAGCTGAAAAAATCAGGCAGCATGCCAAATATGACTCCGAACCGTATTATTCAGCGACTATTTCGCTGAATCATAAGTATTGATATAGTTAAATCTGCTATTTTTATACGTGTTTACTATTTTTTTCTTTTTTTATGCTATGAAGCATCGTGAAAGGATACGCTTCTCTATACCTTTTTGTGTGAGAAAAACAAATTTTTGGTGTGTTCATAATAATTCAATATTAAGTTTTTCCTTGAAGAAATCAAATCAACGATAAAACAATCTTCTCTGGATTTCGACTCCGACTGGAATTATGACATCTTACTTCTGCCGATCAAATCATTTTTTTAGTTTACTCTCTTCCTATATGACCAAGTTATTGTATTGTTCTCTTCGAATCTAATTCTCTCTAACGCGATGATATAACATGCAATAATGAATAACAATGGTGTTCGTAGACTAAATCACTAATAATGAATGGAAATCTAATGAAAATAGTCACATCTAACCAAAGTAACCTAAACGAACTATTTCGATCAGTTCGCGGCGTTTTCCATAGTTATATAATCAGAATTGCTTTTTGAAGGGCTCTCAGGTTGGTCAGCAAATGGGCTGCCTTCACTTACCCGATAGACCAAAGGAGTCTTCTGCTCCTCTTCGACTTTAGCATCTCCCTTTCCTCCTTTGAAGAATCCATACCAGTAAGTCACTGCGCCAAGAGCTCCTCCCAAGAATGGACCGACCCAATAGACCCAGTCATTCTGGAAGGTCGCGGTCAATACCGCAGGTCCAAAGACTCTTGCAGGGTTCATTGCAGCTCCTGTGAACGGTCCAATTGCAAAGATGTCCAATGCAACTGTTGCGCCGATCATCGCTCCGAAAACTTGGTCAGGAGCCCTTTTGTCTCTTGCTGTGGCGAATATGACCACAACCAGGATAAAGGTAGCAACAGCTTCCATTAGCATGCCCTGGAGTGGTGTGATATCATCGCTTAAGGCAGGGAATCCAAGTTTACTTTGCGTGGAAATGGTTTTTAGCACGTGACCAGGAATCATGATTAATAGCGCAGCTCCAGCCAAAAAGCTTCCCAAGATTTGGAAAATGAAATAGATGAGTCCTTGTAGCCACTCGAGGTCTCTAACAATGACGAATCCCAGGGTGACAGCAGGGTTGAAGTGCCCTCCGGAAAATCTGCCGAATGAATAGACCATTGCAGCGATGATAAGACCGTGGGTGATAGCAACACCAGTGAAATCGTCGTTTTTCAGGTTAGCCTGAATTACCGAGAAGCCTCCGCCCAATACAAGCACGAAGGTACCCAATAACTCGGCGAAATAAGCGTGCCAGCGAGGGATAAACTTATTTTGGTGACTCATTGACTTGTTTATTAATTACAATGATATTCAAGATAACTGTTAAATAGTCGAAGATAGTAGGTTCTTAAGTGGGAATTTTTCATATTTCTTTACTATCGTGGATGTATTGAACTCTTTGATCATAGGATCAACAGTAACCTAAGGTAAACCTGCTTAAGCGCTGTGAATTGAAGCAGAGCTCCTCTCTTTTTTTTTGAAAAATGTAATAAGAGTTAACAAAATTCCCTGAAAATTAGGCATATCTGAAGGCAGTTCTCAGCTTGGTGATAGAGTTTAAGTTTGAGATGAAAATGTGAAAAGATCAAAAGGGTTTCTCACGTCTCGAGTTTTAAAAACTCTTAGTTCAATTAATCAACAAGAGAAATTAAATTGGTATGTTAAAAACCCGAACCCTACTTTTGCTGGCAGTTTTGGCTGGCATCTTCTTTGTTTCCAACGCTAAAGCCAACAGTCTCAACCCAAGAACCGAGACAGGTCCTGGCTATGCTCCTAAGGAATACAACATTAACCTGGACCTCCCTCCACTTGAAAGATGGAGAGAAATCGTAACCGATTACGCACCTAAAATTCAAGCCTTCAGATCATACGTTCTTCGCAGCACTCACCTTCCAGCCTTCTTCTTTAACTTCGTTGATTACTCCTACGCTGCCAGACGAGATCCAGAATATGCTGAAGAACTTCAAGCCATTGCTCAGCTCTCGGGCATGGATTTCAGCATGATGTACCTCATCAACTTCGTCTACGAAATTTCCGCGTTCTGCACCTCCACAATCGTTCGAACTGCCTCTGGAAAAATCATTCATGGCAGAAATCTCGATTTCCCTTTCAGTCCATACATTGCCAATCTCACAGCTCAAGTATCATTCTATCGCGGAGGTAGTCTGCTCTACAAAGCGGACGTTACTGTAGGATCACTTGGTATTCTCGCAGGAGTCAAGCCCGGCAAGTTCGCAATTTCGCTCAACGAAAGAGAAAAGGGCTCACTGTTGACGAATTTCAGAGAATACTTTTTCCAAAAATCAATGCCTTCACTTTACTTAGTAAGAAAAGCTTTCGAAACTGCAAACTCCTTTGATGAGGCTGTTAGTATGATCTCGACAACAAGAATCATCGCTCCTGCTTATTACATTGTGAGTGGTGTTCAACCTCATGAAGGCGTGATTATCTCTCGTAATGCAACAGGAGTTACCAACGCACATTGGCTTAAAGACAATGATCCTGATTGGTACATCGCAGTGAGCAACTATGATAGAGATGAAATTGATCCTGATCTTGATTACAGAAGAATTCCTGCCGAGAACAGAATTTATGCGATTGGACAACAAAATATGACTGAGCAACTCTTACTCGATGGAGTCCTCGCTAGATTCCCTAACCTGAACTTTGAGACTATATTGACCGCGATTATGGTACCTTCTACAGGTTATTTCAACACCACTATGTGGTTCTAAAGAAGCAATATTCAATGAAAGATTCTATGAGTAAATAAGAAAATTAATAATCTGAGATTGATTGCGTAACATTTAATGCTCTAAAACACAAATATTTGACATGATCCTCAACGTGCATTGTTATGGTAATTTTTACATGATAGCTCAACGCCTCCGAAGTGGTTTGAGGAATACAATAACGAAAGCTTTTTCATCTTAAGTCTGTAGGGGACTTCTACAGTTGACTGAAAACTCGACGCATTTAAATATATTCTCAGTTTCATAGCAAAAATCTTAGTTTAAACTTTGCATCAGGACTATGTTAATATCAAATGGCTTCACAAAATCCGAGATTAAAAACTCCTAGTCCAATAATTAAACAAGAGAAATAAATCTGTATGCTCAACAGGCAAGCTCTACTACTGCTGGCAATTGTTGCTGGTATCTTCTTTGTTTCCAACGCAAAGGTCAACAGCATCAACCCGAGGACAGAGACACGTCCTGGCTATGCTCCTAAGGAATATAACATTAACCTGGACCTTCCTCCACTTGAACGATGGAGAGAAATCGTCACCGATTACACGCCGGCAATCCAAGCTTTCAAATCCTATGTTCTCCGCTCCGCTCACTTACCAGCCTTCTTTTTTAACTTCGTCTCTTACTCTTATGCTGCCAGGCGTGATCCAGAATATGCTGAAGAACTTCAAGCCATTGCTCAACTCTCAGGCATGGAATTCAGCATGATGTACCTTGTTAATTTCGTCTACGAACTCACTGCTTACTGCACCTCCACAATCATTCGAACCGCCTCTGGAAAAATCATCCATGGTAGAAATCTCGATTTCGCTTTCATGCCATACGCAGCTAACCTCACTGCCCAAGTATCATTCTATCGCGGAGGTAATTTGCTTTACAAAGCGGACGTTACTGTAGGATCGCTTGGTATTTTAGCAGGAGTCAAGCCCGGCAAGTTCGCTATATCACTCAACGAAAGACATAAGGGCTCATTATTGACGAACCTCAGGGAATACTTTTTCCAAAAATCAATGCCCTCACTTTACTTAGTGAGAAAAGCTTTCGAAACTGCAAACTCTTTTGATGAGGCAATTAGCATAATCTCGACAACAAGAATCATCGCTCCTGCTTATTACATTGTGAGTGGTGTTCAACCTCATGAAGGCGTGATTATCTCTCGTAATGCAACAGGAGTTACCAACGCACATTGGCTTAAAGACAATGATCCTGATTGGTACATCGCAGTGAGCAACTATGATAGAGATGAAATTGATCCTGATCTTGATTACAGAAGAATTCCTGCCGAGAACAGAATTTATGCGATTGGACAACAAAATATGACTGAGCAACTCTTACTTGATGAAGTCCTTGCAAAATTCCCAAACTTGAACTTTATGAGTATTCTTTCTGCGATTATGGTACCTTCTACAGGGTATTTCAACACTACTATGTGGTTCTGAGAAGAGATTTTTACATGTGAGAATCCATTGGTTGAATCGGTTTGATTAAGAAAATTAATAATTTGATATGATTGCATAAGAATTAATGATCTATGACACAAATATTTGACGCTATCCTTAACATGTCATTTCTTTATGCTCTGGGATTACAATTTATTTTGACCAGCCTTCCCATGCATGCTGAAGATACATGAGCGACAAAATTTTGATCTCAAGTCTCTATTAGATTTCTCGAGAGACTGGGAGCTCGGCACATCTGCATGTAACTCTCAGTTTTATCACAAAAATGTTAGTTACAAGGAGTATGAATATGGTATAACACAAAATGTTTTTCAAATTTTGTTCATTAATTAAACAATAAAAATTGAGTCAAACAATGAGTAGTCGAGGCCTATTATTGTTAGCTATCTTTGCAACCATCTTTTTTGTTTCTAACGCAACAGTCAATAGCCTCCACCCAAGAACCGAGACAGGCCCTGGCTATGCTCCTAAGGAATATAACATTAACCTGGACCTTCCTCCACTTGAACGATGGAGAGAAATCGTAACCGATTACGCTCCTAAAATCCAAGCCTTTAGATCGTATGTTCTGCGCTCTACTCATCTACCTGCCTTCTTCTTTAACTTCGTTTCTTACTCTCACGGTGCCAGACGAGATCCAGAATATGCTGAAGAACTCCAAGCCATTGCTCAACTTTCAGGCATGGAATTCAGCATGCTCTACCTTATCAACTTTATTTACGAGATCACTGCATTCTGTACTTCCACAATTGTTCGTACCGCTTCTGGAAAAATCATCCATGGTAGAAATGTCGATTTTCCTCTATCACCATATATAGCTAATCTCACGACTCAAGTATCGTTCTACCGTGGAGAGAATCTACTTTACAAATCTGATCTTACTGTTGGAACGCTTGGTACTGCTGCAGGCATCAGACCTGGCAAGTTCGCTATTTCGCTCAATGAAAGAGAAAAGGGCTCGCTATTGACGAATTTTAGAGAGTACTTTTACGAAAAATCTCTTCCGAGTCTCTACCTTGTGAGAAAAGTGCTCGAAAACGCGAATTCATTCGATGAAGCTATTAGCATGCTCTCAACGACGAGGATAATTGCTCCTGCTTACTACATTGTGAGTGGTGTTCAACCTCATGAAGGCGTGATTATCTCTCGTAATGCTACAGGAGTTACGAATGCACATTGGCTTAAAGACAATGATCCTGATTGGTACATCGCCGTGAGCAACTATGATAGAGATGAAGTTGAGCCTGATCTTGATTACCGAAGAGTTCCTGCCGAGAACAGAATTTATGCGATTGGACAACAAAATATGACTGAGCAACTCTTACTTGATGAAGTCCTTGCAAAATTCCCGACTCTGAATTTTGAGACCATACTCAGTGCAGTCATGGTACCTTCAACAGGGTATTTCAACACTACGATGTGGTTCTAAAAAAGCAATATTGACCAGCGAGAGAAGTGATTTGAAAAAAGAATTTAATAATTTGAGATGAGATAGGATTGAATACATTTAAACAAGTTTCTATCGTATTGTTGATTCCCTATTCTTTGACACTAGTAATTTGAAAAGTTAATCAAACGGATATCAAATTAGTTTGAGTGAAGAAATATTTATGAAAAAAAGATAACAAGTGTGATTTAAAATTATTTCATATATCTTACTCATAAAAAAATTGATTTCATGTTACGTACATATTGCGCTTTCGAAAAATCACTTTTAACAAAACTTATTCAGAATTGTCGTGAAAACGAATCACATTGTGATAGATGAAGGTTAATATTTGTTAATTTACCTCCATTTCTCCCGAAATTCTAAAAAGATTTGAGTAAAAGACACTGAATAAACAAATTTATTAAAGTATAAAACAACAATACTGCCCGTCCAAAGTTTTACAAATAATTTGTTAATTACCAAAAAAAATCAACTCTAACCCAATTAGATCCTTTAGGAAAAAGAAAAAACAGCAATTAAAATTGAAAGTGCCCTGAGAATAGCTTACAGAAAGAGCTAAATTGGTGTTCAACTCTAAATTCTATTTTGTTTTTGTCCTATTTTGAGGACTTTGATAAATCGGCTGTCCTGTAGCTGCTGCTTTGACCGTAAGCATCTCAAGCTGTTGCCTCAGCACCACATCATTTTCTCGTGTTGCTGGTCTTGAATTGATCTTAAACGGCCTAGTAGCAGCTTTATAACGCCTTAGCAGCACACCATAACTCGGTGGCCCTTGCTTTTTGAAGTTAATAATATTTCGCTCGAACACGTTTTCTCTTTTCTTCACATTCGTTGGAAGAGGAAAATCTTGACTTCTTTTAATCTCACCATCATGCCCTCCTCGCAATATCTTCGTTATATTCTGATGTAGCTCTTCATAATATTGTTCTGAGCCCATGAAGTTATTTAACTCACTGTCCTCCTCATAGCTCCCGTAATAATCAATGCTTTCCTGCGCTGCCGTCATCAACCGCGTCATATTCAAAGTGTTTTTGATTTCAGCCAGCTGATTATTTTCCCGCTTCACGCTTCTGTCGTCATGATAAGGGTAGTTTTCAGGGGCTTCGATAGTGCTGTAATCTTGCTGTGTCATCGCATCAATTGTTTGAACTCCTTTAGGACTTCTTTTGACAGATGGGTTGATTTTCACACAATTTAGGAACGCAAAATCTTCCAATTTACGTGACGCTTTCTTACCTTCAGTTCCTTTCATCACCCTAGGAAGAGCAAAAGCGCCGAACTTTCTTCTAGTCTTATTAAAATTAGCCGTGGTTGATGAGGGTGCTGATGAGAGGTTCTCGCTTTGATTCGCAGAGGGCAGTAATTGGTCAAGAATCTTATTCGGAGAAAAAGGCTTTAACTCGACGACATTTGCAGTTGGCGGTCTTCGCGAACCGAGATTCCCTTTCGCAGGCTCGGATTGACCTCGTTTACTTTGAGACCTCGTCACCAATCTATGGATTCTCATTGGTTCAAACTTAGATTGCTCCGGGAAGTTCACACTGGCATGACTGATCGTGAGGCTTGCTCTGTTGGGCGCTTCAATGGAAGTTCGGACGATTTTGTCTTCGTGTCTGCAAGGCGACTCTCTAAAATTGAAGCTATAATAACTAACTTTTCCTTTAGTAGTCTTTTGTTTAGGTGTGAATTGCATGAGATATCCCCTGTTCATTTCGGTAGTTTCATCCCAAGGAGAAAGCCCGTTAGCTGTTTGGATTCCTATTTCTAAGCTCCGGTTCATGATGATTGAGTTTTATTCTTTTTATTTGTTATATTTTTCAATTAATTATGTTTATTTGAGAATAGTTAACAAATTGTGAGGAGACTCAGCAATTGATGCAACTATCCATTTGAACCATCATCTAAGGGGCTTTGTTAATATAATGATAATAATCAGAGGCTGGTGATTTGATGGATCTCGCTTGATTTATAGGTAATTTTATTTTTTTGCACAATTCTTTTTTAAATGGAACAGTTAAGCTGGTTATCATGGAGAATTAGGCTGGTTATTTACGACTCTGTTTATCTATCGCGACTGGTGGTTATTCAGAATCATATGAAGTTCACCCAAATCATATGTATTTAAGATTAGAAATATTTTCTCACAATTCTCCCCACGTAAATATACAAAAATTCTCAATTCAGGAGGCTCTTTGAGAACGATGCATGCCTTTTCAACCTCACAGAAAGGTAGGAATCCCAAAAAATGAGTAATGAATAAAATTACGGTCAAATCCAAGCGACGAGTGTACCTTCATTCCATTCGCCTTCCTTCTCAACTCCATCTTTCGTGAAAAATCCTCGTCCATGATACTTTCCATTCTGCCAGTTTCCATGGTATTTCCTTCCGTCTGGCCACTCCAGCGTACCAAATCCATGCTTTTCATCATTGAGGAACTGCCCTTCATATCTCTTTCTATCTTCAGTTATCAGCGTACCTGTCCCTTCCATTCTATTATTCTTCCACTCTCCATTATAAACCTTTTTTCGACCAGGCCATTCCATCGTTCCTTTTCCATCCATATTCCCATTTTCAAAAGTTCCTTCATATTTGGACCCGTCAGCCCACTTGAATTCGCCCCAGCCATGCATTTTCCCTCCCTTAAAATCGCCTGAATAAACCGATCCATCCCTCCACGTTTGCTGACCGGTCCCTTCCGGCTGCCCCTCAACCCAATCTCCTTCATATTTAACTCTTTCATCGTTAACATAGTAAAAAGTTCCAGTTCCATGAGGTTTATCATTCATGTAATTTCCATCATATACTTCCCCATTGACAAATATCAACCTTCCTCGGCCATTTGGGACATTATTTTTCCAATATCCCTCATAGATTGACCCATCCTTAAAGATTTGCACTCCTCGACCGTGCCGAGCTCCATTAAGCCATTGCCCTGTGTAATATGATCCGTTTATTTCATAGGGTCCGCCATAAGAAAGCCCCTGGAATTCAGATTCATCTGCATTGTATTTAAATTCTCCGAGTTTCTCCATCACTTCTTTAACTTTCTCGTGCTTTGGGGGCATTTCAGGTATCAGCTTAGCGTAACTGGAGTCCGGCAAGTTTTCGTTGTGCATGTTAGATATATCAGGCAGGAAAGGCTCATAACTAATTTGACCGTTCGTTGGAAAATCGTCGTCGATAATCTCCTCAGTATTTCTGCGTAAACTTTCAGAGATGCTTCTAGTGTCAACGTTGGCTCTCACATCAGAGCTATTGTTGCAGCAGCCTGCATTATTTCCCATTTTTCAGTTGACCGATAAACGCTAGCGAAGAGCCTGAGATCTTAAAATAAAAATTTAATCGCTTACTTATAGTTTATATAGACACTCAAATTGAAATCGAGAATAGCATTGATAGAAAATACATCGAACTCTAACATAAAAAACTTCAAGTTACTTGATGATTTCTCACTGAAGGTTCTCAATTAGTAAGGTTCGAACCAAATAGCGCAGTGCTTATTTGAAATAGTCACTTTCTCTTTATTTTATGAAGAGCAAATACGAAAAAGACTTGACAATTTACTAAACCTCAAAATATATTAAGGTTGTTTGTTACTAGTAATAATTATCCCGAATACTTCTCTCGCATATCCTGGTGACATGACGAATTTCTTCTGAGATCCTTTCCAGCACCAAAATTTTCCTTATCTTTTCAAGTTCGGGTTTGGAAAGGACAAACTCCTCCCAGTTTGTTTTTTTCGAATCAACGAGTTGACCTAATGAGCTCATATACAGGTGATTTTTATAGGCGTTTTGAGGTGAGTTAATTAGTATCACAGCTCCTGAGTTCAGCTCCATTATTGCACAAACTTTATTATGAGCACTTCTGGCGTGGTTATGCATGTTCCCTACGAAATGATAGGAGCAGGTGGAGGAGTCGGAGGAATCACATTTATTCATGCATCTGATCTCTCCACACAGCAAGCAGATGGCGAGGCCAGCTTTAGATACTGACTGACAGCGGGTACACCGCGCGTCTTCATAACGATTTCGTAAATCCCAATAGTTTGATTCGAGGGGAATAATAGCTTGGAGGGGTCTCGTTTCCTCTAATTTGCCGATCAGACTCGAATCAGTCGCGACTTGTGCTATGATATCACAAAAGAACAACTCGTTCGATTTCAAAAAGCTAGTCACATTAGGAATGAACGCTTCTTCATCTGCAAGCCCAAATAGCGTTTTTATCATAAATTCCTCAGTATCAGAGATAGCTTCTGGCTTGAGGTATCTCTGGTCATAGAGATCTAAGGAGAGCCCATAACACAAATACTTTCTGAGGAGTGTCCCTACGCTTGAATTTCCACACAAAATGAGCTCAGGCAGGGAGTTTATAAAATTTTCAAAGATTAATTCGCACCGAATCGCTCTCAAATTTGCCTTCTTCTCCGAGGCAATGCGTTGTAAAAAATCGTTTAGCATTTGTAAGACAAGATTTATTAGAAGTACTCTTTGGAAAAATTCCTTCAGATTGTTCCCCTGCTCCGCACCAGGAGTATCAAGAAGATAAGTCGTAAGAATCAATTTGAAATAGCTGATCTGACTATCGAGGCCAAAGACATGAAGCAGCTCATCAAAGGACGCATTGCTAGAATGAATCGAGAGAAACGCGAGATTCTCATCATGTTGATCCCAAAGCCACTCTGGAGTGGGGGCCGATCTCCAGCATCTCGTTTTGAGAGCTCTTGCGATGCTCAGGGTAATATCTAGTTTCTTCTCAATAAAAAGTTTGACTCCAAGCAATTCGGTCATCAAGATGTTATTAATCAGTATTTGAGCTGCCTGAGCTCCCATCTCAAGATCTTGGGCTATCTCAGAGTTTTGGTCTTGAGCAGACTTCAATGCCATGGCTATCCCAAGCTCATCAAATAATTTAGATTCACTAGCTGAAGATTGGGTGCTCAATGAAAATTTTTCGTCTTCTTCGAAGAATGTATAGCTTTTATACTGGCCTTGGACTTTTGATACCAAAAATTCGAAAGAAAATTCGAATTCACTCTTATTCAGATTGCAGCTTGGTTGCTTTTGAATAGAAGGAAGGAACATGTTTGAAAATTGTTTACAGAGTGGACATTTCACATCTGATTCTGAGGTGTATTCGTTATAATACAACATATGCTTTCGTTCTCTCAGCTTTTCCACACATTGACTATGAAACAGATGATTACAGGTGTCAATTGTGAGAACGGATTTGCTTTGAATTTGTTTTGTGGGATGACTGTTTTTCAGACATGAGGAGTAATAATTTGAGCTATAGATAGAGCAGAGCGTCCCGTAGAGCTTCTCTCCATTGATATCAATAACTTCGTGGCAAAAGGCACAATTTTGAACTTCCTCTTCTTCTGGTACCTTCTTTTCCTCTTGATCTTCTTTGGCTTGCTGTTCAATAACCTTTGCTCCCTTCATTAGCATCTTTTCTCTTAGCGCTCTTTGCTTCGCAAGGATCATTTCTTTCATATTATTTCCTTTCCCAGGCAATGCAGCATCATTTGAGGCTTTCTCTTCTTCTACTTGATTGGTTTTCTCTTCTTCTTCCTCATCATAAGTTGCTTTCAGAATTTCTGCAAATTTAGCAGATAAACTTCCTTTCTGATTCGAGCCTTCGTTTCCAGACTCAATTTTTTCGACATAGGCTAAGAGGACGCCTAAATCATTTTTGGGTTTGCAGGTATATATCCCGAAAACGTCTCCACCAAATGGTAACTCGTGTTTCCTAATATACTCTCCCCAGATCTTCGTTTCTAATATTTGCTTCTTCAAGATTTTCGGAGTATTCCTCAAATTTTCAAGCTGGCGATCGAAGAAAGGAAGCAGCCATCTTAGCTGCTTGGCTTGTGACTCATTACCAAATTCAATGAAATTTTTAGCAAACAGCGCTGCATGGGGCAAGATTTTCACAAATTCCATTTTCTGGGTAAACGGATTCAACAACTCCAGCTCTTTTGAATTGGAAGCTTTTAATGAGAATTCATTTGATTTATTTGTCAATAATTCGTGAAACTCCAAGTTTGAAAAGAACAAATCCGGCGTCATTTCTTTATTTTTGAACGCTTCCTTGAGACGAATCTTATTGGTACTTTGATCGAAAGATGCGATTTCTTTCAGGCAGCCATCAAGACTTTCAAAATTGATCAGAAATTTAAGTTTTTGTAATGAGTCATAGGTACTCAGCGGCATAGCGTGAAAAAAATTTAGAAGGACTCGACGCTCGATTTTGCATAGTAATGCCTCACATTCCATTGACTCTTTGATTCCCTTTGAGTTTTGACTGCGAAGAACATTCAATGGCGCTATGATATCAGAGAAGATGAACTCAATGGATTCAAAGAACATTATTAATATGGTGGGCGACTCAGGACAAGAAAGCGCTTGCTTGAGAATAATATCTGCAAGGCGAGGCACCCATTCCTGTTTCTGGTCAAAAACTGAGAGAAGTTGAACAAGACACACCTCAGTGCTGCCGATGAGATAGCGTGGTGCCATTCTATGTTG